>Ga0136612_10001057_pt1 | contig 11341 bp, 12 predicted proteins | sample AntDryUQ224A2306_2_FD_106644 | JGI IMG/M metagenome (GOLD analysis project Ga0136612, IMG submission 106644) | Polar desert sand microbial communities from Dry Valleys, Antarctica - metaG UQ224A (23.06) | ecosystem: Environmental > Terrestrial > Soil > Desert | place: Antarctica: Dry Valley...
CGCCGACCCCGCGGCAGCCGTACCTGCGGCGGCCGATGCCGTGCCGACCGGCCCTGCTTCCGTCGCTGACGCCGTGCCAGCTGATCCCACTATGGCGCCATCAGCCGACGCATTGGCCTTCAAGGCGGGACCCGGACTGCCCAAGGCCGTAGTCGAGGCCTACGACGACGGCAAAAGGTCATCGTCTTGCTCGTGATTCGAAATAGCGGCATCACCGACAGAAGGGTCGAGACGATTGTCGAATCGCTTCGTGGCCGCAGCGCTCTTGGTGTTTTCACGACGCGGGCGGCCAAGATCTCCAACTACTCGCGCATCACCCAGGGCGTCGAGGTTACGCGCGTCCCCGCTCTTGTCGTCGTCCAGCCGAGGAAGCTCAGCGCAGGACAGCTACCGTCGGCATCGGTGAGCTACGGCTTTCGCGGCGTCGCGAGCGTCAACCAGGCGATCGAAGACGCACTTTACGCCGGGCGTTCAGACCTACCCTTCTGCCCCAAGTAAGAGCCCTAGGCCACTACCCTAGGCCGAGCCTTCGAGCTGCTCATAGTGGCCGTCGGCTGGTTATGGACACTGAGGCATTCGAGCTCTACCTGGGCGATTTCAGTCGGCGCGCCGCACCTTTTGCCGGCGGCTTCGACGGCGCCGCCGGCGGCACGATCTGCGGCGATCTGATTCGGATCTCACTCGATCCCGGCGTTGAGGGTCCCAAGCACGCCGAAGCAGCCGAGCCGGGCGAACACGGCGGAAGAATCAAGCGTGCGAGCTTCGCCGCCGAGGGCTGCGCCGCGGCTCGCGCCGCAGGCGCCGCAACGGCCGAGCTCGCCGAGGGTGCGACCGTACTCGAGCTGGCGGCGACCGGGGCGAGCGAGATCTCGGCTGCGCTTGGTGGCCTCGGCCCGCAGGGCGCTCACGCCGCCGAGCTCGCTGCCGACGCCCTGCACCGTGCCCTCGCCGGCCTGGCGGGATCGGAGCATCAGCTAGCCGCGGCGCCGCGAAACGGCGAGCGCGTGCTCGTCGCCATGAGTGGCGGTGTGGACTCGACCGTGGCCGCGATCCGCGAGCGCGAGCGTGGGGCGGAAGTGGTCGCTGTGACCTTGAAGTTGTGGGCCGATCTGCGCACCGACGCCGAGAAGAGCTGTTGCTCGCCGCTGGCCGTGCTCGGCGCCCGCGCGATCGCGCGCTCGCTCGACATCCCACATCTCACGCTCGATCTCGAGGAAGCCTTTCGCGCCGGGGTGGTCGACGGCTTCGTCGCCGGCTATCGCGCCGGGCGCACGCCCAACCCCTGCGTCGTCTGTAACGGCGAGCTGCGTATCGACGCGATGCTCGACCTTGCCCGCCGCCTCGGCTGCTCGAACCTCGCCACCGGCCACTACGCACGAGTTACAGACGACGGCGAGGGCCCATTGCTGTCGGCCGCAGCCGATCCCGCCAAGGATCAGACCTACATGCTCGCCGGGCTGGCCCCGGGTTCGCTGGCTCGGCTTCGCTTCCCGCTCTCCGAGATGACCAAGCCCGAGGTTCGCGAGGTCGCCGCCACGGCCGGCCTCGACGTCGCGCGCAAGGCCGAAAGTCAGGACCTCTGCTTTCTCGCCGGCGAGGGTAAACGCTCGTTCTTGGCCCGCCACGGTGAGATTGCCGATCGCGAGGGCGAGATCGTCGACGGCGCCGGACAGGTGCTCGGTCGCCACAGCGGCCATCATGCGTTTACCGTTGGCCAACGTCGCGGCATCGGTGTCGCGTCGCACGAGCCGCTCTACGTGCTCGAGACCGACGCACAGAGCAATCGCGTCGTCGTCGGCTCGCGCCAGCAGCTCGCGCGGACCACCGTCCGGGTCCGCGGCGCGACCCTTCACCGCGGCGGGCATCGCGTCGACGCAGTACGCCTTCGCTACCACTCGCGCGCCCTTGCCTGCGAGCTCGCGCAAGTGCCAGCCGGCGAGCACGACGAGCTCAGCCTCGAGCTCGGCGAGCCGGCCTACGGCGTCGCCCCCGGGCAAACCGCGTGCCTGTTGTCAGGCGACTTGGTCGTCGGCCGGGCCACGATCGCGTGAGCGCTCCGCGGATCGAATTCCTTTGGTGGGAGGGATGTGCATCCCATCGGCAGGCTTTGGCCGAGCTTCAGGCCGAGCTCGAGGCCGTCGGCCTCGACCCTAAATCGGTCGAGGAGATCGAGATCGAGAATGACGGTGATGCCGAGGCCATGCTTTTCGTGGGCTCGCCGACGATCAGGATCGATGGCAAGGATGTGGCCGACGCGGGTGACGATCAGCCCGCACTAACCTGTCGCGCGTACCGGCTTCGTGACGGGCGGATCTCACCGTTGCCCGACCGAGCCGATCTCCGCGTGGCTCTTGGCGCGGCAATGACGGCAAGGAATGGCGACTGAGATGGGACGTGCGAAGGCGACGATGGTGGGCGAGGTGGCACCTACCTTGGAGTTGCCGGATACGAGCGGCGCGGTTAGAAGACTGCCCGCTCCCGGTGAGGCGACGGCGACAATCGTGGTCTGGACCTGCAACCACTGTCCCTACGCACTTGCTTGGCACGACAGAATCGTCGCCGTGGCCCACGATTACGAAGCGCGCGGAGTTCGCTTCCTCGCGGTCAACTCCAACGACGCCCAGCGCTACCCCCGCGACTCGCTGGCCGCAATGCGCGAGCGCGTCGATGCGGAGGACTGGCCCTTTCCGTACCTCCACGACGAAAGCCAAGCTGCGGCGCGGGCATGGAAGGCGCAGGTAACTCCGCAGTTGTACGTCGTCGACGATCAGCGTCGAATCCGCTACGAGGGTGCACCCGACGGCGACCACATGGCGCCCGCCGAGAACGCGGCGTGGCTGCGGGCGGCCCTCGATTCGCTGCTGTCGGGCGAGGATCCGGCCCGTCCCGCGACCGACCCGGTGGGCTGCTCGGTCAAGTGGAAGTGATTGCTTGCGGCGCGGCAGATTCCCGCCGACAGTCGAGTTCCTGCTCCCAGGCCCAAGAACTCGACGCCCGCTGAGGTGTGGGCCGCGCACCTAAACTCACGCCGATGCGCTCCGACGAGATCCGCGAGACATTCCTCAGCTTCTTCGAGGAGCGCGGTCACCTGCGCGTACCCTCGTCTTCCCTGGTCCCGGCGCCCGACGACGCCTCGACCCTGCTCACAGTCGCCGGCATGCAGCAGTTCAAGCCCTACTTCGAGGGCCGCGAGCAGCCTCCGCAGCAGCGCCTGACCTCTTCGCAGAAGACCTTTCGGACCGTCGACATCGAGGTCGTCGGCACAACCAAGCGCCATCTCACCTTCTTCGAGATGCTCGGCAACTTCTCTGTCGGCGACTACTTCAAGGCCGAGTCGATGCGTTTTGGCTGGGAGCTATCGACGAGCCAGTCGGGGTTCGGCTTCGACCCCGAGCTGATCTGGGTGACCGTGTTCGCGGGTGACGAGAAGCTCGGTCTCGGGCCCGACGAGGAGTCGATCGAGATCTGGCGCGCGATCGGCGTCCCTGCCGAGCGGATCATGCGCCTGCCCGCGTCGGAGAACTTCTGGCAGGGCGGAGCGACGGGCCCGTGCGGGCCGTGCTCAGAGATGTACATCGATCGCGGCCGTGACTTCGGCTCGGACGAGCTTCGCCCTGGCGACGACACCGATCGCTACCTCGAGTACTGGAACCACGTCTTCATGGCCTACGCCCTGCACGCCGACGGCTCGCTCACCGACCTGCCGCAACGCAACATCGACACCGGCCTCGGTCTCGAGCGCATGGCCGTGATCCAGCAGGGCGTCGATTCGGTCTTCGACACCGATGCGTTCGCGCCGCTGATCGCGCTCGCCGAGGAGGCTTCGGGACACGCCTACGGCTCCGATCCGAAGCTGACGCGGGCGATGCGGATCATCGCCGACCACACCCGCGGCTCGGTCAACCTGATCACCGACGGAGTCGTTCCCTCGAACGAAGACCGCGGCTACGTCTTGCGAAGGATCATGCGCCGCGCGATCCAGCAAGGCCGGGTGCTAGGGCTCGAGCCACCCTTCTTCGGGCGCTTCGCCGAGCAGGTGATCGCGCTGATGGCCGGTGCCTATCCACGCATCGAGGCCGAGCGGGCGACGATTGAGCGCTGGATCGGTGACGAGGAGGAGAGCTTCGGCCGCACGCTCGATCGCGGCACCGAGTTGGTGGCGAAGCTGATCGCCGAGGCAAAGCAGGCGAGCAGCTCGTGGATCGATGCCGCTGCTGCCTTTCAGCTACACGACACCTACGGCTTTCCCTACGACCTGACCAAGGAGCTGCTCGCCGAAGAAGGCCTTGCCGTCGACGACCAGGGCTTCGAGGAGTTGATGGAGGCTCAGCGCACGAGAGCACGAAGCGGATCGGGCTCGGGCGACGACGAAGGCCACGGCGCGGTGATCGCCTTCGTCACCAACTCGCCGTCGACCGAGTTCGTCGGCTTCGAGGAGCTCGAGACCCGTACCAGCGTCGCCGCTGTCGCGGCGGCGGCCAACGGTGCGACCTTGGTCAAGCTCGAACAGAGCCCGTTTTATGCCGAGGGCGGTGGCCAGGTTGCCGATTCGGGCGTCGTCGTGGGTGGCGGGGTGGAGGCACGGGTGGAGGACGTCTACCGCGTTGGCGACGACCAAACCCTCAAGGTCCGATCGTCGAGTTCGGCTTCGGGCGAGGACGGTTCGCTTGCGGTGGGGACGCCAGTTGAGGCCAGGGTCGACCACGCCGCTCGCCACGCGACGATGCGAAACCACACCGCGACGCACCTGTTGCACGCAGCCCTGCGTCAACGGCTCGGGACCCATGTGCGCCAGGCGGGCTCGGCGGTGCGCCCAGACAAGCTTCGCTTCGACTTCACCCACGGCGCGCCGCTCGCCCCCGAGGAGCAGCGCGACGTCGAGGACTGCGTCAACGAATGGGTCAAGGCGAGCCGTGGAGTGCGGGCGATGCAGATGCAGCGAAGCGAAGCCGAGGCGCTGGGGGCGATGGCGCTGTTCGGAGAGAAGTACGGCGAGTGGGTGCGCATGGTCGAGGTCGACGATGTCTCGCGCGAGCTCTGCGGCGGCACCCACGTCGCCAACACGGCCGAGGTCGGGATCGTCGCCGTTGTCTCAGAGGGCTCCAGCGCCGCAAACGTGCGCCGGATCGAGGCGATCACCGGCCCCGCCGCGATTGACTGGTTTCGCACTCGCAGCGACGAGCTCGACGAGACTGCGCGCCTGCTCGGCTCTCCTCGCGACGCCGTCGGCGCCGCGCGCCGCGCCGCGGAGCGCCTGGCTGAGCTCGAGCGCAAGGTCGAGTCCCTGCGCCGAGAGGAGGCCGGGGTGGCGGCCGATCGCCTCGGCGACGAGGGCGAAGTGATCTCCGGGATTAGAGTGATCGTCGGTGAGGGGGAGGGCGCCGACCAGCGCAACCTGCTCGAGCTTGCCGACCGGATCAAGCAGCGCGCCGAGGATGCGGCAGTGGTGCTCGGAGGTGTGGGGGATGGAAAGGTCGCGCTGGTCGCGGTGCTCAGCGTGAGCGCGGTCGAGCGCGGTCTTTCTGCGGCCGACCTGATCCGCGAGGCGGCCGCGGTCGTCGGCGGCGGTGGCGGCGGACGCCCGGATGCCGCCCAGGCCGGTGGCAAGCAGCCCGAAAAGCTCAGCGAAGCGCTGGAAACGGCACGCGAGTCGATTCGCCGCTCGCTCACCAAATAGGATCTCGCGATGCGGGTGCTGGCGATCGATCACGGCGACGCGCGCGCGGGTACGGCGATCTGCGACCCGAGCGGGACGATCGTGCGTCCGCTGGGGCTGATCTCGCCGCCGGAGCCGAGCGAGGCCGCGCGCATCGCAGCCGATGAGGGCGCCGAGACGATCGTCGTCGGCCTGCCGGTATCGCTCGACGGGAGTGAGCGCGAGCAAGCTGTCGCCGCCCGCGCGTTCGCTGCCGAAGTCGCGGCGCTGACCGAGATTCCGGTTGAGACCTATGACGAACGTTTGACGACGCGGATGGCCGCACAATCGGCACGTTCGGGAGCAAGCGCCCCGGCCGACGCGATCGCTGCAGCGCATCTGCTCGAGAGCTACCTAATCGCGCTCGGATCGCGTGCATCACGGGAGAGCGGATGAGCGACGACTACGACTGGGAGGACCCCTTCGCCGACGACGAGGAGGCGGCTGAGCGCTCCCGCCGGCGTGCAGAGCGCGAGGCCAGGCGCCATGGCCAGCAATCCTCGCTCGGCGAAAAGGTGAGAGCCGAGCAGGCTGGAACTCCTGCCGACGTGCCACTTTTGGAACCGGAGACCGGAACCCACGCCGCGGCGCTCCCGGATTCTCCGGGAAATGAGGGAGCGAGCGAGCGGCCTGCGACCGGTGAGAGCGCCGCTGTTGATACCCAGGGTGCGCCCGCGGCAAGCGCTCCGCCGACGAGAGAGCAGGCCGTGGCCGCTTCTGCGCGCCAGCACACTGGAAGTCACGGTGCCGTCGCGCCGGGCGCGCTTTGGGCCCGGCGCCTGCTCGGCATCGTCGTCTTGCTCTCGGCGATCGCCGTTGTGGTCGTCGTCGCGAGAGCGATCGGTGACCTGGTTGGCGGCAAGGACGAGCCGGCCGCGCCGGTCGCCGAGCTCGAGTTCCGCGAACTGACGATTCCCGAGGGCCTCGACCGCCGCCAGGTCGCGGGCCTGACCAAGGAGGAAGAGCTCAAAGGCGACTACCTCGAGGCGACCAAGGCAAAGGTGAATTACAGGGGCTTCGACCTCGGCAAGTATGGCGCCGGCGACGCGGACAGTCTTGAAGGGTTTCTCTTCCCGGCCCTCTACGAGCTGCCGAAGAAGGCGACGGTGAGGGACCTGATCAGCCGACAGCTCACGGCGCTCGAGGACAACCTCGCCGGGGTTGACATGAAATTCGCGAAATCGAAGAACCTCAACGTGTACGACGTGCTCAAGATCGCCTCGATGGTCGAGCGCGAAATCCAGGCGCCCGAAGAACGAGACCTCGCCGCGGCGGTGATCTACAACCGGCTCAAGGCGGGGACGCCACTGGGTATCGACGCGACGATCCGCTATGAGGACCAAAACTACACCGAGCAACTGACCGAGAGCCGCCTCGCCGAGCCGACCCCGTACAACACACGAATCAACACCGGCCTGCCGCCGACACCGATCGGCAATCCCGGCCTCGCCTCGATCAAAGCCGCCGCGCACCCGGCCAAGTCCGACGCCTTCTACTTCGTCGTCAAGCCCGGCACATGCGGCGAGCACGTCTTCGTCGAGACCGAGGAGGAGTTCCTTGCCGCTGAGGCCGAGTACCAGGCGGCGCTGCAAGAACAGGGCGGTTCGCCCACCGAGTGCTGAGCTCCAGCGGCTACTACACCTAGCATCCGCCCGGTGCCGCGTCTCGCCGTCCTCGGCCAACCCGTCTCGCATTCGCGCTCCCCAGCGATGCATACGGCCGCGCTCGCCGAGCTCGGCTTGGCGCACGAATGGAGTTATGAGGCGATCGAGGTCAGTGCCCAGGACTTCGATGCCCGAATCACATCGCTGCCCGGCGAGGGCTTTGCCGGCGTCAATGTCACAGTTCCACACAAGCTCGCCGCGCTCGCGCTCGCCGACAGCGCCTCCGCCGCAGCGACCGAGATTGGCGCCGCGAACACGCTCATTTTCAATAGTGGGAAGGTCGAAGCCGAGAACACCGACGCCACAGGCTTGATCGAGTCGCTGCCGGAGACGCCGGCGGGCAAGCGTGCGCTCGTGTTCGGCGCCGGAGGATCGGCTCGTGCTTGCGTTTGGGCCCTAACCCAAGCCAGAGCCGAGGTGGTGATCTGGAACCGCACCCAGTTCAAGGCTGAGCAGCTCGCGTGGGAATTCGGCGCGGGCGTCACGCACGCCGCAGCCCCCGACGATCTGCTTGCAATTGTCGACTTCGACCTGCTCGTCAATGCCACCCCTCTCGGTTTCGCGGACGCAAATCCGCGTGCACAAATGCCTGGCGCGGCGCCTGGCGCGTTAAAGGCGCTGCCGATCGATGCCGATGCGATCTCTGAAAGACACGTCGTGGTGGATCTGGTTTATGGGTCTGTCCCGACGCCGCTCACTTCGGCGGCGCGACGCCGGGGGGCGTGCGTCGTCGACGGGCTCGAGATCTTGGTTCGCCAAGGAGCCGCGGCGCTGCGGATGTGGACCGGCCTCGAGCCTCCGCTCGAGACGATGCGCCGAGCAGCACGGGGTCACTAGAAAGAAGCGAAACAGCAAATGTCAGCCGAGCAGCGCCCAGGCACCTGAGACCAGTGCCGACTGAAGGCGGCGAGGCCACGGCACGCGCGCCGGAGCCTCCTGTTACCGGCACACCCGGCCTCACGCCCCGACCGGCCGTGGCAACTCGTCGATGTTCCTCACCGACGTAGTCGTCGCGCTCGGCTACAACAGCCGCGAGCGCGTCGATGAGATGATTCAAGAAGCGCGGCTTGCCGGCCGTCCCGTCGACGAGATGATGCTCGAGCGCAAGCTCATCGACGCCGAACACTTCTCGCGGGCGATCGCCGAGCGTTACAACCTCGACCACCTCGATCTCAACGTCTACCACGTCGACCTCGGGGCGGCGAACATGCTCTCGGTGCCGGCGGCGCGCCGCTACCAGGCTGTGCCCGTGGGCTACGTCGACTCGGGAACGCTGCTGGTCGCAATCGTCGATCCGGCGAACGTTCTTGCGATCGACGACATCCAAATGATCACCGGCCTCAACTGCAAGGTCGCTGTCGCGCCTGCCGACGATGTCGACGCCCTCATCCGTCGGCTCAACACCTTCGAGACCGCCGTAACCGACGCGATCGACGACGAGGACGAGCCTGAGCTCGGCGACGTCTCCGAGCTGCGCGAATCCGCCGGCGACGCGCCGGTGATCAAGCTCGTCTACTCGATCCTCGGACAAGCGGTTTCCGAAGGCGCATCCGACATCCACTTCGAGGCCGGCGAGGACTCTACGACAACGTTCGTTAGCCGGCCGGCCTTGCGTTCCTTTTCGACCTCTCCTCGTACTCGCAATCGGGCCGAATGACTCGCCGGTAGCGCTCCGTCCGCCGAGCCTATCCTTAACTTGTGCGCAGGGGAGAGCAGGAACCGCGCGCCGAGCCGGGCCAGCGCCGTAGGTCGTTGGCCGACCGCTTCGAGCGCGAGATCGAGGAGCGCGTCGACGTCGAGCGCGAGCTCGAGCTCGAGCGCGACGAACAGTCGTCGGCGGAGGCCACTTCCGGGCCTCACATCAAGCGAACGATCTTCTGGCTTTCGATCACGGGCATCTCGCTCTACCTCGTCGCTCCGAGCCTGCTCGACGTGCTCAGCTCGTGGAAGAACCTGGAGGACATCGACTGGTGGTGGTTCCCGGCGATGGCGGTGCTGCAAACAGCGTCACTCGCCTGCCTTTGGGTCGTGCAGCGCGCGGCTTTGCGCGAGGCGGAGCTACCGAACGTGATCGAGTCGCAGCTCGCGGGCAACGCCCTTGCCAAGATCGCTCCCGGTGGCGGGGCCCTCGGCGGCGCGCTTCAATATCGAATGCTCGTTGAGGCGGGCCTGCCGAAGGCCCCGACTGCGGCCGGGATCACCGCCAGCAACCTGCTGATCTTCGTAGTCGTCCTGGCACTGCCGGTGCTCGTCCTGCCGTCGCTGCTCGGCGGGGCTGTGAACCGCGACCTGCTCGAGGCGACGATCATCGGCGCGATCGCGTTCGGGGTGCTGGCGGCGGTTGGCGTCGTCCTGCTTGCCTACGACGGCCCGCTCGCATACGTCGGGCGCGCTGTGCAAGCCATTCGCAACCGCATTCGCCGCAGCTCCGAGCCGCTGCGGACGGTCCCTGGGCGACTTGTGCGAGAGCGCGACCGCCTGCTGGCGACTCTTGGTCCCAACTGGCGCGTCGCGATGCTAGCCACGGTCGGCCGCTGGGCCTTCGACTACGCGACGTTGCTGGCGGCCCTCGCCGCCGTCGGCTCGACGCCACGCCCGGCGCTGGTGCTGCTCGCCTTTTGCGCCGCGCAGGTGCTGGCCCAGGTGCCGATCACTCCTGGCGGCCTCGGCTTCGTCGAAGCGGGCTTGACCGCGACACTGGCTTTGGCGGGGGTCAGCGCCGGTAACGCCGTGCTTGCGACCTTCGCGTATCGACTCTTCAACTATTGGCTGCAGCTACCTGCCGGGCTGGTCGGATACGTGCTGCATCGGCGAAGATTCGCGACCAACTCGAACAGTGCGACGTGAGCGCTAAGGCAGCCTTACTCGACGTCGATCGAGCCGATTCGCCGACCCTCGCCGCCATCGGTCTCGATCACCTCAACAGGGTACTTGCCGGTATCGAGCAGATAGAGGTTGAAGCGCGCGGCGAGCTCCGGATCCGTGTCCTCGAGCTCGTCGAGGGCGGGAATCGCCACCTGGGCCGGGCGTGGCGAGGTTACTACCAGCTCGAGCAGGTCGCCGGCCTGCGCTTTGATCCGCGTCGGCTTCCTGGTCGCGACGTCGATGCTGCGCGAGAGCAAGCCCCCCGAGGGCAGCTCGGAGGTCGAGGTCGACGTCGTCGTGGTGCTCGACTCGTCGCGCTGACGCTCTTCGACAGGCACCAGTGCCGCGGCGACACTCGAGAGTACGAGTAGCACCAACATGACGAGGATCAAGCGCCGCGCGGCCACCGCCCCAGCTTAGAACCCAGCCGAACGTCCAGTCTGAAGCCAGCTATTCATAGCCGGTTGCACGAGGGGCAACGGAGCTCCGCCTCCGGGTGCCTCGACAACCACTCCGACGTCGTCGAGGTGAGTATGAGAGATGCCGGTGAGAGTGACGTTGACGTCAGTGATCTCACCGACCATGCCTGTAACCGGGATCGTCGACGGATACGGGATCGCCGGAACCTCATCGTTGATCTGGATCGCCGTGGCGTTGGAAAAAGTGGCCGCGAATGCAGATGAAGCCAGCGAGAGACTGGCGACGGTTGCTGTAGCAAGGACGCAGAAACGGGTCGAAACCTTCATCCCCCCTAACTTCGGCGTGGCTCACCAGTTCTAAAGCCTCCTGGACGCTTTACCTGCGACGCTCGTCAGCCGTGAAAGTACTCGTCCAGGTACCAGTCGACGATCTCATCGCCGAACCAGAGGCCGATCAGCCCGCCGAATGCGAGGAACGGACCGAACGCAATCGCTCGCTTGCGAGCCGCCGAGCCGTGACGAGCGATCAGCGCCACACCGACCACTGCGCCGACGAAAAAGCCGGTTACCACCGCCGGCCCCACCGCCCGGCCGAGGTATAGGCCCATCATCGCCACCAGCTTCGCGTCTCCCATGCCCATCCCTCGCGGGTAGGCGAGGACCACGAGGAAGAGCAAGCCGCCGGCCGCGATCGCGGC
>Ga0136612_10001058_pt1 | contig 11341 bp, 10 predicted proteins | sample AntDryUQ224A2306_2_FD_106644 | JGI IMG/M metagenome (GOLD analysis project Ga0136612, IMG submission 106644) | Polar desert sand microbial communities from Dry Valleys, Antarctica - metaG UQ224A (23.06) | ecosystem: Environmental > Terrestrial > Soil > Desert | place: Antarctica: Dry Valley...
GGTTCACCCCGATCGAGTCCGAATCGCAACTTGAGGATCTCGCGCTCGCGCTCGTCGAGCGGGGCGAGCAGGCGGCTGATCTCCTCGGGGAGCAGCGCCGTGGCAGCCACCTCGAACGGCGATTCGGCTGAGCGGTCCTCAACGACGTCACCGAGCTCGGCGTCGCCGTCCTCGCGCAACGGCTCGGAGAGCGAGAGGGGTTCGGCGGCGAAGCGCAACGCCTCGGTGACCTTGTCCTCGGGCATCTCCACCTCGGCCGAGAGCTCCGACAACGTCGCCGGCCGGCCCATCTTCAGCTCGAGGCGGGCCCGGGCCTTCTGCAAGCGGGCCAGGGTGTCACCGGCGTGGACCGGAAGACGGATCGTGCGTCCGGTGTTGGCGATGCCCCGGGTGATGGCCTGACGGATCCACCAGGTCGCGTAGGTCGAGAACTTGAAGCCCTTGCGCCAGTCGAACTTCTCGACTGCGTGCATGAGCCCGAGGTTGCCCTCCTGGATGAGGTCGAGCAGCGGGAGCCCGGACGCCTGATACTTCTTGGCGATGGAGACCACCAGCCGCAGGTTCGATTGCACGAAGGTCCGCTCGGCATCCTCGCCGAGCTTGCCGTGGCGGCGAAGCTCACGCTTGCGGGCAACGGTGAGGTCTCTCCCCCCACCGGCCAGCAGCTCGCGCGCGCCGTTTCCGGCCTCGATCGCCTGCGCCAGGCGGACCTCGTCATCCTTGGTCAGCAGCGGGTACTGCCCGATGTCGGTGAGGTAGAGCCGGACCAGATCTTCCTCGTCACGCTCGACACGCTCTTTGGGCAAGATGGAACCTTTTCGTCGGGGAAACGCGGTGCTGCACGGCTTCGGCGTCGGCCGGAAGGTCTCAAAGCAGTCTCTGACTACGATACCGATTCGGTCAAGGTCGCCAACCAGGCGGGAACGACCCCTCCCACGCTAGGTCCCGATCCCGACCACGCAACGTGCGCTGGAGGAGTTGAGTGGACGACGATCCCATCGTCACCATCGTCACCATGCAGTTCGAAGCCGCCGACGAACCTGCCCTCCTGGCCGTGCTGGCCAAGTACGTCGTGCTGGCGCGCGGGCACGAAGGGTGCCGCAACATCGACCTGTGCGCGTCGGCCACCGCCCCTCAGCGCCTGGTCGTGATCTCCAAGTGGGCATCGCCCGGCGCGCAACAGGACCACTTCGACTCGGGCGACATGGTGGAGATGGCGGCCGCCTGCTCCGGCCTCCTCATCCGACCTCCAGTCATCGAGCTGCTCGAGGGGCTCAGCGCCCACGACCTGGCCTGAGGAGCCGGCGCGGATCAGCTGGTAACGGTCGCCTGAGCCGCAGCCTGGTCGGACAGGCCGGCGACCTCGGACCAGGTGAGGTCGCGCCCCGTCCAGAGCCGTTCGAAGGCGGCGTCGGCGGCATCGGTGAAGCCGTGCCGGTTGCGGAAGTGGTACAGCCGTCGTTGGCGCTGGGCCTGGTAGCCGAGGGCGGCGACCCGCCCAGCGGCGTACACCTCCCACGCCACCTTGTGCGGCAACGGCAGCTCGTCGCCCACCGGGGGGGCTCCGAACGTCGGGTCCAGTCGGTCCCGGAGCTGATGGAACAGCAGGCCGAGCACGTCGACGACCCGAGCCTCACTGAGCTGACGGATGCGCTTGGGGTTCTCCAACGCCCCGCCTTCGACGCCGATCACGGCCGGATCGATCGACTCGATCTGAGCCCGGGCCATCGGTGTGGCCTCGTCGATGGCCACGGTGACGGCCACTGCAGGCGGCAACCCCACCTCGCCGAACAACCGCTCGGCGATGGTGGTGACGGTGCCGGCGTCGAAGTCGACCATCGTGAACTCGCCAGGTGTGACGCTGACGCTCACCGCGCCATCCGTTCTGAGTGCAGATCCGCACCTATGGGGTGCACATCTGCACTTCGAACCGCAGGAGGCCGGCCACGGGCTGCAACCCGCTCCGCTCGTTCACGTCCGGCTTGACGCGAGAGGTCGGCGATCTCGTCGATCTCCGCCGTGTCGAACCCTGCCAGCTCACGGAAGCGGCGGGCGAGGCGCACCGGACTGTCGTCGTCATCGCCTCGGATGCCCCCGTACGAGAAGAGCTTGTCGACCACCTTCTGGAACTCGAGGGCGCGATCGCGACGGTCGGGGTCGTGCGCGGTGAGGCGCCGCAGCCAGTCCGAGCCCATCTTCACGTGGGTCACCTCGTCGGCCAGCATCCAGTCCTCGCAGAACTCGAGGACCGGGTCGCCCGTTGCCTGCCCGAACTCCCGCATCGTGTTGAAGATGTCGATCGCGAGCCCTTCGAGCGCACGGTTCACGCCGGTGAGGCGCAGGATCGGGTCGTCGTTGCACGCCGCCTCGTAGAGGATGGTCGACTCGGCGAACTCGCCGATCTCCGTGCCCATCCACTCGCCCAGCTTCACCGAGATCTCGACGTGACGGGCTTCGTCCCAACATTGGCGCGCCATGTCGAGCTTCAGGGCGAACGGTACCTGCCGCTCACCGGTACCGAGCTCGAAGTCCCAGCATGTACGTCCGGCTCCTTCGAGGGCCTGGATCTCGCCCGTGAAGATGCCGTGCATCAGCGATCGCGCCGCGTCGGGAGCGCCCGGTTGACCGGCTCGCAATGCAGGTCTGCGGGTGCCGGCGCTGGCCTTGCGCACGTTGACGGCCGCCCGAGGATCGGTGAGGCGATCCATGATCGAGGCCTGCTCGAAGCGCCCGTCGCGTGCCAGCTCGGCTACCGGAAGGGATCGTCTCACGGGGTGGCTCCGTTCCCGCCGCCCATCCGGTCGACCACCGTCGTGTCCTCGACATAGCTGTTGCCGATCGAGCCCGGTCCGGCGATGCCACCGGCCGCCAGCATCAGCGTCTCCAACCGGGCCTGGTGCTCGGCCGCCCGCTGCACCTCCTGCGGGGTCCGCAGCAGCGACTGGATCGACATCTCACCGTCTCGCCAGTCCTCGAACTCGTCGGCCAGGGCAAACCTGAGCGAGCGGATGGTGGGGGCGTCGGTGATGGTCGAGGTGTTGTTCAGATGGAAGGTGTAGGCCGCGATCTTGTGCGGGATCAGCACCCGGTAGACGCCCACCAGCTTCTCGATGGTGAGGCCGGGCGCCTCGGGTTCGGTCACGGCCTCGACGAAGGCGACCAGTTCGTCGTTGGCGGGCGCAGTGAGCCGCTCGGGGTTCATCTCCCGCAGCTCGGGGAGCCGCTTGTGCCAGAGCTCGGCGTGCCAGGCGTGATGGTAGGTGTGGGTGCCCAAGCGAAGCTTGATGTCGAGCTCGGGGACGGTGGCGACCCAGCCGCCGAGGACCTCGAAGGTCTTCATCTCGATCCACTTGTAGTTCCCGACCCGGCGAGCCGATTCCTCGACCGTGAACGCGCCGGGCAGCTCCCGCCGGTCCCATGGTGCGAACGGAGCCCGAGGCGCTGTCGGATCGGCCATGTCACCCTCCCGCCGGCACGGCCGGCCCTGACGACGTCGCCGCCAGCGTGCCCGGCCCTGACCCGACGGTCAAGGCGGCCCCCTCCGTCAACCCGTCGTGGTTGTTGCCTGTGGAGGCAACAACCACGACACGTTCCGGGGGGTGGGAGACGCAACCCCTACACGTCGGCGTGGCGAGGACCGACGGGGCGGCCCCGTCCCATGGGGAGCAGTTCGGTCATCAGCACCGCGCCGAGGATCAGCGCAGCGCCGATGAAGCCGCGACCCCCGAGGCGGTCACCGGCCCAGTACCCCAGGATGGCGGCGAACACCGGTTCCAGCAGCAGCAACATCGCAGTGCGGGCCGGCGGCACGACCCGCTGGGCCCATACCATGCAGGCCACCGCCACCGCCGTCGCACCGATGCCCGTGAACGCCGCCGCCGCCCACACCTCCACGCCGAACCCGAACCCGCCCGACCCGAACCCTGGCAGCAGGCACGCCGCTCCGACGGTGAGGACCTGCCAGAACGTGAGGCGCAGCGGATCGTGCTGCGACGTCACCCGGTCGAGCAGCACAAGGTGGGCGGCGAAGCAGAGCGCACACCCGAGGGTGAGCCACTCCCCCCGTCCGAAGCCCGATGAACCCCCCGACAGCAGCACCAGGCCGACCACGGCGAGGGCAACACCGACGACGACGAGCGGCCCCGGCGGACGGCGCACCACGGCGGCGTCGATGAACGGCACGAACACCACCAACAGGTACGTGATGAACGCCGACGACGAGCTCGTGGTGTACTGCAGACCCACGGTCTGGAAGACGTAGCCGGCCAGGAACAGCGAGCCCGTCATCAGGCCGTGCCGCACCTCCAGCGGCGAGGCCGGGCGCCGGCGGGCGAGAGGCCACAGGACGGCAGCGGCGATCAGGAACCGGGCGGCGAGGAACGCCATGACCGGTGCCCCCTCGGTGGCGTCCTGCACGACCAGGAAAGTGGATCCCCACAGGAACGCCGCCAGCACCAGCGCAAGAGTCGCCTGGCTTGCGACCGGCAGCCGTTGCCGCAAGGCGGGAAGAGGACCGGCCATCGCCGACACCGTCGCCGCCGTGGCCGTCCCCCGTCAATCCTCTCGAACCCTTCGAACCCGAGGAACCCACCGACATCCGGCCCGCGGTTTTGCTAGCAGCACAACCGCTCACGCGAGGCGCCCGAAGAGCACGGCGACCGTTGCGGCGACGCCGTACGGCTTTCGGTGATGGCGGCCGTAGCCATCAGGGCACCTCCTCAGCCGCGATACCCGTTGGTGATCGGGAGGCGGCGGTCCTTCCCGAACGCCTTGGCCGACACGCGAGGACCGGGAGGGGTCTGGCGCCGCTTGTACTCAGCCCCGTCGACCAGCCGGGTGATCCGCCGGACCAGCTCGGCGTCGAGGCCCGACCGCACGATCTCCCCGGCCGTCCGGTCCTGCTCGACGTACTGGCGGAGCACCTCGTCGAGCACCTCGTACGGCGGCAGGCTCTGGTCGTCGCGCTGGTCCGGACGCAGCTCCGCCGACGGTGGCTTGGTGATGACCCCCTCGGGGATCACCTTCGGCCCCGGACGGCGGTTGATCATCCGGCACAGGGCGAAGACGCGCGTCTTCAGCACGTCCTTCAACACGCCGAAACCGCCGCACGTGTCGCCGTAGAGGGTGGCGTAGCCGACCGCCATCTCGCTCTTGTTGCCGGTGGTGAGCACCATCCACCCGAACGTGTTGGACAGCGCCATCAGCAACTGTCCCCGTATCCGGGACTGCAGGTTCTCCTCGGTGAGGCCGATCTGGCATCCCTGCACCGACGGCTCGAGCATGTCGAGCAGAGCGGCATGGGCCGGCTCGATGGCGATGGTGCGATAGTCGATGCCGAGGTTGGCGGCCAGGGCGGCGGCGTCGCTCTCGGAGTGGTCGGAGGAGTAGCGCGACGGCATCGACACGCCGTGAACCCGCTCGGGACCGAGCGCCTCGACCGCTATCACCGCTACGAGGGTGGAGTCGATGCCCCCGGACAGGGCGATCACGACATCGCGGAAGCCGTTCTTCACGATGTAGTCACGAGTGCCGAGGACCAGAGCCTCGTAGACCTCTTCGTCGGGACCGAGCACGTCGGCGATGGCGGCCTTGCCCGGCTCGTCGTCGTGGTCGCTCTGCGTCGCCGTCACCGGGGTGACCGACGAGAACTCGAGGAGCGGTAGCTGAGCGTCCGACGGGCGGCCCCTCGGGTCGAGGAGCCGCTTGCGGAACACCGGAGGCACCTCGAGGTCGACGATCATGACGTCTTCGACGAACTGCGGTGCCCGTGCCACCAGTTCACCGTCGGCGTCGAACGCTAGCGACGCACCGTCGAACACCAGCTCGTCCTGGCCGCCGACCTGGTTGACGTACACGAGCGCACACGAGGCATCGGCGGCGCGGGTGGCGAGCATGCGTTCGCGCTGGGCGAGCTTCCCCTCTGCGTAGGGCGAGGCGTTGAGGTTGACGATCAGCTCCGCGCCGCTGTCCGCCTGGTTGGCGATCGGTCCGTTCGGGTTCCAGGCGTCCTCGCAGATCGACACACCGACCCGGACCCCGCCGATCAGGTACAGCTGCTCGGGCTCGTGGCCGCGGGCGAAGTAGCGCAGCTCGTCGAAGACCGCGTAGTTCGGCAACTCACACTTGCGGTAGACGCCGCGCACCTCGCCGCCGGCGCATACCGCCGCTGCGTTCCACAGGTCGCGGTCGTGGTGCACGAACCCGACCACAGCGACGCACCGGCCGGTGGTGGCCCGTGCGATGCGGTCGAGAGCGACCTGGTTGTCGGCGATGAAGCCGGGCTTGAGGAGCAGGTCCTCCGGCGGGTAGCCGGGAACGGCCAGCTCTCCGAAGACGGCCAGGTCGCACCCGGCCTCCTCGGCCTGCTCGAACGCAGCGATGATGCGATCGGCGTTGCCGTCGAGATCGCCGACCCGGGTGTTGAGCTGGCAGGCGGCGATGCGGAGCCGAGGCACCGCAACAGCGTACCGACAGCCGCGAAGAGCGAATGGCGTCCACAGGTTCCGACCCGCTGGAACCCACGTACGCCGTTTCGGCATAAAGGGTTCTACTTGCGGGTGCGCTCCAAATCGACCAGCTTCGTCATGGCTTCGGGGAGCCGCTCCTCGAGCTTCGCCGCCCGATCGGCGTCGAGCTTCTCCTCGGCCACGGCCTCGTCGATGTGGGCGCTGGCGTCGGCCACCAGGGCGTCGATCACCACCTGGGGCTCGACGTCGTTGGCCTCGGCGACGGCCGCGATCGACGTGCCCTCCTTCAGTTCGGCCAGGAGATCCCGACCGGACACGCCGATGGCCTCAGCGGCGATCCTGATGGCCTGCTTGCGGCGTGCTGCGCGTCGGCGATGACGGTCACCGACCTCCTCCTCCTCCTCCTTCAGGCCTGCCTTCACCACTTCGGCCTGCGCCTCGGTGAGGGTCTTGTCGGCGACGAGACCCTCGAGCACCTCGTCGACCGCTCGACCCCCGCGACCACGCGCCTCGCCCCGCTTCTCGGCGGTGGCTCCGGAGGCGGCGACCGTGGGAGGTGTCTCCTGGGCGCCGACGCCCCCCATCGGGTTCACGGTGGCGACGGTCAGGCCGCCGGCGCCGAGGGTGGCGACGGCAACGGCGGAGGCAATCAGCTTCTTGGTCCTCATGGGGACTCCTTCGGGAACACGGTTCGTTCTGACAACGCTCAGCCTGGGCCGAAGATGTGAACACGATGTGATGGAGCCGCCAGCGACCTGCGAGCGGACGGTGGCACAGGGGTGCAGTATGGGCCGACACACGCCAACCCAACGAAGGTGCCCGTGCGGATCTCTCTCTCGGTCAACGGTGAAGAGCACAGCGACGAGGTCGAACCTCGGACCCTCCTCGTCTACTACCTGCGGGAGGTGCTCGGGCTGACGGGCACCAACGTCGGGTGCGACACGTCCTCGTGCGGAGCGTGCACCGTGCACCTCGACGGCGAGTCGGTGAAATCGTGCACCGTGTTGGCGGTCCAGGCCGACGGCACCTCGATCACCACGATCGAAGGGATGGCCACCGACGGCGAGCTGCACCCGATGCAGGCGGCCTTCCAGGAGCACCACGGCCTCCAGTGCGGATACTGCACGCCCGGCATGGTCATGGCGGCCACCTCACTCCTGGTCGAGCATCCCGACGCCGATGAGAAGGCGGTTCGCGAGGGTCTCGAGGGCAACCTGTGCCGCTGCACCGGGTACCAGAACATCGTGGCCGCCGTGCTCTCGTGCTCGACCTCCTCCCCCACCCGGAACGAGGTTCCGGCATGAGCGTGACCGAAGCTCCGGACAGCTCACCGGCGGACGCCTTGATCGCCCCGACCGGTGTACGCCAGAACGTCGTCGGCACTCGGATGTTGCGGCGCGAGGACCCGACCCTCCTCACCGGCGAATCCCGGTTCACCGACGACCTGGTCATCCCCGGTGCCCTCCACATGGCCATCGTGCGAAGCCCCTTCGCCCACGCTCGGATCCGGTCGGTCGACCTCTCCCGGGCCCGGGAGATGCCGGGTGTGGTGGCGGCGTACGCCGGTGCCGATCTGGCCGACTGCTGGGCCAACCCGATGCCGTGCGCCTGGCCTGTCACCGACGACATGGTCAACCCGCCCCACTACCCGCTGGCCGTCGACAAGGTGTGCTACGTCGGTGACGGCGTGGCCGTGGTGCTGGCCGAATCGAACGTCGTGGCGCGCGACGCCATCGACACCGTCGAGGTCGACTACGAGCCGCTGCCGGCGGTCACGAACCTGGAAGCGGCGCTGAGCGACGAGGTCGTCATCCACACCGACGCCGGCACCAACAAGGCGTACCGGTGGGAACTGCGGCTCGACGACGACGCCGTCGAGCAGGCGTTCGCCGATGCGGTCCACACCGTGAAGGAGCGCTACATCCAGCAACGGCTCATCCCGATGGCCATCGAGCCCCGGGCCTGTGCCGCAGTACCCCAGCCCTTCGGCGGCGACATCACCCTGTACTCCTCCACCCAGATCCCCCACATCCTGAAGGTGATGGCCGCGATCACCCTCGGGTTCCCGGAGCAGCAGCTGCGCGTGGTGGCCCCGTCGGTCGGCGGGGGTTTCGGCTCGAAGCTCAACGTGTACGCCGAAGAACTGCTGGTGACCGCCCTCGCCCGCCGCCTCAACCGGCCGGTGCGTTGGGTCGAGGAGCGCACCGAGAACACCCAGTCCACCATCCAGGGCCGAGGCCAGATCCAGGACATCGAGCTGGCGGCCGACGCCGACGGCAAGCTCACCGGGGTGCGGGTCGAGCTGATCGCCGATATGGGCGCCTACCTGCAGCTGGTCACCCCTGGCATCCCCCTGCTCGGCGCCTTCCTCTACTGCGGCGTGTACGACGTGCCCGCCTACTTCTTCGGCTGTACGAGCGTCTTCACGACGATGACGCCCACCGACGCCTACCGGGGCGCCGGCCGGCCCGAGGCCACCTACGCCATCGAACGGGCCATGGACGCCCTCGCCGCCGAGGTCGGCGTCGACCCGGCCGAGTTGCGGCGCCGCAACTACATCGCCCACGACCGGTTCCCCTACACGGCGGTGACCGGGCTCACCTACGACTCCGGCAACCATGAGGCGGCCGCCGCCAAGGCGCTCGCGCTGGTCGGGTACGACGACCTGCGGGCCGAGCAGGCCCGTCGGCGCGCCGACGGTGACACCACCCATCTCGGCATCGGCATCTCCTCCTACTTCGAGATGTGCGGTCTCGCCCCGAGCCGGGTGTTGGCGTCGCTGAAGTACTCGGCCGGTGGGTGGGAGGCGGCCACGGTGCGCATCCTGCCGACGGCCAAGGTGCAGGTGGTCACCGGCGCGACCCCGCACGGCCAGGGCCACGAGACCTCGTGGTCGATGATCGTGGCCGACAAGTTGGGGATGGATCCGGCCGACATCGACGTGCTCCACTCCGACACCGCCATCAGCCCCCTGGGGATGGATACCTACGGGTCGCGGTCGCTGACCGTGGGCGGTGTCGCCATCCACATGGCCTGCGACAAGGTGATCGACAAGGCCCGCCTCATCGCCGCCCACCAGCTCGAGTGCTCCGAGGACGACCTCGAGTTCGCCGACGGCGAGTTCTCCGTGCGCGGAACGCCTGGCCGGAACATGGCGCTGGCGGCGGTGGCGTTCGAGGCGTTCACGGCCCACGACCTGCCCGACGGGTTGGAGCCGAACCTCGAGGCTCAGGTCACCTACGACCCCCCCAACTTCTCCTGGCCGTTCGGAACCCACGTCTGCGTCGTCGAGATCGACGAGGAGACCGGATCGGTCGACGTGCGCACGTACGTCGCCGTCGACGACTGCGGGAACCAGATCAACCCGCTCATCGTGGAGGGCCAGGTGCACGGCGGGATCATCCAGGGCCTGGCCCAGGCCCTGTTCGAGGAGGCGATCTACGACGACGACGGCAACCTGCTCACCTCCACCCTCACCGACTACATGGTGCCCGGCGCGCCCGACGTGCCTCACATGATCCTCGACCACACCGTCACGCCCAGCCCCACCAACCCGATGGGGGTCAAGGGCATCGGCGAAGCCGGCACCATCGGGTCGACGCCGGCGGTGATGAACGCCGTCGTCGATGCGCTCTCCCCGCTCGGGGTGCGCAACGTGGCGATGCCGGCGTCGCCTATGCGGGTGTGGGACGCGATCAACGCCGCACGCGATCGACCGGAACGGCGGGCCAGCACCGACGCAGGAGCACCATCATGATCCCGGCCGCCTTCGAATACACCCGCGCCGGCTCGGCCGAGGAAGCCATGAGCCTGCTGGCCGAGCACGGCGACGAGGCCAAGCTGCTGGCCGGTGGCCACTCGCTGCTCCCGCTGATGAAGCTGCGCCTGGCGCAGCCCGAGATGCTGATCGACGTCGGCCGCCTGTCCGAGCTCTCCTACATCCGCGATGCCGGTGACCACGTCGCCATCGGTGCCCTGACCCGCCACCACGACGTCGAGATGTCCGATCTCCTCCGTCGCCAGGTCGCCATCCTGCCGGCGGCGACGTCGAAGGTGGGCGACTCCCAGGTGCGTCACCGCGGCACCTTTGGCGGATCCCTGGCGCACGCCGACCCGGCGTCGGACCTGCCGGCGGTGATCCTGGCCCTCGAGGCCACCCTCGTGGCGCGATCAGCGGCGCGTGGCGAACGTGAGATCGCGGCGGCCGACTTCTACACCGGCTTCCTCGAGTCCGCCCTCGATGCCGACGAGCTGTTGTGCGAGATCCGGGTGCCGAAGATCCCCGACGCCGGCTGGTCGTTCCAGAAGTTCAACCGGCGGGCCCAGGACTGGGCCATCGTCGGCGTGGCCGCGGTCCGCAACGGCACCGCCGGCGTCGGGTTGGTCAACATGGGACCGACGCCGGTGAAGGCCGTCGCCGTGGAGGAGGCCGTGGCCGGCGGCGCCAGCGCCGAAGAGGCGGCTGAGCAGGCCGTCGTAGGGGCCATGCCCTCGGCCGACACCAATGCTTCAGTCGAGTTCCGCAGCCATCTGGCCAAGGTGCTGGTGCGTCGGGCCTTGACCGAAGCCGAGACCCGAACCCGACCGAACGGCGCCCACCGATGACAGCCTCTCCTGCCGTGGGGGGACTTGGGGCACTTCCGTCCGTCACCTAGGGTTCCACTGTGCGCGCGAATCGGGTCACTGTGGGGATCGTCTTCTACGCCGCTCTGACGGTGCTCATCCTCGGCGTCCTGTTCCAGGTGTTTCCCCATGTGCTCCCGGATTCGGTGGCGACGCGCGTGAACCACAACAGCGAGGCGTACGCACTGGCCCTGGTGATCGCGCTCTGGATCCAGTTCGCCCGTCCTCGACTGCGCGGCACAATCCGGGAA
>Ga0136612_10001059_pt1 | contig 11338 bp, 11 predicted proteins | sample AntDryUQ224A2306_2_FD_106644 | JGI IMG/M metagenome (GOLD analysis project Ga0136612, IMG submission 106644) | Polar desert sand microbial communities from Dry Valleys, Antarctica - metaG UQ224A (23.06) | ecosystem: Environmental > Terrestrial > Soil > Desert | place: Antarctica: Dry Valley...
ACGGCTTTTCTCATCATTCCTTACCCCAGCCACGGCACGTCTCTGCTTTCGCCCGGCCGCTCAACTGAAGGCTGCTCTCACGGGGCGCGACCGTACCAAAGCAACGCCTCTCCGTAGCGCCGATGGCGGATCGGCTGCAGGGGTGTCGGCCAGACCCAGGGTTCGTCCCGAGCCGAACGCTCGACGACCAGTACCGCCTCCTCGGCCAGCCAGCCACAGTGGTACAGGTCGGCCAGCAGCCTCCGGAGGTCCCCAGCCCGCAGCGGGTAGGGAGGGTCGGCGAAGACGATGTCGTACGGCGACGCCGCTTCCGAGATCTGCGCTGGATCTGTCAGCGCCAGCTTCTCGGCGGTGCTGATCAGGGCCACGGCACCGGCCAGGTCGACCGCCGCGATATTGGCTCGCAGGGTGCGCGCAACCCGCTTGTCGCTTTCTACGAGCAAGGCGTGGCTCGCGCCGCGGGACAGCGCCTCGAGCCCCAGCGCACCGGAGCCGGCATACAGATCCAGCACGTGCCCATCCCGCAGCCGTGCCAACCCCTCCACTGTGGAGAACAGGGCCTCTCGGGCGCGGTCGGAGGTCGGACGCGTCACCCCGCCGCGCGGTACGGCGAGCCGACGGCCGCGAGCCAGGCCGGCGACGATGCGGGTCATCGGTCAAGCCTTGTCGAGGTAATCGGCACGTTCGTCCTCGGACAGCCGGGCGACCTGGTCGGCAAGTGCCTGGTGCTCGATCAGATCCGGATCGAGCGCGATCAGATACCTAGCCTCCTCGCGCGACTCGGTGATGATCGCCTCGTCGTCGAGCAAGGACAGCAGCCGCAGGCCGGATCGACGGCCGGATTGTGCGGCACCGAGGATGTTTCCCTCCCGGCGCGAGGCCAGGTCGACCCTGGCCAACTCGAAGCCGTCCCGAGTCGCGGCCACGGCCTCGAGCCGCTCTCGCGCGGGAGTGCCGGGAGCTGTTCCGGTGATCAACAGGCAGATGCCCGGACGCGATCCGCGGCCGATCCGGCCGCGGAGCTGATGGAGCTGACTGACCCCGAACCGGTCCGCGTCCAGGACTGCCATGACCGACGCCTCCGGAACGTCGACGCCCACTTCGATGACCGTCGTGGTCACCATCGCGTCGAGATCCCCTCGCGCGAAGGCCTGCATCGTGGCGTCCTTCTCCTCTGCGGGCAACCGTCCGTGCAGGATGGCCATCCGCAGCCCGGCCAACGGCCCCTTGCGCAGCATGTCGGCAACCTCCAGGACTGCCATCGGTGCCCGCTTGGTGGCAGCCGAGCCTTCGTCCCCCGGCGGCTGGTCGTCGGGCAGAGGCTGCAGGGAGTCATCACCGTCGTCGACCATGCCGGTGGCTTTCTTGTCGAGCTCGCCATCGTCGCCGATCCGGGGGCAGACGATGAAGGCCCGGCCGCCAGTGCGGGCGTCCTCGACGATCCGAGCCCAGGCACGGTCCAGCCAGGCCGGCTTCTCCCGCGTCGGCACCACACTGGTGCTCACCTCGGCCCGTCCGGCCGGCACCTCCGTCAGGATGGTCGTCTCGAGATCGCCGTACACGGTCATCGCCACGGTTCGCGGGATCGGGGTGGCGGTGAGTACGAGGACGTGCGGGGGCGCGGCGGATTTCGCTCGCAGCACGTCGCGTTGCTCTACGCCGAAGCGGTGTTGCTCGTCGATCACCATGAGTCCTAGATCGGCGAACTGCACCACTTCCTCCAGCAGGGCGTGTGTGCCGACGACTATTCCGGCCCCCCCACCAGCCGCCTCGGCCAGTGCCGCTCGTCGGGCCTTGGCCGACATCGAGCCGGTCAGGAGCGTGACTCGGGTGGCGTGCTCCTCGGCGCCGAACTCCCCCGCGATGCCCAACGGGCCGAGCAGGCTGCGCAGTGTTCGCAGGTGTTGGGCAGCCAGAACTTCGGTGGGCGCCAAAAAGGCTGCCTGGGCCCCGGCGTCGATGACCTGGAGCATCGCCCGCAGCGCGACCACGGTTTTCCCGGATCCGACCTCCCCCTGCAGGAGCCGGTTCATCGGCTTGTGGCCGCCGAGTTCGTGGCTGATCTCGGCCCCGACGATGCGCTGCCCCGCGGTCAACACGAACGGCAGCCGAGCATCGAAGGCGTCCAGCAGGCCACCTTCGCGAACCGCGCGGGGATAGGCCGGGTTGACAGCCTGCGCAACCCGACGCTGGGCAAGCGTCACCTGGACGGTCAGCGCCTCGTCCCACTTCAACCGCAGACGCGCGAGGTCGACGTCGGCCATCGACTCCGGCTGATGGATCTTCCGCCATGCCTCAGCGAGCCCGATCAACCCACGGCGCTCCCGCATCGCCTCGGGCATCGGGTCCTCCACCGCGTCGACCAGGTCGAGGACCAATCGCAGGCAACGGGCGATCGTCCACGACTGGATGCCGCTGCTGGCCGGGTAGACCGGGATCAGTTGCGAGGCGTAGGTCATCGCGCGCTCGCGGTCGTCGACCGAGGCAGCAGGGTCGGAGTCCTGGTCCAGGCCTTGGTCGGTTGCTCCGAAGATCTCGCACTCGGGGTGGGTGAGCTGCACCTGGTTGCCGCGGATCCCGATCTTGCCGGCGAACAATCCGCTGACGCCGACAGCCAGTTGCTTTGCCCGCCAGGGTTGGTTGAAGAAGACAAGGGACAGTGATCGCTGTCCGTCCCCGACGACGACATCGGTGAGCGTTCCGCGCTTGTTGCGCATCCGGCGCTGACTCACCGAACGCACCTCCGCCACGATCGTGACTTCGTCGCCGACTCGCAACGCAGCCAGATCGGTCAGGTGTCCGCGTTCGGCGTACCGGCGTGGGTAATGACCGAGCAGGTCATCGACCGTGCTGATGCCGAGCTGCTCGGCGAGCACGGTCGCGGTCCTACCGCCCAGTAGCGCCCGCAGCGGACTGTCCCGTGTGACCGCCACCCTCACTCCACCCCGATGAGGACCGGAAGGTGTGGTTGATCACCTCGGTAGTCCATGACGTCCACGCCGGGATGAGCCCGCCGCAGGTGCGCGCGTACCTCGTCGATGAAATTTGTTGCGGCATCGGTGCCGAGGACGAGGGTGACGAGCTCGCCGCCAGCCGAGAGCAGCCGGTCGAGCAGATCGCAGGTGACGGTGACCTGATCACTGCCGATGAGCACGACATCCCCTTCGGCCAGACCGAGGACATCCCCGGCCGCGCAACGCCCGGCCGAGGTCATGGCCTCGCGCGCGGCGACGGTGATCTCGGCCCACCTGGTGGCCGCCGCCGCCTCGGCCAGGGCGATGACGACATCGGCGAAACGGCGGGTGGGATCGGCTACGGCGATCGCGGCCAAACCCTGCACGGGGGACTTGGTCGGCACGACGGCGACATCCTGTCCCCCTTCTCGCGCCTGCGCCGCAGCCGCATCGGCGACCGCCGTCAGGTTGGTGTGGTTGGGCAGGACAACGACTTCGGCTGCGCCGGTACGGCGGATGGCGGCCAAGACATCAGAGCTGGTCGGGGGTTGGCTCGGTCCGCCTTTGACGACCTCGACCCCCTCGCCGGCGAACAGACCTGCCAACCCCGCGCCGGGCGCCACGGCCACGAGACCCCGGCCCGACCACGATCGGCGCCCCTGTCCCGAGCCGGGCTCCTCCGCGTGACACGGCAGGGCAAGCACGCCCGGCTGATCTGCGAATCGGACGACGGTGATGGAGTGCGGTCGACCGGCGCGAACTCCCGCCTCGATCGCCGCCCCCACGTCGTCGACATGGACGTGCACGTTCCACACCGCAGGGGATTCGGGGGTGAGCCCGGTGCCGACGATGACCAGTGAGTCACCGACTGCGGCCAGGTCCCCGCGCAGGATGTCGACTGTTGCTTCGTCGGACTCCTCCAGGAGGAATTGCACCTCGTAGCCGTACCCCGCGGAACCGCCGTCGCGGGCGACCTCCAGCGGACTGAGCCCGGATACCGGGGAAGGCTGCGCCACAGCCGGTGCCACGGCCATCTCGCCACCAGTGACAGCAGCCACAAGCGAATCGAGGATCACGCACAGGCCACGTCCGCCCGCGTCCACGACTCCCGCACGGGCCAGCGCACTCAGCTGTGCGGTAGTGCGCTCCAGCGCGATCGCCGCCCCGTCGGCGGCGGCGCGCGCTACATCCTGGAGTGGCGCCCGGCCAGCGTCAGCGACCGCCGATGCTGCCGCGGCGGCATCCCGGGCAACGGTCAGGATCGTGCCCTCGACTGGCTGGGCCACAGCTGCGTAGGCAAGATCCGAGGCGGAGGTCAATGCGGCTGCCAGCGCCCGACCGTCGGCCGGACCGTCCTGCCCGAGGGTGTTCGCGATCCCGCGCAGCAGTTGCGAGACGATAACCCCAGAATTGCCGCGGGCTCCCAGCAGCGCGCCGCGGGCCAGGCAGTCCAGCGTCGGAGCCAGTTCGGCCTGCAGATCAACCCTGTCCAGAGCGGCGACGGCCGAGCGCAGGGTGAGATGCAGATTCGTGCCGGTATCACCGTCTGGCACCGGGAAGACGTTGAGGGCATCGATCTCGGCGGCGGCCGCACCCAGAGCCTCGCATGCCGACGACGCCCATCGCCGTACGGTGAACGTATCGATGACCTGCATGACGTCCACCTCCTCTGACCTCTCTGCAACTGCTGCGCAGCGGACGCCCCGCCGGTGGCCAGCGAGCCTAATCACCGCCGCCGAAGGCCGGGGCAAGCGCGTGCCGGTGGGGCGCAACCGCCCCGTGTGGCCAGGTCGGGCGGCGGTCGGTTACCCTTGGACGGCTGCCGTGTCCGAACCCGGCATGCGTGCCTTCCATCTCGAGGAGTGATCATCCGTGGCTGCCGTTTGCGACGTCTGTGGCAAGGGCCCTGGCTTCGGTAAGTCGGTCTCCCACTCGCATCGACGTACCTCGCGCCGTTGGAACCCGAACATCCAGACGGTTCGCGCCAAGGTCGGCCCGAGCGCGCGCAAGCGGCTCAATGTGTGCACGTCCTGCATCAAGGCCGGCAAGGTCGTTCGCGGCTAGTTCTCCCGATCCCCCGATCGGGGGCCGTCGTCCCCTCCGAGGGCTCGTGCCGCTTGCGCTATCAGGGCTACGACTGTCCCGATCGGCAGCCGGACCGAGTCGATGATCAGGTGATAGTGCCGGGCCTCGGTCATCTTGCATCGATAGAAGTGCCGGACGTAGGCCTCACGGGCTGAGTCATTGTCACGAAGAAGCCGCTCGGCCTGCGCCTGGGTCAAATCGTGCTCGCGTCGGATGTGCTCGAGCCGGGCCGCAGCGGGGGCGTCCAGCCGGACGTGTAGCGCCCCGGGTACGCCGGCCAGCACCAGTGCGGCGGCCCTACCGAGGATGACCCCACCCCGGCCAGCGGCGATCTCGTGCAGGACCTTCTCGGTCTGCTCTCGAAAGATCCGCTCGTCGGGCACCGGGTTGTAGGCGATCGGTCCCGCGCCAGCGGCCAGATCCGGGACCAGCGCCATCGTGGAGATCAGTCTGGTGAAGCCGGTACTGATGGTCTCGTCCTTGGCCTGCGCGTCGGCAACCGAGACCCCCAGTTTCTCCGCGACCCGCATCGGGATCGCACGATCGACGAAGGGCAGCCCGAGTTCTTCGGCCACAGCAGGCCCGATCTCACTCCCGCCGGCTCCGAACGTCGCAGACACTGTCACGACGGTCATCTGGCTCGCCTCCTCGTACGCCCCGTGAGGCGGTCAACCCCAGTGGGCGAAGCCTGAGCCTGCCAGTTCCCGGCCCTCATCGGGGAGACCGGTCACCGAGACCCCGGACCCGTGGTCGACCCAGCCGACACCTCGCCATGGGGCGGGCAACTGGATCTGCGACGGGAAGCAGGCCAACAGCGCGTGATCGTCCCCACCGGTGAGGATCCACGTGAGCGGGTCTGTGTGCAGCGCTCTTCCGACATCGCGTAGCGCATCAGGTACGGGGAAGGCTGCCACGTCGAGAATGATCCGCACCCCGCTGGCTTCGGCCACGGCGTCGGCGTCGCGCAACAGGCCGTCGCTGACGTCGCACATGGCGCTGGCACCGAGGATCGCCGCTTGCCGCCCAGCGGCGTAGGGAACCTCGGGGCGCCGGTAGGCAGCGACTACCGAGCCTGGGGACCGAAAGCCCCTGCCCAGCACGGCCAGACCGGCAGCCGCGTACCCCAGCCTTCCGGCGACGGCGACCCGATGTCCCGGCCGGGCCCCGGCCCTGGTCACCGGCGCAATGCCCTGCATGTCCCCGAGCGCGGTCACCGCAATGACGAGGGTCGGGCTCTCGACCACGTCTCCGCCGATGACGGCAGCCCCGAACGGCATGCATTCGGTCCGCAGACCCTCGTAGAGATCGTCCAGCCAGGCAACGGGAAGGGTGCCGGGCATGGCCAGTCCCACCAGAAGGCCCGTGGGGTGCCCGCCCATCGCCGCGATGTCGGCGAGATTCGCAGCAGCGGCTCGATGCCCGATGTCCTTGGGTGGGGCCCAGTCGCGACGGAAGTGGCGGCCCTCCACGAGTACGTCGGTGCTCGCGACCAGCAAGCCACCGCCAAGGCCCAGCACCGCGGCGTCGTCACCAGGGCCGATGACTGCGGTGAGAGCCAGCCCGGAGCGGGCGACAACTCGATCGACGACGCGGGACTCGCCGAGTTCGCTGACAGTTATGACTGCCTCCTCGCGGGCGGTCTACCGGCGGTCGACAGTACGGCCCCTGACATTCATCCTGTCAGCGGGGCACAGGCGACGGTGTGGTGCATCGCAATACCGGCGCGACTGCAGGGTGCCGCAGCAGCCAGGGCGACGGGTGGCCCGCCGACCGGGTAGGTTCCTCCCGAACCAGACGGAGCGCCGGCCGTCCGCTCAGGGCGGCCGTCGTGACTCCTATCCAACCCTCGACGAGGAGGTCTACCCGTGGTCCACGCCTACATCCTGATCCAGACCGAGGTCGGAAAGGCGGCCGCGGTGGCCCGCGCGATCACCGAACTCGACGGTGTGACAAGCGCGGAGGACGTGACCGGCCCCTACGACGTGATTGTTCGGGCCCAGGCGCACAACGTCGACGCACTCGGCAAACTCGTTGTTGCCAAGGTCCAGGGAGTGGACGGGATCACCCGCACCCTCACCTGTCCTGTCGTCAACCTCTAGGCAGTCCCGCTGGCCGGCGACGAGGGCTCCCCCGTCCCACCGAAGGCTGAAGGCGCGTCGGCTTCGGCCGAGCGCCCCGCGTTCCGTCGAGCCGCCCTGATCGCGACCGCGGTCACCGTGCCGGTCGTCGTGGTGCTGCTGGTCATCATCCAGCTCTCGCTGGCCACCCTCGAGGCGACGGCTCCGCTACCGACCCTTGCCCAACGCCCGCTCTCGGCCCTCGACGTCGACACACCTGCCGTCAGTCCTGAGGTGGAGGCAGCCTGCAGTTCGGTCATCACGACTCTTCCCCTGAGCCTGGATGGTCAGGCTTCCCGCCCGGTCCGCTCCAGCCTGCCGAACGCTTATGCCTGGGGAGAGGATCCGACTGTTCTGCGTTGCGGAGTTCCCCGGCCACCGGCCTACCTGATCGGGGTTAGCACGGTGGCTATCAGCGAGGTCGAATGGTTCTTCGAGACGGCGGCAGCCGGCACCACCTACACCGCCGTCGACCGGGGGGTCTACATCGAGGTCTTCGTGCCGTCCTCCGCCGACGGGGGTGCGGTGCTGGCCATCCTGGCCCCGGTGATCGTCCGAGCGCTCCCGTACGTGACCCCCACGCCCGGCTGAATCGGCTGGCAGCTGACTGCCGAGATCGGGGTTGTCGGGGTCATCCGAGTTGGAAGGACCCCGAGAACCCCGATGTGGCGGTCACGATCGGCCGGAGAGTCAGTCGGATAAGGCCGAGCGGATCAGCCGGTCGATCAGCTCGGGATACGGGACTCCGCTGGCCTCCCACATCCTCGGGTACATCGAGATCGGCGTGAACCCCGGCATCGTGTTGACCTCGTTGACGATGACCGAGCCCGTATCGGTCACAAAGAAGTCCACGCGCGCCAGTCCCCTTCCGTCGAGAGCGCGAAACGCTCGTACGGCGAAGTCCTGGATCTGCGCGGTCACGCTCTCCGGCAGATCAGCGGGGATGTCGAACTCGCATGCGTCGTCGAGGTACTTGGCCTCGAAGTCGTACCAGTCGTGGCCGTGCAGGACCCTGATCTCGGCAGGAACACTGGCGCGGACCTCGACCGGCTGCCCTGGTGCCGGGGCGTCGGCGAGAACCCCGCACTCGATCTCCCGTCCGGGAACGCCGGCTTCGATCAGCACCTTCGAGTCGACCTTGCGCGCTGTCGCGACGGCGTCGGGAAGCTCGGACCAATCGGTGATCTTGGTTATCCCGATACTGGACCCCGCCCGGGCTGGCTTCACGAAGGCGGGCAACGTGATGCGGGCCCGCTCCTCGTCGTCGAGACCGGCCTCCTCTCCTCGGCGGAGCACGACGTACTCCCCGACCGGAAGGCCAACTGCGGCAAGGAGTTTCTTCGTGAACTCCTTGTCCATGGCCGCGGCGCTGGCGAAGACTCCCGCGCCGACGTAGGGCAGTCCGACGATCTCGAGCAAACCCTGGATGGTGCCGTCCTCCCCCTGCTCCCCATGCAGGACGGGAAAGACAACGTCCACCTGCGCGAGTTCGCTGAGCCCATCCACGGCACCGTCGAAGACCCGGAGTCCACGTTGGGCCGGATCGCTGCTCAGCTCGATGGCCTGGCCGGTGGTGACCTCAGGCAACTCTCGCCCGCGGATCTGTAGTGCTTCGGGGTCGTCGGGCAGCAGCAGCCAGCGCCCGTCCCGGGCGATGCCGACCGCGATGACCTCGTAGGTCTCTCGATCGATGGCTCCGAAGATGCTTCCGGCCGACACGCAGGAGATCGCATGTTCGGGACTGCGCCCTCCGAAAACGACAGCTACCCGGATCTTCCTGGGCCTCCCCGACATGCGCGCGACCCTATCGGGGCGGCCGGTCCGGAGATGTTTCGATGGTGCGCAGAGCGGAGGTCACGTCGTGCACCAGATCGATGGTGTCCTCGCACCCGCAGGAGATGCGTACGAACCCTGGCGCCACCGAATCCCCGAACTGAGCCCGACGATCCACCGTCGTATGCAGCCCGCCGAAGCTGGTCGCCGCCGTCAGCAACTCCGAGGCGTCCATCAGCCGCCGCACCACATCGGCGGAAGAGAAGGTGGCCGAGACGACACCCATGGGCCGCAGCATCTGCCGACGAACGATCTCGTACGACGGGTCCCCGGACATCCATGGCCAACGCACGTCGTGCACCTGCGGATCGTCGGCCAGCAGAGCGGCCAGGGCCGCCCCGTTCTCGGCTTGACGGGCAAGTCGCAGATCCAGGGTGCCCAGGCTGCGGGAGGCCAGCCAGGTCTCGAAAGGACCCGGTATCGCGCCGGTCTGATCGCGCCAGGACTTGATCGCCGCGAAGAGATCGTCGTCGGAGACCGTGACGTGACCCAACAACAGGTCGCTGTGCCCGGCCAGCGCCTTGGTGTCGCTGGACACGACGATGTCGGCCCCTAGAGCCAACGGGCGCTGGCCCAGGGGCGTCGCCGTCGTGTTGTCCACCGCCAACAGCGCACCTTGGGCGTGCGCTAGCTCAGCCACCGCGGCGATGTCGCAGACGTCCAGGCCGGGATTGCTCGGTGTCTCCACGAGGATCAGCCGGGTCCCGGGAAAGTCCCCAGCGCGTAACCGCCGCTCGACATCGACTGTCGGGACTGTCGCAGCCTCGATGCCGAACCGCCGCAGGTGGTTGTCGGCCAGCAACCGGACGGTGAAGTATCCGTCGGCGGGGATCAGCATCCGTTGCCCGGCCGAGACGCAGCCGTAGAAGACCGCCGAGAGGGCAGCCATCCCGGACGCGAAGGCCAGCGTGCGCCCGCCGTCCAGTTGGCCGAGAGAGGACTCGAATTCCCGAAGCGTCGGATTGTCGTAACGGCCATAGACATCCGCGCCGTTCGCACCTGGTTCGGCATCGGCAAGATGGAAGGGCGCGGCGAAGACCGGGCCATTGTGCAATGGGGCTCCGGCGGTCGCGGGGGTACTACCGACCCGGATGACCCGGGTGCCGTCGCCATAGTCATCCAGTGTCATGTGGGCCGGGCGGAGCCCGCCACCTCCTTGGCTGGGGTGAAGGCTGTCATGTGGGCCGGGCGGAGCCCGCCACCTCCTTGGCTGGGGTGAAGGCTGTCATGTGATCCCTTATTCCGCCTTGGCCTGACGCGCCATCATCGCCCGAACGATCGAGGCCGCCGAGGCGCCTTCGTGACAGATCTGCACGACTGCCGCGGTGATCGGCATGTCGACCCCCGCTCGCTGCCCCAGGTCGAGCACCGACCGACATGACTTGACGCCTTCTGCGATCTGTCTGGTCTCAGCCAGAACCTGCGCCAGCGTCTGCCCTCGACCCAGCCGCTCGCCGAAGGTGCGATTGCGCGACAGTGGCGAGGAACAGGTCGCGACGAGGTCCCCCAGGCCGGCCAGGCCGGCGAAGGTTCCTGGTTCGGCGCCCTGACTGACACCCAGCCGTGCCATCTCAGCCAGTCCACGGGTGATCAGACTGGCCCGGGTGTTGTCCCCGAAACCCATCCCCCCGGCGATGCCCACGGCCAGGGCGATCACGTTCTTGATCGCACCGCCGAGCTCGCAACCCACCACGTCGGTGTTGGTGTAGGGCCGTAGGTAGGCCGTCCGGCAGGCCTGCTGCACCAGAACGGCGCGATCGTGATCAGTGCACGCGACCACGGTCGCGGAGGGCTGCTCCTCGGCGATCTCGCGGGCGAGATTCGGGCCGGTGACCACTGCGACCCGATCGGCGGACACGCCGGCGACCTCGGTGATGACCTCACTCATCCGCTTCGCCGTACCGAGTTCGATGCCTTTCATCAGACTCACGTAGGTGGCATCGGGGGGCAGGTCCGCCTGCCAGAGTCCGAGATTCTCCCGCAACGTCTGCGATGGGACGGCGAGCACCACGAACTCGGCGTCGGCCAGGGCATCGCGGGCATCGGAGGTGGCCCGAATGCCGTCGGGCAGGCGCAGGCCAGGCAGATAGTCCGGGTTCTCGCGCGAGGTCTGGATCGTCTCGGCGAGCTCGGCCCGCCGAGCCCAGAGCACCACATCGGCCCCGGCGTCGGCAACGACCTTGCTGAACGGCGTACCCCAACTTCCGGCTCCCAGCACGGCAACCCGGCGAACGGAGCTCACTCGTCGGTCCCGGTTCTGGCATCTCGGTAGAACGTTGCCGGGGGCCGCTCCTGACGGATCTCGGCAAGTTGCTCGCACACGCTGCCCATGACCTCGTCGGTGATCTC
>Ga0136612_10001060_pt1 | contig 11336 bp, 9 predicted proteins | sample AntDryUQ224A2306_2_FD_106644 | JGI IMG/M metagenome (GOLD analysis project Ga0136612, IMG submission 106644) | Polar desert sand microbial communities from Dry Valleys, Antarctica - metaG UQ224A (23.06) | ecosystem: Environmental > Terrestrial > Soil > Desert | place: Antarctica: Dry Valley...
CCCGTCGTCGCGAGGACGACGAGGCCGCCGATGAAGAACGCGAGGATCGTCGTCAGGAGCGGGACCGCGACCCCGCCGGCCTTGTGCCAGACCGCGACGCGGGCCGCAACGCTCGGGGCGTAGTCGCCGCCCTGACGCGGGTTTTCGATCTTGCCGCCCCCTTCCGGAGGCGTCTCGATCGGGCCTTCCGTCATGGGTCGACCCCCGGTTGGACGGTCACGCGGCTTCCTTGCGGCCGCCGCCGGTCATCGCGACGCCGAGCTCCTCCTCCGAGACGCCCGGCGCGAACTCGCCCACGATCTGGCCCTCGTAGATGACGAGGATCCGGTCGGAGAGCGAGAGGATCTCGTCCAACTCGAGGGACACGAGCAGGACCGCGCGACCCTCGTCGCGCTCCTCGACGAGGCGGCGATGGACGAACTCGATCGCGCCGACGTCGAGGCCGCGCGTCGGTTGCGCCGCGATCAGCACCTTCGGGTTCCGATCGATCTCGCGTGCCAGCACCACCTTCTGCTGGTTGCCACCGGAGAGCCCGGCCGCCCGCGTCTGCGGGCCGCCGCCGCGGACGTCGAACTGCTCGAGCAGCGTCTGCGCCCGCGCCACAAGCCGCTTCGGGAAGAGCCAGCCGAGCCGTGACGCCGGCTGCGAGTCGTAGGCGTGGAGCGCGAGATTCTCCGCCAGTGAGAAGTCGAGCACGAGCCCGCGGCGCTGCCGGTCCTCGGGGATATGCCCGAGCCCCGCGTCGAGGCAGTGCTTCGCGCTCTTGTTCGTGACGTCCTCGCCGCCCACGAGGACGTGCCCGGAGTCCGTTCCCTGGAGGCCGGCGATCGCGTCGATCAGCTCCGTTTGGCCGTTGCCGTCCACACCGGCGATTCCGACGATTTCGCCGCCGCGGACGTCAAGCGACAGCCCGCGCACCTTCTCGATCCCGCGGTCGTCGGTGACGTGCAGGTCGCGGATCTCGAGCAGCGGCTCGGTCGGCTCCGCCGCCCCCTTCTCCACGCGCAGCAGCACCTCGCGACCGACCATCAGGCGCGCGAGGCTCTCCTCGGTCGCGCCGGCGGCCGGCAGCGTCTCGATTTTCTTGCCGCGGCGCAGGACGGTGATCCGGTCGGCGATCTCCGTCACCTCGTTCAGCTTGTGGCTGATGAAGATGATCGACATCCCCTCGCGCGTGAGCGTCTCGAGGATCTCGAACAGCTCCTGTGCCTCCTGCGGCGTCAGCACCGCCGTCGGCTCGTCGAGGATCAGGATGTCCGCATTCCGGTAGAGCGCCTTCAGGATCTCGACGCGCTGCTGCTGGCCGACCGTGATGTCCTCGACACGCGCGGTCGGATCGATCCTGAACTTGAACGCGTCCGAGAGATCGCGGACGCGCTGGGCGGCTGCGTCGTAGTCGAGAAACACCTTCTCGCGGGTCGGTTCGTTCGCGAGCACGATGTTCTCCGCCACCGTCATCACCGGGATCAGCATGAAGTGCTGGTGCACCATCCCGATCCCGGCGTCGATGGCGGCGCTCGGCGAGCTCATCCGGGTCGGCTTGCCCTTGATCCTGATCTCGCCCTCATCCGGCGTGTAGAGCCCGTAGAGGACGTTCATCAGCGTCGACTTGCCGGCGCCGTTCTCGCCGAGGAGAGCGTGCACTTCGCCGTGTCGGAGGTCGAGACTGACGTCGTCGTTGGCCACGATCCCGGGGAAGCGCTTCGTGATTCCGCGGAGCTCGAGAACGGGACGCTCGTCCACTCGGCGATCGTAACCTGATGACACGCCTCGGGCACGCGCAGGAGTCAGCCTCGGAGCGTGGCCTCTCGTACCTTCAGCCGCCCGTCGTCTCAGGGATGTCGGCGAGTGCACCGGCTGCGATCCGCTCCTGCACCTGCTTGACCCTCGAGACCACATCCGCCGGCACACTCGCCGCGATCTCGCCCAGCCCCACCCCGCCGGAGGCCACATCGAAGACGGAGTCCTCGCCGCCCGCGAAGCTGCCGTCCTCGACCGCCTGGATGGTTTGGAAGACCGCGACGTCGACCTTCTTCAGGGCGCTCGTGAGCACGTGGTCGCCGAGGAAGCCCTGGTCGGCGTCGACGCCGATCCCGCCCACGTTCCGCTCCTTTGCGGCATTGAGCGCCCCCAGCCCGCACTGACCTGCGACCTGGAAGACGACGGACGAGCCCCGTGCGATCTGGTTGAGCGCGATCTCCTTGCACTTGGCCTGGTCGACGAAGTCCTGCGAGTAGCCGTTCAGGACCTGTACGCGCGCGTTCGCAGCCTTCGCACCGGCCTGGAAGCCGGCGATGTAGCGGTCGACCGGCGGGATCTTCTGGCCGCCGACCGAGCTGATCGTCTGGTTGGCGCCTCCCGACTCGGCAACGACGAGGCCCGAGAGGTAGCCGACGAGATACCCGGCCTCCTGCTCCTTGAAGAGGAGCCCACGCACGTTCGCCGGCGTCGTCTCCATGGCTCCCTGGGAGAAGTCGATGATCGCGAAGCTCGCGGCCGGGAACCGCTCGGCGACCGTCTCGACCGACTCGGCCATCAGAAAACCGACTCCGACGATCAGGTCGTAGTCCTGTTGGGCGAGCGACGAGAGGTTCGGGACGTAGTCCGAGTTCGCACGCGAGACGAGCACGCGGCCCTCGACCCCGAGCTGCTCCTTCGCGCGCTCGAGTCCCTGGTTCGCGAGGAAGTTGAAGGAGCGGTCGTCGAGACCCCCGATGTCGGTGACGAGGCCGACTCTGATCGACGGGCCAGATGGTGCGGGGTCGGCACCGGTCGACGTCGTCTCGGTCGGCACTTCCGACGTGTCGATCGCGTCGCCCTGATCGTCGCCGCCGCAGCCTGCGACGAGAGCGACGCTCGCCACGAGCGCGGCGAGCAGCGAGAGTCGGGGAAGGGCGCGGACGCTCATTCTCAAAAAAACTACCGGGAGGGGCGGGTTCGGAAACCCTCCCCTCCCGGGACCTACAGTTGCCTGCGACTAGCCCGTCGTCGCCGGGGGCGCCTGCGCGCGCACGACGATCTTGCCGGACGCGATCTGCTTCCGGATGTTCTCCACGTCCGCCTTCAGCTTCGCCGAGATACGCGCCGAGATCTTCCCGTATCCCACCCCGCCACTCTTGACGTTGAAGACGACGTCGCGGTTCGTGCCGAATTTGGCCCCGGACGCCTTCGCGGCTCCGACCGTGTCGAGCACGGCGACGTCGACCTTCTTCTGGGCGCTCGTCATCACGTGGTTCCCGAGGTAGCCCTGGTCGGCGTCGACGCCGATCCCGAACACGCCCCGCTCCTTCGCGGCCGAGAGGACGCCGAGGCCGCACTGGCCGGCGACCTGGAAGACGACGCCCGCACCGTTGGCGATCATGTTCAGCGCCTGCTCCTTGCACTTCGCCTGGTCGACGAAGTCCTGCGAGTAGGCGTGCACGACCTTGACCTTCGGGTTGGCCTTCTTGGCGCCCGCGTAGTAGCCGGCGATGAACCGGTCGACCGGCGGGATCTTGAGGCCGCCGACGGCACCGAGCGTGATGTTGCCGCCGAACGGCTTCGCCGTGATCTGCCTGGCGGCGAGATAGCCGACGAGGAACCCGGCCTCCTGCTCCTTGAAGAGCAGGCCGCGGACGTTCGTGGGCTTGCCCTTCAACGCGGCGGCAGAGCCCGTGTTGTCGATGATCGCGAACTTCACCTTCGGGAACGCCTTGGCAACCGTCGCGACGGAGTCGGCCATGAGGAAGCCGACGCCGATGATCAGGTTGTAGCCCTGGCGCGCCGCCGTCGAGAGGTTCGGGACATAGTCGGCGTTCGACTTCGAGATGAAGACCCGTCCCTGGACGCCGAACTTCTTCTTCGCGTCGCTCAGTCCCTTGTTCGCAAGGAAGTTGAACGAGCGGTCGTCGAGACCGCCGATGTCGGTCACCAGCGCGACCTTGAATGCGCCCTGGGCCGGAGCGGCCGCAGCCGTCGGCGAGACGGCCGGCCGGGCCGAGCCGGTGCCGGCGACGACGAGCGTCACGACGGCGATCAGCGCAGCCGCCACGAGCAGCATGAATGTGCGTGCCTTCACATACCCTCCTTAGAGATCACAACCACCGCGAGACTTGGACGCTTGATTACATCGCAAGTTGGCGCGGAAAGAAAGACTTTACGTCGGATGGAGGCTGGTCGAGGTCAGGACGCCGTGACGAAGCGCTCGAGCTCCGCCTCGTCTACGAGCACCCGGCGCGGCTTGGAGCCCTCGTAGCCTGAGATGATCCCGCGCCGCTCGAGCATGTCCACGAGCCGCCCTGCGCGCGTATAGCCCACGCGGAGCCGCCGCTGGAGGAGCGACACCGAAGCGGTCTGGGTCTGCACGACGATCTCGATCGCCTTCTCGAGCAGCGGGTCCTCGTCGGGGTCGAAGTCGCCGTCGTGGGCGTCGAGATCGTCCTCTGCCGGCGACTCCGGAGTCTCGAGCAGGGATGCGTCGAGCTCCTGCTCGCGTTGGTGGCGGCACTGCTCGACCACGAGCGCGACCTCGTCCTCGCTCACGTACGCGCCTTGCACGCGCTGCAATCTCGAGGTACCCAGTGGCTTGAAGAGCATGTCCCCCTGGCCGAGCAGGCTCTCGGCGCCGGCGCCGTCCAGGATCACGCGCGAGTCGGTCATGCTCGAGACGGCGAAGGCGATCCGGCTGGGGACGTTCGCCTTGATCATCCCGGTGATCACGTCGACCGACGGGCGCTGGGTCGCGAGGACGAGGTGGATCCCGACCGCACGCGACTTCTGCGCGAGCCGGATGATCGCGTCCTCGACCATCTGCGGGCTCGTCATCATCAGGTCGGCGAGCTCGTCGATCACGACCAGGAGATAGGGAAGCGGGTCCTCGCCGCGGGCCCGGAAGGCGCGGTTCGCCTCGGGGAGGTTGCGCGCCCGCACGATCGAGAGTCGCTCGTAGCGGCGCTCCATCTCGGCCACGACGTTCGCAAGGACCGCGCTCGCCTCCTTCGGGTTGGAGACGACGGGCGTCAGCAGGTGCGGGATCGACTCGTAGTAGTTGAGCTCGATCCGCTTCGGGTCGATCAGGATCATTCGCACCTCGTCCGGGCTCGAGCGGAGCAGGATCGAGGTCAGGATCGTGTTGATGCAGCCCGACTTGCCCGACCCGGTCGTGCCGGCGATCAGGATGTGCGGCATGCGCGCGAGGTCGGCCCAGACGGCGTTCCCCGAGATGTCCTTGCCGAGCCAGACGGCGAGCGGGCTGGCGCTGGCGGGGAGGTCGTCGTAGACGTCACCGAGGGTGACGATCCTCGGCGAGAGGTTCGGCACCTCGACCCCGACCGCCTGCTTGCCGGGGATCGGGGCGAGGATTCTGATCTCGGTCGTCGCGAGCGCGTAGCTGAGATCGTCCTTCAGCCCGGCCACCTTCGAGACCTTGGTGCCGGGCGCCAGCTGAAGCTCGTAGCGGGTGACCCGCGGGCCCGCGATCTGACCGACGATCGTCGCCTCGACCCCGAAGTTGGCGAGCGCGCCCACGAGCACCTCGGCGGTCCGCGCGTTCGACTTGGTGGTGTCCCCCGTCACGGCCGGCGAGTGCTTCAGCACCTTTCGATCCGGAAGGACGTACTCGGCAACGGGGCGGTCGACGTCGAAGGTCGGCTGCCGCCAGTGCTCCTCGGTCGGCCCGTTCGCCGCCTCGTCGGGAACGAGCGGCGGTGGCTCCAGGCCTTCGGCGATCACGTCGGGATAGTCGTGGACGACGTCGACCGGCGGCTCGTGCGCGGGCGCGAGAGAGGGCGGCGGCGCGGGCGCCCCGTCGCTCCGGGCGACGAGCCGCTCCCGCTCGAGCCGGCCCCGTGCGGCCGAGCCCGCGCGACGGAGCTGGTGCCCCGAGTGGCGCAGGAGCGCACCGGCGGAGGCACCCGTCAGCAGCAGTGTGCCTGCGAGCAGAGCGGTCAGGCCGACGAGGAACGCACCGGTGCCGCCGAGGAGAGCGGCGATCGCGCCGCCGAAGGCGTCGCCGACGAAGCCGCCGTTGCGAGAGCCGAGCGTCGTCATCAGCCCGACCAGCGTCACCCCCAGGCCGACCCGGAAGGGCCTGACCTCGATCAGGGCGCTCCGGCCGAGCATCAGGCCCCCGACGAGCACGAGCACGACCGGCACCGCGTACGCCGCGCTGCCGAGCAGGTCGCGCAGGCTCGTCTCCACTTTCTCGCCCACGATTCCACCGGCCCAGCCGAGGTAGAGGAGCGACGCGAGGAAGAGCCCGAGTGCAACGAGCACGAGCCCGGCGAGCTCCGGGTGCTGGTGGGTGGCGAGCCCGCGAGAGCTCGCGCTCCTGCGCTTCGGCTGCCGCTTCCTCACCCGGGAGGGCGTGCGCGGTCGGAGCGGTCGCTTCTTCTTCCGGGCCGTCATGTCATGGCCGTTCGACACCCCCACCCGGACCCCTCTCGCTGGAGCTCGGCGAGGCCGAACCGGACACGTCCAGGGGCTGGCCCCGGACATGGCCGCGAACGACGGTGCCTCCGATCGGCAGAGTGGGCTGATGCCGAGCACCGCCCGCACCGCCGTCACCGTCGTCTTCTTCGCGAGCGGCGCGTCCTACGGGAGCTGGGTGGCTCGGATCCCGGCGCTGCAGGACGGCCTCGAGGCGACGAAGTCGGAGCTCGGGCTCGCGCTCTTCGGGGTCGCGGCCGGTGCGGTCGTGGCGCTTCCCCTCGCCGGCTGGCTCTCCACACGCCTCGGCAGCCGCCGCGTCACCCGGGCGGCGCTCGTCGCGGTCGCCCTCGCGCTCCCCCTCCCCGCACTCGCGTCCTCGCTGCTAGGCCTCGGGCTCGCATTCGCGGCGCTCGGCGGCGCCGGGGCGATGCTCGACCTGGCGATGAACGCCCATGGCGTCGCCGTCGAGGAGCGCTACGCGCGGCCGATCCTCTCCTCGTTCCACGCCTCGTTCAGCTTCGGCGGTCTCGTCGGCGCCGTCGTCGGTGGGCTCGCCGCGGCGGCCGGAATCTCGCCGCTCGTGCAGTTCACCGGGGCGGCCGCCGTGATCGCTGCGATCGCTGTCTGGTCCGGGCGCTCGCTCCTCTCGCGCCACGTCGATCGGGTGGAGACGGGGCCCGTCTACGGCCGTCCGTCCAGAGCCCTGGCGGCGCTGGCCGTCCTCGCGTTCGCAGTCCTGCTCGCCGAGGGCGCCGCGGCGGACTGGAGCGGGGTCTACCTGAACGACACCATCGGCACCGGCGAGGGGGCCGCTACCACAGCCTTCATCGCGTTCTCCGCAACGATGACGCTCGGCCGGGTGGCCGGCGACAGGCTCACCGCCGCCTGGGGCTCCGTCGCGTTGACGCGGGCGGCGGGCGCGCTCGCGGCTGCCGGGCTCGGAAGCGCACTACTCGTGGAGAGCGCCCCGGTCGCGGTGGTGGGCTTCGCCTGCCTCGGCGCGGGCCTGGCGACCGTGGTTCCGACCGTCTTTCGCGCCGCCGGGACGCGAACCTCGTCTCCCGGGGCGGGGATCGCCGCCGTCTCGACCGTGGGCTACTCGGCGTTCCTCGTCGGCCCGCCGGTCATCGGCCTGCTCGCGGACGCCACCTCGTTGCGGCTCGCGCTCGCGGTCGTCGTCGGCCTCTGCGCGCTGATCGCCGTCCTTGCGGGCGCGACCCGCTAGCGCTCCGGCCTAACCGTGGCGGACGGACGCGTCTTCGTCCCGGTCGTCGATCTCTGCTATCCCGAAAGCGACCGCGGCAGCGGGAATCTCGGCTTCTACCGGGTCGAGCCCGCGGACGGGAGAGGGCGCTTCACCGCGCTCGACCTCGCGACCGGAAAGCCGCTCTGGGAACGGCGGCTACCACAATCCGTCTTCGGCTGCGCCACGGTCTCGAACGACGTCGTCTTCACGTCCACCTACGACGGGGCGGCTCTATGGCTTCGACACCGAGACCGGTGAGACCGTCTGGGAGACGAGAGCGCAGGCGGGGATCAACGCTTGCCCGGCAATCGCGGGCGACCTGCTTCTGGTTCAGGCCGGCACGGACCACCCATCGTTCGGCGGTGTACCGCCGCTCGGGCTCGTCGCCTACCGGGTGGAGTAGCGAGATCCGAAGCGAGGCCGGTCGACGAGCGTCCCCTCGCTCAGCGGCGCAGCCTGTGGCCGTAGACGCTCCAGAGCAGGAGCACCGCCCCGCCGCTCACGAACACCCCGCCGGCGAGGCGTCCGTTCACGAGCGCGACGAGGCCGATGGCGAGCGCGAGCGCGCCCACAGCTGCGACCCCGAGCCGGAGCACCCCCGGCGGCAGCCGCTTCATCCGAGCGAGCCGACGCGCTCGAGCAGGAGCTCGAAGAAGGCGTCCCCGTCCACGTCGACTCCGACGTCGGCATTCGGCTCACGCCCGGTTCGCCGCCAGAGGTCGACGACGGTGCGGCCGCGGCAGAGCTCGGACTCCACCTCGATCTCGACGTTGCGGTGCTCCGTGCGGACGAGCGCCGGCCGGAAGACCTGCGCGAGCGCGACGGCATCGTGGATCGGGGCGCCGTCCCAGCCGTAGGTGTGAGCGTGGTAGCGCTTGAAGAACTCGACGAGCTCGGCGACGAACGTGCCGACTCGGCCCGCCGCGCGGAAGCGCTCGGCCCACTCGGGCGTCAGGAGCGCCCTGTGGGTGACGTCGAGCCCGATCATCGTCACCGGCCGGCCGCAGTAGAAGACCCGCTGCGCAGCCTCGGGGTCGGCCCAGATGTTGAACTCGGCGGCAGGCGTCATGTTTCCCTCGGCGATCGCGCCGCCCATCAGCACGACGCGCTCGACGTTCGCGGTGCCGTGGGCCTCGAGGTAGAGCGCGACGTTCGTGAGCGGGCCGACCGCGACGAGCACGGTGCCGGGGCGGATCCGTTCGGCGACGAAGTCGATCGCGGGCTCGTCGACGGGCTTCGCGGTCGCCGCCGGCAGCTCGGGCCCGTCGAGGCCGCTCTCGCCGTGCACATGCGCCGCGACGTGGAGGTCGCGGACGAGCGGTCGATCGGCCCCGCGCGCCACCGGGACGTCGCTGCGGCCGACGAGCTCGAGCACGCGGAGCGCGTTGTCGGTGGTCTTGTCGAGCGTCTGGTTCCCGTGCACGGTGGTGACGCCGATCAGCTCCACCTCGGGGCTCGCGAGCGCGAGCAAGAGCGCGATCGCGTCGTCGTGACCCGGATCGCAGTCGAGGATGATCGGGATGCTCACGCGCGCCTCTCTTCGGCTAGGCCGCGATCGCGCGAAGGTCCTCGACCGTGGCGCCGAGCAAGGTGTCGCGGAGGTCGAAGAGGCCCGCCCACAGGGACGAGGCGTCGGGAGTCGTTTCGAGGCGCGCCGCGTCGGAGAGGCCCTGGAGCGCGCGGACGAGCACCGCAAGCTCGAGATAGGCCGCTGCGACGCGGTTCGGGCAGGCGCTGACGCCGGCGCGGCTCAGCACAGGAGCCCACTCGACCAGCTCGCCGGCGCCCGGGCCCGCGTACCAGGAGCGGCCCTCGGCCTGGTCCGCCTCGAGCTCGAGCAGGTAGCGGCCGAGCGGTGTCTCGAGCCCCGCGAGGGCGGTCTCGACCCGATCGGCGGCATGACGCAGCGCGGCCTCCCTCCCGCCTGCCGTCGCCGGCTCCGCCACGCCCCTGCCCCAGCGTTCGAGCAGGCGGCAGAACGCGAGCGCGGAGACCTCGCACGCCCGGAGCTGCGCGATCAGGCGGCGCGCGGTCAGCTCGCTCGGTGCGTGCTGCACCAGGATGTCCGGCCACTCCGCCACCGTCAGACCTCGATGATGACCGGCAGGATCATCGGCCGGCGGCGAGTCCGGTCGTAGATGATCTGACCGACGGAGTCGTGCAGGTGCTCCTGCAGCAGCTTGATCTCGCGGATGTCGTCCGCCTCGAGCTGCTCCAGGACGCGCGTCGCCTCCTCGCGGAGCTCGTCGAGCAGCTCCTCGGACTCGCCGAAGCCGCGCGCGATCAGCTCCGGCGCCGCCGAGCCGCCGTTCGAGCCCGCCAGGGTGGTGACGATGATCAGGACGCCGTCCTCCGAGAGCCGGCGGCGATCCCGGAGAGCCACGTCCTTGACGTCCCCGACTCCGAGGCCGTCGACGAAGGTGACTCCCGACTCGATCTTCTCGTGCAGCAGCCGCACGCCGCTCTTCGTGAGCTCGACGACGGAGCCGTTCTCCGCCATCACGATCCCCGCGGCCGGGACGCCGGCCTGGCGTGCGAGCTTGGCGTGCGCGGCCTGCATCCGGTACTCGCCGTGAATAGGCATCACAGCCTTCGGCCGCAGCAGAGCGATCATCGTCCGCAGCTCCTCGGAGTTCGCATGCCCGGAGACGTGAACGGGTGCGATCTCCTCGTGCAGCACCTCGGCTCCCGCCTTGGCGAGCCGGTTGATCGAGTCGTGGACGCGTAGCTCGTTGCCGGGAACCGGACGTGCGGAGAGGATCACCGTGTCGCCCCGTTCCACCCCGATCGTCGGGTGGTCGCCGTAGGCAATCCGGGTCAGGGCCGACATCGGCTCGCCCTGGCTGCCCGTGCAGAGGATCATCACCTCGCCGGGGGGCAGCGACATCGCGTCCTGCGGCTTCACGAGCACGTCGTCGGAGACGTCGAGATAGCCGAGCTGGCGGGCGATGTTCAGGTTCTTCTTCATCGAGCGGCCCACGATCGAGACCTTGCGGTTCACCTGCACGGCGACCTCGATCGCCTGCTGCATCCGGTGGATGTTCGACGCGAACGAGGCGATCAGGATCCGGCCGGTGCGGACGGGGATCAGCTGCTTGAACCCCTCGCCGACAAGCCGTTCGGATCCGGTCATCCCGGGTCGCTCCGCATTCGTCGAGTCACCCAGGAGCAGGTCGACACCCTGGTTTCCGAGATCGGCCAGCCGACCGACATCCGTCTTCAGCCCGTCGACGGGCGTGTGGTCGAGCTTCCAGTCGCCGGTGTGGACGACGCGACCCGCCTCGGTCTGGAGGACGATCGCGACGCAATCCGGAATCGAGTGGGCGACGCGGACGAAGTCGAGCTTGAAGGAGCCGACCTCGATCGGCTTGTCAGGCTCGATCTCGCGGAGCGTCGTCGCGCTGGCGAGCCCGTGCTCGTCGAGCTTCGACTTGATCAGTCCGAGCGTCAGCTTCGTCCCGATCACCTCGTCGCAGTCGACCTGGCGGAGGAGGTACGGCAGGCCGCCGACGTGATCCTCGTGTGCGTGGGTGAGCACGACCGCGCGGACGCGCCGGTCGCGAAGGTAGGAGATGTCAGGGAGGACGAGGTCGACGCCGAGATGCTCGTCGCGAGGGAAGGCGAGACCCGCGTCGACGACGAGGATGTCGTCGCCGTACTCGTACACGGTCATGTTCTTGCC
>Ga0136612_10001061_pt1 | contig 11332 bp, 8 predicted proteins | sample AntDryUQ224A2306_2_FD_106644 | JGI IMG/M metagenome (GOLD analysis project Ga0136612, IMG submission 106644) | Polar desert sand microbial communities from Dry Valleys, Antarctica - metaG UQ224A (23.06) | ecosystem: Environmental > Terrestrial > Soil > Desert | place: Antarctica: Dry Valley...
AGCGAGTACTCGCTCTCGTCAAATAGCTGCCTGAGCTCCCGGCAAAGCTCCGGCTTGAGGAGCATTCCATTCGTGAGGACGGAAGCAGGACCCTGACGCAGTGTTGCCCGCAGAATGGGAAGCATGTCGCGGTTCATGAACGGCTCACCGCCAGTGAAGTAGTACTCCTTCACTCCCAGTTCGCGCGCTTCTGAAAGATAGGGGAGAACTTCGTCCAGCCTCATCATTTCGTGCGAATGGTTTCGGGGCGAGCACGAGATGAAGCAGTGCGTGCAGGCGATGTTGCACACCGTTCCCGATATCTGGAACCAGAGAGTGTCCATCGCCAGCATTGGGACGAAGGGATGATCGGCGTTGACGGTTTCAGTGCTTTCCATAAATGTGTCCCGCGAGGTGAGTGTCTGACCGGTCTTCACCAGCGCTACCCGTCGGTTGCGAGGCGTCCACGGCAAGAACGTGGATCGAACTTCTCGGAATTCTCAAGTCCACGATCTCTCCTTCCGCCACAGCTGTATCGCCTGGAAGATCGACGACCAGCGGCCATCCCGCCACGTCGAGGCCTTCCACCCTCCACTTCGATCCGAGGAAGTTCGCTGACCGCACCTTCAAACGAACCACGGAGTCCGTGCCGGCAGGAACGAACATCTCGGGCCTGAGCAGCATACAAGGAGACTGGCCGGGCTGCAGTACCAGCGGTTGTGCGACCGAGAACGTTCCGAACCGGGATGAAACGCGCTGCCCTGATTCGTCGAGCTCACAGGGGACCAGGTTCGCGTCTCCAAAAAACTTCGCCACAAAGCTATCGACCGGATGGCGATACACATGGGCCGGTGTGCCACTCTGGATCACAAGTCCCTCTCGCATGACGACGAGCTCGTCGCCCAGGAGCATCGCTTCGTCGCGGTCATGCGTCACGTAGAGTGACGTACGATCGAGAGAATGCAGGAAGACGCCGAGCTCCCGTCTCAAATGCTCACGGAGCTGCGCATCGAGGGCCGATAACGGCTCGTCCAGCAGAAGGATCTGCGGCTCGCGGGCGAGCGCTCGAGCCAGCGCCACGCGCTGTCTTTCTCCCCCGGATAATTCACCTGGTCGTCGCTTCGCCAGATGCGCGATCTCGAACACTTTGAGCACGGCAGAGACAGACTCGGTTTTCGCGGCCCTTCCCATGGGTCTGTCGTGTAGCGCGAACAGGATGTTCTCTTCCACGTTCAGGTGAGGGAAGAGTGCATACGATTGAAAGACGAAGCCGATGTCGCGCTTCTCCGGGGGAATCATCGTCACATCGCGAGTATCGAAGAAGATCGTGCCGGCGTCAGGACGCAACAGCCCCGCTATCAGGTTGAGAAGGGTCGACTTCCCCGACCCTGACGGACCGACGATCGCAGTAATCTTCCCCGATGGGAAGCGGAGGTCGACGCCGGCGATGGCCTCCCTCCCTTTACTGAACCGCTTGCGAATGCCCTTGAGCGTAATGTCCATAGTTATGAAAAGCAGAATGCAGAATGCATCTCGCCCCTACACCCCCTGCCCGCCTTCGAACGGACGTCGCTCGAGCAGTTGAAATGCGATGAAAAACGGCACGGCCCCCAGAATGAAAATCGCAGTAGCAGCCCCGGCAACCGATAGCGAGTTCGAGGTGTAGGTTGCAAAGAGTGCTGCGGGAAAGGTCAGCTGCGTTGGAGTGGCGAGAAGGAAACTGACATTGAATTCGCCCCAGGAAATCGCGAACACGATCAGGGCGGCCAGCACGGTAGGGTGAATCATCAATGGCGCAATGACACGGCGATAGCGGACGTAGCGCCCCGCGCCCAGGGTTCGTGCGGCCTCCTCGAGCTCATCGATCGGGAGAAGGCGCAGAGAGTTGCCCAGAATTCGAACGACATAGGGGATCGTGTAAAGCATCTGAGCCATCGCTAACAGCAGCCAGTTACCGCGCATCGAGTTGTAGCCGACGATGACAGCGATGGCGATGGAGATTCCAGGAAGCGATAGCGGCGTCATGATCAGCTCTTCGATGACGCCAGAGAAACGAAAAGGAAACCGGGTAAACGCGATCGCTGCCGGAACCGCGATCACCAGCGACACGATCACGACGAAAAGGGCAAGCTTCAGAGAGAACGACAGTGAGCTCCCATACGTCGTCATCACGTACTCATACGAACTTCCGGACCATTGCTCGCTCTCGGGTGCTCGGAATGAATGACTGACGGCAACCAGTGGCGGGAGAAGTGAGATTAGCGTCACGATTCCAGTGGTGAGGTAGCCCCACGCCATCCGACGCCGTCCCCATCGCTCGATCACGTAAGCCGCCTGATGAGCCGTGATGCAAGACTTACCGAAAGTGAGATTGCGATGAGCGCCAGCGAAAGAATTGCCGCACGCTGATCATCGAGGAATCCGGTGAACGAGGTGTAAATCTCCATTGGGACCAGCGTGAGCCTGCGGCTCAGCATGAGGGCCACTCCGTACGAACCAAGAGACACGGAGAAGGTCAGGAAGAACGTGGCCACCAACGCGGGAAACAGCATGGGGATGATCAGACGGAACATCCTTCTGCCGGCCGCGGCACCGAGGGTTGCCGCGGCAGCCTCCAGGTCGGAGTCGAACTCGGAGAACGCGGACTCGAGAGCGAGAGTGGCGCGAGGGATCTCGAAGTACAGGTACGCCATCACTAATCCCAGAGGTGTGTATGCGGCGCCTCCGAGGAGCGAGATACCGAGGAGCTTCTCGGAAAGCACCGGGATGAACCCGACACGACCGATCATCAGGATCGCCAGGAACCCCACGACCACTCCCGAAAACGTCAGCGGGAGGGTGAGGGCCGTACGAAGGAGCAGCTTGCCTCTGAAGTTCCAGCGGGCGAGAACCCACGCTGGAATGAAACAAACTACGATCGAGCAAACGGCAACACCCAGCGACAGCACGATCGAGTTTCGAAGCCCCAGCCAGGCCACCCGATCCAGGCGAACGGGGCCCCCGGTGAGAGCGAGGCCGCCGAGACGATAGATCGGATAGATCAGCGCAAAGGCGAGAAATCCCATCAGCGGCAACGTGAGAAGAATCCCCAGTCGCTGCCGCGATGACGGAGTGCTGTCCACGCTCAAGCTTTCCAATCCTGTGACCGGGTAACGTTGGAACGCCCGACCGACCTGAAAGGCAGTGCCATCACCGCTGTCCTCTCACCTGGTCGAGCCATGCGCGCTTCAGCGAGTCTGCAGCAGCAGCGGAGTCCGCGAGAGAGAGCGTCCGGACTTTTTTATACGCTGAATCAGGAAGGAAGCGCGCCGCGACGTCTTTTGGCATCGAGCCCTTCAGTACGGGACGAAAATAGCCGCGCGACATCTCTGCCTGCGCCGGTGCGGTGAGAAGCCAGTCCAGATACTTCCTCGCCTCTGGCGCATGCGGCGCACCCTTGACCAACCCCATGACCAGCGCCATGGAGAAGCTGCCCTCAGATGGAATGATGACTTCGACAGGTCCTTTGTCTTCCCATTTCATCTTGTAGCCGTTTCCGTCCGCGTTGATCCATATCGGGATCTCCCCTGACAGAACCGCGTTATAAATCGACTCCCGCGGATAGCTGAGGATGTTCGCGTCAAGCTTCCTCAGGTAATTGAGCCCGGGAGTGAAATTGCTCTTCGACCCCCCCATGAGGGCGTTGATTCCGTAGACGAATGTGTAGGAGGTCCCGCCCCATGTCGGATCGTCGTAGGCTACGAGTCCTTTGTAAACAGGCTTGAGCAGATCGGCCCAGCTTCGCGGAAGAGGCTTCGAGCCCAGGGCCTTTTTGTTGACGACGAATGCAATGGTCCCTGTATGCACAGTCCACCAGAGGCCGTTGGGATCCTTGAGCGCCGCGGGGATCGAATTCCAGCCAGCCGGTTTGTAAGGCGCGTGGAGCCCTTTGCCGGCAGCCTGGAACCCTATGGCGCCGCTGTAATAGGCGGTGTCCGCCTGGGGATTGTCCTTCTCTTTCTCCAGCGCCGCCATCGCCACAGAGCTTCCCTTGAGGTCCGGGGGAACTGTCACCCCTGTAACCTTCTTGTACAAAGCGGTCACCCCGCCCCAGTTCGCGTAATTGGGAATGCAGTCGTACTGGATGACGACGGGATCCTGCGCGGAGAGCGCCGCTGGAATCATCGCGATGAGTAGCGCAACCATGGATCGTTTCATCTGTGTCTTCTCCTTCTTGTCAAAATCGATACTGAAGCTCGGTCAGCAGGCTGGTCTTGAGGCCATCCCCTCTGACACTCAGGTTTCGCGGCTGGCTGAAGTCCTCACCGATTGCGTTGACCTGAAGCCGGATGTTGTTTGAGAGGAACCAATTGAATCCGGCCGTGACGACTGAAATGGCGCTCGATGAGGGTCCGGACGTGACCCGCCCATCCCGGATCTGAGACCTCTCGATTCTGATGAGCGGTTGAAATCCCTTGTTGTAGTCGCCATGAAGAAACCAGGAGGCCTGGAGAAAGGCGCCGTCAAGTTTCGTGTCGCTGTCAGCGAAATCGAGCGTCATTCCTTCACCACGGAAGGACAGCCTGCCTCGCTCATAAAAAAAGTCCGCATCGACTCCCTGGCGCTTTCCCTGTACGTCGACCGCAATGTAGCGAGTGCCTGTCAGGCTGCTCAGTCGTAGAGGCTGTGACACCTCAACGGTGTGGTCGAGCCCCAGTCCGACTCTGAGCTCTTTGGTGAGTTTGTAGGCGACTTTGACCTGAAACTCCTTATCGCCATTCGAGTCCCGCGGGTTGCTGGCCGCCGAAGCGTTTCCGTTCCAGAGCCCGGCGTAGTACGTCAGTCTGTTGTCCTTCATGACCTGGCCGTGAACCATCGCTCCGATCTGAGTGTCGAGCGCCGGGAGTCCGTACATGGAATTCAGGGCCACGAAGCGCTCGATGACGTCATAGTTCCTCGAGGAACGCCATCCTTCCTCCGAGAAAGGGACGACAAATTTCCCAACACGGAGCTGCAGATCATCGCCGCGCAGTTGCCAGTTCAACCGAGCCTCGACCAGGTTACCCGTCTCCGGCACGCCGTCGTATTCGATGAAGAGTTCGTACATCTTGTCGAAAGTCATCAGCCAGCCCACACGTGCCCGACGCACCCGGAAATCCCCGCTCTCGAAGCTGTTGACGAAATCGCGGTTCAGCAGTGAGGCCACTCCCTGGGCATATCCGAGAAGTCTGAACTGGATCTTCTCGTCCGGAGAGCTCAGAAAAAACCCTCCTCCATTCGGACGTACTCCAAACTTCCAGCTGCTCTTGTCACGATCGGCCATCTGTCGCGCGACTTCTTTTCGAACCGACTCCTCTTCCAAGGTGGACTCTGTCTGACTTGTCGTCGGTTCAGGGGCTGACGCGGGAGACTGCGCCTGAGCACGGGGCAGGACCAACAGAAGGCATGACGTAAATACAAAGGAACTCAAGGCATTGACACGCATCTTCTTCCTATCTGCAGACGGAGTCTGCGTTCACCAGCCGTGGACCGTGAAGTACACGCGGCCGACGCTGTAGTCGTCAGGTTTGGGGGCGGTGATGGGAAAGGGAAGCGGTTCGGACGCGAGGACCGATCTTCCCGTCAGCCCAGGGGAGGCGCGCGCGCAGGAAGGCGAGACAGGAGGAGACGCGGCTGCAGACATCTCACCGGTTCGCGCTCAGCCGGAGCACGATTCAGCATCGTCCGGAGAAGCGCCTTCAGCTGAGGATCGAGAAGGTGTTGCGACAGAAGGGCGCGGACGTCGCTGGCGTCATCGATATCCGCCAGTGGCTCGATAACGCCTGCCAGCGGCATCGCCTGGGCAAGCTGAGCAAATACTCGATTCGTGTTCCACGAAATATCTTCGAGTGCCGGCATTGCGTTGGCGTGGAAGCCGATGAGGTAGACCCCTCCGTCCGGAGAGGGCCCCAGAACAAACGGAGACTCGCGCAGCGCAAGGAGCGCCCGTTGAAGGTGGGAGCCTGACAGCTCCGGAACGTCAATCGGGATCGCGACAATACGGTCGTAACCGAGTCTGGCCGCGTCGCACATGGCGTTGTGAAAACGCTCACTGAAACCGGACCCGCGCTGGGCGATGGCCATCGTTTCGCCGCAGGGGTCGCGCCTGTCCACGAACGAAAGGATGAGATCCACTCCGGGAAGCGACCTGACGGCCTCTGCAATGAGGCGCTGGGACCGCTCGAACAGCCGACGAGATCGCAGGATCCGCTTGGCTGAACCCTCGCCTCTCGCGCTCCTGGCGAATAGAACGACGCACTCCCGCTTCTGTTTCACGGCGAATGTCACTCCTCAACTATACGCTGGATGAAAGCCGCGAACGTAGGACTCACACTCTCTCCCGTTGGAGAAAAAAGAATCGATCCTGGCGTGCAACGGAGACAATACGAGGTTCCGGGCGTCACAAAGGATTCCGGATCGCCAGAATTCGTCGACGCGGCTGCCGCACGGAAGCGCTGGCCGAGTTCGCAGCTCCGGCGTTTTGTCGTACCATCGCTAGAACTCGGCTTGAATGATTCTCCCCATAGCACCGGATGCCGGCCCCGCGTACGCTTCGACCGACGCGGCACGACGGTGGACCTGCGCAGATTGACTGAGAAAGCTTGTGTCTGAATCCGCCCTCACCGTCACCGCGACTCTGGCCGCGCAGTCCGCTGCTGCGCTGGTCATGACGATCCTGCTGTTCAGTTTCCATCGCTATTATCAGAAATCCTATCTCATACATTGGCTCTGGAGCTGGAGTCTGCTGGCTGTTTCGACCGGATCCATCGCCGTCATCTACGCTCTCCGCTTCACCAATCCGGGGGGCGGCCTCCGATTCGCGTTCTCGTTCATTGCTACCGTCTCAGCCTGCGCTGCGAGCGCATTCCTTCTCTTCGGTTCTTACGAGCTCGCGTCGCGAAGGCGCGTCAAGCGGAAAGTGGCCCAGGCGTCACTAGCAACTCTGACTCTGGTTGGAATCGCGATCACCCTGCTCTTCGGTCGCACCGCTCCTTCGTCACCTCTGGCCCACACGCTTCGCTTCGGATTTCAGTCCCTCGTCACGGCCAGCCTACTCATCTACGCAGCCGGCTGGATTCTAAGAAAGCCGCGCGAAAAGAATGTCGTCTCTTTCGGGATTCTGAGAACGGTCTTCACTCTCGTAGCGATCGCTCAGCTGCATCATCTCGCCCTTAGCCTGCTGAGCGCGTGGAATGGTCTGGTGTTCGGTTATGCACGGTACCTGGGGTTCGTCGATTTCATGCTCGAAGCAGGTATTGCCCTGGGGATGGTGGCCTGCCTGCTGGAGGATGAGCGCGAAGCGGCCTCTCTGGCTACCGTGGAGATCGAACACCTCGCATACCACGACGCGCTCACCGGCCTACCGAACCGTGCCCTCTTTGTCGACCGGTTGATCGTGACCATCGCTCAGGCCGTCCGCTATCACAACAAGTTTGCGGTCCTTTTCCTCGATCTGGACCGCTTTAAAGAAGTGAACGACTCCCTCGGACATTCGATGGGAGACATGCTGCTCAAAGGAGTGGCGGATCGAATCCGTCGTTGCATACGCGAAGGCGACACCGTGGCACGATTCGGGGGTGATGAGTTCACCCTGCTGGTTCACAGGATCGACAACGTCGATGATGCATCGAGGGTTGCCCAGAAAATCACGGATACGCTCAAGATTCCGTTTCCAATTACCGGTCGTGAGCTCTTCGTCACGACCAGCATCGGAATCGCCTTCTATCCCGGGGACGGTGCCGATGCCGACACTCTGATCCGCAACGCCGATACGGCGATGTATCGCGCCAAGGAGCAGGGTCGCGACAACTACCAGCTTTATGCCCCTACGATGAACTCGAAGGCGCTCGAGCGACTGGCGCTCGAGAACATGTTGCGGAAAGCGCTGAGTCATGACGAGCTGGTTCTCCATTATCAGCCGCTCCTGGACACCGCGACGGAGAGGGTGATCGGAGTCGAAGCGCTTCTGCGCTGGCAGCATCCGGAACAAGGCCTTCTCTCGCCAGCCCACTTCATCTCAACCGCTGAGGTGTCAGGGCTCATCGTCCCGATCGGTCAGTGGGTGTTGCTCACGGCGTGTAAGCAGACGGTGCAGTGGCAGAAACAGGCAGGCTTCGAGATCGACATTTCGGTCAACCTGTCAGCGCGACAGTTCCAGCAGCCTGATCTGGTGGCTCAGGTCCAGCTCGCTCTCGACGAGAGCGGTCTCCCTGCGCACTCCCTCGAACTGGAAATTACCGAAAGCAGCGCGATGCAGAATGCCGACAACGCAATCCAAACTCTCGGCGAGCTCAAGTCGCTGGGAGTCAGGATCGCCATGGATGATTTCGGGACAGGCTACTCATCGCTTTCCTACCTCAAACGGTTCCCGATCGACACACTCAAACTCGATCAGTCGTTCGTGCGCGAGATCGCAACCGACGCCGAGGATGCCGCCATCGCGGCAGCAATCATCACCATGGCCCACACAATGAAGCTGACTGTCATTGCAGAGGGGGTCGAGACGGAGGAGCAGCTGGAGCTACTCCGAAAGCAGGGATGCGACCTGATTCAGGGATACTTTTTCAGCCCACCGATCCCAGCCACCGCTCTCGCAGAGTTTCTGGTATCACACCGTCCGATCGAGCGGAAGACGGTTGGCGGCGCCACGCCCTAACCCGGTTAATTTTCAACCACCGAAGGCGGTGTCATCCCGAGCTTGGGTGGGTGGGCGTCCTCGTGTAGCGCAGGCGTCTCGCCTGCCTTCCGGAGTCTGCCGTGGACTGCTTTTCCACCACCCAAAGGCAGGCGGGACGCCTGCGCTACACGACTACTTCATCACTTTTGCACCAGAGTCCCACGCTGTTCTCACGCTCGGGATGACACGCTGCGCGTGTTCATGGTGGAGATGTAAGAAATGAAGCGAAACTTTCTACAACTCCGCGATCGCTTTCATCTCGATCGAGATCGGAGTCGGCAGAGAGTCGACCCCGATGGTCGTGCGTGTTGGTTGAATCGTCCCGAGGAGTTCGGCGTACACCCCGTTGAAGGTCGCGAAGTCGCGCTTCATGTCGGTCAGAAAAACAGTGACATCAACAAGCTTCTCCAGTGAGCTGCCCGCATCCTCGAGGATCGTCTTGAGGTTGGCGATGACGGCGCGCGTCTGCACCTCGATGTCGTAGTCGACGACCTGGTTAGCACTATCCCGGACCAGTCCGGGAATGTCATTCGTCCCCGGCTGGCGAGGGCCGATGCCGGACAGGTAGAGCAGGTTCCCAACTTTCCGCGCATGAGGGTAGGCGCCGACCGGCGAGGGCGCGCGTGCCGATAGCACCCGTCCCGAGGAGGCTTCATCGGATACCAGCTTCAATAAGGGCGCGGCCGGGGCCCCTGCGGAGTCGAGCTGATGGTCGATATGCGGCTCGACTGTCGGTGCTGCCGCTGTACCACCGCCTGCCAGTCGGTTGTGAGTCTCCAGCCCCCCCGCCGCATCGGGAGCGCCTGCCGGCGTTTCGTCGAACTCTTTTTCAAAGTCCAGCATCTTCGTCGATGGAGTCAGCTCGACCAGCGCCGCCCCGGTGCCCCAGACCGGTTGGTAGTCCCACACCTTCCCGTCGTAGCGATTGTGCTCGCCCATGAGCGCCGACAGCCACCAGACAGCTTTGAAGCCCATGTCGGCATTTGCTTCCCGGCCGAACTCGCGTGCCACCTGGGCGACGTCCTCGAGTCGCCCCTCGCCGAGCATCTCGAGGAGTTTGCGGTTCCACTCGTCATCTTTCGCTGAGGAGACGCGATCGCGGGCTGGATCGATCTCCGTAACCTCGTATCTGTTGGACAGGTTCGTGACGCAAACGACGATCGTCTTCCTGCCGTATCGATCGATGGCCTCGCGGGCGGAGCGGCCCAGCAGCCGCGTCTCGTCTCGTTCAGAGTAGATGTTGCACGATACGACCGAGGCTCGAATGCGATTGTCCGGGTTGAGGAGTTTGAGCGCGACGACCGTGCCGGTATCGATCGGAAAACCGTGATAGTTGACCGCCGAAGCAGTCAGCCCGTTCTTTTTCGCAGTCGCACAGTAGAGCTCGCCGAACTCCGAGTCGATGGCAAATTCGTAAGGGATCTCGCCGTACTCGTACCAGTTCTGGTCGACCAGCAACCACTTCGGACGGGGATCGGTCTGAAAGAGATGACCGATGACGGAGAACCACTGCGTGGAGTAGAGCAGAATGAGCTCGGCATCGGAGCGTTCGATCTCCCGGGCGATCGCCTCGTAGCTGGCTTTGAGCGATGCCCAGCCCGGACTCTTCTCGGGAGCCAGAAGAATGTGCGGTTGACCGGGTACGATGAACGCGCGTTCGATGAGTTGAGAGTCTGCCAAGAGTCACTCTTATCGTAGACGGGCGGGTGTCATCAACTCGCCACCGCCCGGCCTTCGTGATCCCATCCAACCACCGCGTTTCCGGTCCCGATCACGGTCCAATAACCGTAGACTTCCGCGGCGTACGTCGGAAAACCCAGAGCCGAAAGCATCCATGCAAGCGCGCCGGCTTTGACTTCCGAGACGGCCATGTCCATGAACTCGGGAAGAACCGCAATCAGTTCGCGAGTCTGTCCTTTCCTCATCATGTCGATCACCTTCATATCCCACAGATACCCCGAGTGCTCGTAGACGTGCTCCTTCGACATATCCTCGGGAAGCTCAGGCTCCGTCGTGAAGTGTCGATGCGAGAGTGTGTTCGATGCCAGCAGGATCGCTCGTCGTCCGCTCTTCTCGATTGCACGTCTCGTGGCCTCGCCGAGCCGAATCATCTCCTGCTGTCCCATCTCGTTGGAAAAGTAATAAGGAGAGTTGTTCGAAGAGATCCCGACCACGGGAATGTCCCATTCCGGATTCACCATGTGCAACGAAACGATCGTGCCGTAGTCGACCCGGAAGTTGGCATTGCGCATCATCTTCGTCGACAGGCCGTCATTCCGCCCTTCTTCGGCGATCATCTCTGCAAGCTCGACATCAACCTTGATGTCGTAACGATAGCGGAAGAGATTCGGAAAAATCGGGTCGACCGACAGACCATGGAACTCAGGAACACCGAGGAAGTGATGGCCTATCAGAGTCTGCCAGTGGGGACTGTGAACGATGAGGACATCAGGCTTCTTGACGAGAAAATCCTTTCTGGCACGCTCGTAGCCCCATCGCAGTACTTCCCATCCACATTCGGATTTAGGCTCATTCCGTTCCGGATTCTCGCCATAGACGATGTGAGGTGGATGAGGTGCCAGGATGCCGCCAATGATCGCGCCGGGTTTGCTCATGGGAACTTGATACACACATTCCGGGCGCCAGTAAAGAAATTCG
>Ga0136612_10001062_pt1 | contig 11328 bp, 10 predicted proteins | sample AntDryUQ224A2306_2_FD_106644 | JGI IMG/M metagenome (GOLD analysis project Ga0136612, IMG submission 106644) | Polar desert sand microbial communities from Dry Valleys, Antarctica - metaG UQ224A (23.06) | ecosystem: Environmental > Terrestrial > Soil > Desert | place: Antarctica: Dry Valley...
CGGAGCGTGGCGAGGATTTCGCCGGACTGTCGCGTTTGCTCGGCAAGAACCCGGCCTATATCCAGCAATATATCCGCCGCGGTACGCCGCGCCGCTTGCACGAGGACGAACGGCGCAAGCTGGGTCGTCAACCCAGCGATCGCGTTCGATGCGCCGAGCAGCAGCCCGGCGGCCACCACGAAGGTCCAGTCCGGGTACCGACGCATCCACGCGCCCATCCCCAGCCGGGCGCACAGCTGCGACGCGGCACTGAGCGCGACGAGGAGACCGACCTGGGACGGGTCGTACCCGGAACCAAGTGCGAGGAGGGGAAGGGCGACGCTCGCCATGCCCAGCGAGCACGCGAACACGACCGCGCCGGCAGCGGACGCCAGCGTGTCGCGGCCCGGGACGCCGAACTGCCGGGAGCGTGTGGGGGTCCGGATCACCGGCGCTGCAGATCCTGCTCGAAGACGAGTGACTTGATCGTCACCGGCACGGTGCGGGAGGGCTGCCTGATCCGGCCGATGTCGACGTAGTCGAAGTCCCACAGGCTCAGGCCGTCGATGACCAGCAGGGGGCTCACCACCCCGAGCTCATCGCGCAGCAGGTGCCCGAGCGTCATGGCGACATCACCGTCGAGGAGCAGGTACAGGGGCTGCCCGCGGTTCACTCGTTCCTCGAGGCCGTGGGCGATGCCCTGAGCGAAGGAGGACAGACGTTCGTAGGCAGGCGGTCCCTCCCACGTCAGCGCCAGAGCGACGTCCTCCTCTGCCTTTCCGATGTCGAAGGCGATGAGACGCGCCCGGATCGCCCTGCTGACCTCCTCCGGGTCGACCTTCCCTGACAGGTCGTACACCGGGCGCACGACCTGCAGGTTCCTCCGTGGAAGCAGCGCGTCCGGGTCAGAGACCACTCCGGTGTTGCCGCTGAGCTGGACGCTGTACTCCGATGCGCCGAGTGCGGTGGCACGGATGCACTCCCCAGCGGGCAGGAGAAGGAAGGGCAGGTCACCCGAGTCCAGCCTCGACCGGATCGCTGCGCCCAGGCGAGGACCGAGGTCACCGAAGTCGCGGGTCTCGCGTCCGTAGACGTACTCGGCGACGCCTCCGGAGAGCATCACGCCGTCGATCCCGTCAAGGTCCGGGAGAGGATCCGTCAGCAGGAAGCCGTTGAGGTCCTCGCGATCCGGCCGTGCCATGACCAAGGTGACGAGAGCGTCCGCCATGGACTCCGCGACCCATTCGAGCTCCCATTCGTCGACGATCTGATCCAGGGCCCAGACGCAGCCCGCACGCGCCGCGTGGGCTGCCCCCGCGGGATCTAGTCGCGTAAGGCGACCGTCCGTGTCGGTGACATGCAGGCGACCACCGATGTGTACCGCCGCCGTCGCAGTGACCCGTCCCCGGTCGACGACGGCCAGCTTCGTCGTCCCTCCGCCGATGTCGATGTTGAGGATGCGCTGGCCCGACTCGTAGGCGACTCGAGCGGCTCCCGATCCGTACGCGGCCAGCATGGCTTCCATGTTGTGCCCCGCGGTGGCGGTCACCAGGTCACCCCCGCGCTCAGCCAGCACATCGGCGATGAGCCGCGCATTGCGCCGGCGCAGGGCCTGGCCAGTGAGGATCACGACACCGGTGTCGATGGTCGAGGGGTCCACGGCCGCAGCGGAGTACGCCCGGTCGATGATCCCCCCCAGCTGCCCGGCGTCGATCAGGTCGGCGCCGAGGTACGGAGTCAGCGAGACAGGCGACCGGTACGTGGTTTCGCGGCGTACCACGACGTAGCGAGTCGACATGTCTTCGCTGATGCGCCTCAGGTGCAGCACGGCGAACAGGACTTGGGTTCCGGAGGAACCGATGTCGATGCCGACGCTCTTCAGCGTGACGTTGTCCTGCTGCCAGATCGGGTTGTCCTCCAGGGGACCCAGAGGTTCGTCGTCGTGGGGATGCTCGGGCGCAGGTGCCGGACCGACGATCACCCGTGGCTCAACTACTTGGCTGGCAGGGTCTCGAGCTCCGCCGCGTAGAACTGGTCCATCTGAGACGTGAGGGAATGCTCGGCCAAGGCGTCGCGGAAGTAGTCCCTCACGAGCGGCGACTCGTCAGCGTAGTCGATCTGGTCCCCGCCGATGCGCTGGCTGATCCACGCCTTGGGAACGCCTTGAGCATTGCGGACCGATACGACCTCGTGCTTGAAAGCGAGGTAGCGGGCCGGCTCAGTCCCGCTGTTGAAGTGCTGGTGGTACCACATGTTGGGCGGGACGATCATCGAGCCCGCAGCCCACTCGTACCGACGGGGCTCCTCGCCCTCCGGCCACATGAGGCTGTAACCCTTGCCTGACAGCATGATGACGTGAGCGCCCGGACCGTGCCGGTGGCCCTTCTTGTAGGTGGCCGTAGGGAACTGGGAGATGTGGCTGTTCATCGAGCCCTTCGCCATGGCGAAGCGGATGTGACCGCCACCCGCGCCTCGCTCCTTGGCCTCGATCAGCGGCAGGCCCACGGCATCGGCGACGAAGTTGGTGTCCAGAAGGAGGCCCTTCTGCTCTCCCTTTGCCGCGAAGTAGTCCGGGGCCCCGTCGAAGCGGCTCGGAAAGTCGTGCGGGGTGTTGAACACGAACTCAACGTCGTCGAACAGGTTGATGACCGGAGGCATGTTGGTCGACGCCACGAAGCGTGTGGCCTGTGTGCCAGAGCCGTTGAAATGCTGGTAGTTGGTGTTGAGCGGAATGGCGAAGAGGGACCCGGGCTGCCACTCGAAGCTCACTTCAGCACCGGCACCGTTCCAGACCCTTGTGGACCCGTGGCCGTCCAGCACCAGGATCATCTCCTCGAAGAGCTGGCGCTGCGCAGCCAGTTCGCCGCCAGCGGGGATCTCACAGACGTAGCAGTCGTTCGACGTCCTCGAGGCCTCGTGGTTGATGAAGACCCCACGCCCTCCGCGGCGGTCCCACGGCTTGAGCTCGACCGTTCGGAGGTCGGGCACATAGTGGGCGGCAATGATGTCCAGCCCCTCGGACGCGACCCACCGTGTGTATGGCGAGTCCTTCTCGGTAGCGAACTTCGCGGCGAGCTTGTCGTCGACGATCGCATCCTTGGTGGCCACACATCCTCCTTCTCGTTGACCTATAGGTCAGACGTTGGTGCTCACGAGCAGGCCCTCGGTGGCTTCGCCGTACTCGGGGGCAGGCTCGAGGTGAGCGACCTTGTCGTATCCGAGGTGCTTGAAGACCCGGTTCTGCGAGGAGAGCAGGCGCAGCGGCGTTCCGTCGGACGCAAAGTGCTGAGCGACCGTGTTCTGCGGAACGTAGAGGGTGTCACCCTTGCGGATCTCGTGGCGGGTGGGCTCCTTGGCGATGCGTGCGTAGTACTTCTCGGCGATCTCCGCCTCGACCTCCCAGTGGAGGGAGTAGCCCTCGCCCTCGAGGACGTACAGGACCTCGTCCGCCATCTTCCAATGCTTTCCAGATCGGCTACCGGCGGGGATCGAGAGCTCGAACACGTCGACGCTGAACTGCCGGACGTCGGTGCGATCAGGGCTGTTCAGGACGCGGACACGACCGAGAGGAGTGTCCTCCCAAGGGCAGTCCGCGGCGCTGACGACCTTCTTGCGCTCCAGAACCCCGGGTGTCCAGATGGCAGACCAGTCCTCGCGCGGCCCGAACTCGTCCTCACGCTCGACGGGGCCACTACGGCCCTGCTGGATGAGTCCCATGAACATCCATGTGCACTTCGCCTTCATGACGAGCGCTACGGCCTTCTCGTCGTTCGGGTTGAAATGACGGTGGACCGAGTCGGTGTGCACAAGGACGAGGTCGTCCTTCTTCCACTCGTATCGCTGGTCGTCGTGGATCTCGTAGCCCGCGCCCTCGAGGATGTAGAACGCAGCCTCGTTCTGGTGGCCATGGCCGTGGTTGGAGGACTGGGCGGGCAGCTCGACGAAGTGCACCTGCAGCGTTTGGGTCAGAAAATCCTCGTCGCCGGGCCCGATGCGCCACCAGGTACGGGAGCGCTCACTGTCTCCCGAATGGCCCACCTTGGCGTCGTCGACAACGATCGAGTCATCACGCACGCGCTCGGCATTCAGCTGTGCCTGGCGGAAATGTCCGAGACCGTACGTCTCGGACGTCAGCCCCCGGACAAAGACGCGTCCCTTCTTTCCCATGATTCCTCCATCGTCGTTGGTGCCGGGGATCCCACTCGTAGCGCACCCGCTCGATGTGGCATGTCACCACCCGGCCCGTCGTACCCCTGGAAGCTGAGCGCAACGGGCGTTGCGCAAAGGCCTAATTGGTCATACCTTTCTACCATAGCCAGAACGTGGCGCCAACTACCCCGGGCGGTTGACCGGGCGACCGCGCCTCGACGGCCCCTGGAGACCTTGATGAGACCGACCCTTCGTTCCACTTCGACCCGAACGTTCGTGGCGATCCCGTTGGCTGTCACCGCTGAGCAGATCTTTCGCCGGCGTCGCGTGCAGGTGGGGTGGCTGCCCGTGTTGGCGATCGGCTACCTCCAGTACCGGGCGGCAGGCGCCTACCGACTGCCGCGCGCCGGGGGGCCGCCGGGCATGTCGCAGGGGATGCCCGAGCGCCTGGTCACTGATGGCCCCTACGCACAGACCCGGAACCCGATGTACCTCGGTCACCTCTTGTTCCTCGGCGGACTCACCGCGGCGACGCGGTCTCCGCTCGCGCTGACGATCACGGTCTTGCTGGTTCCGTGGTTCCGAGAGCGTGCTCGCAAGGATGAAAGGCGGTTGATCGACCGGTTCGGACCGGACTTCGAGGCCTACTGCCGGCGGGTTCCGCGCTGGCTGCCTGGCACCACGCCACGTTCTGCCGCCGGCACGCACAGTGGCTGACCTCGACCTCGACCCTGGGCGCACCGGCCTAGTGGTCTTCGACATGCTCGAGTGCTACCGGCCGGCCGCGGAGGCGGCCGGTGCCATTGGGCCAGCGGTCAGGCTGATTCGCGGCTGCCGAACCGCGGAGGTGCCCATCTTCTGGGCCAGGGCGGACCACCGAAGAGATGGGCGTGACTTCGCGACAGCCCTGACAGACACTGATGCCGCGCTGAGACCCTGGAGCGCGGAGCGGCCCGCCCCGTCGCGCCCACCACATGGCTCCGGCTCGCCCATGCTGCACACCCTCGCGGAGCTTGGCCAGGAACCACAGGACTACGACGTTCCCAAGCATCGGTGGTCCGCGTTCCACGGCACACATCTCGAGCTGTCGCTTCGCGCACAACAGATCGACACCGTGCTGCTGATAGGCGGGTCGACCCACGTCGGGATTGCGTCCACCGCGTTCGCCGCCCGCGACATGGACCTGAACGTGGTGATCGTCAGCGACGCCCTGACTGGCTTCGAGCTGCAGCGTGAGTTCTTCGTCGAGCATGTGTTTCCGCGCATGGCCCGGGTTCGCACGGCGGACGAGGTGATCCACGCCCTGAGGCATCGCGGGAGGCCCTCGGTCAAGGAGGTGTGACAGCGGCCGTCAGGACCCGGATTTCTTGCGCCCGCTACCGACCTCCTGTTAGATGGACTGACCATTAGCCCATGAAGGTGGTGCCCTGGCATGGCCACGCACACAACCACCAAGACGACGCACTACCACGTGCAGAAGAAGCGTCGTTCTGACTTTCTGGAGGAGTGGCGCGCCTATCAGAAGACGGTGGTCGCCCTGGACGACGTGCAGATGCACGACACGGAGCGCGGGATGCGGCGCGGCGTCTACGTGGGGGTGGACGGGGACCGTCCTACCCGGACGATGGATGCGCTCGCCCATGAGATCGACCCGAGCGTCACCTCGGCCACGCACCGCCACTCGTGGGACGCCATGCTCTTCGTCGTAGCCGGGTGGGGATGGACCGAGATCGACGGCGAGCGCATCGAGTGGGGTCCTGGTGACTCCCTGCACCTGCCCGCCTGGGCCTGGCACCGGCACGGCAACGACAGCACCCAGACAGCGCGGTTCCTCAGCTTCTCCAGCGAGCCCATGCTGGAGACGATGGGCATGGCCATCCAGGAGGATGCCGGCGCGACCACTCCTAGCGCACTGCCGGGGCGTCCGCCGTACGCGGCGCCGATCAATGGGGACGACCCTTACGCCCGCCGTGTCCGCCGTCTCGCTCGTGACCAGGAGGCCCGGCGCAGCGGTCGGTTGCACACCAGCTTCGACGAGCTCGAGCTGCTGCCGACGCCGCGGGGCACTCGCACGACGTTCCTGCTCGACCGCGCCATCGGCTACCAGGCTTCCGGCATCACGATGGCGATGTTCGAGATCGGCCCAGGCCGCGCGCAGTCGATGCACCGTCACCCGGGCGAGGCGTGGCTCTACGTCGTCGAGGGCAGCGGCCGCAGCTACCTGGGTGCCGAGCCGGAGGGTGGTGAGTGGCACCCCTGGAAGAAGGGTGACCTGATCGTCGTCGACCACTTCCTCTGGCACCAGCACGTCAACGACCAGCCGGACAGGACGGCGAAGGTCGTTCGCATCCATATGTTCGACAGTCTGCTCGAGACCATGCGGGTGCTCATGGACCCCATGGTCCTGTTCGAGGAGCCCCCCGAACACATCCGGGACGCGCAGGCCGGTGACCCCACAACGGTGAAGTGGCCTCCTCTCGAACGACCGACGTGGCCGTGACGTGACTGGACCGGCCAAAGTTCTTCCCCCCGGCGTGCGCTCGATCCACACCTTGCCCGCGGACCATCATGAAGGGCCTTGGGACCACATCGTGGTTTCGATACAGGTCAAGGACCGACTCCTCAACCAAGCGCTGCTCGCCCTGTTGCACTGGCGGAGGTTGGCGACCCTGGCCGGACTGCCCCACGGCGCCCCGGAGTTGCTCAAGGCGGACGACCTGGTCGCCGCCCTGTCCGAGACGACCCCGTGACCGCTGGCCCGACGAACGCCGCGAACACAGTGGAGCTGCCCGTTCAGGTGCCCTCCGACCGGCCTGAACCTGCCTACGGCAGCGACCTCGTCGTCGACCTGCTGCATGCCCTCGGCATCCGGTATCTCCCTCTGAACCCCGGCTCGAGCTTCCGTGGGTTACACGACTCGTTGGTCAATCACGGCGGCAACCGCGCGCCCCAGCTGCTGCTCTGCCTCCACGAGGAGATTGCTATCTCCCTCGCACACGGATACGCCAAGGCGAGCGGTGGGCTCGGTGCCGCTGCCGTACACGACCTGGTCGGGCTGATGCATGCCTCGATGGCTGTCTACAACGCCTTCTGCGACCGGACTCCCCTGCTCGTCCTGGGCGGCAGCGGCCCGGCCGACCCGGCCCAGCGGCGGCCGGTGGACTGGCTGCACTCCGCCACGACCCAGGCGGAGCTGGTGCGGGACTACGTCGTCTGGGACGCGGAGCCCATCACACCCCAGGCACTCGTTGCCGATGTTCTTCGGGCCCACCAACGAGCCCTCTCGGCGCCGCGTGGTCCCGCCTACGTCTCCCTCGATGCGACCGTCGCCGTCACATTGTCCTGACCTGCACCACCCAGTCCCGACGAGAGGTAGCAACTATGGTCAACCACGCGCCGTACGATGAACCGCAGTGGGGCTCCGACGTCATGGCCGACATCGTGCGCAAGCTCGGCTTCCGTTTCGTCAGCCTCAATCCCGGCGCTACCTTTCGTGGCCTGCACGACTCCCTCGTCAACTACGCGGGCAACGAAGTGACCATGATCGAGTGTCCGCACGAGAAGATCGCGATGGGTCTGGCGCACGGCTTCACCAAGGCCAGCGGCGAGCCGATGGCGGTCATCCTGCACGATCTCGTCGGCCTGCTGCACGGGACGATGGGCGTCTACTACGCCTACATCGACCGGGTGCCCGTGTTCGTCATGGGTGGTTCCGGACCCGCGGCGCACGACAAGCGACGGCCGAACATCGACTGGATCCACTCCGCGAACGTGCAGGGCGAGGCTGTGCGTCCCTACACCAAGTGGGACCACGAGCCGCGCACCGTGGAGTCGCTCACCACCATCATGGCCCGCGCCTACCGAGTCGCGATGACTGAGCCGCGCGGACCGGTCTACATCGCGCTCGATGCCGGCCTGCAGGAGCAGCCGCTCGACACACCTGTGCCGACCGACGACCTCGCAAGGCTGGCCGCTCTGCCCTCCAGGATCGGTCCCGATCCCGAGGCGTTGCGCCGCCTTGCAGAAGTGCTCTGCGCGGCCGAACGTCCGGTCATGGTTCTTGGGTACGCCGGTCGCGACCCGGCAGCGTTCGGTCAGCTGACCGAGCTTGCCGAGCTGGTGGGTGTCGGCGCGATCGACACTGGCCTCCGCCTCAACTTCCCCAACCAGCACCAGCTCTCCGTGACCGGTTCAGACGCAATGGAGAGTGCCGACTGCGTGCTCTTCGTCGACGTCAAGGACATGGGTAAGCCGACGCAGAAGCTCGACTCCATCACCCGGACCGTCGTGTCCCGCCTGCCGGCGGAGTGCTCCATCCTCGACCTCGGTTTCAACGATCTCGGTCTGTCGTCCTGGAGCGAGGACTACGCCGAGCTGCTGGCCACCGACGTGCAGGTGACTGCCGACACTTCCCTGGCGTTGCCGATGCTGCTTGAAGAGTGTCGCCGCCTCGTCAGCGCTGACGACGACGCCCGTCGGACGGCAAGGGACCGACAACGTGACGACCTCGGCCAAGCGCACGACAAGACGTGGGCGGCCTGGTCTGCTGCAGTCTCCGCTGCCTCCAAGGAGGTACCGGTCGCCACCGCAACGCTGGCCGCCGAGGTGTGGGAGGTCGTCAAGGAACACGACTGGGTTCTGACCGCTGGCGCCGCGGCGGACTGGGCTATGCGGACGTGGAACTTCGACCAACCGCATCGTCATCCCGGCCGCCAGATGGGCACAGCCACCCAGATCGGAATGTCCCTGGGCGTGGCCCTCGCCCACAAGGGTACGGGCCGCCTGGTCGTGGACCTCCAGCCCGATGGCGACCTGATGTTCGACGCCGGCGCGCTCTGGGTCGCCTCGAAGTACGAGCTCCCGCTGCTGGTCGTGATGTTCAACAACCGCGCCTACTACAACGACTGGGAGCACCAGGAGCGGGTCGCGAAGCAGCGCGGGACTCCAGTGGAGCGCGCCAACATCGGCATGGAGATCGACGGTCCCGCACCGGACTTTGCTGCGCTGGCCCGTTCGTTCTCGTGGTGCGCTGAGGGACCGATCACTGACCCGGCCGAGGTGCAGGCTGCCGTTCGCCGGGCAGCGGAACACGTCACCTCAACGGGTCTGCCGGCTCTCGTCGACGTCATCTGCGCGCCGAAATAGCCGTTCGGGTCTCAGTCCTTCGCGGGCTGCACCTCGGGCTCTTCCTCGGATGACGCCCCGGCGTACTCCCGCACCAGGTTGGGTCGGCTCAGGAACGCCATGGCGACGAGCGCCGGCACGATGCCCCCGAGAGACAGCGCAGCTACCGGCCCGAGGACTCCGGCAGCGGCACCCATGACCACATCGCCGATGGCCGGACCGCCGCGCGACGACATCTGGTAGAACGCCGACACGCGGCCGCGCAGCTCGTCAGGAGTCTCGAGCTGCACGGCGGCGTGGCGAATCGTGGTAGCCATGGCGTCGAAGGCGCCGAGCAGCAGTGCCGCCAGCACTGCGATGCCGAATGCCGGCGATTGGGCCAACAGGACGGCGCTGACGCCGTACAGCGCCAGTGACACCAGCACGACCCTGCCCAGACGTCGACTCCGGCCGACCACTCGGAAGATGGTGTAGGTCGCCAGGAGGGCACCGGCGGAAGGTGCTGACGAGAGGAGGCCGTAGCCCGTTGGTCCGACGTCGAGGACGTCCAATGCAATCGCGGGGAGCAGAACTCGGTAAGCACTGAACACGGTCGCTGACAGGTCGAGCCCCATCAGGGTGTAGATGAGCGGTCGTCGTCTGACGTACGAAGCCCCTTCGGCGATCGACGCCACCACCGAGCGTCGCTCGACGTCACGGTTCATCCGGCCGACACGGATGAGAGTGAGGACGACGACCAGCACCGCGTAGGTGGCGGCATCGACCGCGTACATCAAGCCCGGGCCGCCCACGGCGATGAGCACACCCGCCAGTGCGGGGCCAACGAGGACGGCCAGCTCGCGGGACGGGTTGAGCAGCGCGAGTGCCTGTGGGAGCTGCTCGCGCGGCACCATCGCCGGGATGAGGGCCTGCCGGGCAGGCTGGTCGAACGTCGCGGCGGCGGTCGTGAACAGGACGCTCGCGACGACATGCCAGGCCTCGACCTCGCCGGTGAAGGTCAGGACGGCGAGCAGGAGGGCCACGAGCAGCGAGACCCCCTGGGCCATCTGGAGCAACCGCCGACGGTCCAGCCGATCGGCATATACCCCGCCCAGTGGGCTCAGGACGAGCAGTGCCACCGCCTGGGCTGCACCCACGAGACCGGTCTGCACGATCGAGCCCGTCAGGTCGTAGACCTGGTAGAGGTTTGCCGCGACCGTTCCCCGAGTGCCGATCTGGGAGAGGACCATTCCCGACCAGAACAGGTTGAAGTCACGATTCCGGAGTACGGGCGGCAGCGCCACAGAGCCTCCGTCAGTCGACGGGAACGAGGGCCAGCTTGGCCGGGTCCATCCGCAGGTACACCGTGCTGCCGGGCTCGATGGAGACAGAGGGATTGCCCCGAGCTCGGATCTCGTGCTTACCCACTGCGACGACGTGGTCGACCGCATCTCCGAGGAAGGCCCTGGTAACCACCTTGCCAAGCCATTCGTTCGGCGTATCGCCACCGCGCGACATCGTGTTCACCTCGACGGCCTCCGGTCGGATGGACACGATGACATCAGAGCCGATGGTCAGGTCGATGGGTGACCCCAGTACGAGCCGACCATCGATCGTGTCCACGGTGAACAGGTCACCATGCTTGGCGGTCACGGAGCCGGAGATGAAGTTCGACGTGCCGATGAACTCCGCGACGAACTTGCAGTTCGGATTCTCATAGACTTCGCGAGGTCGCCCAAGCTGCATGACATTGCCGTCTTTCATGACCGCAACCGTCGTGCTCAGTGCCAAGGCCTCGATCTGATCGTGGGTCACGTAGATCGACGTGATGCCGAGCTCGCGTTGCAGCCGCTTGAGCTCATAGCGCAACGACTCTCTTAGCTTGGCATCCAGGTTGGACAGTGGTTCGTCGAGCAGCAGCAGTGGCGGCTCGATGACCAGGGCGCGGGCCAGGGCCAGTCGCTGCTGCTGACCACCGGATAGCTTGGTGGCCTGGCGGTCAGCCAGGTTCGCGAGCTCCATGGTCTCGAGGACTCGCAGCACGCGATGCTCGATCTCCTTCTTCTTGAGCCGCTCGTTGCGCCTCTTCACCTGGAG
>Ga0136612_10001063_pt1 | contig 11327 bp, 12 predicted proteins | sample AntDryUQ224A2306_2_FD_106644 | JGI IMG/M metagenome (GOLD analysis project Ga0136612, IMG submission 106644) | Polar desert sand microbial communities from Dry Valleys, Antarctica - metaG UQ224A (23.06) | ecosystem: Environmental > Terrestrial > Soil > Desert | place: Antarctica: Dry Valley...
CTGGAGCATGGTGCCGACGCGGCCTCCGCATTCGGTGCCGGATTTGGCGGGAGTGTTTGGGCGCTCGTTGCCGCCGGAGATGCCGATCGATTCCTGGCCGCGTGGCGGGAGTCCTATGGCGGGGCATTTCCGGTGGCCGCGGCTTCAGCCGAGTTCTTCGTCACGCGCCCGGGCCCCGGCGCGATGCAGCTGTAAGTTCCGAGACCTGACACGCCTTCCCCACGCATCAACCCAGGTCGAACCGAACGATTCTTCAGTTACTCGCCTCTCATTCGTGGAGCCCGGACACTCCCGGCCGGACATCCGCTCACCACTCGCCTGCGAGGCAGACGCACCATGCACGGTCAACCAACTGATGACGTCGTCACCGGCGTCCTCGACCGAATGGAACACCATGCACGCACGGCGAGACTGGCAATCCTCGGCGCAGCGGCGGCCGAGGGGTTACTGATGCTGATCGCCATTTTCAAGATGAACTGGGACGACAGCACCCACATATTGCTCTTCATCTTCGCGATCCTCGGCTACTCCATCATCGCGCTGGGACTCGTTGCGCTCGGCGCGCACGTCTCGCGGGTGGGCGCTCGCGTGGTCGCGGCCCTCGAGGACCGTGGCCGCGGGTGACCTCTGCGAGAGCAGACCGACAGCCCTGGCGCTGTCGGCACTAGCGGCACGTGCACAGCTTGGCGATCGCATCGCGCTCGAGGAGCTGCTCCGGCAACTTCAGCATCCGCTCGGCGACCACATCCGTGGGATCGTGCGCGACAATGATCTCGCAGCGGACGTGCTGCAGGATGCGCTCGTCATCATCTGCCGTCGGCTGGGTACACTGCGCCAGACCGAATGGGCCCGCGCGTGGGCGTATCGCGTTGCGACTCGCGAGGCGCTCCGCGCTGTCAAGAGGGCGGACCGCGACCGCGGTGAGCCCCTCCAAGACATGTCGACCATCCCGTACACGTCTGCCGAGGTGTCCGACATCGGCGAAGAGCTGTTGGCCGAGCTGCCAGCGAAGCTGGCGGTCCTTCCGGTAGGAGCCCAGACAGTGCTGCGGCTGCATTATTTGCAGTCGCTCACGCAGCAAGAGGTTGCGGAGGCACTCGAGATTCCGATCGGTACGGTGAAGTCGCGCCTCGCGTACGGACTAGCGTGCCTCCGGAGGGCATGGATCCCATAGGCACGGCAGTGTTGCCCATGATGGTGCGTGCTGCCGTTTCCTATTGGAATCGCGAGCGTTTCCACAGCGCGATGGCATCGAGCGCGGTCGTCAGGCGGTTGCCTTCTGTTCCAGTCACGGATGCCACGCGGGCGCCGAATTCGCGCAGGCGATCGATGAAGCGCTGGTGCATCAGCGCCCGCGCGGCAGGACGATCGCGAACCCTGTCAGCTTTCCAGGGGAGGTCGATGTCGGCAAGGAGATAGAGATCGCCGAGCCGTTCGCGCGCCGCCATCATGATCCACGGCGGACAGGAGCCGTAGTAGTGCTCCGCATAAACCGTAGTGCTGACCAGATCCGTGTCCAGCATCAGCACATCGCTTGCCAACGGTTCGGCGGCATCCTCGGCAGCAATCTGGCCGTGCGCGATCGGCTCGACATCGGCCGCGCTAAGCGGAACCCCGATCGTCTCGGCATAGATGCGCGAGTATTCCGGAACCCAGACCGTGCGCAGCACAGCAGCGATTTCCCTGGCGAGCGTGGTCTTGCCCGTGCTCTCGGATCCCGTGACGACGATGCGTGGAATGCGCCCCGCGTGTCTCACGCGGCGACGGCGGAGCCAGGGACCGTGGTTTGCGCGACGTAGGAGCGTTTCCACCGCCGGTATCCCATCACCGCGAGCACGAAGAATACAGCGTAGAGACCGGCGGTGAGGTAGAGCTGCTTGTAGATGAACATGCCGACATAGACGACATCCACGGCAGCCCATATCACCCAGTTCTGGAGAATCTTGCGCGTCATCATGAACTGCGCGACAAGACTCGTTGCCGTCGTGGCAGAGTCGAGGTACGGAAGCGCGGCGTCGGTCACGCGAGAGAGAATCGTTCCGAGTACGGCAGCGAAGACTATCGCGACGACGGCAGCGGAAGCCAGAAACCCTGGCGACGTGCGCGTCACATTCAGCTCGGTACGATTCTTTCCCCCGTACTTCCATTCATACCATCCGTAAATGGAGAGAACGAAATAAACCGCCTGAAGCCCCATGTCCGCATACAGCTTCGCCCCATAGAAGACGAGGGAGTAGAGCGTGACATTTACGATCGCTGTCGGCCAGCTCCAGATGTTCTCGCGAGTGCTGAGAAACACCGAGACGATGCCAAAAACCACGGCGGAGACTTCGAGGAGGGAGATGTGGTTCTGCCCGGTAGAAGTTGCGCAGGGAAGGTTACGGCGCGCGCGTTGGGAAGCAACAAGGCCGACTGAGAGCGGATGCGTCGCCGCATTGGCGCAGGACTACGGCGGGTTATTGGGTTAGGTAGCATCCACATCAACCGATAGCGACTGAGGCTGGCGCAATCCTGGTCCCGCGCCGATGTTGGCGAAAGGACCGCCGGCGGAGACAGATCGCCTTTCCTCGCATGGCGTCCTTAGCCAACGGAGGCAGCATGCGTCGCGCTCTTGTCATTCTGTCGCTCACCGCCGCTAGCGCAGTCCTCTTCGGAGCCGGACCGCCCAAACCGGCAGTCTCGACTCGGTCGGCGGAGGTCGCGCGATTGCAGCATCACTTCGACTCCGTCGACATCGAGCTGATATCTCGTGACCTGTCGAGTTTCACTCCCTCGCAACAGGCGAGTCGCGCGCGTCTCAGGAGATGGTTACGCGAGTATCGCGATGCCGCGACTTTCCCGAAGAACGACCGGTTCGAAATGCCGACGCCGTTCTTCAGGGATCGCGAAGGCACTCTGTGCGCGATGGCCTATCTGATCGACAGATCGGGCCGCGGCGACATCGTCGACAGAGTGGCCGCGACACGCAACAATGCGTACATCCGCGATCTCGCCGACGATCCCGCCCTCATTGCGTGGCTCGATAGCGTCTCTTTGACCGTGGCGGAAGCCGCCCGGATCCAGCCGGCATACGGCGGTTATCCCTTCGATCCGGATAACCCCGGTCCCGTGGATGGAGATTTCGCTCTTGCCGCGCTCGGTCTGGGCAGCACATCGCTCGCAATGTCCGCTGTTAACGTCATGAAGCCGAGTTATTTGAGCGGGTTCCTCGGTGTTCTCGCCGGAACGGCGTCGATCTACGTCGGAGCCAACCACCTGAACACGAATAGCGGCACACAACGTGTCGCGGCGGCGACCACGGCCCTCGGGGCGGTATCAGTCGGCGCCGGCATCTACGGCATTCTGGAAGCGCGTGAGGAGAAAAGAGAGCGTCACCGCGACAGGTGGCGCGATGGACGTCGCAGAAGATACTCGATGATCATCGCTCCAGACGTGGCATTTCAACGGGCCTCGCCACAGCTGGGGTTGCTGGTTTACAGCAGCTTCTAGGCAGGTCGCTGCTGCGGCCCTCGCGACAGCCGAGGACACCGGAGTAGAAGCGCGCGCGACTCAAGGTCGCGAACGAGGCACAGTCTTACCGCCCACGCCTCGTGTGATACTTTCCCCGGATGCGGTCCGGCACTCCACACCCCGTCGTTCATGTCGAGTACCCTCTCTGGGTGGATTCTGTCGTTGACTGGGACCGCGCGTACACGTCCGACGAAGACAAGATGCGGCTCGCCATCGACGTGTCCCGGACCAACGTGGAGCGCGGAACTGGAGGGCCGTTCGGCGCCGCAATCTTCGAAGCTGCCGCGGGACGGGTTGTCGCAGTTGGGATGAACAGCGTCGTCCGGCTGAACAACTGCACGCTGCACGGCGAGATGATGGCCTTCATGATGGCGCAGCAGCGCGTGGGCTCCTTTTCCCTAAAGACTCCGCACCTGAGGGTGCACGAACTCTTCACATCCTGTGAGCCGTGCGCGATGTGTCTCGGTGCCACTCTGTGGAGCGGCGTGCAGCGGGTGGTGTACGGCGCCGCGCGTGAGGACGCCGCCGTCCTCAATTTTGAGGAAGGGCCTGTGTTTCCCGAATCATACCAGTATCTGGAGGACCGTGGGATTCGCATCGAGCGCAATGTTCTCCGCGAAGAAGCTCGCGCGGTGCTCGAGCTCTATCGCGCTCAAAGCGGCAGGATCTACAATGGCTGACACCACGATGCTTGCAGAGGCATCGGAAGCGCTTCGCGAAGCGAATCTCGCATTTGCGGCGAAGCATCCCGGGGAAGGCCCCGGGCGGCAGCCAGTGCATACCGTGTACGGCGGCGCGCAGCTATTCGCCGCGGATTCGGTTCCCAAGCTCGGCAAAATCGCTCTCCGGGCGATGCACCACTACGCGTCAAATCCGGCGGCGCTCGGCTCTGCACTCGGCATCTCCGGCCATTCCGCCCTCGATATAATTGACCGGCGTGTGCGCGAGAAGCTCGCCCGCGAGCCGATCGAGGATTTCCGGATCGACTTCGAGGATGGATATGGGAACCGGCCCGACGAAGAGGAGGACCACCACGCCGCGGCCGTCGCACGCGAGGTGACGCGGGGCATGCGCGAGGGAACACTGTCTCCTTTCATCGGCATGCGCATCAAGCCCCTCAATGAGGAGCTGCGGGCGCGCAGCAAAAGGACGCTCGACCTCGTAGTGTCCGCGCTGGCCGAAGCGGGCAGCATTCCCGAGCGATGGATCCTGACAATCCCCAAGGTCACGGTCATCGAGCAGATCGACTATACAGTCGCCGTTCTGCGCGATCTCGAACGAACGCGCGGCCTCGCCGACGGCACGCTGCGTTTCGAGGTCATGGTCGAGACGCCGCAGATAGTCCTGGACGCAACTGGATCCTCGCTGCTGACGCGCATTTTGGGAGCATCGGACGGCCGGTGCCGCGGTGCCCACTTCGGGACCTACGACTACACCGCGAGCTGCAACATCACGGCGGCGTACCAGCGCATGCGGCATCCCGCCTGCGACTTCGCGAAGCATTTCATGCAGCTGGCATTCGCGGGCACGGACGTATGGCTCTCCGACGGATCGACGACAGTCATGCCGGTGCCGATCCATCGTGCGGGCGCTGACGGCCCACCCCTTACCGAAGCGCAGAACGCAGAGAATACGGCGAGCGTGCACGCTGCATGGCGTCTCCACTTCGACGACATTCGCCATTCGCTCGCGGGCGGATTCTACCAGGGGTGGGATCTGCATCCGGCCCAGCTGGTCACACGATACGCCGCGCTGTACAGTTTCTTCCTCGACGGAATCGATGCCGCCGGCGTGCGCCTCCGCAGCTTCGTGGGCAAGGCGGCGCAGGCAACCCTCGTCGGCGACGTGTTCGACGACGCCGCCACAGGCCAGGGGCTGCTCAATTTCTTTCTCCGCGGAATCAATTCCGGCGCGATCACGGACGATGAAGCGTTATCGATGACCGGACTCACGGCCGAGGATTTTCGCGGACGGTCATTCGTGAAAATACTCCGCGCAAGAAAGTGAGCGCTCAGACAATCGAGCTGCTGGACCTCATCGCCCGCTGGGTTCACGTGATTGCCGGAATTATGTGGGTTGGGAATTCACTGTTGTTCAACTGGCTGGATCGCAGCCTCCAGCCGTCCAAAGGCCCGGGGCACACCGGTGAGCCGGTGGGCACCATCTGGCTGCTGCACAGCGGGGGGTTTTACTACGTAGAGAAGACGCTGATGGCGGGAATGCAGGTTCCGCGTCCGCTGCATTGGTTCAAGTGGCAGGCGTACACCACCTGGCTGAGCGGAATGGCGCTGCTGCTCGTCATATACTACCTGGGCGATCGCGCGATGCTCGCGGACCCTGGCGTGGCAAACCTCAGCCACGGGATGGCGAGTCTCGTCGGCGCCGCCGGGATCGCGGGCGGGTGGTTCCTGTACGAGACGATGCAGCGCGTTGTCGCTCCGCGGTCGCCGGTTGTCGCCGTGGTAATCTGGGTAGCAGGGCTGGTTGCGATCGGCGTCGCGCTCACGCAGCTGCTCAGCGGACGCGCGGCGTTCCTCCACGCGGGCGCGATACTCGGAACAATCATGGCGAGTAACGTCGCAATGACGATCGTGCCTTCCCAGCGCGAGCTTGTCGCGTCGGTGGCCGAAGGGCGTGGTGCCGACGCCGTGGTGTCGGCGCGCGCGAAGCGAGTGTCGATCCACAACAACTACTTCGCATTCCCGGTAATTGCCCTCATGGCCAGCAATCATTACCCGGCGATATATGGGCACCCATATAACTGGCTGATGCTGCTCGTCGTCGTCGCGGCGGGCGCGGCCGTACGCCATGCGCTCAATATCCGGTTCACCTTTCCCCACTGGAAGCCGGCGCTGGCGGGAACCCTCGCGGCTGGCGCGGCGGCGCTGTATGCGATGCTGGGTATCGGATCCCCGCCCGGCAAAGTCAATGCATCCGATCCACCTGCGCCCGCGAGTTTCGCCGAAGCCCGACACATCATCGACCGCCGTTGCTCGTCGTGTCACTCAGCCAGGCCCAGCGATTTAAGCTTTGGCGCCGCGCCGGGTGGGGTGGGGTTCGACACTCCGGATCAGATCGTCGCCCACGCTGCACGCATTCGCGAGCGCGCGGTCGTCACGCGTACGATGCCGCCCGGGAACAAGACCAGTATTACTGATGCGGAGCGCACGCTGCTTGGCCAGTGGATCGCCGAAGGAGCGACCAAACAGCCGTGACCGGGGGAGCCACTTCGTCGGCGAACAAAGCTTCCTGTCTAGGGGTCGGTTGTACTGTCGCCGGCAATCCAATTAGGATGATACCCTTCACGATCCCACTATAAAAAGCAAACACACAACATGAATGTCCTTGGAATTCATACCGCCCACGACAGCAGCGCCGCTTTGGTCAGAGATGGCAGGGTCGTCGCTGACGTGGCCGAAGAGCGATTCACCCGGATCAAGCACTACTCGGGTCTGCCGGTTCACGCGATCGACTACTGCCTCAGATCGCAGAACCTCACCATGGCGGATATCGATGCGGTAGCGGTGCCGTCGGCGGGCAGTGCCCCGAATCTGAATTTTCTGTTCGATCTGAAGGGCGCGCGGAGAGAACGCACCAGTCGAAGGGCTCAGGGAATCGCGTTCGTTCGCGGGATCCTTAAGCACGGGGAGGAGAAGCCGCCACTCTACGTAAAGAACTTCCCGATGCATCCCAAGACGGAGATCGTGCACGTAGAGCACCACCTCGCACATGCCGCTTCGGCGTACTACACCAATCCGACGACTGAAAAGCAGCTCATTGTCACGATGGACGGTGTAGGTGACGGCGTTTCGACAGCACTCTGGCGCGGCGAGCACGGCAAGATAGAAAAGCTCGAGACGTTCGGCACCTCGGCTTCACTCGGCTGGTTCTACGGCAACGTCACCGAAGGTCTCGGCTGGTGGCACGGCGACGGGGAAGGCAAGACCATGGGACTCGCGCCGTACGGAGATTTCACCAAGTGCCAGGGCGTGCTCGACAGATTCTGCCCCAGATTCGCCAATGGAGCCGTTACCGAGCAGCACGACTTCGGACGAGTCGGCTACTGGAATGAGAGTGCCGCTTACCAGTACCACTTCGACGAATCGTATGCGATCCGCGATCTCATCAGGACATACGGCAGAGAGAACATCGCCGCCGAAGCGCAGCGTGTTCTCGAGGAACAGGTGAAGAACATCGTGTTTCCCTGGATGCAGAAGGAGCAGACCCGCAACCTGTCCGCCGCCGGTGGCGTCATGCTGAACGTGAAGCTGAATCAGCGGCTATGGGAATCCGGAAACATCGACGGCCATCACACTTACGCCAATCCGGGCGATTCAGGTCTCGCCGTCGGCGCTGCGTTGTACGCCTACTTTCAGGCCAATCCGGGCGCAGCGATTCATCCGGTCGAGGACGTTTACTGGGGCCCGGAGTACTCCAACACCGAGATCGAGGATGTCCTGAAGCTCCGGCAGCTCGAGTATCGCCGCGTCGACAACGTGGAGGAGTACGCGGCCGATCAGCTGGCCAACGACAAGATCGTCGGCTGGTTCCAGGGCCGCATGGAAAGCGGCCCGCGCGCCTTGGGCGCCAGGTCGATTTTGATGAGCGCCAACCGCGCCGAGAACAAGGACATAATCAACGCGCGCGTCAAATTCCGCGAAGCGTTCCGGCCGTTCTGCCCATCGCTGCTGTGGGAGAAGAAAGAAGACTACCTGGAACACCCGCGCGACGAGTTCTTCATGATCACTTCCTTTACGTGCAAGCCGGGCAAGCGGGCGCAGGTGCCGGCCGTCGTTCACGCGGATCACACGCTTCGGCCGCAAACGGTAAAGCAGGGCTTCAACCCTCGCTTCTGGGACCTGATCAACGAGTTCGGCAGCCGGACCGGCGAGTACCTGCTGCTGAATACGTCGTTCAACATCATGGGCGAGCCGATCGTCAATCATCCCCGCGAAGCCATCAGATGCTTCTACGACAACGGCCTCGATGTGCTGGTGCTGGGGGATTTCGTTCTGGAGAAGCCGCACAACCGGTGAGTAGACCGGCCTTTAGCTTCCGCGAGATGTGGAGTATCCGAAGGGACTGAGAAGCAGCGGTACATGGTAACGCTCGACACTGTCGCCGATCCGGAAACTCACCGCGATCTCGCTGTAAAAGGATTCGCGCCCCGTCGCCGCAAAATATTCCGCCACACCGAACACCAGCCGGTATTGGCCACTCTCCAGCGGCATTGACGAGAGGTCGCGCACCCGGCCATCCGAATCAGTAACGCCAGAACCGATGACAATGCCTTCGCGCTCGAGGGCGATGCGCACCCCCTCCGCGGGCCGGCCAAGTGCGGTGTCCAGCACGTGCGTGCTCAATGTGCTCACTGCGTTCTCCCCCCCTTTCGCTCAGCCGTCGAGCAGCTTCTCGATTCGCAGTCGTGTAATCATGCGCTGTTCTTCAGCGGCTACTTCGATCTCGGCATCTGGATCGTTGCCGAGGCGGGCACGAATCCGCTGCAGAATGTCGAACGCTGTCTTTCCTGTCGCACAAACTATATGGATGTAGCCGAAGCGCCGCTCGTACTCGAGATTGGCCTGCGCGAGGGCGTCTCGCATGTCATCACCCGCAGCTTCGACACCCGCTTGCTCGCCAACTGACCACGCGCTTCCCCGCTCCCCCTCTCCCTCCCCCTGGGCAATATCGATCGTCCGCTCGCCGATCCGGGGGTGATGTGCAAAGGCTTCAAGCCAATCTCGATGTTCCAGCGATCGCCAGACTTCGTCCGCGGTGGCGAGCAGAAGGTGGCGCGACCGGAACGGCCGCCGCTCTACCATCGTCTCAACCCACCGCGACGATCCACAACAATCGGCGAGCATTCCCTTCAATCGCGTCTCCGGCACCGCGTCCAGCTCTGCGACGCTGACTGCACGCAGACTACTTTTCGGAGCGGCCAAATAACCGCAGCCGCGCCACGCCGCCATCGGGAAAAATGTTCAGTCGTACGTGGGTCGCCATTCCCCCGCCCGTTGCGATATCGTCCCAGCGATGCCGGGTGTGTGGCTCGAGCGGTGTCATCGGTACGAGCTCCGACCACGCTGCAGCTTGCGAATCGAATGCTGCGCCGCTGTCGGTGTATTCCAGCATGCAACTGCCCGGCGCATTGCCCTTGAAGTGATCCGTGTCGAGCTCTACACGCTCGATGGCTCCGCGCCGCGCGAGCCGAACGATCGACCAGTCGTGACCCGCTCCCCCCCCGCGCCGCCGCCGCGTCTCCCACCCGTCGCCCATGTGCGTTGACCGCCCGGGAAGAATGAGGTTCTGTCGATGCCCGTAGTGCATGTCACTGCACGAAACGACGAAGCCTCCGTTTTCCATCGCTGCGAGATCGACTTCGCGTCCAGGCTGAAAGATGCGCTGGTCGGGCACCACGTCTCCGTGTACGCGCAGCCGCCCGACTCCCCCATCCGGAAAGATGTTGAGCCGCAGGTGCGTGACGCGCCGGTCCGAGGAGTCCACCGCGAAGGCGTTGATGCTGTTCCCTTTCAGCGGCGATCTTGCGAGCATCGGCTCCCATGAAACATCGTCGTTCGTGATTTGTACGGAGGAAGGCGTGCCGCCGACGGCGCATGCTTCAATGCTCGCCTCCTCGGGAAAATTCCCCGTAAAGAAGCTCGTGTCGATGATGACACCGCGCACGATTCCGGGGAGACCGAGCCTGATGATCGCCCAGTCGCTGCCGGGCGTGCGGCGCCGCCGGGTCTCCCATCCATCCATCCATTTGCCGCGCTCAGTGTACGCACCCTCGCGCCACTCCGGAGCACTCGGCTTGATCAGGTTTTCCTTCGCCGCAAAGAACTCGTCGTTGGCGGCGATCACCGCGCCACCAAAACGCTCCGCGGCAAGATCGGGCAAATCGGTAAATCGCGGCGGCGGTGATGCGAAGCTTTCGGTGCCCGGGGTGGTCATTGTGAAAAGCGTAACACTGAAATGACTTGATGGTCAGTGGGCGCCACGCCCGGTTCGTCAAGCGAGGATCTGCTGAGAGGATCGAACTCCGACGCGATCCTCATTTATTCACGAATACGGGGCGACCGCCAACATACGTCGCCCGTACCACGCCGAACAGCTCGCGACCTGCGTAGGGCGTCACTGGATGTCGGTGAAACAGCGCGCCCGGATCGACGATGAAGCTGGCTTCCGGGTCCCACACCACGATGTCTGCATCGTAACCCGCTGCCAGCGTTCCTCTTCTTCCGCTCAGCCCTGCAAGCCGCGCCGGCGACGAGCTCATCCAGTCCGCCATGCGATCCGGCGCTACTCCCCGCGCTCGCGCCCCCGTCCACACCGCCGCGAGTGATAGCTGGAGCGAAGCGATCCCGCCCCAGGCCGAAAAAAAATCTCCTCCTGTTTGCTTCATCTCCGGCGGAGATGGCGAATGGTCCGAGGCAACCAGGTCGATCTCACCGTCAAGGAGTGCCGCCCAGAGCGCGTCACGCTCGGCTGCATCGCGAATCGGCGGCGCACACTTGTACTCCGTCGCTCCGTCGGGGACATCACCGGCAGAAAACGTCAGGTAGTGCGGACATGTCTCGACCGTGATTGGAAGTCCCGCTGCACGTGCAGCGCGGACAATATCGAGCGAGCTCGCCGCCGAGAGATGAACGATGTGAACCGGCACGGGACACCACTGCATCATGCGCACGAGCAGCTCGATCGCCGAATGCTCCGAAGCAACCGGGCGCGAGGCAAGATAATCCGCATATCGGCGTGAACCGGCGCTTGAGTGCGCAAGCAGACACGCCGGATCCTCTGCGTGCACCATCAACGGA
>Ga0136612_10001064_pt1 | contig 11325 bp, 13 predicted proteins | sample AntDryUQ224A2306_2_FD_106644 | JGI IMG/M metagenome (GOLD analysis project Ga0136612, IMG submission 106644) | Polar desert sand microbial communities from Dry Valleys, Antarctica - metaG UQ224A (23.06) | ecosystem: Environmental > Terrestrial > Soil > Desert | place: Antarctica: Dry Valley...
CCTATCCTCGGGGGCGGTGCTTCCCGAGATAGACATCTTCGGGCTCGAGCTGCAGACCTTTGGGCTCATGCTCGCGCTCGCCCTCGTGTCCTCGGGCGTGATCGTCTCGCGGCGGCTTGCCGAGCTCGGCAAGCCGACGGATTGGGCCTACGAGATGCTGTTCTTCGCCGGGGCGGGGGGCATCGCCGGGGCCAAGCTCTGGTACGTCGTCGAGAAGGGCGACTTCGGCAGTCTCTTCTCCGGAACCGGGTTGGTCTTCTACGGCGGCGCGATCGGTGGCGCGCTCGCGGTTATGGCCTGGGCCTCGCGCAAGGGAATGCTCAACGCCGCGCTGTTCGATATGGGCGCCCCGGGGCTGGCGATCGGCTACGCGGTCGGCCGGATCGGCTGCCAGCTCGCCGGCGACGGCGACTACGGCATCCCGTCTGACCTGCCGTGGGCGATGGCCTATCCCAACGGCACCGTGCCGACCACGGTCGAGGTCCACCCGACGCCGGTCTACGAGTTCCTCGTGATGGGGGCCGTGACCTGGTGGCTGTGGCGCCACCGCGACTCCTTCCGCCCGTGGTCGCTGTTCGCCCTCTGGGCGGTGCTGGCGGGGACGGAGCGGTTCCTGATCGAGTTCATCCGTCGCAACGAGGACATCGCCGGCCCGTTCTCGCTCGCGCAGTTCGTCTCCGTGGCCATGATCCTCGCGGGCGGCGCGTGGCTCGTGCGGTCGCGGTTGCAGGGCCGAGACGCCGCGTCACCGCCGGCGCAGCGCCCCGCGCCGCCACGGCGCCGCGCGGCCGCGCGCTAGAGGGCGAGCGTCCGCCGCACCCAGCGCAAGGCCATGCCCTGAAGCTCGGCGTCGTGCTGGATGTAGCGATGGTGGCCGCCCGGCACCACGACGAGCTTGGTCTCCGGCGCCGGTGAGCGCTCGGCCAGCTCGATCGAGTGCGAGACCGGGACGCGCTCGTCGCCTTCGGCGTGCAGCAGCAGCAGCGGCACGAGCGTCTGCTCGACGGCCTCGGCGAGCGGGTGCTCGGCGAGGAAGCCCTCTAGGCCCGGCTCGTCGGCGCGGAAGTCGAAGTCGCCGCCGCGCAGCCCGCGCTCGAGCCCCTCGGCGCTGGCGGGGCAGATCGCCACGACGGCGCGCGCCCGCAGCCGCTGCGCCGCGAGGATCGCGACGTAGCCGCCCATGCTCGAGCCGCGCAGGACCAGCGGCACGTCGCCGAGCAGCGCGGCGACGGTGGCGACGTCCTCGATCAGCCGCGCGCCGAGCGCCCCCTCGCTCGTGCCGTGCCCGCGCTGGTCGAAGCAGACCGCCGAGCAGCCCGCCGAGCGAGCCGCGCGGGCGAAGTCGTGGTGGCGCTCCTTGCACGAGCCGGCGCCGTGGAGGATCACGAAGCCCGCCTCGGGCGGCTGCTCGGGGAGCCAGAGTGAGTAGGCGAAGGCCGTCGACCACACCCTGCTCGGCGGGTCCAGCCGGGGTCTCATAGCGCATAATCGCCGCAGATCATGGCTGCCACGACGCTGACCGTCTACCCCGAGGCCGCGTCCGTGGACGGCGGGCGGCTGTCGGTGGGCGGCTGCGACGCGATCGAGCTGGCGCGCGAGTTCGGCACCCCCGCCTACGTCTACGCCGAGGACGACCTGCGGGCGAGGGCGCGCGAGTACGTCGAAGCGCTGCGAGCGCATCACGACGGGCCGGGCGAGGTCGTCTACGCCTCCAAGGCCTTCCCGTGCACGGCGGCGCTGGCGCTGTTCGCCGAGGAGGGCCTGTCCTGCGATGTGGCCTCGGGGGGAGAGCTGCACCTGGCGCTCGCCGCGGGCTTCGACCCCGCCCGCATCCACCTCCACGGCAACGCCAAGTCCGAGGCGGAGCTGGCGATGGCGGTCGAGGCCGGGGTCGGCTGGATCGTGCTCGACAACCACGACGACGTCGACAAGCTCGCCAGAGTATTGAGACCCTCCCGCCCGGCACGCCGCCAGCGCGTGCTGATCCGTGTGACGCCGGAGGTCGAGGCCGACACCCACGCCGCGATCCTCACCGGCCACGCCGAGTCGAAGTTCGGCTTCAACCTCGCCGCCGCGCGTGCGCTCGCGCTGAACCCCCCCGCCCACCTCGACGTGCAGGGGCTGCACGTCCACATCGGCTCCCAGCTCTTCGACCTCGCCCCGTACCGCGAGGCGGTCGCCGCGCTGGCCGAGCTCGGCGACTTCCCCGTCTACAACCTCGGCGGCGGCATGGCCGCGGCCTACACCCGCGCGGATCGCCCGCCGGGGGCTGACCCCTCCGTGGCGGCCATCGTCGTGGCGGCGCATCGCCTGCTCGGCGCGGACAAGACGCTCGTGATCGAGCCGGGGCGCTCGCTCGTGGCCAACGCAGGCGTGACGCTCTATCGCGTCGAATCGGTGAAGGGAGACTTCGTCGCGGTCAACGGCGGCATGTCCGACAACCTGCGCCCGATGCTCTACGACGCCGTCTACGAAGCCGACATCGCCGATCGCGTCGGCGACGGCGGCGCGTTCACGGTCGTGGGCAAGCACTGCGAGTCCGGCGACGTGCTGGTGGAGCGCGCCTCCCTGCGCGACCCGCGGCCCGGCGACGTGCTCGTCACCCCCGTCACCGGTGCCTACGGCCATGCGCTGGCCAACAACTACAACGGCGTGCCGCGCCCGCCGGTGATCTTCTGCTCGGGGGGCGAGGCGCGCGCCGTCGTGCGCCGCGAGACCTACGACGACCTGACGTCCCGTGACCTCTGAGCCCGAGCGCTTCCGGGTCGGCCTGCTCGGGCACGGCACCGTCGGCGGGGCGTTCGCGGAGCTGCTGCCCGAGCGCGCCGACGCGATCGCCGCCATCACCGGGCTGCGCCCCGAGCTCGCCGGCGTGATGACCCGCTCCCAGGGCGACTTCGACGCGATCCTCGAGGGCTGCGACCTCGTGGTCGAGCTGATGGGCGGCATCGAGCCGGCGCGCGAGTACGTGCTCAAGGCGATGGCGGCTAAAAAGCACGTCGTCTCGGCCAACAAGCAGCTGCTCTCCCAGCACGGCGAGGAGCTGTGGGCGGCCGCGCGCGAGCACGGGGTCCAGCTGCGCTTCGAGGGCGCGGTGGCGGGTGTGGTGCCGGTCATCCGTGTGCTCCAGGAGTCACTGGCGGGCGCGCACATCGAGCGCGTGCACGGGATCGTCAACGGGACGACCAACTACATCCTGTCCGAGATGGCCGCCTCCGGGATCTCGTATGAGACCGCGCTCGCGCAGGCCCAGGCGCTGGGCTACGCCGAGGCCGACCCGACCGACGACGTCACCGGCCGCGACGCCGCCGCCAAGATGGCGATCATCGCGCGGCTGGCGTTCTCCTCCCCGGTGCACCTCGACCAGGTCCGCTACGAGGGCATCGAGCACATCACCGCCGACGACATGGCCTACGCGCGCGAGCTCGGCCTCGGGCTCAAGCTGATCGGGACGGCGGAGCGCGTCAACGGCGGGCTCAACGTGCGCGTGCATCCCGCCTTCCTCTACGCCGCCCATCCGCTGGCCTCGATCCACGGTCCGTTCAACGCGGTCACGGTGGAGTCCGACGCGATCACCGAGATCACCCTGTCGGGCCCCGGCGCGGGCGGACCTCAGACCGCCAGCGCGGTGCTCGGCGACGTGATCTCCGCGATGATCCCGCCCGCCACGACGCCCGAGACGACGGTCGAGCTGCCGATCGTCGACGACGTCGAATCGGCCTTCTACGTCCATCTCGAGGTCGCCGACCGCCCGGGCGTGCTGGCCCAGATCGCCGAGGTGCTCGGGATGCAGGGCGCGTCGGTGAAGTCGGTCGTCCAGCGCGGCCTGGGGGAGAACGCCCGCCTGGTGATGGTCATCCACCCGCTGCTGGAGTCGCGCTTCTACGCGGCGCTGCGGCTGATCGGCCAGCTCGGGTTCATGCGCTCCCCGCCGCGGGCGATCCGCGTGATCGACGAGGAGTTCTCCTGAGCCTCGGCCTCATCGAGCGCTATCGCGACCGGCTGCCCTTCGCGCCGGGGGATCCCGTCGTGTCGCTTCAGGAGGGCTCGACGCCGCTCGTGCCCGCGCCGCGGCTCTCCGAGCGGGTGGGTGCGGAGGTGTGGCTGAAGATCGAGGGCGCCAACCCAACGGGCTCCTTCAAGGACCGCGGGATGACCTGCGCGGTCTCCGCCGCGGTGCGCGACGGCGCCGAGGCCGTAATCTGCGCCTCCACGGGCAACACCGCGGCGAGCGCGGCGGCCTACGCAGCCCGCGCCGGGCTCACGGGCGCGGTGATCGTGCCCGAGGGCAAGATCGCCACGGGCAAGCTCGCCCAGGCCCTCATCCACGGGGCGACCGTGGTCGCGCTGCGCGGGAACTTCGACGCGGCGCTCAAGCTCGTGCGCGAGCTTGTGCAGCGCCACCCGATCGCGCTGGTGAACTCCGTCAACCCGTTCCGGCTGGAGGGGCAGAAGACGGCGGCCTTCGAAGTGCTCGACGAACTGGGTGAGCTCGACGCGCTCTGCATCCCCGTCGGCAACGCGGGCAACATCACCGCCTACTGGAAGGGCTTTCAGGAGGCGGGGGCGGCGCCGCGCATGCTCGGCTTCCAGGCGGAGGGCGCCGCGCCGCTCGTGCACGGGGCGCCCGTGGAGGAGCCCGAGACGGTGGCGAGCGCGATCCGGATCGGCAACCCGGCCCGCTGGGAGGAGGCGATGGGGGCGATGACCGCGTCCCAGGGCGCGATCCGCGAGGTCTCCGACTCCGAGATCCTCGACGCCTACCGGTGGCTGGCGGCGCACGAGGGCGTCTTCTGCGAGCCCGCCTCGGCCGCGGGGGTCGCCGGGCTGCTGCGCCACGGCGCCGACGGCGCGAGCCGCGTGGTCTGCGTGCTCACGGGCCACGGCCTGAAGGACCCGCAGACGGCCCTCGGCCACGCCGGCTCGGTGGTGCCCTGCGAGCCCGACATCGCCGCCGTCGAGCGTGCGGTGCTGCCGCCTGAATCGTGAACCGCCGCCGCGTCGTCCGGGTCCCCGCCTCCTCGGCGAACCTCGGGCCGGGCTTCGACGTCCTGGCCGCCGCGCTGAGCATGCACGTCGAGGTCGAGGTGGTGGAGACCGGGCGCTTCGCCGTCGTGACCGACCTCGCGATCGCGCGCGACCGGCGCAACCTGGTCGTGCGGGGGTTCGCTCACCTGCGTCCGCCCGACGGCTTCGAGTTCCGCATCACCTCCGGGGTGCCGCTGGCCGGCGGCTTCGGGACGAGCGCCGCCGCCTACGTCGCGGGCCTGCTCGCGGCCGACTCGATCTTCGAGCTCGACGCCGACGTGCTCGCCCTGGCCTCCGAGCTCGAGGGTCATCCCGACAACGTCGCCGCAGCGCTGCTCGGGGGCTTCGTGCTGTGCGCGGACGGCGAGGCGACCCGGATCGAGGTGCCCACGGGGCTCGAGGCCGTGCTCGTCGTCCCGGATCGCCCCGTGCGCACCGCCAAGGCGCGCGCCGCCCTGCCCGCCGAAGTCCCGATGGGCGACGCGGTGTTCAACGTCGCGCACTCGAGCCTGCTCGTGCTGGGGCTCGCCCAGGGCCGCTGGGACCTGATCGCCCGCGGGCTCGCCGACCGCCTGCACCAGCCGCGCCGCGCCCACCTGTACCCGGAGTCGGTCGCGCTGATGGAGCGCGCGGCGGGGCTCGGCGCCCTCGGCGCCACGATCTCCGGTGCCGGCCCCACCGTGCTGGTGTGGTGCCACTACGAGACGACGGGCGCGCTGGTCGAGCGCCTGCGCGCCGAGGCGGGAGGATGGGCGACGGTGATCCGCGCCCCCTTCGAGCCGCACGGCGCGGACGTGCGCGAGCTGTAGAGCGGCATACGCCCGGGTCCAGGGCGCTCAAGGGTGCCAGCAGCGAGCCCGACCCAGACCGGGATGGCCTCTCACAAGCGCTCTCTGCCGAAGCCCTCGCGGGCAGCCTGCTCACCGCGGCGTCGCTACTCGACGAGGGGCTTCCAGCGCTCTGCGAGCCCGTCGGTGTGCGAGCCGAAGGCCGACAGGGTCAGCGAGGCCGTGCCGCCTGCCGCCTCGGACTCGGCCGGGGTGCGTGCAATGACGAGAAGCCCGTCGCCGAGCTGCTCGACGGTGAGTCCGAGCTGGTGCTCGGTCCGGAACCACACCTCGCCGCTCAGCGCGCCGGCCGGCGCGGTGGATGTCTCGTAGCGGGAACCGGCGGCGCCGTCGACGGCTTCGCCGATCGACTCGGCCACCGCTCGGGTCTGCTCGGAGGCGCCGTGCAGCGTGCGCCGGTCCTCCCCGCGGTGGCGCGCGAGCGCGAAGCTCAGCTGTTGCACGAAAGAGATCCAGCCCTCGGCGATCGGATCGAAGGCTGCCTCGGAAGCCTCCGGCGCCGTGCGAAACAGGCGCAGCGTGGTTGCGTCGTCGCCTTCAGGGCTCAGCTCGACGCGGTCGCCGTGCTGCTCGTCGTACTCCCATCGCAGCGTGTGGGCGCCCCAGTCGGCGTTCACCTGCTCGACGAAGATCTGCTCGATCTCGCCTTCCAGGCCGTCGTAGTCCCAGCCGAACCAGCGGCGCACGAGGGCGGGCTCGCGCAAGTGCGCCCACACCTCCTCGATCGGAGCCGGAAGGGTGGCTTCGATCAGGGGCTCGGTCATCGGCCCGACATCCTCTCACGCAGGACCGCCAGGTCGCCCTCTTCCAACCCGCCCCTGCGCATGTAGGCCTCGACGTCCAGGCCCGCCAGCAGCTCGAGCACCAGTTCGCTGCCCGAGGTGCCCTCGCGGGCGTAGAAGGCCCCGACCGCGGCCACGTGGGCGGCGCTCACCCCCGCGGCGCCCAGGTCGTAGTCGGCGGCGATGTCCGCGGGAGCGACCCCGGCGAGCGCGAGCACGAGGATGCTGACCAGGCCGGTGCGGTCGCGCCCGATACCGCAATGGAAGGCCACGCCGCCGGGGCGGGCGCGGGCGATCGCGGTGAGGACCCGCGCGGCCCGCTCCGGGAAGCGGTCGAGCCACGGCCGGTAGTAGGCGGGGGTCCCGAACTCGGCCCGATGCATCCACTGCTCCCAGAACTCCGTGTCCTCCATGCCGTCGAGCGGCGCCTGGACGGTCTCGATCTCGCTCGGCCTCGGCGCGTCGTCGGGGCTGCGCTCGTCGTCGTTGCGCAGGTCGATGACCGTGCGCACGCCGTGGGCCTGAAGGGCAGCCCAGCCCTCGGCCGTCAACCGCGGGAGCGCGTCGGCGCGCACGAGGGCGCCGCGGCGGATCTCGCCGCCGCCCGCGATCGGGAGGCCGCCCAGGTCGTGGACGTTGACGCAGCCGCTCCAGTCGAGGTGGCGGTCCATCCGTCAGGCGGTGACGAACACCGGCGCGCCCACGGGGACGCTGCGCATCAGCCGGCGGACGTCGCGCTCGCGTCCACGCAGGCAGCCCAGCGACGCCGCCTGCCCGACGCTCTCCACCTGCGGGGTCGCGTGGATCGCCAGGCGGTCGCCGCCCGGCCAGCCGGGCAGCAGCTTGGTCTGGTGCCCCGAGAGCGCGATCGCGCAGCAGCCGTAGGGGGAGCCGGGATCGTCAGGGTGCAGCTTGTCGGTCACCGCGAAGCGGCCCGTGGGGGTCTCGGTTCCTGGGCGGCCGACCGCGACCGGGAAGCGCCGGACCATGCGGCCGTCGTTGCGCAAGGTCAGGCGGCGGGCGGAGCGGTCGATGTGCACCGACCAGTTCGTCGAATCGAGGCGCGCGCGGCGTTCCGGGATCCAGCCGGCCTCGCCGTTGGGGCGCTCGGGGGTGACCACCCGCAGCCAGCCGTCTCGCCGAGCCGTCACCCCGAGCACGCGACGCGAGCCGAACTCCGTGCGGGTCTTCAGGCGGGCGAGCGCGCGACCGCCGGGGCTGCGTCGCAGAGCGGTCGGCGAGAGTACGCGCGCGGTCATGTAGCGCCCGCCCGGCACCTCGGTCCGCTCCGTGCGCGGCGTGGGCGTGAACGGCGGCGGTTCGGCCGCGGGCCGGCTCTCACCCCCGCAGCCGGCGAGCGCGAGCGGTCCCAGCAGGAGCCAGAGGGAGCGTCGCCGCACGCCCTTAGGCTACGACGTGGCCGCGAGCAGCGGCTTGAGCTTGCGACGCGGCGCGTCGAGCCCGATGCGCTTGAGCACCTCGTCGGCCAGCGCGAGGTAGTCCGTCCCGAGGTCGGGACGGTGATCGAGGATCGAACGGCCCTTCTCGGCCGACTCGGCGTAGGCGATCGAGGAGCGGATGACCGACTCGAAGACCTTGTCCGGGTAGTGCTCCGACAGCGACGCGAAGGCCTCACGCGAATGGACCGTCCGCATGTCGGCGATGTTCATGACCACCCCGAGGAACTCGAGGTCCGGGTTGTAGTACTCCGCGGCCTGCTCGACGACTTCGAGCGCTCCCTGCACGCCCTGGAGGGCGAAGTACTGCGCCTCGGAGGAGATCAGCGCCCAGTCGGCGGCCACGAGCCCGTTGATCGTGAGCAGGCCGAGCGTCGGCGGGCAGTCGATGAGGACCACGTCGTAGGCGGAGCTCGGGCTCTTCAGTGCCTTTCGGAGCACCAGCTCGCGGCCCATCTTCCCCGACAGGGACCGCTCGACCTCGGCGAGGATCGGCGTGGCGGGGATGATCCCGTTGTGGATCGCCGCCTTCGCCTTGGCGTCGCCGCTGAGGACGTCGGCGACGGTGGGCGAGGCGTCTGCCGGCACGTCGAAGTAGTCCGACAGGTTGCCCTGCGGATCCAGGTCGACGGCCAGCACCTCGAGCCCGACGCGCCGCAGCACGTCCGCGAGGGTCCGGACCGTGGTGGTCTTGCCCGTCCCGCCCTTGAGCGAGAGGACCGCGATTGTCTCGGCCATGCGGCCGACTGTATCGCTGAGCTACTCGGCGAGGGCTGCCGGGGCGACCTGCCCGGCGGAGCCCACGGTGGCGGTATCGAGGTAGTAGAGCGTGTGGCGCCCGACGCTGATCGCGTCGCCGTCGGCGAGCGGGGCGAAGTCGATTCGCTCGCCGTTGAGGTGGACGCCGTTGAGCGAGCGGTCGTCGAGCACGCGGACGCCCTCGCCCTGGACGGCCACGAGCGCGTGACGGCGCGACACCGTCGCGTCGTCGAAGCGGACGTCGGCCGACAGGGAGCGCCCGATCCGCGTCCACTCGCGCGTCAGCGGGACGACCACGCGGCGGCCGGAGTCCTCATAGGCCAGATAGCGGCCGGGGCCGGTCAGGTTGTCGCGGGCCTCCTGCACCCAGTCAGGACGCTCGGGGGAGTCCGGAGACGCCGCCGGGGTCACCGGTATCGAGCCGTCGCCAGCGACCGGCAGCGTGCCGGTCCGCTCGATCTCGCTGGGGGTGCGTGAATCCATCAATCTCTCCTTGGCGCGCACGCGCCGTCCCGGCGACCCGACCTCCACCTGGAATCATACGGGGACGGTCAATGGGGGGGGATGACCCCACTGCAGGGTCCGCCGTGCCGGCGCCGAATGCACACAGACATGCCGGTCATCGCCTCTCCCTCCCCGCGTCTCGAGCTCGCGCTGCTGCGCAAGAGCGTCGGGGCGCTCACCGCGCGCCGCGACCACTGCGCGCACTGCCACCGAACGCCGCTGGTCGGCGAGCGGATCTACCGTTACGGCCAGCGGATCGTCTGCGAGCTGTGCCGGCCGCTGCGGCGCGAGGCGCCGGAGAGCTCGGAGCTGGTGCACTCCCCGGAGCACAAGCGGGCGGTGCGCGTCCGGCGGGCATAAACTGGTCCCCCGTGGACCCGATCGAGCTCTCAATCACCATCGACCGCCCGCGCGAGGAGGTCTTCGACTACCTCGCCGACATCGCGAACCACCCGGAGTTCACCGACCACTACCTCAAGGAGTGGCGGCTGACGCGCGAGGAGTCCTCGGGTCGCGGCGCCGGGGCGCGCTATCGCGTCGACGCGCCGCGCAACCGCTTCTCCTGGGCCGACATCACCTTCGTGGAGGTCGAGCGGCCCTACCGCATCGTCGGCGTCGGGCGCGGCGGAAAGTTCAACCGGATCAAGACCTTCTCGAGCTGGACGCTCTCGACCGAGGGCAGCGGCACCCGCGTGGAGTACGTCACCGAGACCGAGCCGCCGTTGATCAGCGACCGGATCATGGAGGCCTTCGGCTTCCGCCGCTGGCTCAAGCGCCGCTCCTCCAAGGGGCTGCGGCGGCTGCAGCGGATCCTCGAGGACAACGAGGACCGCGGAGTGCGTGCGACCGTCGCCGGCATCTAAACTGCCGCCCGCAGTGACCAGCGCCCTCCGCCTTCTCGTCCTCTGCCTCCTGGCCCTGCTCTCCGCGACGGCCCTGGCCGGCTGCGGCAATCGGCTCGAGATCAGGACCCAGGGCGACACGGAGGGTCTCTACATCGACATCTCCGAGCTCAAGTACCAGGTCCAGGTCTCGCGGATCCTCAACCCCGCCGACGTCGAGGATCGCGCCTACCTCCGGGGCGTCGCCCCCGGCGACGGCCAGCCGACGGCCGACGAGAACTGGTTCGCCGTCTTCATCCGCGTCCAGAACACGGGCTCCGAGACCCGCCCGACGGCGTCGCAGTTCGAGATCATCGACACGGTGGAGAAGAAGTACCGCCCGGTGCGCGTGGACAACGACTTCGCCTACCGGGCCAGGCCGCTGCAGCCGAAGGGAATCATCCCGACGCCCGATTCGCTCGCTTCCGAGGGTCCCGTGCAGGGTTCGCTGCTGCTGTTCAAGGTCGAGAACGAGTCGCTCCAGAACCGCCCGCTCGAGTTCCGGATCGTCTCGCCCGAGAACCCGGACGAGGTCGGCATCATCGACCTCGACGTGTAGTAGGCCCGTCCGTAAGTTCTGAGCATTCCGGCGGGCCCGGCCCGCGTCTGCCGGCCCCCGGCATCCCATCACGTGCAACCAGCATGCTCAAGGATGCCGTGAACCGGCAGACACGACCCGGACTGCACCGGGCTATGCCCAGAACTTCCGGCCGGGCCTACTAGCGCTTCAGCGCCGCCTCGAGCACCGTCCGGGCCGCCGGAGCCGCGGTCTCGCCGCCCGCGCCCTGGCCGACGAGCAGGACGGTGACGGCGACGCGCGGCTTGTCGTAGGGAGCGAAGGCCGTGAACCAGGCGTCGGTGTCGGTCTTGTCCTCCTCGGGGACCGGCGTGGCCACGGCACCGGGCTCGGCCGGCTGGGGCTTGACGGTCGTGCGCAGCTCCGCGGTGCCGGTCTTGCCTGCGACGCGCGCGTCCGGGATCGCGGCGCCGGCGCCCGTGCCCGAGGTGACCACGGCGCGCATGTAGCGGGCGATCGTCCGTGCGACCTTCGGCTCGACGGCTTGGA
>Ga0136612_10001065_pt1 | contig 11324 bp, 7 predicted proteins | sample AntDryUQ224A2306_2_FD_106644 | JGI IMG/M metagenome (GOLD analysis project Ga0136612, IMG submission 106644) | Polar desert sand microbial communities from Dry Valleys, Antarctica - metaG UQ224A (23.06) | ecosystem: Environmental > Terrestrial > Soil > Desert | place: Antarctica: Dry Valley...
GAGTTGGCTCGTTACTACGGGGGTAGCAACAGGAGTGGCTACGGCGCCTGCCGCTGCACTTTCGGCAACTGCACCAGGCGCTGCCGCGCCTGCCCCGCCCGCGCCTGCACCCCCTACAGCACCATAAGCAGCGCCGGCAGTGCCCAGGACCGCCATTGCCACCAGCATCTTGTTCATGTCCCGGTTGGACTCGCGACTGGTGCCGACCTTCGTCAGGTTGCCATCCTTGTCGATGTCCATGCCGAACAGGTCGCTGCCGTTCTCGTTCTTGTAGCGACCCAGGCCGACGTAGCCATGCTCGCCCGCCTTACCGCCGCCCACGGTGTTGGATTCGTTGCCATCGTTGCCGCTCGCACGGGCCTTGGCGTTCACGACTGAACCGATGTCTTCCAGGCGCCCCCACTTCGTGTCGATGTAGCGAATGCCAGTGTCAGGGTCAGTCTTCCACTCCCCGACCTTCTTGCCGACGTCCCCCAGCATTGCCCGCATCTCTGGGTTGGAATCCCAGTCACCTTGGCCCTCGATGTCCTGGCCTGCTTGGTATGCCATCAGGCGACTCCCGGTTGCATGGGTTGCGCGGATTGAGCGGATTGTGTCGACTCATTCGCCAAGGCAGCCGCAATCTGCAGCAACTGCTCGTCGCCAGTCGCTTCACCGGCAACCCTCGCCACGAGCTCCAGATACATCATCGATGCGCTTTGTGAGCCGCTGCCCTGGAAGGGCATTTCCGCCAAACTTTGCAAGCCGCTTGCCATGGTGTCACCTCACTGCCAATGGAATCCGCTGAACCGCCGCCGTGATCGTGCTGGCCCTTCTGTTGCCTTCCACGATGTTGTCCACCATCTCCCTGCGCTGATCGGGAGGTATGTCGGGATTGACGTTGATGTTGTTGATCCGCGTCATGTCGTTCTGCCAGGCCTCATGCGCCATCCGGTTGCCTTCTCTCGCCGCTATGCTTTCGTTGTTGTACTGCGCGACATCACGCTGCGTCTCAGCACTCAGGTTTGCCGTATAGCGGTTGGTGCTCGCACTCAAATCAGCCGTGTACCGAGAAGACTCCGCGCCGATCCTAGCTACGCCCATCGAGGTGTCGTTGTTCATCTGCGTTCGCTGCGTATTACCGCGCTCAGTAATCTCTGTTCGCCGGTCCCTCCCACCCTCTTCGATATTCAGCCGGTCACCCAATCCGCGCTCCGTGACAGCCTGCCTCTGACCCAAGCCGCGCTCCTTCATACCCTCCCGGTAGTTCATGCCGCTTTCACCAGCATTGAACCGGTTTGTTTCGTTCGCAGTCAGTTGGTTATCGCGAGACGCAAGGCCGTATGTCGCGGCATCCGGTGTTGCGATCTGCAGGCCGCTCTTGATCAGCGCGTCATCACCCGCTGACTGGGCCATGGCGCTATTCAACAGCCCCCTCTCCTGCATGCCCTCCATCGCCCGCGCACGGGCCTGCTCGAGCAGTGGCGAGCCGCTGTCCAGAATCCCCTTCAGTTGCCCCTGGACGGTCTCATTGGGCGCTACCGTGCGGTACACGCCATTGATCGGCTGCGGCGCAACGCTGTCGATAAGCCCGGTCTGCTGTTGGTAGCCTTGCTGGGGCTGATAGGCTTGCGGCTGGTACGGCGCCGTCACACCGGCCATCTGCCCGAAGCCGGTCCCGGATGCGGGCGTATTCAACCCTCCTCCGTATTGGGCCTGGATCGCTCCAGCTTCGGCGTCAAACGCAGATCGTTGAGCGGTCGGCATTGGTCCGCCAGAGTAAGCCGACGCCCGTTGACGCAGATCAGCCAGCCTTGCCTGCCCTTCAGCCGACCATTGTGTATCCGGTACTCCGTAGTTCTGCTGCGCGAAGCCGGTCCCGGATGCGGGTGTATTCGACCCTCCTCCGATCGGCCCAGTGTATCCAGGGTTGGCGACTACCTCGCCGTGCCGGGCCGATCCGTCCAGGATCGTGTATGTCTCTCGCTGCGGCATAACCGCAGGTCGCAAGTTAAACTGCGAGTCGCTCCCGTACTGCTGAGAGCCGCCAGCGTAGAGCTGCTGATTCCTTGGCATGTTCGGCATTGTTTGCATGCCACTTCCCACACCCCCAGCAACGGGTGCTGTGCCCGGCCCGCCCATTGCTGCGTTCATCCAACCACTGCCGCTACTTGGAGCCATCCTGCCCTGCGCCGCAATCGGGCTCTGCCATCCGTTACCGGCGTCTCCATTGACCGGCGCCACTCCTGTGCCCAGCCCGGTGCGGTTCTGCTGTGCAGCGAACTGGGCTGCACTGGCTTGCGCCGCAGTCAGTTCCCAAGGATTTCTAACTGCCATTTTTTCTCGCCTCCAGCAACTTCTGGCCCAGGATCTGAATGATCGGGGCAACAACCTTGTACGGCAGCTCCACCAGTCTTCCGGTGATCTCGTTCACCTCTTGCGCCGACAACCAGATCCCGTTCGGGTTCTCATCGCTCATTTGTCGCTCGCCGCCACTTTCAAAGTCCCGGACGCCAGGTCAACGACGCCCCCGGACTCGTTCTGGAACTGCACGCTGACTGTGTTGGCCGCGCTCACCCACGCGGTGACGGTGACCCCCAGCAAGGGTTGAGAGAATGCTGCCTTGGCGAACATGCCGACCGCCGCGCCGGTGCAGGTCACGGTTGTGGTCACCCCTGCGCCATCCGCCAGGGATGGCGGGTCGTAGGTCGCGCTGCCGGTGTAAGGAATCCCGACCCATGCCCATGCGCCGCCGATGTACAGACCGAGGTTGCGGTTGGATCGATCGACCACGGCCGGCACCGCCGCGTTGTAGACCGTCGGCACACCGGTAGCCGGTCCATTCTGCGTCGGCAGGTACAGAAAGCCTGCCGTTGCCGTCGTTCCTTTCTCGTTTGTCCCATCACCGATGATCACATTGCCACTCGGGTCGATCAAAAGATACGCCGTGCTATCAGCGTAATAACGAAGACTTCCGGTCGTATCCAGGATGAACGCTTTTCGATCACTTCCAACACTTACCGTCGTTGAACCTACCAGGTGGAGGTTGGAAAAATAGCCGATGTTCGGTGACACTACAGAACCTAGCGTAGACCCGATCACCGTCGCACCCTGGAGCGTCCCCCCCTCCCATCTACCACCTGTGAATCCGACATTGCCGCCGGATAGTGCCCCAGGCAGTAGATTGAATGCCTGCTCTAACGCTGCGAACTGGTCGCGGATTTCCTCTGACGACAGCCTGGAGCGCAGAGTGGGGGTTCCTGGCGCGGTATAGTAAATGCTCATCGGCGATGCCTTCTGTTGATGTAGTCAATGATCACCGCCGACAAAGTGAAAGCCGCCGTCACGTTGTCATCGCCCCTGATGCGAATCGAGATGTTGCTGCCGTTTCCCGGCGTGTCCACCGTAATAGGCGTAGATCCCGCGGCATCCCAGTATCCAGAGTCCCAGTCCCCCTCATCCCAATGAACCCCTCCCTCTGCAGACTGGACACTGCTGTCTTCGCTCACGTCACGGCTCGCATCGCCATAGTCCAGGTCATACCCGAGGGATATGTCGACATACCGCTGCGCCTGCACTTCCACGATCGCCCTCTTAAAGTGCTTCTCGTTCCTTGGCGACCCCATCTGGTTGAACGCAAACCTGATGTGATGTGGCAGCGTGGCCCCTGCGAAACTCGTCCCGACATCGAGCTTGTAGAGTTCTCCGTCCTGGGTGCCGATCAGCATGAGTTCCTTGTCGTTGCTGAGTACGCACGACCATGCACAGGTCACCCGGTGCTTGAACTTCTGGGTAAAGTGACCCGCCACTTTCCCCTGGCTGAACGTCGTGTAGACGCCGGTCCCGTCACCGAAAAATACCCGATACTGGTTCTTGTCACGGCAGACCATCGAACCAACCGCGGTTCCACGCCTGGCGTCGATGAATGGCTTGATCGCGCCAGAGAGCGTGGACTCGGAGAATCCTCCGAACCGCTGAGTGGCACTCAAAGCAGTCAGTCCAAACGCGCTTTGGAAAACCGGCTGGCCGATCCACTGCAGAGTCAGCGGCAAAGCGCCGGTATTGGCCGAGAACGGTACAACCTGAAACGACAAATCAGACTTGCCGTACAGGATATGAAGATTTTCCTTGGTTGCTATCAGCAGTGCCGTCGCGTTGTTTTCCCCAGTGACACTCAAAAGGCCGGTGATGTCCGACCCCATGGATAATTCATCGGCGCCGGTTTTCAGAACCCATGGCCCAAAAGGCGTGTTCAACGGCGAATACTGAAGCGACCCTTTGAAGGCCAGGAAGAGCCGGTTGGCATGAACGGCCATATGAGACGGCTTGTCCACCGTCATGCCGGTGGTGATGTAGGTGAGGGTCGTTCCGTCGAACTGGAAAGCCTTGCTGGTTCCTGAAACCCCATAGATCACCGGAGGCAAGGCAGGTGCATTCATGCTCGATAGGGCGAACTCGAATTTTGCCCCAGCGGCCGGTATATCCACTGCATTGTTCGCAACCGCCCAGTCCCGGTTCGTCGTACTACCCTGGCCCGTATAAATCTGGGGTTTCAGAAAGACGACGTTGACTGCTCCCGTCAGATCTGGGTTCTGCTTCTTTGCCACATAAACAATATCGTTCAGAACAACCACCCCAAGAGTGGGTCCAGTTGCCAGCGTGGCTGCACTGGCCGTAGCCGTGGTCGATACCTTGCCAGGCAGGTTCATTAGCTTCCTGACCGCAGCTTCCGCTCGCGCCCTGGCAACTTCCACTTCTTCAGGCGTTCCCGTGGATAGCAACGTCGGCACGCTATCCAAAACGATTGATGCAGAAATTAAATTGTCGTTCTCCAACAAGATCTCACCGACCACAAACTGCCCGAAAACTTCAGTCACGTAGACGGCGATATTGGAGTCACCGTTACGAACCCATGAGTACTCGTCTTCGTTGTACTTGGCCACGAACCGCATGGTCGCACCAGAGGTCTGGCCACGCAGAACTTGATCGCTGAAGATCGCCCCGGCAGCACAGGTAACCGTCGCAATCCGATAATCGTTTTCTGCCGCAGTTGGCCCATTCACATATCGGTCGTAACCGGAGATCCTGGAGACGCCACCATCGATGTCGCACTCGTAGTTGCTGGCATCGAAGGCCACGCCATCTTTAAGAAGCAGAACCGGTGTCACAAGATCCAGCCCACCCGCAGGAACGAACGGTCGTGACTGGACAGATGGCATCCTCAATTCCAAAGCGTCCCCACGTTCATGGCTGGCAGTTGATCCATCTCGAGAGCCGGATAAAGCCTGCTGATGACTTCATTGGCCTGCTGTAGCTTCTCGCTGGCTGCCTCGTGGTAGCCGTACTTTTTCATTGCCCAGGCTACGATCAGGTCATGGAACCGCTTGGGGATGATCGGAACATCGTTGTTGGCCACCAGCACCTGCGGGTTCTTCCAGTAGTCATAGAACAGGACGTAAGCCTTGTCCGACGTCGGTGCCAAAAGAATTGCCTCGGTCATCGGGTCGATGGTGAATGTTGATGGTTTCCCGGTGATCGTGGTGTCCCTCCCCTCGTTGTCTCGCCACTCGTAGTAAGGCACGAATGGCAGCGGCTGACTGTCCATCCTAGGTTTAGCAGGGTCCGCTATCCGAAAGGTATCGACCATCCATTCCGCTACGTTGCCGGCTGCATACTCGGTCTGGTTCAGGACGCGGCTATTAACCGCCATGGTGTGCGACGACTCGATGAACAAGAAGCGCCAGTCGGTGTGACTGATCTGGATGTCGTTCCATGCCGAGTTGACCCAACGCCTGAATCGATCCGTCTCGGTAGGCAATGCTCCCTGCAAAGTCGCAGGCGCACGACCAGATGCGCCGCACTGGATTCTCAGGTCATCGACCAACTCCAGGAAGTTCATCGATCAAACCTTGAATCCAGAAAACGATGCATAAAGCGTCGTCGTCGCTGCAGCCGCATCCACGTTCCATGCGGTATTCGCAGTACCAACCAACGGCGCCGAAAATCCGTGCGTGATACCACCCACTTTTGGCACAAGCACTCGCCATTTCGCCGTCGCGCCATCCTTGATCTCAACCATGACATCAGCCGCCGACGAGTTGGTGATCGTGAAATCAGTCAGATAAGTGATGACACCAGCTCCCTGCGCTGCGATAACAATGGTTGATGCACCATCCGTATTCGTCAGCACGCCAGACACCAAGGACGTCAACTGGACGTTGTCAACGTCGGATACTTTTAGGCCTCCAGTCGAAGACAATGCCGTTGGCAAAAGAGTGATCAGCGAGCTGAGTCGCTGCGCTATCCTCTGCAACCTCCCATTCATCCCGCTCGACGCGATGTCGGTGGTAGGTGCGGTTTCCGTAACCGGCCCCTGTAGGGCTATCTGTAAGTCATCGCTTGCGGTCGTGACGGAAAGGCTTAACGCCGCCGTCTTGGTTCCCAGCGTGGCGGGCAGCAGGGCGATCAACGACGTAAGCCGCTGTGCAATCCGCTGCAATCGTCCATTCAGCCCGCTAGAAGCAGTATCGCTGGCGGGCGCGGTTTCTGTCAGCGCACCCTGAAGGGCTGACGTCGCTGCACCGGCAGGAAGCGCACTGGAATCGATGTGCTGGTGACCGACATGCTCCCCGCTGGCAACTGTCGTCTTGACGGTGAAAGCGGCATTGTTTGAGTCTGGAAGCGAGACGGCCATGATTTACATCCCAAGAAAGAAGTATGTGTCCGCTGATTCAAGGACTGGTATCGGGACCGGAGTAGGAGTAGGAGTAGGAGTAGGGGTCGGGGTCGGGGTCGGTATCGTGAGTGCGGATAATGGTAGAAAGAGAAAGAAAAATAACGGTGTAACTAGGTTTGCAGGTGCTGGAATTGGCACTGGAACTGGCACTGTTTCCGGTACCACCGTCAGCGTCAATTGCTTCTCGATGCGACCGTGTACCGGGTCTTCGAATACCACCGTAATCACCGCGGTTCCAACACCCTTGGCGTAGACCGGCAGTTGACCGTTGATGATTGAACTCGGCCCCGTGATATAGCCTGGCAGGCTGATGCTCACATAAGCAGGCGGTGACGCAGGCAGGGGCAAGTTGTTCTGATCTACCAACTGCACCAGTACCGGAGCGTCTGACGGTTCAAGCGTTAGCGTGATCCCTGAAATCTTGATATCCGTCACGCCAGTCACAACGCCTGCTGTTACCGTCACCGGCACCGACAGGGTCGTTATTCCACCGTTCACCGAATTAATGCGCGTGACATTGATGGAGGTGGTGCCCGCGGCTTTCGGTGTCACCACCACCTTTCCATCCAGACCTGTCTGACCCGAACTCAACGAAGCAATACTGGTGTTCAGTACCTGTACGGCAATCCTTGACGCAGGGCGATCGTTGGCAGTGATCAATAACTCCTGCGAGCCAAGAGTTGTATCCATCGTGAGCGATATAGGAACTGACTCGAGACTGCTCTGACTGGTGTTCTCGACCGTGACAACCACCGTCTTGAACAACGACGGCGCCTGAACGCTTCTGATCTCAAACTTTGCTTCACCTACAGACAGAGCCGTAATGAACCGATCCGTACTCAGGCTAGCAACGGTTTGCCCATACAACTGGGTAATCATCACCTCCAGGTTCGCATCTACTGTGCCGGTTACCGTCACCACCAGCTGCACCCTAGATCCCCTGACCAAGGAAACCATCAACGGCGAAACAGTCAACCCGGTAATGAATCCGGCGCCCGTCGATTCGGCCAGGAAAGCAATCTTGCCAGCAGCTGTCGTTCGCGCTCCCCATCTTGCTGCAAGAACACTGACCGGGACAGGAGGAGGCGGCGGCGGTGGAGGAGGTGGAATATAAGCAGTAAAGACCGCATACCCTCCCTTCGCCCAAGGCGACACATACGACTTTCCTAAGCGGTCGGTGACGGGAGTGGCCAGGCCCGTGCCACCACTATACAAAGCAGACCCTGACACGGGCTTGAGTGGGTCAGTGTCGGTCGTGTAAGTTGGTGCCGCGGCTCCAATTGAATCGGTTGCGCCGGAAATGAAGTCACCAGTGGCCGTCCCAGTGACGACATAATTTCCTCCACCGCTTCCAGCAAACGGTGTCACGCCGATCAAGTCAACGAACTTATTAGTCGCATGGACAACATTGTTCGTCATGGAGACAGATAACGAGGCCTGACCATTGGTGGGTGGAGCAAAAAAACCCGCTACCCCCATATCCTTAAAGCTGTTGTTCGTTATATAAAACGAGAAACGATGCAGTGATCCCGGGTAACGACACACGCCATACTGGTATCCTTTGATCACGCTTCCCTGGATACGTACGAACTGAGTGTTGCTCGCGCCAAGATCGACTTGCTTGACATTAAACGCGGTTTCCACCGTCGATGAAGCGATGGCGGTGCATCCTTCAAAAACCATCTCCTGGTTAGTCGCGGTATTTCCTGTACGGCTGTATAAAACCGGACATTCAGTCGCAACCGCCCGACGAACCAACAGCCCGTTCATCTGAGAAGATCCAGATAACCGCGGCAGTATTCCTTCGTCTACTCCAGTCGTTATGGCAACCACACCAGAATTGTCTACTGTCGCTGGGCGCAGGTTTCCAGCCTGATGACCGCCAATTCGCGTCCCAGACAGATCCTCCATAACAGTGTTGTTGTGCTGCGTGCCATCAGCGACAGACCCATGCAGCCAGACTGACGCAAGACCGACGTTGTTACCCGCAATGTTCTTGGCATATCCGCCATTCTGATTGCCATAGTTACCTCCTATGACATCCAGTTTCAACACTGCCGCAGCCACCCCCTCGCCTCGCAGATCCCGGACATCGAAAGCAGTACAGCCACCAATCAACGCAACCAGCCCACCCAGTGGCGAGTACGTCGTATTGTGTCTGCCTCCGACATGCCTTCCGTAGATCCTTTGGATCTTCACGCCCTGCAAATTTCCTAGCTTGATGGCGTAGTCTGAATACCGCTTGAACCGAAGGTCTGATATCTGGATACCGGACCGCAGGCTGTTATTGGCCGCCGGGCCAAAGTTGGTTATAGCACTCGCCTGCTGCGCGACCATCGTGGTCGCTGTGATCGGGCTTGCCCCGTTCAACAACATAATCCAAAGACGCTTGGCGCTCCAATCGTAAGAAAACGAAGCGTCAAACGCTCCCATCTTAGTGAAGGTCGTGCTTAGAGTTCCACCGTGCAAAACCTGCGCCAGGACTTCGTCGTTATAGCTCACCGCGCCGACTTGTAGATCACTGAAGGTAATAGGTTGATCAATGATCGAATCGCACGCCCATAATTGCTTCCCAGCAGGCGCTCCCGCTAATGCCTGCCAGTCGATCTTTCTGACTCCACCCTCGAAATACCCTACGTCCGAGAGCCAGTTGTCGCCCTTGATCGTAGCGTTCGAATAGGCGAAAGCCGCCTCCGGGAACACACCAGCCCAGACAGAGCCGGCCTTCATCCTCAGGTCAATGCCGGTTGGGCCGTAGGTGTTGATCGCTGCCAGCAACGTCCCGTAGTTCGTAATCGGATCACTGTTGCTGCCAGTCTGTGTGCTGGCTCCGCTGCCGAACCAGATTTCACGCCGACCCGTCGTTGGTGAAGGAGTTGGAGAGGAAGAGGGAGTTGGAGTTGGAGTTGGAGCAGGCGGTGGAGTCGACTGGGTAACGCCAGTTGCCCAACTCGGCGGGTTGGAGCGAACCTGATCCTCGGTGAGAACGTAAGGAGGATGGACGTATGGGAAGTACGCCGTGTAGCCAGTGAATGGATTGCCGATCTTGTTGTACGAGTACATCGAGATCATGCCGACCGACCTCCACTGACCTCCCGTCACCTTGCGCCAGCGGCTAGCCCCTCCATCCATTTGATAGCCAGGATAACCATTGGACTGCTTGAATCCAACATTGGGCGAGCGCGTGCGACCGTAGAGATCGAACCCCAGACAGACTGCATAGGCCGCATCACTGCCGTAGTAGGGGTTGCCGAGCACGTCGATAACGCGAACCTCGCCAATGCAAGCCACGGCCCTGCAATCGAGCATGACGGCGCGACTAATCGCCGCGGACGGCCACAGTTCAGCGCCCAGGTTGCCAAAGTAGTCGTACGACATCGAGCCGTCGCTGGCTTCCGTACGCCCGTACTGGTTATAACCTGATAACTGCGTATTGCCGTCCCACGTCTGACCAGCGTATTGATGCGATATCGGGAAATCGGTCCAGCGGTTGGTCGACTTCGACAAAATCGAGATGATGCTGCCGCGTGTATGGATGCGGTAGCCCTTCGTAAAATCGTGCTCTGCTCCGTTGTAGATCCATAGCCAGGGCAGGATCTCGTCGAAGTAGTTATGCATCGTCGAGCCGCCCTCAAGACACATCCCCCGCAAGGCATCATAGTTGGGGCACTGCATGTTGGCGTGCTGCATCCGATGCACGCCATGCCGCGGGTTATACGCCGTTGGCAGCACCTGATCGTCGATCAGTTGCTGTAGGGTGATGGTCGGCATCTAGACGTTCACCACGACACCGGTTACGCCACCCCGGAACCCACCAGTCCCGTCCACCTTCTGCCCGATAACCACCACCGATGTCCCGGTGACAAGCGATCCACCCGCGGGAAGCGGGTTCGGTATCGTGACGTACATGACTGCGTTACCACTCTCGAGCGATGCCGAAAATGCCGCCGTGGTCGTACTGAACAGAAACGTGCCGAGAATGGGCCTTGTCGTCGGCGTGGTGTAAACCTCCACATTGATAGCCGTCAATCCAGCTACCTCAGGCTGTACACCATCAACCTTAACCGCCTGTGGTGCCGGCGCAGGCGACGGACTAGGGCCCGGAGGTGGAGGTGGAGGTGGCGGCGTCGGCGCTGGAGCTCCAGTTACACCGCGAAGCACAAAGAGAATCGATACCCGGCCGTACAGGTCAGCCTGAGCAGAATTGGTGGTGACCGTGATCGCAGTCTGAGCGGTCTGCGTCTTGTATCCAGCAGTAAACGGTTTCTTGGCTCCCGTCGGATCGTTCTGACTGACAATCTCTGTCCAGCCAGCAGGGACCGTCCATCCTTGACTAGTGGTTGCTACACCACCCATATTCACGAACGACGCATAAACAGCTAGCGTGTCTACCTGCGACAGTGAGCCTGACGCCGGCAGGGGGCCTACATCGAGACTGAATACCCCGTGCTCGGCATCAGCACCGACATACCCCTCAAACGCCGTGGCCGTCGTCCCAGTGAACTCCATCGCGAATAAAGCACAACCGTTCTGACCGTTCGCAAGGCCAGGCGTTACCGTAATCGCAGTCGCACCCGCAGCAACGTTGTCCCCAGTCCAAAGCGTGATC
>Ga0136612_10001066_pt1 | contig 11322 bp, 9 predicted proteins | sample AntDryUQ224A2306_2_FD_106644 | JGI IMG/M metagenome (GOLD analysis project Ga0136612, IMG submission 106644) | Polar desert sand microbial communities from Dry Valleys, Antarctica - metaG UQ224A (23.06) | ecosystem: Environmental > Terrestrial > Soil > Desert | place: Antarctica: Dry Valley...
CGCCGCCTACCTGCCGCCGGGCACGCACGTGCGCATCGAGGGCGCCGACGCCGGCGTCGGCGCCCTCGATGCGCACGTGCGTGCCCGGCGGCAGGTAGGCGGCGTCGGGCCGACCGCTGAACGGGTCCTCGCGCTGACCGAGGTCGTGCCAGCTCCCGTGCTCGGACTCGACGTGGCAGCGCCCGCCCACGACGACGACGCACAGCTCGCGCGCGCCGGTGTCGCGCTGGGCGACCTGGCCGGGCGCCAGGGCCAGCACCTCGAAGCCGACGTGGCTCCAGCCGGCCGAGCTGGGCGTCACGGTGACCAGCTCGCCATCGGGGCCAGGCTCGCGGGCGGCATGGACGACGAGCCCGCTCACGGCGCCTCGACGTAGGCTCGCTGGGCGCGGCGAGCGCGCTCGTAGGCGTCGCGCGCCTCGCGCACGGCCGGGTCGTCGGAGAGCTCGGCCACGGGCACATCCCACCAGCTCTCGTAGCCGGGGACGCCGGCGTAGCGATCGACCTCGATGTGGACAACCACCGGCCCGCCGTCGTGGCGCCGTGCCTCGGCCAGCGCGGCGCGCAGCTCGGCGATCGTCCCGGCGCGCAGCACTCGGGCGCCGAGGCTCTCGGCGTTGGTGGCCAGGTCGACCGGCAGCGGCTGTGCCCCATCGCCAGGTCCGGCGCCGTCGCGGGCGTCGAGCCCGAGCGAGCCGTTCGTGCGCCGCCGGTACTGCGTCCCGAAGCCGGCCGATCCGAGCGAGCGCGAGAGCGCGCCGATCGATGCGTAGCCGTGGTTGTCGACGAGCACGACGATGATCTTCACACCCTCGGCGACGGCGGTGACGAGCTCGCCCGGCGCCATCAGGTAGGAGCCGTCGCCAACCATGACGAAGACCTCGCGCTCGGGGGCGGCGAGCTTGACGCCGATGCCCCCCGGGATCTCGTAGCCCATGCACGAGTAGCCGTACTCGACGTGATAGCCCTTGGGGTCGCGCGCTCGCCACAGCTTGTGCAGGTCGCCGGGCATCGAGCCCGCCGCGCAGACGACGACGTCGGCCGGCGCGGTGGCGGCGTTGACCGCGCCGATGACCTGCGCCTGGGTCGGGAGCGGTCCCGCCGAGGCGGTCCCGACCAGGCGCGCCACCTCCGCCCCCCACGCGGCGGACTCGGTGGCCGCGCGCTGCTCCCAGGCCCGATCGACGCGCTGGCCGGCCAACGCGGCGGCCAGGCCCTCGAGCACGACCCGGGCGTCGCCGACGACCGCCAGTCCGCTGTGCTTGGCCGCGTCGAAGGCGGCGACGTTGACGTTGACGAAGCGCACCCCGGGATCCTGGAAGGCCGACTTCGACGCGGTGGTGAAGTCGCTCCAGCGCGTGCCGACGCCGATCACCAGGTCGGCGTCACGGGCCAGGCGGTTGGCGGCCGGGGTCCCGGTCGCGCCGAGCGCCCCCAGCGCGGCGGGGTGCTCGGAGGCCAGCGCGCCGCGCCCGGCCTGCGTCTCGGCCACGGGAATGCCGGTCGCCTCGGCCAGGGCGCGCAGAGCCTCGGTCGCCTCGGCGTAGATGACGCCGCCGCCGGCGACGATCAGCGGGCGCCGCGCGCCGCGCACGAGCTCCGCCGCCCGGGCCAGCGCCTGGGGATCGGGCGGCGAGCGCCAGATCGGCCACACCCGTGGGGCCAGGAACGCCTCGGGCACGTCGAGCGCCTCGACCGCCACGTCCTCGGGCAGGGCGAGCGTGACCGCGCCCGTCTCGGCCGGGTCGGTCAGTACGCGCATCGCCTCGAGCGCGGCCGGCACGAGCTGCTCGGGGCGCTGGATGCGGTCGAAGTAGCGCGACACCGGCCGCAGGCAGTCATTGACGGTCAGCGTCGCGTCGTGTGGCGCCTCGAGCTGCTGGAGCACAGGGTGGGGCACGCGCGAGGCGAAGGTGTCGCCCGGAAGCAGCAGCACGGGCAGCCGGTTGATCGTCGCCAGCGCCGCCCCGGTAACCATGTTCGTCGCGCCCGGACCGACCGAGCTGGTGCACGCGAAGGTGGCCAGGCGATTGCGCTGACGGGCATAGCCGGCCGCGACGTGGACCATCGACTGCTCGTTGCGGGCCTGGTGGTAGGTCAGCAGGTCGGGGTACTGCGCCAGGGCCTGGCCGATCCCGGCGACGTTGCCGTGGCCGAAGATCCCGAAGCAGCCGGCGAAGAAGCGCGAGCGCGCGCCGTCGCGCTCGACCTCCTGCACGGCGAGGAAGCGCACGAGCGCCTGGGCCACGGTCAGTCGGACGCTCATCGCGCAACCTCTCGGTGATCGATCGTCCCGGTCTCGAGCTCGCGGCGCATCCGCCCCAGCAGCTCGCGCACGTCGGCCAGCGCCACGCCGAGCGCCTGGGCCGTCGCCGTGGCGTCCAGGCTCGTGTCATAGGGGACGCGACCCCGCCCACCCTGGGGCAGGGCACCAGGGTCGGGGGGACCAAAGTGCAGCAGCTCGCCGTCGAGGTCGAAGACGTCGACGGCCCGGCGCGCCAGCGTCGCCCGGTCGACCGACTCGCCACCGCAGCAGTGGAACGTGCCGGCCAACTCGCGCTGCACGATGCGCCACACGAGCTCGGCGGCGTCGCTGGCCAGCGTCGGCGTGGCCACCACGTTGATGTCCGGGCTCTCCCAGACCATGAAGCGCCGGCCCTCGCTCAGGGCCTCGACCAGCGAGGCGATCAGGTAGCCGAAGCCGGCGTCCTGGCGGCGCGGCGTGCACGGACGCGCCCAGTGGACGCCGTTGACACCGGCGATGCGCGCCACCGCTCCATGGACGGCGCGCTCGCTGACCACCAGCTCGCTGGCCGCCTTGAGGAAGCCGTAGAGGTTGACCGGGTTGGGCGGGGTGTCCTCGTCGGCGGGACCCTGCGTGCCGTCGACGACCCAGTCGGTGGAGATCAGCACGATGTGGGCCCCGCTGGCGTTGGCCGCGTCGACGACGTTGCGCGTGGCGCCGACGTAGGCGCTCCAGGCCTCGTCGCGGTGGGCGTTCAGACGGTCGAGGTCGTTGAGGATCGCCGCGTGCACGACCGCGTGGGGGGCGAACTGCGCGACGCTGCGCGCCACCGCGCCGGCGTCGGTCAGGTCGACCGGCACCGAGTCGTAGGGGGCATCCGCCGGCGCCGGGTGGGCGTGGACCGGGCACAACAGCTCGACGCCGTGGCGCTCGGCGAAGACCCGGGCGACGTTGCTGCCCACGAAGCCGGTCGCGCCGGTGAGGCAGACCCTGCTCACGCGCCGTCGATCTCCGCCACCGTGACGGGACGGCGCTCATCGAGCGAGCGCCATGCCGCCAGTCCGATGACCAACGGGGCCCGGCCGTCGGCGCCGGTCACCGGCGGCGGCTGGCCGGCGTGCAGCGCATCGACGAACGCCTCCCAGGCGCGCACGTAGCTCGTGGTGTAGCGATCCAGGAAGAAGTGGGGGAGCGCCGGCATCGAGGTCCCGTCGGCGGTGCGCACGACGCTGGTCTCGGCCAGCGGGTTCTCAGACGCGGCCATCCCGCGCGACCCGAAGACCTCGACGCGCTGGTCGAAGCCGTACACCGCCTTGCGGCTGTTGTCGATGGCGGTCAGGCACCCGTTGTCGTGGCTCAGCGTGACCACCGCGGTGTCGACGTCGCCGGTCTCTCCGAACGCCTGGTCGATGCGCAGTGCTCCGCGCGCGTAGACGTCGACGACCTCGCTGCCGGTGAGGTAACGCGCCATGTCGAAATCGTGGATCGTCATGTCCAGGAAGATGCCGCCCGACACGCGCACGTAGTCCAGCGGCGGCGGCGCGGGGTCGCGGCTCGAGATGCGCACGAGATGGGGGTCTCCCACCTCACCGTTGACGACCGCCTCGCGCACCGCGTGATGGGCGGGGTCGAAGCGCCGGTTGAAGCCGACCTGCAGCGCGACGCCGGCCTCGTCGACCGCGCTCAGAGCGCGGTCGACCTCGGCGAGCTCCAGCGAGATCGGCTTCTCGCAGAAGATCGCCTTGCCGGCGCGCGCGGCGGCGATCATGAGGTTCGCATGGGTGTCGGTGCTCGAGCAGATGGCGACGGCGTCCACGTCGTCGCGCGCCAGCAGCGCGTCGACCTCGCCGACGGCCGGGACGTCGAGCTCGTCGGCGACGGTGCCCGCGGCCTGCGCGTCGGGATCGTGCACGGCGACGAGCCGCGCCCCGCGCACTTGGTGGGCCAGCAGCCCGGCGTGCAGTCGGCCGATGCGCCCGACGCCGATCACGGCTATTCGCACCGGGTCGGAGGTCGCGGTCATCGCCTCACTCCTCCCTCAACGACACGACCGGCTCCCAGCGCTCGGAGTCACACGAGCGCAGCAGGGCGGCCTGCACGCTGACCCACTCCAGCGCGTCGGCGAAGCCGGGACGGTGGGGCGTGCGCGCCAGCACGGAGCGGCAGAACTCGTAGTCCTCGATCACGATCAGGTCCTCGAAGCCGATCGGGTTGGCGCTGCCCGGCACGAAGTTGCCGTGGGGCGGGAAGCGCTCGCCGCCGAAGACCGTCGTGTAGCCGGTGTGCAGCTCGCCATCGGCGAGGTACAGGCGCAGCTCGTTGAGGTGCTCGAGGTTCCAACCCAGCGCACCCTGCGTGCCGTAGACGTCGAAGGCCATCTGGCTCTCGGGGCCGACCATCGTCCGGCTGGACTCGAACGTCCCGCGGGCGCCGCCGGCGAACTCGCACAGCATGCCGGCGTAGTCCTCGTTGGTGACCGATCCGCGCGGGTCGTGAGGCTCGCCGCGGCCGTAGTGGGTGCCCCCGCCGGCGATCGGGAGGGGACGCTCGGGGATGAACGTCGCGGCGGTTCCGACCACGCGCGTGATCGGCCCCAGCAGCATGTGGGCCAGGTCGACCGCGTGGCTGAGGAGGTCGGTCGAGGCTCCGTGGCCCCCCTCCTCGGCCACATAGCGCCACGACAGCACCCCCATCGGATCGCTGCCGTACATCGAGAAGAAGCGCCCGCGGTAGTTGGTGATCGTTCCCAGGCGACCGGCGCCGATCAGCGAGTCGGCGTAGCGCACGAGCGGCGCCCACCGGTAGTTGTAGCCCACGCCGGTGATGACGCCGGCGCGCCGCGCAGCGCGCTCGGCCCGCGCCGTCTGCGCCGGTGTCCCGCCCACCGGCTTCTCGCAGAAGATGTCCTTGCCCGCCGCCGCAGCGGCCTCGATCAGCTCCAGGTGCAGCGCGTTGGGCGCGGCGATGACCACGATGTCGACCCCCGGATGGTCGATCACGCGCCGCCAGTCGGCCGCCCCCTCGCCGAAGCCGAAGTCGCCCGTCGCCGCCTCGATCCGCGCGGGGACCGTGTCGCTGCAGATCACGAGCTCGGGCTCGAACTCGCGGTCGGGAAACAGCGTGCGGATCCGTGACAGCGAGCGGCTGTGGGCCTGACCGAGCCAGCCGAAGCCGATCACGCCGACCCCGATGCGCTGCCGCGGGCCGTCAGCGCGCGGCACGAGCGGCCTCCACGACATCGCTGACCTCGGCCTCGCTCGGCATGGCCTCGGCGCACAGCAGCCGTCCCGCGACGATCGCGCCCGCGGCATTGGCGAACTCGACGGCGCGCGACGGCGCCCACCCGCTGAGCAGGCCGTGACAGAGCGCGCCGCCGAAGGCGTCGCCGGCGCCCAGCCCGCAGACCACCGCCACCGGCGCCGCCGGGATCGTCGCCTGTTCATCGGCGCCGGCCACGAGCACCCCGTCCCCGCCGAGCTTGACGATCGCCAGCTCGACCCCGCGCGCCAGCAGGCGCCGCGCCGCCTCGTGCGGATCGTCGCTGCCCACGGCCACCGCGCACTCGGCCCGGTTGCCGACGGCGACGGTGACGTGCTCGACCGCCGCGCCGATGCGAGCGCGCGCCTGCTGCTCCGACGCCCAGAACGAGGGCCGGTAGTCGAGGTCGAGGACGGTGTGGCGCCGACGGCCGCGCGCGGCCAGCATCCCCTCGACCGTGCCCGCGCTGGGATCGCGCGACAGCGCCGAGCCGGTGACCCACAGGATCGGCACCCGCTCGACCGTGGCCGCGTCGACCTCGCCGGCGCCCAGCTCGAGGTCGGGCGCGGTGGGCTCGCGGTAGAAGAGCAGCTCGGGATCCTCCGGCGGGTCGAGGACGGCGAAGGCCAGCGGCGTGCGCAACGTGGGGTGCGTCCCCACGTAGCGGGTGTCCACTCCGAACCGCACCAGCTCGCCGCGCAGGTAGGCGCCGAACGGGTCGGTCCCGACCTTGGTGAACACCGCCGCGCGGTGGCCCAGTCGCGCCGCGGCGACCGCAACGTTGGTCGGGCTGCCGCCCAGCGCCTTGACGAAGCCCCTGACCTCGTCGAACCCCGCGTTGACTTCGTCGGCGTAGAGATCGACGCTGATCCGCCCGACCGTGATGAGCTCGAGATCGCCGGCGCTCGTCATCGGACGTCAGCCATCGGGTTGAGGTCGGTCCACGCCCGTTCGCGCCAGCGCCTGGTCGAGCTCGTGCGTGAGCTGCTCGAGCTCAGCCCCGCCGGCCATCATCTTCACGAGCTCCTCGCGCTCGATGTCACCGCGATCCCACGCGCCCAGCAGCCGCCCGCGGTTGAGGACCACGAAGCGGTCGCCCACCGGGAAGGCGTGGTGGGGGTTGTGGGTGATGAAGATCACGCCCAGCCCGCGCGCACGGGCCTGCACGACGTAGCGCAGGACGACGCCCGACTGCTTGACGCCGAGCGCGGAGGTGGGCTCGTCGAGGATCAGCACCCGCGCGCCGAAGTAGACGGCGCGCGCGATCGACACCGCCTGCCGCTCGCCTCCGGACAACGTGCCCACGAGCTGGTCGGGGTCGCGTACGTCGATCCCCATCTTCGCCATCTCCTCGCGCATCACCCGCTGCGCCGAGCGCACGTCCAGGCGCCGGAACGGACGGGAGCCGCGCGTGGGCTCCGAGCCGAGGAAGAAGTTGCGCCACACCGACATCAGCGGCACGGTGGCCAGGTCCTGGAAGACGGTGGCGATCCCGGCCGCGCGCGCCTCGCGGGGCGAGCTGAAGTGCGTCGGCTCGCCGTCGACCAACATCTCGCCCTCGTCGTGCTCGTACACGCCCGAGAGGACCTTGATGAACGTCGACTTGCCGGCGCCGTTGTCGCCCAGCACGCAGGTGACCTCGCCGGCCCTGACGACGACCGAGACGTCCTTCATGGCGATCACGCTCCCGAAGTACTTGGAGACGTTGCGCACCTCGAGCAGGGGGGCCTGGTCGTTCATCGCCGCGCCCCTTCCGCGCGCCGGCGCACGGCGGTGTTGACGAGCACCGCCAGCAACAGGATCACGCCCAGGAACAGGTAGCGCCAGTCGGTGTTCCAGCCCGAGAACTGGATGCCGATGAACGTCATGCCGATGATCAGGGCCCCCATCGAGGCGCCCACGGCCGAGCCGTAGCCGCCGGTCAGCAGGCACCCGCCGGCCACGGCGGCGATGATGTAGTTGAACTCCTCGCCGATGCCCTGGCCGGCCTGCACCGAGCCCAGCCGCAGCGCGATCATGATCCCGACCAGCGCGGCGGCCATCGAGGTCATCACGAACAGACCGATCTTCACGCGCGCGACCGGGACCCCGACGTTGCGCGCGGCGTTGGCGTCACCCCCGACGCCGAAGATCCAGTTGCCGATCTGGGTGCGAGTGAGGACCCACGTGGCCAGCGCGGTGATGGCGATCCACCACAGCACGCTGATGCGGAAGTCGTGAGGGGCCCAGAACGAGCTGGCGAACACGCCCTGGGCGCTCTCGAAGCCGGGCACCTCGCGCAGGCCGGCGACGCGCACCGTGCCGGTGATCGCCTTGGTCACGCCGAGGTTGACGCCCTGCAGGATGAAGAACGTCGACAGGGTGACGATGAAGCTCGGCAGGCCCGTGCGCATCACCATCACGCCGTTGAACAGCCCGATCCCCGCGGCGAAGACGAACGTCAGCACGATCGCCAGCCATAGGCTGAGCCCGGCCTCGGTGGCCAGCACCCCCATCAGGAGACCACTCGTGCCGGTCATGACCCCGGCGGAGAGGTCGAACTCCCCGCCGATCATGAGCAGCGCGACGGCCACGGCCATGATCCCCAGCGTGGAGGCCACGTCCGTCCAGCGCGCCGCGCCGCTCAGCGATCCGAAGCGCTCGGCCGAGGCCGCGAAGAAGAGCAGCACGACGAGCGCCCCGAGTATCGCGCCCAGCTCCGGCCGCCGCAGCAGCCGCGCCAGCGCCCCGACCCGGGCCAGGCGCTCGTCCAGCGGGCCCGCGGGAGCGGGCGTCGTGGGCTTGAGGGTCGCCTGTTCGCTCATCGTGCCGTTTCTCCTAGCGGGTGCCGGCCGCGGCCAGCTTCTCGACCGTCTCGGCGTTGTCCTTGTCGACGAAGCCCGGCCCGGTGAGGACCGGCAGCCCGCCGCCGACGGTGTTGGCGTTGGTCTTGTTGAGGGTCAGGAACACGACCGGGAGGTAGCCCTGCAGATACTGCTGCTGGTCGACCGCGAACAGGATCTCACCGGCCTTGATCGCCTTGACGACGTCGCCGCTGAGGTCGAACGTCGCCACCATGGCCTTGGAGTTGGCGCCCTGGGCCGCGTCGCGCGCGGCCACGGCGATGTCGGGGTTCAGCGCCAGGACGGCGTCGACCGAGTCGTCGGACTCGAGCTTGGACTGGATCTCGGTCAGCGTCGTCGACACGTCCGCAGTCCCCGCCACCTGCAGGTTCTCGACCTCGCCGGAGCCGAAGCCCTTCTTGGCGCCATCGCAGCGCTCGTTGAGGCCCACGTTGCTCTGCTCGTGGATGATGCACAGCATCTTCTTGGCGCCTGCGGCCGCGAGCTTCTGGCCCGCGCCCTCGCCGGCGATCGCTTCTGTCTGGCCGACGTGGGTGCTCCCCCCGAGGTCGGCGAAGTCAGCCGCGCCGGAGTTCAGAGTGATGACCGGGATCCCGGCCTCGGTCGCCTTGGCCAGCGCGTCCTTGATCGCGTCCGCGTTGGGCACCGAGACGGCCAGGCCGTCGACCTTCTCGGTCACGGCGGCCTCGATGAGCTGGGCCTGCTCCTCGGGGTCGTTGTTGGACTCGGAGTACTTGAGCGTGACCCCCATGTCCTTGGCGCCGTCCTCGGCGCCCTTCTTGGCCACCGCCCAGAACGAGCCGCCGTCGCCATGGGTGACCATGGCGATCGTCAGATCGCGCTTCTGCGTCACGTCGACCGTGTCCTTCTTGGCGTTCGAGTCCGAGCCCGCGTCGTCGTTGCCGCCACATCCGGCGGCGAACACGGCGATTCCCAGCGCCAGGAGCGCCATCAGCACCCCGCTGCGCAGTCTTGTCATGCCACTCTCCTCCTGTTCGGAGCCAGGTTGTCGAGGTAAGCGATGCTCTCCTTGACGTCGAGCATCGGCCCGCTTCCCACCGGTGGCTCCTCGCCGGTGATGGCGGTGTCCTGCTCGAGCACGAGCCAGCGCTCGTACCCGCGTTCGTCGAGGAGCTGGACGACCTCCTCGATCCCGGAGTCGCCCCGGCCCAGCGGCCGGAACAGACCGTGCTTCGTCGCTTCGACGAGCGACAGCCCGCCGGAGCGCACGCGCGCGGCCAGGGCCGCGTCGACGTCCTTGAGATGAACATGCGCGACCCGGTCGCCGTGATCGCGCACGAAGTCGGCGGGGTCGACGCCGCCGATCAGCAGATGTCCGGAGTCCAGGCACCACGCCGTGTCGCTCGAGGCGAGCAGGCGCTCGACCTGGCCGGCCGTCTCGATCAGGGTCCCTTGGTGCGGATGCAGGGCCAGCTCCAGCCCGTGGTCGGCGACGACCGCGCCGACGACGGCGAGATGCTCGACGAGCCGGCGCCACTGGTCAGGGCCAAGCGACTGGGGCGCCGACCACTCCTCGTCCATCACGGCGGCGGCCAGGAACGTCTCGGCACCGGCCGCAGCGAGCAGCGCGGCAACCCACTCAGCGGTCTGCCGCGCGCCCTGGATCGAGCGCTCGTGGAGCACGAGCGGGACGAACCCGGCGACCAGCCGCAGCTCATGGGCGGCGAGCAGCTCGCGCAACGGTCCGGGCTCGAGCGGGAGGTAGCCCAGTGGCCCCAGCTCGGTGGCGCGCAACCCGACGGAGGCCATCTCGGTGAGCACGCGGTCGCGCGACAGCGTGCGCCCCCAGCCGGGGACCTCGCAGACGCCCCACGAGATCGGCGCGCCGGCAAGCCGGCGTGGCGTCTCGGGCTCGAACCGAGCCGTGTGATCGTTGCTCCCGCTGCGCATGATGATCGTCGTTGGAGCGCTCCAATCTGTTAGAGCGCTCCAACGACGGGCGCCAGTATGATCCGCGCCCACATGGCTGTCAAGGGATCCCGCTCGCCGCATCCCACGATGGACGACATCGCGCGCGAGGCAGGGGTGTCGCGGGCGCTGGTCTCGTTGGTCATGCGCAACAGCCCCAAGGTCGGCGAGGAGCGACGCCAGCGCGTCCTGGCCGCCGCGGCGCGGCTGGGGTATCGACCCAACGCCATGGCGCGCAACCTCGCCAGCCTGCGCTCCAACACCATCGGCGTGCTGCTCAATGACCTGCACAACCCGTTCTTTGCCGACATCGCCGGCGGCATCGAGGACCTCGCCGCCGCGCTCGGCTACCGCGTCCTGCTCGTCACCGGCGGACGTCGCTCGCGCCGCGAGCACGATCTTCTCGGCGCGCTGCTGGAGTACCGCACCGACGGCATCATCCTCGTCGGTCCTCGGATGCGAGCCAGCGAGATCCTCGCAGCGGCGCGCAGCGTCCCGCTGGTGCTCGTCGGCCGCGCCCTGCGCGAGGGCCGGGTCGACTGCGTCATGACCGACGAGGCGCTCGGCGCCCGCCTGGCCGTGGCGCACCTGGTCGACCTCGGCCATGAGCGGATCGTCCACGTCGACGGCGGGCGCGGCGCGGGCGCGGCTCCCCGGCGCGCCGGCTACGTCAGGGCGATGCGCGCGTTCGGCTTGGCCGACCGTGCGACGATCCTGCCCGGCGACTTCACCGATACCGCGGGAGTCGCGGCCGCCGAACGGCTCCTGGCCGGCAGCGAGCTGCCCACCGCCGTCTTCGCCGCCAACGACCTCCAGGCCGCCGGCGTCCTCGATCGCCTCGAGGACGATGGCGTGCGGGTTCCCGCGGACGTGTCGATCGTCGGCTACGACAACACGTTCCTGGCCGCCCTCCACCACATGTCGCTGACCTCGATCAACCAGCCGCGCCCACAGATGGGACGCCTCGCGCTGGAACTGCTGCTCGAGCGCGTGGACGGTCGCCGCGAGCCGGTCGTGCGCTACACCGAGCCCACGCTCGTCGTGCGCG
>Ga0136612_10001068_pt1 | contig 11316 bp, 6 predicted proteins | sample AntDryUQ224A2306_2_FD_106644 | JGI IMG/M metagenome (GOLD analysis project Ga0136612, IMG submission 106644) | Polar desert sand microbial communities from Dry Valleys, Antarctica - metaG UQ224A (23.06) | ecosystem: Environmental > Terrestrial > Soil > Desert | place: Antarctica: Dry Valley...
CCGCCAGCTCCGCGAACGGTATGGCCTCGAGCGCGGTCGGGTCGCCCACTCGCAGGTCGGGGCCGGGCTTGCCGGTGAGCAGGAGGATGGGCACGCGCGGTCGCATCCCCAGCGAGGCGTATAGGGCCAACGACACGGGCTGGATGGCTTCCGCGCAGACGGCGTGCGTCAGCAGGCCGTCCGATGGCAGGGCACCCGTGCCATCGACCCCTCCGTCTCCCTCGGCCAGACAGTGCATGGTCAGCTGCCTGCCCAAGCCGGCCGACTGCTGCTCGGGACGGACGAAGAGGAAGGACAGGAACCAGGTCGATGCACGGCGGTGAGCGATGCCGAAGGCGACCACTCCCGATCCCGTCTCGGCCACGTGACAACGGCCTGGATCGGTCTCCAGCAGGTGTCCGAAGAGACGGATCATCGGTTCGGGGTTGTGCGGCAGTGGCGGTCGTCCGATGCGCGCGTAGAGCTCGTCGAGAGCTGCGTAGAAGACGTCCGCGCAGTCGGGCAGGTCGGCCACCTGCATGGGGCGGATGATGCCCGCCGTCCAGCGGCGTGGCCCTGCGGCTGCGTCAGTCACTCGAAGTCTCGGGTCACGGCGCTCAGACGCCCTCGGGCGTCGGCTCTATGTACTCCGTGGCGACGCGCTCGAGCTCCGCCAGCATGAACCCGTCCAGACCTCCGTCCAGCACGGCTGAGGTGTCGCTCGTCTCGTGCTCGTTGCGATGATCCTTGACCATCTGGTAGGGGTGCAGCACGTAGGAGCGGATCTGGTTGCCCCAGCCGGCCTCGACGTGTGCGCCCTTGAGCTCATTGCGCTCCTTCTCGCGCTCGATGAGCAGCCGTTCCAGCAGGCGCGCCTTGAGCACCTTCATGGCCACTTCGCGGTTCTGATGCTGCGAACGCTCGTTCTGGCTCTGGGCGACCACTCCCGTGGGCAGGTGGGTGATGCGCACGGCCGAGTCGGTCTTGTTGACGTGCTGCCCACCGGCGCCCTGGGCGCGGAAGGTGTCGATCTTCAGGTCGTCGTCCGGGATATCGCCGACCTCGGGGGCGTCCTCAGCCTCAGGCAGCACCTCGACCAGCGCGAATGTCGTGTGGCGGCGCTTCTGTGCGTCGTATGGGCTGATGCGCACCAGGCGATGCACGCCGCGCTCGGCGCGCAGGAAGCCGTACGCATTGTGGCCGTCCACCGCGATGGTGGCGCTCTTGATGCCGGCCCCTTCACCCTCGAGCTGGTCAAGGATCTCCGTGGCGAAGCGGTGACTCTCCGACCAGCGCAGGTACATGCGCAGGAGCATCTCCGCCCAGTCGGTCGCTTCCGTGCCGCCGGCACCAGCCGATATGGACACGATGGCGGGGCGTTCGTCGTACTCGCCGCTGAAAAGGAGCGCGGTACGCAGGCGATCGAAGTCGGTGCTCAATGCCGAGTGCTCCGCGTCGATGTCGGCGGCCATCGCCGGATCGCCGGTAGCGAGCTCGCTCAGTTCGACCAGGTCGTCGGCTCGTCGCTGGACGTCCTGCCAATCGGCGAGTTCGGTGCGCAGTGCCTCTGCCTCACGCATCACCCGCTGGGCCTGCTGCGGGTCATCCCACAGATCGGGCTGGGCGGCCTGGTCGTCCAACCCGCTTAGGCGCTCGGTCTTGCCGCCGAGGTCAAAGCCTCCCCGAGGTCGCGTGGATCCGGCTGGCGAGATCGCGGATGGCGGCGGGTTCCATCAGCTCCTTGCGCGGACATCCTGGAGCAGAATCGGCCGAAGTTCGATGATCTTCAACGCGGTCTTGCTCCGTGCGACGACGGGGTTGACACAGGGACAGTAGCCATTGTGTGGACATGGGGCGCAATCCCCATCGCAATCAAGCCAGGCGGCGTAACTGCAGGAACGACAATCGCGCTCGCAAGCGATGAGATCGACTACGGACGCTTCTCCCACCTCGACGTCGGTCGCCGTGGCGCTCGGCTTCACGGACACCCTCACTCCCTCGCATGCCCGTGGGGCGTTGGGCACGGTCTCGCCCCGGGCTGTCTGCCGACGCCGGAGGGACTCCGGCGCCATCTCGGCCGAGTATATGGATGAGATGGTCCGGGCTCAAGGGGTCAGGCCGATGAATATGCCCGCCCGGGCTTGGAATGTCAGCGACCGTGACACTTCTTGAATTTCAGCCCGCTACCGCAGTGGCATGGGTCATTGCGCCCGACCTTGGGCAGCGCGGGCTTTGCCGCCGCCGCGACCGGCGCAAGCTCCTCATCGCCGCGCTGGAGGCGCACCGTGCCGGGCCTGCCTCCACCGGTCACGCCACTCAGCATCGGTGCCGTGGCGCCAGTCGTCCCGCCATCGGGTACGGGATGGGCCGTGCGACCGCCAGCCGCCGTGGCCGCCAGGCCATCACCCGTGCCGCCAGCCCCCTCGCCGCGCGTGGCCGCTACCTGTTCCGGGCTGGGCATGGGCGGTGGCGGAGCCTGCCGCTGGACCGTGACGCGGAAGACGGTGCTGGCCACGCCATGGCGGATGAAACCGCGCAGCTCTTCGTAGAGCTTGTAGGCCTCGCGCTTGAACTCGTTGAGGGGGTCCGTGCCGCCGTAGCCGCGCAGCCCTACGCCGCGGCGAAAGTCATCCAGCTCGGTGAGGTGCTCCACCCAGAGCGAGTCGATGGCGCGTAGGAGCACCATCCGTTCCACGAGCGCCCAGGTGTCGGCCCCGTGCTCGTCCTCGCGCTGGGCGATGGTCTCGTCCACAGCCAGACGGAGTCGTTCGTCGATAGCATCCCGGGTCGTGAGGTCAGCCAGGCTGTCAGCATCAAGGTCGTCGCCGATGAGGTTCATGGCCGCCACGGCGTGAGCCAGGCCGTCCACGTCCCACTCTTCCACGACCGGCCCCAGGTGTGCCTCGACGAGCGTGCCGATCTCATCGTCCAGGAAGAGACGAACGGTCTCGGTCAGGTCCTCGTTGTTGAGCACCTTGTCGCGTTCGGCGTAGATCGTCTCGCGCTGCTTGTTGATCACGTCGTCGTACTCCACGACGCGCTTGCGGATGTCGAAGTTGTAGCCCTCGACGCGCGATTGGGCGTTCTCGATGGTCTTGGAGACGAGCCGCGACTCGATGGCCACGTCCCCCTCCAGGCCCATCCGCTCCATCAGTCCCGCCACGCGATCGGAAGCGAAGCGCTTCATCAGCGCGTCCTCCAGCGAAAGGTAGAAGCGGGACGAGCCGGGGTCGCCCTGGCGACCAGCGCGGCCACGGAGCTGGTTGTCGATGCGCCGGGCGTCGTGGCGCTCGGTGCCGATGATGTGCAGCCCGCCGGCGGCCACGACTCGCTCGTGGTCCTCGGCCGTCTCACGCTGGGCATCGGCCAGCGCCTGTCGGTAGATCTCGGGAGCGGCCTCGGCGGGGTTGATGCCCTTGCGGTGCAGGTTGGTCGAGGCGATGCCGGCCGGGTCGCCGCCCAACTTGATGTCCGTTCCGCGTCCGGCCATGTTGGTCGAGATGGTCACCGCGGAGGTGCGCCCGGCCTGGGCCACGATGGGCGCTTCCTTCTCGTGGAACTTGGCGTTGAGGACCTCGTGCTTCACGCCGCGTCGACGCAGCATGTCGGCCAGGATCTCGCTCTTCTCCACGCTGACCGTGCCGACCAGCACCGGACGGCCCGCCTCGGCCGCCTCCTGGATCTCATCGATGAGCGCCTCGAACTTGGCGTTCTCGGTGCGGAAGACGAGATCCGGCTCGTCCGCCCGGATCATCGGTCGGTGGGTGGGGATGGCCACCACTTCCAGGCCGTAGATCTTGAAGAATTCCTCCTGCTCGGTGAGCGCCGTACCGGTCATCCCGGAGAGCTTGTGGTAGAGCCGGAAGTAGTTCTGGAAGGTGATGGTGGCCAGGGTCACCGACTCGCGCTGGACGCGCAGGCCCTCCTTTGCCTCGACCGCCTGATGCAGGCCTTCCGACCAGCGACGGCCCGGCATCTGGCGGCCGGTGAACTCGTCGACGATGACGATCTCGCCTTCCTTGACGATGTAGTGGTCGTCGATCTTGTACAGGGCATGCGCCTTGAGTGCCTGCTCGAAGTGGCGCGCCAGACGCGGGTCCGCATCGAACATGTTGTCGATGCCCAGCAGCCGCTCGATCTTGGTAATGCCGTCCTCGGTGGGCGAGACAGCGTGCTCCTTGAGATCGATGAAGTAGTCGCCGCCCTCCTCAGCGCCTTCCTTGCGAGGCTGGAGGCGCGGCACCAGCCGAGCGAACTGGTAGTACAGATCCTCCGACTCAGCGGCCTGCCCAGAGATGATGAGCGGCGTACGTGCCTCATCGATGAGGATGTTGTCGACCTCATCGACGATGGCGAAGTAGCGCTGCTGCTGCACCCGCTGGTCGAGCTCCATGACCATGTTGTCGCGCAGGTAGTCGAAGCCGAACTCGTTGTTGGTGCCGTGCGTCACATCGGCCGCGTAAGCCTCCGCACGAGAAACCGGCCTGAGGTGCAGCAGCCGCTCGTCGGAGGGGCGGTACTCCGGGTCGAAGACGAAGGCGCTGTCGTGCTGGATGACGCCGACGGTCAGGCCCAGACCCTGGTAGATGGGTCCCATCCACTGCGGGTCGCGCTTGGCCAGGTAGTCGTTGACGGTGACCACATGCACGCCCCGGCCGGACATCGCGTTGAGGGCCGCCGCGAGGGGTGCGATGAGTGTCTTGCCCTCACCGGTCTTCATCTCCGAGATGCGGCCCTGGTGCAGCACGATGGCGCCCATCAGCTGCTCGTCGAAAGGTCGCATGCCCAGCTTTCGCTGGCTGATCTCGCGCGCAGCAGCGAAGACTTCGGGCAGCGCGTCGTCCAGGATCTCTCGCAGGCGAGCCAGATCAGCCTTGTCGCGCACGCGCCGCAACTCACGTCGCCGTTCGGTGTCCAGGGTGTCGCGTTCCTCGTCGGAGGGCTCCGAGGCGGCGCCCTCCTCCTGGATCTCGGCCCGGAGTTCCGCCATCTCGGCGGCGATCTGCTCGTCGCTTAGCGCCTGATAGTGCTCTTCCAGTTCGTTGATACGAGCGACGATCGGTCGCACGCGGGCAAGGTTGGCGTCGTTGGAGCCGCCCACAAGGCGGGAGAAGAGGTTACGCATGGGACGGGAAGTATAGGGCGGGTACCCGTCGCGGTCGGCGAACGGTCAGCCCCAGAAGCCGGAGCCGTAGCCCAGGAGCAGCAGCACGAAGGTGGCCAGGGCGAGGCCGAGGAAGAAGAGGACGCCCATGGCGGGGCTGACATGCTCCACGTCCGGGTTGCGCAGCTCGGCCGCATCCCAGCGCCGGGAGCGAAGCCGGCCTCGCCAGTTGCGTGTCTCGACGGGGCTCGGCTCGAGTCCCTCGGAGGTAGGTCGATACTGCTTGAGGGTCATGTCTGGATCTCCGCATCGGTCCGGGCTGGCACTGGGCTGGTCTTGGCTGGCGATCGGTCGCTCAAGCTTGGCGACGAGCTACCGTCTTCGTCCTCGCCCCACAACAGCATCTCTTGCACCAGGTTGATCTCGCTGGAAAAGAGGGCGCCTACCGACTCGCCCCGGTGGATGCGGCTGATGGCCTCGCCGATGAGCGGGGCGATGGAAAGCACCTTGATCTTCTCCAACTGCTTGGCGGCAGCGACGGGGATGGTATCGGTGACCACGACCTCCAACAGGTCGCTCTCCCGGATGCGCTCGATGGAGGGATCGGAGAGCACGCCGTGCGTGGCGCAAGCGTAGATCTCGGTGACGCCCTCACGCTGTAGGGCGCGGACCGTCTCCATGAGCGTGCCCGCCGTGTCGATCTCGTCATCGACCACGATGGCACGGCGGCCGCGCACCTCACCGATGACATTGAGCAATTGAGAGTGACCGGAGTTGCCCACGCGCCGCTTCTCGATGATGGCCAGAGGCGCGTTCAGGAGCTCGGCGAAAGCTCGCGCCCGCTTGGCGAAGCCGAGGTCGGTCACGACCACCGGATCTTCGATGCGCTTCTGGATGAAGTAGTTGCTGAGCAGGTGCACGGCCGTCAGCTCATCGACGGGGATGTTGAAGAAGCCCTGGATCTGGCCCTGGTGAAGGTCCATGGTCAGCACGCGGTCGGCGCCGGCGACGCTGATCATGTCCGCGATGAGGCGTGCCGTGATGGGTACCCGGGGCTGGTCCTTCTTGTCCGAACGGCCGTAGGCGTAGTAGGGCACCACAGCCGTGATGCGTCCGGCGCTGGCACGCTTGAAGGCGTCGATCATGATGAGCAGCTCCATGATCGACTTCTGGACGGGCGAGCAGGTGGGCTGCACCAGGAACACGTCGCGCTCACGGACGTTGTCCAGGATGCGCACGAAGATGTTCTCGTTGGCGAACTCGAAGACCTCGCAACGCCCCAGCGGCGTACGCAGGTAACGACCGATCTTGCGGGCCAGCGCCGGGTTGGCGTTGCCCGTGTAGATGGTGGTCTGCTCGGTCTGTCGACTCGCATCGCCTGAGCCGAAGGCGTTCACAGCTCGCCCTCGCTACGGCGTGACTTCACCGTCCGGCACCTCGGTCCCTGGGTCGGGAGCGAGGCCGGGCTCGGTGCCCTCATTGTCGTCCATCGAGCGCTGTCTCGCCAAGCCCTGGCGGAACACGGCGATGCCGGCCACCTCGTCGCCCTGGTGCAGGCGCATGACGATGACGCCGCGGGCGGCACTGCCCTGTCGATTGACGCTCTTGACGTCCGTGCGCACGACCTGACCGGCCGAACTGATGAGCAGCAGCTCCTCGTCTGCCTCCGAGACCAGTTGCACGGCGGCAACGTTGCCGGTCTTGGCGCCCTCCAGCGGGATGAGGCGCACGCCCTGGCTGCCGCGATGCTTGCGCCGGAACTCGGACAGGGACACGCGCTTGCCACGGCCGGTCTCGGTCAGGACCAGGATGTCGTCGGCGGGCTGGACCACGCCCATGCCCACCACGCGATCGGCGGCGTTGGCCAGGCGGATGCCGATGACACCGGCCGCGTCGCGGCCCATGGCCCGCACCTCGGACTCCGCGAAGCGCGCTAGGCGGCCCATGGCTGTGGCGAGGACCACATCGTCCTTGCCCGACGAGACGGCGACCCAGGCCAGGGCATCGTCCTCAGCTACGGTGATGGCCCGGATGCCTGTGCTGCGCACCCGCTCGAACTGCTCGATGGGTGTCTTCTTGACCACTCCCCGCACGGTGGCCATCACCAGGTTATGGCCCTTCTCGAAGTCGGGGATCGTCACGATGGCCAGCACCCGCTCGCCCGACTCGACCTGGACGCCTTCCATGTTGATGATGGGGATGCCCTTGGCCGTGCGGGTGGCGTCCGGTACGGCATGCACCTTGGAGCTGAAGACGCGACCGCGGTTGGTGAAGAAGAGCGTCCAGTCGTGGGTGTTGGCCACCAGCAGGTGCGCGACCGCGTCCTCTTCCACGGTCCTGGCGCCGATGATGCCCTTGCCACCGCGTGCCTGACGCCGGTAGGTAGCCAAGGGCTGGCGCTTGATATAGCCGCGGCCGGAAACGGTCACCACGACGTCCTCGTCGGCGATGAGGTCCTCGTCCGAGAGCTCGCGGCTGGCGTCCTCTGCGATGCGCGTGCGCCGCTCCCCGGAGTACTTGCGGTCGAGCTCTGCCAGCTCGTCCTTGATGATGCTCAGCACGCGGCCTGGGTTGGCCAGGATGTCCTCGAGCTCGGCGATGAGCTGGATGACCGCCAGGTACTCATCCTCGATCTTCTGGCGCTCCAGCGCAGCCAGGCGTCGCAGCTGCATCTCCAGGATGGCGTTGGCCTGGATCTCCGACAACGAGAAGCGCGCGATGAGATTGGCTCGTGCCGCCTCGACGTCACGTGACTCGCGGATGGTGCGGATGACCGCATCGAGGTTGTCGAGGGCGATCTTCAGCCCCTCGAGGATGTGCGCCCGGTCACGCGCCTTCTGCAGGTCGTACTCGGTCCGCCGCCGCACGACCTCGCGTCGCCAGTCGACGTGGTGCTGGAGGATGGACTTGAGGGGCAGCGTCTGCGGCTGACCGTCGACCAGGGCCACCATGTTGGCGTTGAAGGCCAGCTCCAGCGCGGTGTGCTTGAAGAGATTGTTGAGCACCTTGTGCGGGTTGGCGTCGCGCTTGCACTCGATGCTGATGCGCATCCCGTCGCGGTCCGACTCGTCACGCAGGTCGGCGATGCCGTCGATCTTGCCGGTCTTGACCAGGTCGGCGATCTTCTCCAGCAGGGAGGCCTTGTTCACCTGGTAGGGGATCTCCGTGACGATGATGGCCATGCGGCCGGCACGAGTCTCCTCGAAAGCGCATTGCGCGCGCATCACGACCCGGCCACGTCCATGGGCGTAGAGGTCGCGGATGGCGTCCACCTGCTCCCATTGACCGGTCACCGCGTTGCGGCGGCGCTCGAAGCGGAAGATGGTGGCGGCCGTGGGAAAGTCCGGCCCCAGCACGTGGTCGCTGAGCTGGTCGTTGGTCAGATCGGGATCATCGATGAGGGCGCTGGTGGCCCGCGTGATCTCGCCCAGGTGATGGGGCGGGATATTGGTGGCCATGCCCACGGCGATACCGGCCGAGCCGTTGATGAGCAGGTTGGGGAGCTTGGCCGGCAAGACCGAGGGCTGCATCCGCGTGCCGTCGTAGTTCTCCACGAAGTCGACGGTGTCCTTCTCGATATCGGCCAGCAGTTCCGCGGCGATGGCCGTCATGCGCGCCTCGGTGTAGCGCATGGCTGCCGGCGGGTCGCCGTCGACCGAGCCGAAGTTGCCCTGACCATCGACCAGCTGATAGCGCAACGAGAAGTCCTGCGCCAGACGCACCAGCGCGTCGTACAGCGAGAGGTCGCCGTGCGGGTGGTACTTGCCCATCACCTCACCGACGATGGCCGCGCACTTGCGGTAGGAAGAGGTGGCGGTGAGGCTCATCTCGTTCATCGTGAACAGGATCCGCCGGTGGACCGGCTTCAGGCCGTCGCGCACATCGGGCAGGGCGCGCGACACGATGACGCTCATGGCGTAGTCGAGATAGGCGCTCTTCAGCTCATCCTCGATGGGCACCCGGATGACGCGCTGCGGCTCGTCGCTCACGTGCGCACTCCAGCCATGCGCTCACCCTGTTCCCGCCCGACGCGTTCTGCGCCTTCCAGGGCGGAGACGAACTCGCCAGCCACGGCCGCCGCTCGGCTGGTGGCCGGCGCGGTCGTTCTGCGCCGTACGCCGGCGATGCGGTGGCGCAGGGAGCGGGCCACATCACCGGGCTGGGATGAGAGGGCATCGCGGATGACCCAGGTTCGATGCCCGTCGTCCTCGCGGACGGCCGTGGTCGCTTCGGCCTCGAGCAGCGCAGCGACGCCCTGCGGATGGACACGGGTCCATTCGCGCAGCGCCCAGCCGAGAGCCTTCTGGACCTGCTCGTCGGCGTCCCCGATGAGCGACTCGATAAGCACCAGACCGCGCACCCCGTCCAGCGTGTGCCGTTGAGAAGTAGGCACCTGAAACGGCATCCGGGCCAGCGTGGAGCCGACCAGCCGTCGCTCCCAGCGGCTGGACGAATAGATGAGCTGCTCTAGCTCCGCCCAGCGACGCGGTTCGGCGATGATGCCGCGGGCCACCAGGTCGGCCATGGCGTCCACGCTGATCCAGTCATCGGCTGCGCGGGCGAGGCGCCGCAGCACCTGCCACGTGCGCTCGGGATCGTCGGCCAGGCTGGCGTCGAGAGGGACCGTGGCGAAGAGGCGCAGCTCGCGGATCTCGGCACGCACCAGCCGCTGCGCGAGGGAGATGGCCGACGCCGAGCTGCCTTCCAGCAGGGGCGCGCGCAGTTGCCGGCCCACGGCACGCACCAGCGGCCAGCGAACGCCGATGCCCGCTCCCGAACCGGGCGCCACGCGCTCCTGTTCGGCTGCGTAGGCCGGGTCGGCCAGCCGCTCGAAGCCTTCCTGCAGTGCGCTCAGGAAGGCCTCGGGGTCGTCGATGAGTTCGGCCAGCTGCTCGCCAAGGCCGCGCGCCTCCGGCAGCCGCTCATCGACCCTTGCCTGCGCCCGTGCGCTGACGTCAGATGTCAAGGTTCTGCACCTTGCGGGCCTCGGCCTTGATGAAGTCCTTGCGCGGCGCGACCTTCTCGCCCATCAGCGTCGTGAATAGGTGATCCGCCTCGACCGCGTTGTCCAGGTTCACTTGGAGCAGGGTCCGGGTACCCGGGTTCATGGTGGTGTCCCAGAGCTGCTCCGCGTTCATCTCGCCCAGGCCCTTGAAGCGCTGCACGGTGAGATTCTTGACCTTCATCTCCTTGATGATCGCGTCGCGCTCGCGCTCATCGCGAGCGTAGCGGGTCAGCTTCCCGGTGCTTACCCGAAAGAGCGGAGGCTGTGCGATGTAGAGATGCCCGTTCTCCACGATCTCCGGCATGTTGCGGTAGAAGAAGGTCATCAGCAGCGTGCGGATATGCGCGCCGTCGACGTCCGCGTCGGCCAACAGGATGACCTTGTGGTAACGCAGCTTGGTCAGATCGAACGTCTCTCCGATGCCGGTCCCCAGCGCGATGATGAGAGGCCGGATCTTCTCGCTTGAGAGCACCTTGTCCAGACGTGCCTTCTCCACGTTGAGCATCTTGCCGAACATGGGCAGGATGGCCTGAGAGCGCCTGTCGCGGCCCTGCTTGGCCGAGCCGCCCGCCGAGTCGCCCTCCACGATGTACAGCTCGCTGCGCTCGGGGTCGCGCTCCTGGCAGTCGGCCAGCTTGCCGGGCAGCGCTGACCCCTCCAGGGCGCTCTTGCGGATGACCAGGTCACGCGCCTTGCGAGCCGCCTCGCGGGCGCGCGCCGCAGTGAGCGACTTATCGATGATCTTGCGGCCGTCGCCAGGATTCTCGTCGAGGTACTGCATGATGCCCTCGGCGAGGGCACCCTGGACCTGCCCCTTGACTTCGGCATTACCCAGCTTCGCCTTGGTCTGCCCTTCGAACTGCGGATCGACCATCTTGACGCTGATGACCGCCGTCAGTCCCTCGCGGACGTCATCGCCCGACAGATTGCCGCTGGAGTCCTTGATCAGCCCCTGCCGGCGAGCCCAGTCGTTGAGAGAACTGGTGAGTGCGGCGCGGAAACCGGTCACGTGCGTGCCGCCGTCGACCGTGTTGATGTTGTTGGCAAAGGCCAGCACGGTCTCGGTGAAGGAGTCGTTGTATTGGAGTGCGACCTCGATGGCCGTGGGGCCATCCTTGCGCTCGACATAGACGGGCCGGGCGTGGAGGACATCCTTGCCCTTATTGAGGTGGCGCACGAAGCTGACCAGGCCGCCTTCGAAGTAGAAGGACTTCTCGCGAGTGGGCTC
>Ga0136612_10001069_pt1 | contig 11313 bp, 10 predicted proteins | sample AntDryUQ224A2306_2_FD_106644 | JGI IMG/M metagenome (GOLD analysis project Ga0136612, IMG submission 106644) | Polar desert sand microbial communities from Dry Valleys, Antarctica - metaG UQ224A (23.06) | ecosystem: Environmental > Terrestrial > Soil > Desert | place: Antarctica: Dry Valley...
CGCGCGCCGAAACCGTACGTCTCACCCGTCCATTAGGAGGTACACCGAGTGACAATCTCACCCGACACCACGGCGGATTCCCGCCGCGCCGAGCCAGGCGGGGGCGCCCTCGACCGCGTGTTCAAGCTCGCCGCCCACGGCACGAGCGTCCGCACCGAGGTCGCGGCAGGCCTGACCACGTTTATGGTGATGGCCTACATCGTGTTTGTGAACCCAGTCATACTCGGGTTCGTCGGCGTTCCGGCGCTGGCGGGACGCGGCCTGCCGGTTGCGGCGACGGCCACGGCCACCGCGCTCGTCGCGGGCGTGATGACCATCGCGATGGGCCTGTACACGAACCGCGCCTTCGCCGTCGCGAGCGGGTTGGGGCTCAACGCCGTCGTGGCCTTTCAGCTTGTCGCCGTGCAGGGTCTCACACCCGCCGAGGCGATGGGTGTGATTGTGATCGAGGGCTTCATCATCCTCTTGCTCACTCAGACGAACTTTCGTGAGGCCATCATGCTCGCCATACCGCTGGAACTCAAGCGAGCCATCGCCGTGGGCATAGGCCTGTTCATAGCCTTCATCGGGTTCGTCAACGCGGGTTTCGTCGTTCCGGGCGCCGGTACTCCGGTCGCGCTCGCCACGCTCACGGGCCTGCCCATACTCGTCGCGGTGTTCGGACTGGTCGTCACAATCCTCCTGAGAACGGCGGGCGAGCGTATACACCCCGTCCTGGCTCGCGGCTACCTCCTGTTCGGGATAGTGCTCACGACGATCTTTGCAACCGTCGTCAACGAGAGCCTCGGTGGAACCTCGTTCTCGACGCCCGGTGTGGCGCTCTGGCCCACCGACTTCACCGCGACTCCCGACTTCAGCACGATAGGCGAGTTCAGCCTCACGGGCGTGTTTGCAAAGCTCGGCCTCGTGACTGCCCTGCTCGTGATCTTCTCGATAATGCTCAGCGACTTCTTCGACACAATGGGCACCCTCGTAGGCGTGGGCGCGAAGGCGGGCTACCTCGACGAGCGAGGCGCCTTCAAGGACGTGAAGCGCCCCCTACTCGTGGACTCGCTCGCCGCGATGGCGGGCGGCGCGGCGAGCGCATCGAGCGCGACGACGTACATCGAGAGCGCGGCGGGTGTCGAGGCCGGCGGGCGCACTGGCCTGACCTCCGTCGTCACCGGAGTGTGCTTCCTGCTGATGATGTTTGTTGCGCCTCTCGTAGGTATGGTGCCGGCTCAGGCCACGGCGCCGGCGCTCATCCTGGTGGGCTGGATGATGATGACCTCGCTTGCTATGACCGACGACTCCCAGGAAGGGGTATCCGTCCGCCGCTCGGCGATTGCGTTCGACAACTTCGAGATCGGCTTCCCCGCCGCAGTGACGATTCTCTTGATGCCGTTCACGTACTCGATCACGAACGGTATCGGTGCGGGCCTGCTACTCTACACGCTTATACAGTTGTTCGTCGGCAAGGGCAGATCCGTGCACCCCGCACTGTACATCGTCTCGGCCGCCTTTCTGATCTACTTCCTGGACGCCTGGTTGCGACCTCTCCTGACGTGAATCGCACCCACGCAATCGCTCTGGAGGGCATGAGCCGCCGCTCGAAGCCCGCGTGTGCGAGCGCGACCTCGCTACTTGCTATATAATTAGCAAGACCGACTCCGAGTCAGCGTGCGACAGCGGCTACGTGGTCGGCTAATAGTTCATGGATGGAGAAGCACAGTGTCGGAGGTGTTGACGGTGCGATGCGCCGCCCTGGGGCACAGGTTCGAGGTCGAAGGCGAAGCAGCCCTGTCGCCCTCCGCGCAGCCGACGGACGAATTGCGGAATTATGTCGCTGTAGACCGGCTGGACTGCCCTGTGTGCAACCCGCCCGAACAACTTCCGGACTTGTAAGGAGACTCATTATGACGCCCTGCAGAGAGTGCGGTCGGGTGAACCCGCCCGAGGCCGCTTATTGTATGACATGCGCCACGAAGCTTGGCAACAACCGGGCTCAGCGGGAGACCAGATGGGAGGACCTGTCCGGCTCGTCGAGCACTTCGTCCGGCTCGTCCTCGGGCTCGACGGGCGGCGCTGATTCGCGTGCGACGACCGACCGCGACGACGACGGCGACGGTCGCTTCGACAAGGTCGGCCCGTTGCTCGAGGACTTCGCGTTCGACGTGGTGCGAGCGGGAGCAAAGTTGTACTTCGCCTCCAAAGACCCGTCCGTCGTGGAGGAAGCACGCACCGGCCACGCGACCAGAGGCGGTCGGGACCGTTTCGAGCGCTTGAAGGACGCCATCGCGGAAGCACGTACCGAGTACCGACGTCGGGCGCAGCCCGGCAATAGGAACCGGGACTCGCGGTAGTAATCGGTATGATCTACTGCGAGCGCTGCGGTTTCGCCAACCGCGAGGGCAGCAACTACTGCAATAGTTGCGGTCTGGAGTCGGCTCCTCATAAGCCGGCCGACGAGCCGCTGCCCGCGTGGTTACGCGAAACCGCCGTCGCAGGCTACCTGTGGAAGGGCGATATGCTCCTGCCCGACTGGCTGATGCAGGTTCGACCCTTTCGTGAGATATTCGGCAGTACCGCCGTAATACTCCCTCCGCCCGTCTCTCATCCGGTGGACGACTATGATTCCGACGCAGGCGACGTGAGCTTCACCGACCTCGACGAGGACGAGGGGAGCTCCTTCGAGGGCGACCTCGTGCTCATTGATGAACTACTCCTAGAGCCGGAGACCGCGTTCGACGACGCGGACCCGGCGGAGCTTCACGAGTACTCGCCTCAGGCCGCAGCAGACGCAGCGGGTCTCGACGTGGACGCCCCGTTCTTCGCCGACCATGCGTTCGAGCCGCCCCTCGACGCCGCGCCCGAGGTCGAGCTGTTTGTTTGGGTAGAGCAGCCTGAAGAACCGTCGGCGGCACAGGAACCTGAGCCGCCCGCGCCGACCCGACTCTACAGTGGCTTGCTGTTGCACCCCGTGCCGAGGCCGCGCAGACCGCCGACGTATCCGTGGAGTCGGCCCCGCCCGGCGAGGACCTCATTGTCGGCGAGACGCCCGAAATAGTTGACGAAGCTCCCACGGCGGACGTTGGGCTCAGCGAGCAGGTGGACGCAGCCGGCAGCGCCTCGTCGCTGTTCAGAGACGCCGCGCAACGGATACTTCGCCCAGAGAGCGAGCCTGTGCGCGGCGCGGCGCGCAAGCAGCCGAGGAAAAGGTGAACGAACTTTTCAATGACGGGGGAAACGCTAAGGTGGTAGGTATGGTCCAATCGTCCAACGAAGCAGCTTCCCCTCTCGCTGCGCCATACACTATTGTGTGCGACTACGGCTCCACGTGGACGAAGGCGACTCTCGTCGGCGCTGTTGACGGCGTGCAGCGCTTGATCGCGACCCGCGCGGCGCCTACGCCGACGACCCCCTCAGGCACGCCCAACCTGCACGCCGCCACGATGGATGCGCTCCAGAGAATGAAGCTGCTAACCGGAGTGCCGGAGTCCCTCCCCGCCACCCGAGCCGACGGCGACGAGGGCGAAGTCGAGGTCGCCATCCTTCCCGTGGGCAGCTCCGCACCGCCGATGACGGTCGTCGTAGTCGCGCCCAACAGCGGGCTTGCACGAAGCACTGCAACGCTGCTGGCGGACTGCTCATACGTGGGGACTATTCACTCGGGCGCCGTGGTCGAGCTGCTTGCCAACGCCAGGCTCGGTCCGCGCTCTCGCCCCGATGCAGTGATAGTCGTCGAGGGACGCTCGGGCTTCCCTCCGAACGAGACGCAGAACATCGCCCGACTCTTCGCGCGAACCGGGGTGGACACGCGGTTGGTCCCGCTGCTGTACTGTCGGCCCGACGAGCCAACGGGAGGCGTTGCGGAGTTTGTTGGGCGATTGGCTTCAACTGTGGTCGTCTGCGACCTCGGTGAAAAGCCGGCCTATGGCGAGTCGGCTGTGCGACGCAACCTCGACTTACTCTATGCGGAGCGGATGCTCATACACGGCGGCGCTCGCGGCCTGCCTTTCCACCCGCAGGCGGCCTCCCTGAGCTCAAACGGCGCACAGAGCATCGCCGCGAGGTTTGCAGCGGCCTCGGGTGCGGAAAGCGTGCTCGTTGTGGATGTTGGGGGATCGAGCGTCTCCGCCTGCTACGCTCATAAAATAGACAACGACCTGTTCGACAGCTACAGCGTGGACGCAGGGATAGGCCTAGCTTCGGGCGCGGTGGACCTGTACGCGCGAGCCGGCGCCGACGCCCTGGCGCAATGGCTGCCGTTCGAGCCCCGGGCGGACGAGCTGGGCGCGTGGGCTGTTACTAGAGCGACGACGCCGCATGCGCTCCCCCTCACGCTGCGCGAGGGGTTTATTGAGCAGGCGTTCATTCGGGAGGCCGTCGGAGTCGCCCTGCGGCGCCTGGACTTGAAAACGCCGCCCGCGCTCGTGATCGGCGCCGGCGCGTTGGCCTCGGCGGTGCGGCCGCAGGTAGCCGTTGTATTGCTTATAGACGCGCTCACCAAGACACTGCCAGACTGGACGAAGATGGACATTGGCGTGGACACGGCGAACTCCCTGTCCGCGCTCGGCGCCCTCGCCGCGATGGACCCGGAGCGTGCGGCGCTCATCTGGGAGCTCGACTCGCCGCGCAGGGTCGCCGCCGCCGTCTCGGCCCGGGGCGGTCGCCCGCGCACACCGGCGGTTGCGGCGACGCTGGACTGGGAGGGCGGCGCCCTTCGGGAGATCGTGCAGACCGGCGGACTCGTCGCGATGCGGGCGCCGTACGGAGCGACCGCCGGCGTGATGCTGTCGCCGGCTCGGGGTATAAAGCTGATGGAGGTTCGCCATCCGGAGGCGGCTCATTTCACCCTTACGCCGTCGTCGGCCTACCCCCTGCCACAGGTGCTGCTAGACGCCCGACCGTCGGCGTCGTCGCGAGATGCGCACGCCCGGTCGGCGCACATCCTTGCATACTTGGCGTCGAGCCTGGCGTACACCGAACGCGAGTTAGGCAGTATTTGATGATTCTACCGTACCAATTCGGAGTTGCAATCCGCACGGAGCTTCGGCTTTTGGGTCGGGCGGAGATCAGCGTGAGCGTCGGTCAGCGGGTGGACCTTGACACGGTGGTGGGGTACGAGGACGTGCCGGTTGAGCCGGTGATTGTGGACGTCGCCGGAGCGCTGCGCCAGTCGCCGTCCGAAGCGGCGGGGTCGCTTGTGGTCGTCCCCGGGACTCGTGTCTCGAAGGGCGACGTGCTCGCCCGTGCGGGGTCGCAGCGCAGTCTCCGCGAGTGCCGCTCGCCTGAGTCCGGCGTTCTCGCCTCGTACGCTTCTGCAACGGGGTTGGCAACGCTGGTCCGCGAGGGCGACCGACGAGAGGTGCGCGCGCGCACTCCCGGCATCGTGGTCGAGATAGCGCCCGGCAGAGCGATTGTGACTGAGACTACAGGCGCGTGGGTGTCGGGCGTGTGGGGGGCCGGAGGGGTGGTCGGCGGCGTTGTGCGCACAGCGGGGAACGGGCCGTCCACGGAGCTCGACCCCCGTGCGATAGACGGTCGCTACACACACTCGATCCTCATAGCCGGCGGCAGCATCTCAGCCGCAGCCCTGCTGCGATGCGCCGAGTTGGAGGTGCGCGCGGTGATAGTCGGCGGCGTAACGTCGTCCGCATTGACAGTGGCCGCCGCTGGAAACCGCCGCTCAATCTCGCTTCCCGAAGCGCTGTACTCCCTCGGTCGAGCTCAATCCAACCTGCCGCCTCTCCCTGCGTTGATGCTAATTGACGGCTTTGGTTCGACGAGTATGCCCGAGGAGGCGTGGGATGTGCTCGCTCGGTGCGACGGCAGGGAGGCAGCACTATTCGCTCCCGGCCGGCCCGAGACACCGCGCATCGTGGTCCAGTTGCCACGTCGCGAGGTTCCACAACCGAGGCCGCTGCGGGAAGGCGTCATACGCGAAGGGGCGATCGTGCGCGTGACCGTCGGTCCTCAGAAGGGAACCACAGCCCGGGTGGTTCGGTATCCGTATCGCCCGACGCCGACGCTCTCGGGCGCGGCTGCCGAGGGCGTCCTACTCCGCACCGCGTCGGGCGACGAGTTCGTCGTTCCGCTGCTCAACTTGCGCTTGATCGAAGATCCGCAGTCGGAAAGGTGAACGAAACTAGAGACGACTCCTTCCTCGAAGTCGTTCTCGTTGTTCCGTCCGGCGCGAACACAAGGGTAAGCGACATCGTCGATGAGACCGTCAAGGGGCGTGTGAGGCGCCCGGTGCGGCGTGCGAGGAGAAAGGCAAGCGAACTCGTCGATGTTTAGATGCGGCGACCCTCGCGCATTAGGTTGCGTAGGACAAACATCAGATTCGCCGGGCGCTCGGCCAGCCGACGCATGAAGTAGGGGTACCACTCGGCGCCGAAGGGAATGTAGCAACGCACGTTGTACCCCTCGGCTGCTAAGCTTTCCTGCAGGTCGCGCCGGATGCCGTAGAGCATCTGAAACTCAAAGCGGTCGAGCGGTATGTCGTGCGCCTGGACGTAAGCCCTGGCGTGAGCGATCATCGCGGGGTCGTGCGTGGCGATGGCCGGGTATACGCCGTCGTCGAGCAGCCGCTCGGTCAGCCGCTTATAGCTCGCGTCAACGTCGCCCTTATTCTGATAGGCCCGATCCTCCGGCTCGAGGTAGGCGCCCTTGCAAAGCCGTACCCGCGCTCCCACAGCTATCAAATCCTCGACATCCTGGGCGGTACGGTACAGGTAGCTCTGCACCACCACGCCGCACCCTTCGTACTCGCGACGCAGGTCGGTGAACATATAGAGCGTGCGTTGCGTGTGGGCTGAGCCCTCCATGTCAATCCTCACGAACACGCCGTACTCACGCGCGCGCTCCAGGATGGCGACTAGGTTGGCTCGGCACACCGCCTCGTCGAGGTCCAACCCCATCTGCGTGAGTTTGAGCGAGACGTGCGACTCCAATCCCCGCGCGTGTATCTCGTCGAGCAGCGCAAGGTAGTCCTCGGCGGAGCGGCGGGCGGCGCGCTCGTCCGACACGCTCTCGCCTAGCAGATCGAGCGTGGATGCAACGCCCTTACGACGGAGGGCGGCGACGGCGGCCAGTGCCGTGTCGGATGTTTCGCCGGCGATGAAGCGCCAGGCGAACGAGCGGGAGAAAGGGTAGCGGGTGATTAGCGGGCGCAGCCACCGTCGGTTGGAGAGAAAGAGCAGCAGCCTGCGAATCACGGCGATTCGCCCTTGTGCGTCTGAAGCGCGGCGCTAGCCATTACTTATTGAAGTATTCGGCGTTGATCTCGACGAACTCAAACCACTGGTCGGGCAGGGAGTCCTCCGGGAAGATAGCTGTGACGGGGCACTCCGGCTCGCACGCACCGCAGTCAATGCACTCCTCGGGGTGGATGTAGTACATGTCGGAGTCGTCGTCGCTGTAGATGCAGTCAACAGGGCAGACCTCGACGCAAGAGGCGTCCTTTACCCCGATGCATGGCTGTGCGATGATATAGGTCAACTGCGCCTCCTCAACTTTCAACAGGCGTCAAACGAGTATTAATGAGTGCGCGTGTGCGTTGCAGGCACGACGCCCTCGACGGCGCGGACAGTCGCTTCCCTGCTCTTGTCGGTCGGTCCTGATTGTATAGCGAGATGGGCGCCAATGGACAACCGCTATTTACTCTAACGGCGCGCCCGCCGGGGTGTCAAGGTCGGCAGCCCGCCGACCCGGTCGAGTCGCACGGCGGCGCCATACGCACGTCGGCGCCCGGCGACCTCCCGACCGCCGATCTCAGGCGCATTCGTGGACCGACGGTTCGTCGTGCCGGCCCGACCTGCCCCAGCCCCAGCCCTCCAAGTAGAGGTGACTTTGAATAAGAAAGGCCTTGCACGCAAATAATCAGGTCTTATCTGATGCGGCTGTAGTAGTAGCGATTGGTTGGGTTATTCCGTTGATCTTGAATCACAGCGCCGGTACAGTTGCACTATGTACACAATATTAGTGGACAAACTGGAGAATAATGACTGGAAGTCAAGGGGTTTCGATCTGAACAGTACTATCCGTAAAATCCTTCCGGCACTGATACTCGTGTTAGCGCTCCCGTTGTTGGCTGCCTGCCAGGGATCGGGCCAGTCGGAGAGCAAGCTCACCCTCGTGGCCTACTCGACCCCGCGCGAGGCCTATGAGGAGATCGTCCCCGCCTTCAGCAAGACCGACGCCGGCAAGGGCGTCGCGTTCGACACGTCGTTCGGCAGCTCGGGAGAGCAGAGTCGCGCCGTCGAAGGCGGTCTGCCCGCCGACGTGATCGCGCTCTCGCTCGAGCCCGACATTACCCGCCTCGTCAAGGCCGGGATTGTTGACGCGAATTGGAACCAGGGGGAGTACAAGGGTATGGTCCACCACTCCGTCCTAGCCTTCGCGGTACGCTCTGGCAACCCAAAGAACATCCGCACCTCGGACGACCTGCTCAAGACCGTCGTCGAGGTCGTCACGCCCAACCCGTTCACATCCGGCGGCGCGCGCTGGAACGTGATGGCGGCCTATGGCGCCAGGCTCGAGACGGGAGAGTCTCCCGAGCAGGCGACCGCTTACCTCGGCGAGTTGTTCAAGCACGTGAAGGTGCAGGACAAGAGTGCGCGCGAGTCCCTACAGACCTTCATCGGCGGCAAGAGCGACGTTATGCTCGCCTATGAGAACGAGGTCGTGACAGCCCGACAGAAGGGCGAGAAGCTCGACTACGTGATACCTGAGCAAACGATCCTAATCGAGAACCCGGTCGCGGTCGCCAAGGATTCCAAGTCGCCCGAGCAGGCCAGGGCGTTCGTCGAGTACCTACGCTCGCCCGAGGCGCAGCGCATCTTCGCTGAGAAAGGCTACCGCCCTGTGAACGCGCAGGTACTCAGCGAGGTCGAGTTCGAGCAGCCGGGTACACTCTTTGAGATCTCGAAGCTGGGCGGCTGGAGCGCCGTGCAGGCGAGGTTCTTCGACCCCAAGAGCGGCGTGACGGCGACGATCAACCGCGAACGAGGCCAGGCAGTTGAGTCACGCTAGCACTGAGTCGCCGGCCCTGCCTCCAGACGCCCTGCGGCCAACCCTGGAGCGGCGATCCCGGACGCCGCTCCAGGGTGCGGCGCTTATGCGCGCCGGGATAGTCGGGTATCTCAGCCTCGTGCTGCTGATTCCACTGGCCGCCGTGCTCTGGCGCTCGGCCGGCGCGGGATTCGGTGAGTTCTTGCAGGCGATCGTGAACCCCGAGGCGCTCGCTGCGCTGCGGCTGACCTTTGGGGTCTCGCTGCTAGTGACGGCGATCAACGCGGTTGCAGGCACGCTCATCGCGTGGGTGCTGGTGCGCGACTCGTTCCCGGGCAGGCGAATCGTGGACTCTGTGATAGACCTGCCGTTCGCGCTGCCTACTATCGTGGCTGGGCTTACACTTCTCGCGCTCTATGGACCAAGGGGTCCGTTGGGGATAAACGTGGCATATACGATGGTGGGTGTAGTGCTAGCGCTGCTCTTCGTCACGCTGCCGTTCGTAGTCCGCTCGGTGCAGCCCGTGCTGATCGAGCTCGACCGCGACATGGAGGAGGCTGCGGCGTCGCTCGGCGCCGACGGGTTCACCATCTTCCGCAAGATTGTGCTGCCGAACCTGACGCCGGCGATCCTCTCGGGCGCGGCCCTCGGCTTCGCTCGCTCGATCGGCGAGTTTGGGTCGGTGGTGCTCATCTCGGGCAACATCCCTTTCGAGACGCAGGTGGTCTCGGTGTACATATTCGGCCATATAGAGAGCGACAATGTATCGGGCGCCGCCGCAGTTTCGGTGGTCCTGCTTATCCTCTCGATGGCCGTGCTGCTTGGTATCAACGGGCTTGAGCGCTGGAGGCGTGGACATGATCGCTAAGTTGTCGTTACGCGCGGCGGCGCTAGGTTATCTGGCGCTGCTGCTCTTGCTGCCAGTCTCGATGGTGATCTGGCGAACGCTCTCTTCGGGGCTCGGGACGGCCTGGGCGGCGGGCTCGAGGCCTGAGGCTGTGCATGCTTTCTGGCTCACGCTCGGTATCGCGGTTGCGGCGGTGGCTGCAAACACCGTCTTCGGCGTGCTATGCGCGATCGTGCTCGTGCGCCACGATTTCAGGGGCAAGGCGCTGCTCGGCTCGGTGATAGACCTGCCGCTTGCGGTGTCGCCCGTCGTGGTCGGCCTCGCGCTCATCGTTGTGTACGGGCGGTCGGGTTGGCTAGGAGGTTGGCTGGCCGAGCAGGGTGTGCGGATAATTTTCTCGCCGTTGGGGATGATCCTCGCCACGATCTTCGTGTCGTTGCCCTTTGTGGTGCGCGAGGTCGTTCCCGTACTGCGCGAGATAGGGACGGAGCAGGAGCAGGCCGCCGGCACTCTTGGCGCGTCTGCGATGCAGACGTTTCGGTTGGTCACCCTGCCCGCCATCCGCGCGGGCGTGGCGTACGGCGTGGTGCTCACGACCGCACGGGCGATAGGAGAGTTTGGCGCGGTCGCGATTGTCTCGGGCAAACTCGTGGGCCGCACCGAGACGCTGACGCTGTACGTGGAGGATCGCTTCCAGTCGTTCGACCTCGTGGGAGCGTACGCCGCGTCGGCGCTCCTGGCGATGATGGCGGTGGGGACGCTGCTAGTGCTGAACCTTGCCAGGCCCGACGAGTCAACAGTCTGATGGTGCTATTGGAGTTGGACGGTAACGATATATCAATGAGGTGGGAAATGGGCATCGAAGTACACAACATCACCAAGCGGTTCAAGACCAATGAGCAGGTCGGTTTCCTTGCTCTCGACAACGTGTCGCTCGACGTGCCCGCCGGCTCGCTCACGGCGCTTCTGGGACCAAGCGGCAGCGGCAAGTCCACGCTGCTGCGGGTTGTGGCCGGGCTGGAGCAGCCCGATGCGGGCGAGGTGCTTATTGACGGGGTGCGCGCGACGAACAACAGCCCGCAGGAGCGCAACGTCGGCTTCGTCTTCCAGCACTACGCCGCGTTCAAGCATATGACGGTGTGGGACAATGTGGCGTTTGGACTCAAGATACGCAAGCAGCCGAAGGACCGGATTCGAGAGCGAGTGAGCGAGCTACTCCAGTTGGTCCAGCTCGAGGGCTGGGCGAGCCGCTATCCCGCGCAGCTCTCGGGCGGACAGAAGCAGCGGATGGCCCTGGCGCGCGCCCTTGCGGTCGAGCCGAAGGTGCTGCTGCTCGACGAGCCGTTCGGCGCGCTCGACCGCAAGCTGCGCGAGACCATGCAGCTCGAGGTGCGCCGCCTGCAGCGCCGGCTGCAGCTCACCACCATCTTCATCACCCACGACCAGGAAGAGGCGCTGGTGCTGTCCGACCG
>Ga0136612_10001070_pt1 | contig 11311 bp, 8 predicted proteins | sample AntDryUQ224A2306_2_FD_106644 | JGI IMG/M metagenome (GOLD analysis project Ga0136612, IMG submission 106644) | Polar desert sand microbial communities from Dry Valleys, Antarctica - metaG UQ224A (23.06) | ecosystem: Environmental > Terrestrial > Soil > Desert | place: Antarctica: Dry Valley...
AGCTTCCCGCTGCGCAAGGACTTCCTGCTGCCCGACGACGCGGCTCGGTCGCCGGGCGAGGGCTTCCGCCACGTTGAGCAGACGCATCAACCCGCCGAACACCTCCGTCTGCCAGTGCTGCGCCAGAGCAAGCTCGGCAGTTCGTCGGCCGCCGCTCCGGACGAGCTGACCGCGGGCGCAGAGAAGGGCGCGTCATGACGCATCGCACGGCTGTCCGCTCGCTCGACGACCCCGACATTTTCGTCGAGACACCCGCGACGATCTTCGACGCCGTACCGCCGTACCCGCCCAGAACTGAACGGGAAGCCGAGTTCTATCACCTGGCCGACGGCGAGATGCTCATCAACCTCGGCCCCCAGCATCCCTCAACCCATGGCGTGCTGCGCGTCGTGCTGAAGATCGACGGCGAGCGCGTCGTGGATCTCGACCCCGTCCTTGGCTACCTGCATCGCGGCGTCGAGAAGATCTGCGAGAACGGCGACTGGCATCACGCGATCAGCAACTGTGACCCGCTCGAGTACATCGCGGCGATGTTCAGCGAGGCGATGCCCGTGCTGGCCGCGGAGAAGCTGCTCGACCTGCAGGTCCCTCGCCGTGCCGATTACATCCGCGTCCTGTGCTGGGAGTTGAATCGGATCTCCAGCCACGCCCTGTTCATGGGTTGGCTGGCGCTCGATCTCGGTGGTCTGACGCCCGTCCTGTGGGGGTTCATCGAGCGTGACGAGATCGTCGAGATGCTTGCCGCGCTGACCGGCCAACGACTGCTCTTCAACTATCTGCGCATCGGCGGTGTCAACCGCGACCTGAACCACGATTTCCTGTCGCGCCTCGGCGACTGGATGAGCCGCGCCGGCAACCAGCTCGAGCAGAGCACGCGCCTGCTCAACGAGAACGAGATCTTCGTCCGCCGCACCGTTGGACTGGGCGTGCTCGATCGCGACACTGCCCTGCGCCTGTGCATGACCGGACCGCCGCTCCGTGCGACCGGGATCCCCTATGACGTTCGCCGGGCACACCCGTACAGCGTTTATCCCGAGCTCGAGTTCGACATCCCGACGAGGACCGAGGGCGACTCGTACGCGCGCTACCTGCTGCATATCGACGAGATCCGCGAGAGCATTCGGATCATCGACCAGGTGCTACACGAGATGCCCGACGGTCCGGTGATGGCCAGGGTGCCGCGCCTTATGCGGATTCCGCCCGGTCGCGCCTTCGTCTCAGTAGAGAGTCCGCGCGGCCAATACGGTTGTTATGCGATGAGCGATGGCTCCGACCAACCGTTTCGCCTGCGCATCCGCGATCCGTCGTACTTCAACCTGCAGGCAGTGGGTGCGCTCATGCCCGGCCACCTGATCGCCGACACGATGGCGATCATGGCCAGCCTCGACCCGATCATGGGCGGCGTCGACAAATGAAAATTGGTGGCCTCACAAGCGACGGTCGGACACCGGCGGAACGCCGGGAGCCCGACCGCTTCGCGCGCAGCCCGCGCCGCAGGCGCCCCGCAGGCCCCGGGCGGAGCAACTAAATGAGCGTCATTTCCAGACCCTGGAACAGGCTCTCGTTGGCTGGCAAGATCATCTTGCCAGCGTTGCTGCTGCTCGTGCTGCTGACCGTCTTGCTGCTCGTCGGTTGGATGACCGGGCTCATCCCCGGGCTGCTCGACGTCGGCGCTCAGATCGTCAACGACAACATCGACATCCTGCGCTTCGTTCTGGCGGTCACCGCGATCCTGCTGTTCACCGTGCCCACGGCCTTCGTGATCATTTTCATGGAGATGAAGATCATCGCCTTCATCAACAGCCGCATCGGCCCCAACCGGACCGGTCCGTGGGGCACACTCTCGTCCGTCTTCCACGGCTTCAAGGTGCTCGCCAAGGAGGACTTCACTCCGACCGGCGCGGACGCACCGGTATTCACGCTGGCGCCCATCGTGACCTACCTGGCGGCGGTGCTCGCGCTGCTCGTGATCCCCTTCGGACCGGGCCTGGTCGGCCTCGATATGAACATCGGCATCCTGTACTTCTTCGCCGTGTCCGGTCTGAGCGTGGTCGGACTGATGATGGGTGGCTGGTCGAGCTTCAACAAGTACTCGTTGCTCGGCGGCCTGCGCGCGGCAGCGCAGGTCATCTCGTACGAGCTTCCGCTGCTCCTCGCCCCGGTCGGCGTGGTCATGCTCGCCGGCACCCTGTCGCTCAACCAGATCGTCGTCAACCAGGGCGGCTGGTTCTGGAATTGGTACGTGTTCCAGCAACCGCTGGCCTTCATCGTCTTCTTCATCGCCGCGGCCGCTGAGGGCAACCGCACGCCGTTCGACCTGACCGAGGCCGACAGCGAGATCGTTGCGGGGTTCGCGACTGAGTACAGCGGCATGCGCTTCGGCTTCTTCTTCTTCGCCGAGTACGTGAACGTGTTCATCCTCTCGGCGCTGACCGTGGTCCTCTTCTTTGGCGGCTGGAACGCGCCGATCGACCCGCAGCCAATCCTCGACTTCCTGCACTTCTCGTTCAACCCGGCGATTGACCTGGCCGGGATGGGCATCTGGCTGATGTGGGCGATCGTGTTCGGCGTGCCCCTGCTCATCCTGGGCATCTCCCTGGTCATCTGGATGCTCAAGAGCCACTGGTCGTTCCTGAAGTCGGTGGTCGTCGGTTTCCTGGTGTTCAATGTGCTGGCCGTGGCCGCGATCGCCATCTGGGCGTTCCTGTCCTTCGAGGTGGTCGTCGGTCTCGTCTGGTTCACGGCCAAGGTCTTCACCTTTGCCTTCATATTCGTGTGGATGCGCGGCACGCTGCCGCGCGTGCGCATCGATCAACTCATGGGTTTCGCCTGGAAGTGGCTGATCGAGATCGCTCTGCTCAACATCTTCATTACCGCCGGCGCGATCCTGCTCATCCAGGAACTGAGCCGCCAATGAGTAGATTTGACCTCGCAAGCGACGGGCGAACCCTGGCGGAGGAAATCAAGTGAGCGCCTTCGGAAGAGTGCCCGGTTTCGGGATCGCGATGGGCATGGTCCACGGCCTGGTCCGCTTCTTCCAGCCCAAGGTCACGGTCCAGTACCCGGAGGAAGTCCAGGAGATCTCGGCGCACCACCGCGGTCGCCTCATCCTGCTCTACGACGAAGCAGGCAACCTGAAGTGCGAGACCTGCTTCCAGTGTGCGGCGGCGTGCCCCATCGAGATCATCGACATGGGCGGCGTGGACACCAAGAACCGATATCACGTTCACTGGGGGCCATCCGAGCAGTACGCCGAGCGGCGTGAGGAATCCGCGCTGCGTAGGTCCGGACGGCCCGTGCCCGATCGCGTGTTCAGCGCGTGGATGGCTATTGACCTCGGCCCGCTCGAGCGCATCCTCGTGGCCAACGACTATGACCCGCGCAGGTTGCTCGCGATCCTCGAGGCCACCCAGGCTCAATACGGCCATCTGCCCGTGGCAGCGATCCAGCACATCAGCCACGCCACCGGGGCCTGGTACAGCGAGATCTACGGGACTGCCAGTTCATACCCGCAGTTTGCCTTCGAACCGGGCAAGGTCGTGGAGATCGGCCTGTGCCGCTGCCCGACGTGCACCATGCTCGGTGGCGGCCGAATTCGTGACGCTCTCGCAGGGGCGTTGGGCACGGACGTCGGCGGTGTCACCGTCGATGGGGCCGTCCGCTACGTTGCCGCTGAGTGCGGCGGGGACAACGGCGGTGAGCCGCTCGTCACACTCGACGGCCAGCCACAGCCGGGCATGACGGCGGCTGGGGCAGCCACACTGGCAGAGTCGCTCCGGGCGCGCGCGACGCCCGCAGGCGCCGCCTGAGCTCGGTGGGCGAAGCATGAACATCCTGGCCGGACCGAAGGGCATGCCCACGATCCTCCTCGCGCGCGCCGCGAAGACGGATGCTGAGGCCACGCTCGCGACCGCCGAGAAAGCCGGCGCGTGGGCGGCCTGGAAGAAGTCCGTGCCTTCGATGAGCCCATCGGCCGTCGTGCGCCTGATCGGCGATGCCGGACTTCGTGGCCGTGGAGGCGCGGGCTTCCCAACCGCCGACAAGTGGCGCGCTGCCGCTGCCGTGGATGCTGACGTTCGTTACATCGTCGCCAACGGCTTCGAGGCGGACCCTGGCGCTCAACTCGACCGCACGCTCATGGAACGCGACCCGCACGCGATTCTCGAGGGGCTCGCACTCGCCGCGTACGCGGTGGGCGCCACGCGCGGTTACGTCGCGGTCAGGCAGAACCAGACCACGGCCATGCGCCGGCTCACGGCCGCGCTGCGCGCCGCCGAAGAGGCCGGCTATCTGGGGACGGACGCGCTTGGCTCGGGCTTCGATCTCCACGTCGAGATCGTCGGGATACCGGGCGGCCTCGTCGTCGGCGAAGAGACGACGCTCATGCGCGCCATCGAGAACAAGCGCGCCCAGCCCGATCAGCGGCCGCCCTATCCGTCGGCCAAGGGCCTGTGGGGGCGCCCGACTGTGGTCAACAACGTCGAGACGCTCGCGCTGGTCCCGTGGATCGTGGGCAACGGCTCGACCGCCTTTGCCCAGATCGGGGATAACACCCACCCGGGCACCACGCTCATCCAGATCACCGGCGCCGTGGGCAAGCCGGGCGTCGTCGAGGTGCCACTGGGCATGTCGATGCGGCGGCTGCTGGAGCTGGCCGGAGGCGCCCGATCGGGCACGGCCGGCAAGCTCAAGGCGGTCCTCGTCGGGGGTCCCGCCGGTGGCTTCCTCCCTGTGTCCGAGCTCGACACGCTGTACACACCCGCGGCCCTGGCGGCCAAGGGCGCCATCTGGGGCAGTGGGTCGATCGTCGCCGTTGACGACAGCACGTGCATCGTCGACATGGCCACGCTGCTGCTGCGCTACCTGTCCGATGAGTCGTGCGGAAAGACGATCCCCTGCCGGATCGGCGTGCGCCGGCTCTACGAACTCGGTCAACGCGCGACGATGGGCCTTTCCAAGCCGACCGACCCCGCCCTGGCCGAGTCGCTCGCCGCGGACGTCCGTGACGGCGGGCTGTGCGGCCTCGAGCGGCTCGCTGCCAATCCTTTCATGACCGGAATGCGATACTTCGGCGACGAATTCGAGGCGCATTTCGCGCGCGGAGAGTGCCCGGCGGGCGTTTGTAGTCCGATCGGCCTCGTTGCCCAGCCAGTGAGCGCATGACGGTGACCTCATGACCGACACGCTGCTGCCCCAGGTCGCCGACACCAGTGCGGGCGACGCCGTGGTCGAAAGACTCCTCGAAACCCAATCGCCGCAGCGCCGGCTGACCACGCCCACCTTCACGGTCGAGGTCGACGGTCGCCAGTTCACCGGACGCGAAGGCCAGACGATCCTCGATGTCTGCCGCGATAACGGCATCGACTTGCCGACACTCTGTTACGAGCCCAAGCTGCCCGGCTTTGGAGCATGCCGCATGTGCGTGGTCGAGGTCGAGGGGGAAGGTCAGCCGCCGATCAGCTGCTCGCGGGCGGCCGAGCCGGACATGGTCGTGCGCACCCAGACGACGCGGCTGCGCGAGATCCGCAAGACCAACCTCGAGCTCATCTTCTCCGACCACAACGCGTACTGCCTGCCACCGTGCCAGAACAAGTGCCCCAGCCACATCGACATTCCCGGCTTCCTCAAGGCCAATACCGAGGGCAACTTCGCCGAGTCGGCGCGCATCTTCAAGCGCACCATCCCCTTCCCGAGCATCCTCGGCCGCGTCTGTCCGGCGCCGTGCGAGGAGCACTGCCGGCGCGACGAGGTCGAAGAGGCGATCGCGATCCGCGACAGCCACCGCTACGCGGGCGACCAGGTGCTCAAGGCGCAGGCGGCGGGAGTCAAGGCACCGGTGCCGTTCGAGGTTCAGCCCAATAGCGGCAAGCGGGTGGCTGTAATCGGCTCCGGCCCGGCGGGCATGTCGGCTGCCTATTACCTGCTCATCGCCGGCCACGACGTGACGATCTTCGAGAAGGACCCGGCACCGGGCGGCATGCTCCGTTATGGCATCCCGCAGTACCGCCTGCCCAAGGTCGAGGTGCTCGAGGCGGAATACCAGAGCGTCGCTGACCTCGGCGGCGTGATGGTCACCAATGCCGAGCTCGGCCGCGACTTCACGCTCGACGACCTCCAGAACCAGGGCTTCGACGCTGTCTGCGTCGCCATCGGCTGCTACGAGGTGAACACGCTCGGCGTTCCTGGCGAGGATGCCGACGGGGTGCTCGACGGTCTGGAGTACCTGCGCATCGCAACGCTCGGACTGCCCTACCCGGGCCACGCGGGCAAGCGCGTGGTGGTCATTGGCGGCGGCTTCACCTCGATGGACTGCTCAAGGACCTCTGTGCGCCAGGGCGCCGCGGAAGTGACGCTCGTCTACCGGCGCGACATGAAGGACATGCCCGCAGCGAATGAAGTCCACGAGATGCTCGAGGAGGGCGCGCGAGCGATCTTCCAGGCCGCTCCGACGCGTGTCGTGACCGACGCCAACAACAAGGTGACCGGCGTCGAGTTCCAGCGCATGCGCCTCGGTGAGCCCGATGCGTCCGGCCGGCGGCGACCGGAGCCGATGGCGGGCACCGAGTTCGTAATCGACTGTGACCGCGTCCTGCTCGCCATCGGCCAGGGTCCCAAGCTCGACTGGCTCGACCGTGGCTCGGAGGGCGTCAGCGCCACCAAGAACCGGCGGCTTGCGGCTGATGCGGTCACGTTCACCACCGGCCGACCCGGCGTGTTCGGCAGCGGCGACGTGCGCATCGGCGCGGCGACGGTGGTCCAGGCCAACGCCGAGGGACGGCGCGCGGCGTACGCGATCGACGCCTATCTCCAGGGACAGGACCTCGACGCGATCAAGACGCGCCAGACGCTGGCCGAGCCACAGCCCGAGTTCTTGAATATCGTCCCGTACACGGGTGAGCTCAAGGAGCCCCGCTTCCGGCTCAAGGCAATGGCCGCCGAGGTCCGCAACCAAAGCTACGTGGAGTACGAGATCCCGTACACGCGGACCGAGGCGATGGCCGAGTCGAAGCGCTGCCTGCAGTGCACCTGCGAGGCGATTGGCTACTGCGACCTGCGCCGCCAGGGCATCGAGTACGGGACGACGCTGAAGACGCTCGAGCCGCAGCACGGAGGCGCGTTCTCCCATCGCAGCGTGACCGAGAACCGCTTCACCGGGACGAACCACGACTACATCCGCGACGACAGCCATGCGTTCATCCTGCGCGAGCCATCGCGCTGCATCGACTGCGGCCGCTGCGCCAACGTGTGCAAGGAGATCGTCGGCGCCGCGTGCTACGACTTCATGCGCACGGGCTTCGACACGCTGGTCACGACACCGCTCGACATGAGCCTCAACACAACGCCGTGCGTGTCGTGCGGGCGCTGCGCCGAGACGTGCCCGACTGGGGCGCTGATGCCCAAGCCCCGTGTTCTCGAGAAGTACGACGTGGACGAGAGCCGCTGCATCCTGTGCGGCATCTGCGTCGATGCTTGCCCTTACGACGCGCTGCGCTGCGGCCCCGATTTCGAGCTCAGTCATGAGAGCCGAGAGGAGCCGGTGATAGACCTGTTGGCGTACAGCAGCATCGAGCGCGACACCGAGATCAGCTGGATACGCAAGGAGCGCGACTGGCTCGAGCGGGCGCAGCAGTCGGGTCGCCTCATCGACGCTGGGCGGATGCTGCCGCTGTTACCGCCCAACATTTCCGGGAACGGGCACGCGTCGGGCAACGGGCACGCGTCGGGCAACGGGCACGCGTCGGGCAACGGGCACGTCTCTGGAAAGGGGGTTGCCGCCGCCTCCCACGGTCCGGCGCATGAAGGCGACGGTCCGAGCAAGACGCAGCCACCCGCCGGTTGATGGGACTGCCCGCCTCAGCGCCTTTCTACGAAGGCTGGGGGTTGCCGCCTTTGGTCCCGTTCCTCAATTGGGCCTGGGACGACCTGCTGTTCCTGCTCCTGGCCGGGATCATGCTCGCCGCAGCGATCTTCGTGGTCATCGGCCGCGACATCGTCCGCTCGGGCCTGTCGATGATCCTCTGTTTCGCGGCGCTAGCGGGCATTTACGTGCTCGCCGGTGCGACCGTTGTCGCTGCGGCCCAGGTGATCATCTACATCGGCGCAATCAGCGTCCTGATCCTGTTCGCGATCATGCTCACGCAGTCCAAATCGGGCCCCGCGCAGCTCGTTTTCCACCGCCAGGCGTGGGCCGGGGCACTGGCCGCATTCGGATTTGCGTTCCTGCTCATCGCCGCCGTGATCAACACCCAGTGGCCGCTGCGCGTCAGCGAGCGGCTCCATTCGGACACCAGGGCGGTGGCCATGCTGCTGTTCCAGGACGCGCTGTACGTCCTCTCGCTGCAGGTGGTGGCGGTCTTGCTGACGGCTGCTGTGATCGGCGCCGTGTTCCTCGCCAAGCGCGAGGACGTGCCCGACCCGGGCGACGCCCAGGCGCCGGTGCCGCTGCGCGTCCGTCCGGCACTGTCAGCGACTCCGGTGGATGAGCCGTGAGCGACGGGCGGACGCTGTCGGAACGACAGGAGCCGACCGCTTCGCGCGCAGCCGGCGCGCGCGCCGGCGGAGGAAGAGCATGAGCCATTCGCTCGACGCCTACCTGGTTCTCTCCGGACTGCTGTTCGCGATCGGCACGTTCGGCTTCCTGGCGCGGCGCAACGCGATCGCGATGCTGATGTCGATCGAGCTGATGCTCAACGCCGTCAACCTGTCCGCGATCGCGTTCGGTGCCTTCACGCCACAGCTACAGGCTCACGCGTCGTTGATCGCGCTGTTCGTCATGGCCGTGGCCGCGGCCGAGGCGACGGTCGGTCTGGCCATCGTCATCGCCATCTACCGCAACCGACGAACGCCGCTGGTGGACGAGTACTCCAGCATGCGCGAATAGCGAACTGACCGTGGAAACGAATCAGCTCCTAGTGACGCTCCTGCTCGTGCTGCCGATGACCGGCTTCCTGTTGACGGCGCTCGTCGGCCGCAGGCTCTTCAGCCGCGCCTGGATCATCGCGGTCCCGATCATCGTGCTGACCTGGCTGATCGGCATGTACATCGTCTACCAGACGCTCTTCGCGGGCTCGTTCGGCGAAGAGGGGCTCCATTTCACGCTGTATGAGTGGGTGCCCGCGGGCGACTTCACCGTCGCCTTCAATCTGGGTGTGGACGCGCTGACCGCCGTGGTCCTGATCGTGGTCACCACGGTGGGCATGCTCGTCCACATCTACTCGATCGGCTACATGGCACACGACGCCGGCCGCTGGCGCTTCTTCGCCTATCTCAACTTGTTCATGTTCAGCATGTTGCTGCTCGTCCTGGCGGACAACTTCCTGCTCTTGTTCGCGGCGTGGGAGCTGGTCGGCCTCTCGAGCTACCTGCTCATCGGCTTCTGGTACAACCGCCGCTCGGCGGCGCTGGCGGCCAAGAAGGCATTCATCGTCAACCGTGTCGGCGACTTCGGATTCGCGCTCGGCATCGCGGCGATCTGGACGACGGTCGGAACCCTCAACTTCACTGAAGTCTTCGAGCTGCTGCCAGAGGCGCTGCACATGGGCCACATGGAGGCGTGGCACATGAACGGCATCGCGCTGCTGCTGTTCATGGGCGCGATGGGCAAGAGCGCCCAGTTCCCGCTCCACGTCTGGTTGCCCGACGCGATGGAGGGCCCGACCCCGGTCAGCGCGCTCATCCATGCCGCGACGATGGTCAACGCCGGCGTCTATTTCGTCGCCCGCGCCAACCCGATCTTCTCGGAGGCGCCGCAAGCGATGGTCTTCGTCGCCGCGATCGGCATCTTCACCGCCATCCTGGCCGCCTCAATCGCCTTCACTCAACGCGACATCAAACGCGTGCTGGCTTATTCGACGCTGTCCCAGCTCGGCTACATGTTCGCCGCCCTGGGGGTCGGCGCCTTCACCGCGGCGATCTTCCACCTCGTCACGCACGGGTTCTTCAAGGGCCTGCTGTTCCTTGGCTCGGGCTCGGTCATCCACGCCGTGCACGAGGAACAGGACATGAACAAGATGGGCGCGCTGTGGCGGCGGATCCCGATCACGCACTGGACGATGCTCATCGGCTCGATCGCCATCGCCGGAATCCCGCCGCTGGCCGGCTTCTTCAGCAAGGACGAGATCCTCGGCCAGAGCTTCAAGAATGGCTTCGTCTGGGTCTGGGCGATCGGCGTGGTCGTAGCGGTGATGACCGGCTTCTACATGTTCCGGCTGATGGGCAAGACGTTCTATGGCAAGAGCAACGTCGACCCACACGTTGAGCCCAACATCCACGAGTCTCCGCGGTCCATGACGGTGCCGCTGATCCTCCTTGCTATCCCGTCGGCACTGCTTGGCCTGGCGATTGGGTTTCCGCTCGAGGCGGGGCTCATTCACGGCTGGCTGGAACCCGTCTTCGTCCACGCAACCGAGACCCTCGGCATCCATCACGAGGCCTTCAACATCGCGGGCATCGACGGAGCGCTGCTGATCATCGGCGCGGCGGCCGGTGCGCTGGGCACGTTCGCCGGCCTGTGGGCCTTCGGCATATTCGGCCGCGACGAGCGCCGGCCGCTGGTGGAGCGCGTGACTGCCCGGTTTCGGCCGCTCTACACCGCTTCGTACAACAAGTGGTGGTTCGACGACCTGAACGACCTGATCTTCGTGCGCATCGGCGGCGCCGTCGCGCGCGCACTTTGGTGGTTCGACGTGCGCGTGATCGACGGCACGGTCAACGGCGTTGCCGCGCTGACGCAGAGCACCGGCCGCGGGATCCGTCAGATCCAGACGGGACGGGTCCAGAACTATGCGCTGGGCATTGCCGCCGGCCTACTGGTGGTCGCGGCAACCTACATGTTCGTGATCTCCCGCTGATGAGCGGACTGCCGCTGCTGACACTGGTCATCTTCGTGCCGCTGGCCGGCGCGTTGCTGATCGCGTTCCTGCCGCGCCAACGCCTGACCTGGATCCGCTGGGTAGCGTTCGCGACAGCGCTGCTGACGTGGGTCGTTTCGCTCGTGCTGCTGGCCAGCTTCGATCACGCCGCTACGGGCTTCCAATTCGTTGAGACCGCCGACTGGGTGCCCGCGTTCGGCATCCAGTACAAGCTCGGCGTCGACGGCATATCGCTCGCCCTCGTCGTGCTCACCACGACGCTGACGGCGATCAGCATCCTCGCCAGCTTCGGCCCGATAACCGATCGTGTGAAGGAATACATGATCGCCTTCCTCGTCCTCGAGGTCGGCATGCTCGGCGTCTTCCTCGCGCTGGACACGTTCCTCTTCTACATCTTCTGGGAAATCGTCCTCGTGCCGATGTACCTGATCATCGGCATC
>Ga0136612_10001071_pt1 | contig 11306 bp, 12 predicted proteins | sample AntDryUQ224A2306_2_FD_106644 | JGI IMG/M metagenome (GOLD analysis project Ga0136612, IMG submission 106644) | Polar desert sand microbial communities from Dry Valleys, Antarctica - metaG UQ224A (23.06) | ecosystem: Environmental > Terrestrial > Soil > Desert | place: Antarctica: Dry Valley...
ACGACCGCCCCGGCCAGGATCTCGCCGACGACCGGCGGCTGGCCCAATCGCTTGAAGACCTCGTCCCCGATCTTCGCTGCCAGCAGCAGGACGAACAGCTGGCGGAGAACGTCTGCCGTGTGATCCATCGGCCCTACAGCAGGTAGCGAAGCCAGACGTAGACGGACGCGATCAGCATCGTGCCGATCGTGACGGGCAACCCGTAGCGCAGGAATTGCCCGAAGGTGATCGGGTGGCCCTCGCGCTCGGCCATCCCCGCGAGAATGACGTTGGCGCTGGCGCCGATGATCGTGGCATTCCCGCCCAGATCGGCGCCGATGGCGAGGGCCCACCAGATCGCGTCGTTCGGCTGTCCCTGGTCGAGCTGCTGCACGACCGGGATCATGGTGGCCGTGTAGGGAATGTTGTCGACAATCCCCGACAGGACCGCGGACAGCCACAGGACGAGGAGTGACGTTCCGGTCAATGCGCCGCCGGTGATGGCAACGATCGCGTCGGCAACCACGTCAATGAGCCCGATCTCGATGACTCCGGCGACGAGCATGAAAAGCCCGATGAAGAAGAACAGCGTCGGCCACTCGACCTCGCGCAGGACCTCCTCGGGACTCTCGCGCGCCAGCAGCATGAGGACGATGGCGCCCGTCAGCGCAATGGTCGCAGGCTCCAGTCCGAGCGGTCCATGCAGCAGGAAGCCGACCAGGGTCAGGCCCAGGACAGCGATCGATCGGCGCAGCAGCGCCGGGTTGGTGATCATCTCCCGTTCGTTCAGCTCCAGCAGACTTGCGCGGAGCTCGGGATCGGCGACGAGCAGATCGCGGAAGAGCCAGCGAGCCGCGGCCAGGTAGACCACGAGCAGGATGGCGGACAACGGCGCCATGTTGAGGAGGAACGCACCGAAGTCGAGGCCGGCGGCACTGCCGATGAGGATATTGGGCGGGTCGCCGATCAAGGTGGCGGCGCCGCCGATGTTCGATGCCAGGATCTCGCTCATGAGGAAGGGAAACGGGTTCATCCCCAGGCGTGCGGCCAGAAAGAGCGTGATCGGCCCCACCAGGACGACCGTCGTGACGTTGTCGAGAAAAGCCGATGCGATCGCGGTGATCACGCTCAGGACGACCAGGATCCGGTACGGTTCTCCGCCGGCGAATCGGGCGGCCCGGACGGCGATCCACCCGAAGACCCCGGTCTTCCGGATGATGCCGGCCAGGATCATCATCCCGGCCAGGAGGAAGATGACGTTGAAGTCGATCTCCTCGAACGCCTGCTCTTGGCTGACGATGCCGAGCAATACCATCGCCACGCCGCCGGCCATGGCGGCGAGCGTCTTGTGCATGCGCTCGGTCGCGATGAGCAGGTAGGTGACGCCGAAAATCGCGAGGCCGGCGACTGCCGGGAGTGTCACCCGCCGGCTCGGGACGTTCGACCGGCGGGCTCGAGCAGCGCGCCGCGGCCACTGGCCCGCACCCAGACGATGAGGAGCTCGAGCTGGTCGACGTAGCCAACCACGGTCTCGTCCCGATCGGTGATCGGCAGGCCGTTCAGATGGCTGGCGTGCATCCGCTCGAACGCGGTGCGGACCGTCTCGTCCGAATGAACACTCACCGGGCCGAGCATCACGTCTCCGGCCGTGCGCGCCCCGACATGATCGGCGTACTTGAGGGCGCCCTCGAGATCCGTGATCTCTCCGAGGAATTCCTCCGGGACGATCTTGAGAAACACATCGTTCACGAGAACGCGAACCGGCAGGACGCCGACGAGCCGCCGGTCGCCGCCGACGACCGCGATCACGCGGCAGCCGGTGTTCTCAACGGCCAGCTCCGCCACCTCGCGCAGGCTGGCCGATGCATGGACCATGACCGGCTCCATGCGAAGGATACGGTCCGCCTCGGCGATGGAGGTCTGCTGGGTGATCGATTCGGGGGTCGGATCCTGCTGGGTCATTGGCACTCCGAACAACGCAGGAGGCCACGCGCGTGCGCAGCCTCCACCTTGGCGCCGATGATATCGGTCCGACGCCGGACCGCGGTCGAGCGACCGCCGCCCAAGTCTAGCCGATGCCGATCGGCCGGTATCATCGGGTTCATGCCGCCGACGACGCCCCGCGCCGCCGACTGCCGGTTCGAACCATGACCGGTCTCGGGCTGACGCTGCTCGTCGCCCTGGCGGCAGCGCTCATCCTTGGGGCGCTGGCGCATCGGCTCAGGATGCCGCCGATGCTCGGCTACATCGCCGCGGGCATGGTCGTCGGACCGTTCACCCCTGGGTTCGTCGCCGATCGCGAAGAGGTGCTGGCTCTCGCCGACATCGGCGTGGCGCTCCTCATGTTCAGCATCGGCCTCCAATTCAGCCTGGCCGAGCTGAGGTCGGTCGGTGTCCGGGTGCTGGCCGGCGTCCCGGTGCAGGTCGCACTCACGATGGCGATTGGAACGGCGACCGGTCTGATGCTGGGCTGGGACCTGATCGAGGCGCTCTTCATCGGTGGAGCGGTGTCAGTCGCATCCACGGTTGTCCTCGTGAAGGTGGCCGGCGAGACGGCGCTGCACACCACCACGCACGGGCGGACCGCGCTCGGCGTGTCGATCGTCCAGGACCTGCTGACGGTCGTGCTGGTGGTCGCCCTCTCGGCGCTCGGTGGTCGAGGCGACCAGTCGGTGCTGACCCTGGTCGCGACCGGCGGCATCGCGCTGGGGTTCGTTGCCCTCGTCCTGGTGGGCGGCTCCCGCGTGCTGCCACCGCTGCTCGGGTCGATCGCGGCGCTCCGGTCGCGCGAGCTCTTCGTCATCGCCGTGGCGGTGATCGCCATCGGCACTGCGTTCGCGGCCAGTGCGCTTGGTGTGAGTGTTGCATTGGGCGCATTCGTCGCCGGACTGGCGCTCGCCGACTCCGACCTGTCCGCCAGCGTGCTGGGCGAGATCGTGCCGCTCCGCGAGCTGTTCAGCTCGTTCTTCTTCGTCTCGATCGGCATCCTCATTCAACCGGCGGTGATCCTGGGCGCCTGGCCGGTGGTCCTCGCACTGCTCCTGATCATCACGCTCGGCAAGGCACTGCCGATCGCGGCGTTCGCGGTGATCGACGGTCAGCGGGCCTCGACCGCGCTGCGCGCCGGGGCGCTCATCGGTCAGAGCGGCGAGTTCAGCTTCGTGCTCGCCTCCGCCGGGCTCGCGCTCGGGGCCGTCGCTCCCGATACGTTCTCGCTGGCGATGGGTGCCGTCGTCATCTCGATCCTGACCGCCGAGCCGCTGGTCTGGCTGGCCGCCAGGATCGGTCCGCGTTTCGATCGCACGACGCGCCGTGATCCACTGCCCGGTGACGAGCCTGCCGCGGGGCTGCGGCGCCACGCCATCATCCTGGGATACGGGCGCGTCGGGCGATCGGTGGCGCGAGTCCTGGGATCCCGTGGGTTCGGATGGGTGGCCATCGACGGCGACTACGCGCTGGCACGCGAAGCTCGTGAGGCCGGAGCGGCAATCATCTACGGCGAGGCAGGCGCTCCCTCGGTCCTGGACCAGGCGCGCATCGCCGATGCGCACGCGGTCGTGATCGCCATCCCCGATGCGCTTGCCACGCGCCAGGCGGTCCTGTACGGGCTGTCGCGCAACCCGCGCCTCGAGATCGTGGCGCGGGCGCACTCCGACGCGGAGGGAGACGACCTTCGGCGCCTGGGCGTCGGGAGGGTGGTGGTCGCCGAACGCGAGCTTGGGAACGAGTTGATCCGCCACGCCCTCCGCCGCTTCGGCGTCAGCGACCGCGAAGTGGCGGCGATCCTCGCGGACCGCCGCCGGCGGTGACTTGATGGACCGGTGTCCTCCCGAGCCAGTTGCACCCACCGACATTCGTGTCGCTGGGTGCAACCCGCGCCGATCCCCGACACCGAGGCCGGATAGCCGAGCCATGCATAGGCGACTGTGCCGAGGCCGACGACGCTGTACACGGCCATCGGCCAGCGCCTGCGGAAGGTCAGCGCCACCGACAGCACGATCAGGAGCGCGATCGCGCCGGCTGCGATCGTCTCGCCGTCTGATTCCGCGACGCGATCCGCAACGAAGATCGAAACAAGACCGATCGCCCACGCGAGCAGCACGTCCAGCACGAACGGCCGATGCTCGCTCGCCCACCATCGGCGCAGGTTGGCCATCATGACGCGGACCCTACCCCGCTCGGCCGCAGCGCGCATCGGTCCGTGTGGTGATCTCGGCATCCTCCCGCCGGATGACCTACCCAGGCCATGCCTCGCCGATACGGTCGACCAGCTCGTCGAGCGAGTCGACCGTGAGCGCAGGCTCGAAGCCGGCCGGCAGGCGCTGGATCACGCCCCACGGTCCGCGGCGAATCCAGATCGACCGCATGCCGGCTTCGGCGGCCGGCAGCACGTCGTTGTCGACCCGGTCGCCGACGTACGCGACAGAACCTGGATCGGGCGAGCCCATCAGCTCGAGCGCGCGATCGTAGAAGGCGGCCGCGGGCTTCGCCACGCCAAGTCCCTCGCTCATCGCCATCACCTCGGTCTCCACCCCGATCGACCGAAGCTGCTTGCCACGAATCTCGGGCTGATTCGCGACGATGGCCAAACGGTAGCTGGCTGCGCGCAGTCGGGTGATCGCGCGGAGCGCATCGGGATAGAGGTCGTCATCGGTGAATCCGGCGTAGGCGCGCTCCACCGATGGGAGCCGCTGTCGCCAGTCGTCGGCGCCGAAGATTCCGAAGACGTCGCGGTACTCGCCGCCGCGCTCAATGACCGCGCCGAGTCCGGCAAGGAAGGTGAGGCGCGGGACGCCAAGCTCATCGGCCCAGAGCGACCACACTCGCGTCTCATCGATGAGCGTCTCGCCCACGTCGAGGCAGATCCAACGCACTGTCATGAAGCAAGCCTACCGGAGGCGCTCCCGGAAGCCGGGTAGCATGCGCCGGTGATTGATCCCGACCCACCGCGAGCGGACCCGCTCGAGTTCAGCCAGCGATGGCGCGTCCGCACCTACGAGGTGGACGAGAACGGCCACGTCAACAACGCGGTCTACCTCCAGTGGGCCGAGCAGCTGACGGCAGAGCACGCCGAGGCCGTCGGCTTCGGGCGCGAATGGTGTCTCGAGCGCGGCGGCGCATGGCTCGTTCGCCGCCACGAGATCACCTACCACGTCCCCGCGCGACGCGGAGACGTGGTCGAGCTGACCGTCCGCGTGCTCGGGATCGGCGGCGTCCGTGGCCGACGGCACACGGAGGTCCATCGCGCCACGAACCGGATGCTGCTGGCCGAGGTCGGCAGCGAGTGGGTCTGGGTCCGGTTGGCCGACGGGCGACCGCAGCGTGTGCCGGCCGAGCTGGTGGCGGCATTCAGTCCTCGCACATGACCGTCCGCGCGCGCGACCTCGTACGCATCGGTCTGGCGCTGTTCATGTTCGTCGCGGGCATTGCCCACCTCGTCGCGCCACGGCCGTACGTCCAGCACCTGCCGGACGTCGTGCCCTTCCGGCCCGAGCTCGTCGCGATTACCGGCGTCGTGGAGCTGGTCCTCGCGGCCGGTCTCATCGGTCCACGACGATTCCACCGATTGACCGGGATTGCCCTCGCCGCGTTCCTGGTGCTCGTCTTTCCGGCGAACATCTACGCGGCCATGAGCCAGGTGCCGATCGACGGCGTGCCCACCGGCTGGATCCGCTGGGCGCGCCTCCCGTTGCAGATCCCGCTCATCGCCGCGGCGGTGTGGAGCACGTCGGTCGGCCGAGGACGAGCCGACCGGGCCACAGCCGATCCTCATCCTCGCCGCTGAGCGGCGCCAAGAGAGGCCGAGCCTGGGGTACGTCGGCTCGGCGCCGCTGAGCGGCGCTAACCGAGGCCGAAGGCTGGCCCCAGGCGAGAGGAAGGGTCCCGCGGCGACCAGCCGACCCGATCAGTACCGCTCAACCGTCGGATTGCGGCCATCCGTGGCCAATTGAGCGCCGCTCAACGCCGGCCGTACCTTCGAGGTACCGCCCTTGCCACGACGAACGTTCGCGCCGACCATCCAGGCGGAGTTAGCGTCGTTGAGCGGCGGTCCGTCCGGGCCAGATGACGATTGTCATCCGGAATCGGTGATTCAGCGCACTACCGGAGGCAGCCGCCCACCGACGACCATGCAGCCATGCTCCTGAACGAACCACACACATCGTCGAACGAACGCGGCGCCGTCCTTGCCGAGCTCCGCAACGCGACCAAACGCTTCGGGGGCGGCGCGACCACCGTGGAGGCGCTGACCGATGTCGACCTGACCGTCCGTGCCGGCGAGCTCCTCGCCGTCCTCGGCCCGAACGGCGCCGGCAAGACGACGGCCATCGGCATGCTGACCGGCCTGCGTCGTCCGACGAGTGGCACTGCCACGCTCTTCGGCCGCGACCCGCGCAACATCGCCGCCCGGCAACGCGTGGGCGTCATGCTCCAGGCCTCCGGCGTGCCGGAGACGCTGCGCGTCCGAGAGCTGCTCGACGAATTCCGCGGCTACTACCCCGATCCCCTGCCGCTCACCGCCACCATCGCCGCGGCCGGGCTCGACGGGCTGGAGCGGCGCCTCTACGGCGAGCTCTCGGGCGGCCAGCAGCGGCGCGTCCTGTTCGCGATCGCGCTGTGCGGCAACCCCGAGCTCCTGTTCTTCGACGAGCCGACCACCGGCCTCGACGTCGACGTGCGGCGCGGACTGTGGTCGACGCTTCGGGAGCTGACGAACGCCGGTCGCGGCGTCGTGCTCACCACCCACTACCTCGAAGAGGCCGATGCACTGGCCGACCGGATCGTGGTGCTCGACCGCGGCCGGATCATCGCTGAGGGATCGCCGGCCGAGATCAAGGCACAGGTTCCCGGACGACGCATCAGGGCGCAGAGCTCCGTAAGCGTCGCCGAGGCCGAAGCCCTCCCCGGCGTGCAACGCGCCTCACGCGACGGTGCCTGGCTCGAGCTGCTGACCGGCACCGCCGAGCCAGCCGTCCGCGAGCTCATGGAACTCGACCCGGCGCTCGCCCAGCTCACCGTCGTCGAGCCGAGCCTCGAAGAGGCGTTCCTCGCCCTCACCACCACGCAGGAGACAGCCGCATGACCGGCCTGACCGATATCAGATCGAGGCCGGCGGCCGCGGGCCGACCGAGCCACCTGAAGATCTACCGCACCGAGGCTGCGCACGAATTCCTCAAGCTCATCCGCGTGCCGATCTTCGCGATCAGCACGATCGCCTTCCCGCTTATGTTCTACGTCATCTTCGGGCTCACCTTCGCCGACGAGAGCACCAACGGTGTCGGCGTGACGACCTACATGCTGGCGACCTACGGCGCCTTCGGCGTCATCGGCTCTGCTCTCTTCGGCTTCGGCGTCAGCGTCGCGATGGAGCGCGGCCAAGGCTGGATGCGACTCAAGCGCGTCTCGCCAATGCCGCCGCTCGCCTATTTCGTGGCCAAGGTGGTCATGAGCGCATCGTTTGCGGCGCTCATCGTTGCATCGCTCTTCGTCCTTGGGGCCACGGTGGGCGGCGTGCGGATGGCGGCCGAGCAGTGGATGGGCCTCGCGGGCGTCCTCGTCATCGGTGCATTGCCGTTCTGCGCGATGGGCCTTGCGTTCGGCTACCTGGTGGGTCCGAACTCGGCGCCCGCAGTCCTGAACCTGGTCTACCTGCCCATGGCCTTCGCGTCCGGCCTGTGGATTCCGCTCTTCCAACTTCCCGAGTTGGTGCAGTCGATTGCGCCGTTCTTGCCGCCGTATCATTTCGCCCAGCTCGCGCTCGGCACGTTCGGTGCGTCCGTTGGTGATCACCCGGTGCTCCATGTGGGGGCCCTGATCGGATTCACCATCGTTTTCCTGGCCGTTGCCGGCTGGGGCTATCGGCGCGACGAGGGACGCACCTATGGATGAGGGCCGCAACGACATGAGCGAACAGCTGTCCGACGGCACGAGGTGGATGCGCTACGTGTGGCTCGTCTACCTCGGGACGCTCTTCTTCCAGCCAGCCTTCGACCCATCGTCGGACGGCCTCGACTGGGCGGTCGTCGGCGGCTTGATTGCCGTCTTTCTCCCGCTCTATTTCGCCGGTTTCCGCGCAGCCGATGACCGACGACTGCTCGCCGTAGTGGCAGCCATGGCGGCGCTGGGCGTCGCGGGCTCGTTCCTGAACAGCGGCGCGAGTGTCTTCATCATCTATGCGGCAGCCGGCGCCGCGTATCTCTATCCGGTCCGGCGCGCGGTGCTCGTCATTGCCACGCTCGTGGGAGTGGTGGGGATCATCTTCCTCATCTCACCGGTGGCCTTGCCGTGGCGGATCTTCGCACATGCGCCAGCGTTCATCTTCACGATCGTCATCGGCGCCGCGAACATCTTCGACGCGGAGCGGGACCGTGCACAACGACGGCTTCGTCGCGCGGACGAGGAGATCGAGCAGCTCGCCACGCTCGCCGAGCGAGAGCGAATCGCCCGCGACCTTCACGACCTGCTGGGCCACACCCTCTCCGTCATCGTCGTGAAGGCCGAGCTGGCGGAGCGCCTTGCCGAGCGCGAGCCTGCCCGTGCAGGCGAAGAGATGCGCGACGTGGAGCGCATCGCTCGCGAGGCGCTTTCGGAAGTGCGCGCGGCTGTCGCCGGTTACCGCTCGAAGGGGCTGCGCGGGGAGCTGGATGGCGCGCGACGAGCGCTCAACGCGGCCAGCGTTGAGACAGCCATGGAGACTGAGCTCCCTGGCCTGCCGATCGCCATCGAATCCGCGCTGGCGTTCGCGCTACGAGAGTCGATCACCAATGTCGTGCGACACTCGGGCGCACAGAAGGCGTTCATCCGGATCGGCATAGAACACTCGACCGTCTTCCTCGAGGTGACCGATGACGGCCGAGGGGGGCAGCAGCGGAGGGAGCCGGGCTGACCGGCATGCGGGAGCGGATCACAGCGCTCGGCGGAGCGGTCCAGCGCGATGGCGCGGCGGGAACGCGCATTCGCGTGACCCTGCCGCTCGAGGCGGAGACAAGCGCGGGCGCCGCGTCAGCGTCAGAATCGGTCAGGCCGTCGTGACCATCCGTCTCGTCCTCGCAGAGGATCAGCGAATGGTGCTCGGTGCACTCGGTGCCCTCCTCGAGATGGAGGATGACCTGACGGTTGCCGGCACCGCGGCCGACGGGACCGATGCGCTGCGCCTCGTCGAGTCCCTCACGCCGGATGTGCTGTTGACCGACATCGAGATGCCGGGCATGACCGGGCTCGAGGTCGCGGCAGAGATCCAGCGTCGCGGCCTGTCGACGAGCGTTGTGATCCTGACCACGTTCGCGCGCAGAGGGTATCTGCGGCGCGCACTCGATGCGGGCGCGGTCGGCTATCTGCTCAAGGACGCGCCATCGGCAACGCTGGCTGCCGCGATTCGGTCCGTCCACGCCGGCGGTCGCGCCATCGATCCTGAGCTGGCACGGGACGCATGGGGCGAGGCCGATCCACTGACCGACCGCGAGCGGCAGGTGCTGCGCCTCGCCGGCGAAGGCACAACTAACGCCGAGATCGCCACGCGCCTCCATCTGTCGGACGGAACCGTGCGCAACTATCTGTCCGAGGCGATCGGCAAGGTTGGGGCAACGAACCGAGTCGCAGCCGCGCGACTTGCACGCGAAAGGGGCTGGCTCTGAGGATCTGGTTTCGACGCGCAGTCATTCGGCGCGCAATCGCCATGATCGCAATCGTCGCAGTGCTGACCGTGACGTCCACCGTCGCCTCGACGCTTGGCGCGCTGCATCTCCCCGAAGTCAGCGGAGCATTCGGCGTCGGCAAGATCGCGACGATCCTCGAGGATGACGACCGTCCCGAGCCGGCCAGTCCGGCCGCGGATGACCACCGCCGGGTTCGCGTGGTGGCCTGGTACCCTGCCGAGGCAGGGACGGGGCGACCGGCGAGCTACGTATTCGACCTCGACGGCATCGCCGATGCGCTCGTCGCCAGCGGTGAGATCGGTGGATTCGCGGTGGCCGGCCTCCCCATGGTTTCCGATTCCGCCCGGGCCGGTGCGACCGCGGCCGCAGCCAATGACCAGTACCCCGTCATCATCCTCTCGCCTGGTAACGCGACGAACGTCGAGTTCTACGGAGCCTTGGCCGAGGAGCTGGCGAGTCATGGCTTCGTGGTGATCGGGATCGATCATCCCTACCAGGTGGCCGCGGTCGATCTCGATGGCGACATCGCCATCTACGCGGGCGATCCAGCGCTCGACGACGACGACAAGATCGTCCGCGCGCGGATAGAAGAACGCGTCGCCGACATCGGCTTCGTCCTCGATCGCCTCGGGCGAGATGCGGCCGGGCTGGAGCAGCTCACGGGACGCCTCGATCTGGAACGTATCGGCGTGATGGGCCACTCCAACGGCGGCATTGCTGCCGCGCAGGCGTGTGCCGATGCCCGCGTTGATGCCTGCCTGAACGTGGACGGCCAGCTGGCCGGCGGACCCTTCTCCTCAAGGCCTGGGCCCGTCGCCCCAACGAAGCCATTCATGTTCGTGACCAAGGAGGTCGAGCTCCATCCGGATCTCGCGGCGCTGTTCGAGCAGGGTGGACGAGGGGTCTATCGGGTGGTCATTCCAGCCGCATCCCACGGCGATTTCGCCGATGGAGCAATGTTCGAGCCCCGGCTGCTGCCGATCGGCGAGACGGCCGAGGAGGTCATCGCCGTGGCGCGCGGCTTCAGCCTCGCGTTCTTCGACAGCGAGCTTCGAGGTGGCTCGGCGGCTGCATTTGGAACCGTGGCCGCCCAAACCGACGTGCACGTCACCGTCTACCCGTTGGAAAGCCATAGACAGGGAGCGGACCCGGCCGCCTGAGCCATTTTCGTCCCTGGGGCGATCCGCCGATGGCTGCTTGTCCACCGCCAGCGCGAACCTTGATGCGCGCTTCCTCGTCCGGCGTCTGGTCGTGGACGACCTGCGCCGCATGCGGCAGGCGGCCTCACCGCGGTGGGACCAGGGGGCGGCCGCTGAGCGAGAGGTCGCCGGCGGCGCGCGGACCCATGCGCTAGCGAAGCTCATCCCGTCACGGAGTATGCTCGGGCCAGCGTTTTGCTGGCGCCGGGTGAGGCGCGTCGAGGAGACCTAATTGGTCGAATGGTGGTACTGGGCGCTCCTGATCGGGCTGATGACTGTGGGCATTGCATTCCGCCTTCGGCTCGGGCGCCCGCTGGCTGATTGGGTGAGGCTCACCGGTGTCGAGTCTGTGCTGGGAGCGCTGGCGGTGGCTGCGCTCGTTGCTCATTGCGTGGCCATGTTCCTGCCAGCGCTCGTGCCCGAAATCGGCGCACTGCCGTCAGCAGCAGAAGCCATTCGGGAGCTTGGTCCAATC
>Ga0136612_10001072_pt1 | contig 11306 bp, 12 predicted proteins | sample AntDryUQ224A2306_2_FD_106644 | JGI IMG/M metagenome (GOLD analysis project Ga0136612, IMG submission 106644) | Polar desert sand microbial communities from Dry Valleys, Antarctica - metaG UQ224A (23.06) | ecosystem: Environmental > Terrestrial > Soil > Desert | place: Antarctica: Dry Valley...
ACCCGAGTGCGTACGATGTCGATCAGGCGAACAAACTCCTCGACGAGATGGGGCTCGACAAGAAGGATGGCCAGGGCCTCCGTCTGCGACCGGACGGTGAGAGGATCACGATCATTTTCGAGGTCGTGGACGCCTCCGAGGACCATATCCCCATGTCGGAGCTCATTTCCGAGTACTGGAAGAAGGTCGGCGTTCACACGACCGTCAGGAAGATCGACGGAACGGTGCTTGGGGAGCGCTGGAACGCGAACAAGATCATGGCGACCTCCCTATGGGCCCACCACGACATCTGGCGCAGCGCAGGCTGGGACGACTATCTCCCCGGAAACTACTGGGGTCAGCAATGGCAGGAGTGGTACGTGAGCCAGGGCAAGACTGGCCAAGAGCCGCCCGAGGAGGTCAAGACGCTCTACGACACCCACGAGAAGTTCATGTCCGCCACCATCGGCACGCCCGAGAGCAAAGCCGCCATGGACGCGATCTTGAAGAGCCATCGTGACAACGTCTGGACCTTCAGTGTGGTCGAGCATTCCTACTACCCGACGTTCTTCACGACGCGGATGCAGAACGTGCCGACAGGGAAGACGGATGTCTTCGGCATCATCGTGATGTACAGCATGGAGCAATGGTACATCAAGGCGTAGAGGCTACCCGACCCGGCTGTCGGCCGATATGCCGACGGCCGGGTTGGGACCGCACCGTTTGTGCAATTCCGGTCATGGAGAAGCGTCGCGGATTGAGTGTCAACCTAGCGAAGAAGGAAACCAGCACATGCTGACATATATCATTCGACGGCTGGTACTGCTGGTCCCGCTGCTCCTCGCTATTTCCTTCGTCATTTTCCTCATCATCCAGATGCCCGCCGGCGACTACGTCTCAACCTACGTCGAAGAGCTCAGAGTCTCCGGCGTTGAGGTAACTCCGGACCAGATCGACAATCTGAAGAGGCGCTACGGACTCGAAAAACCCATATACACGCAATATGCCACATGGATGAAGAACATGATCCTTGATGGTGATTTTGGCCGCTCCTTTCGGTGGAACAAGCCCGTGCGGGACATCCTGCTGGAGCGAGTCCCCCTGACAATTGTGGTTTCTCTGGCATCAACTGCGTTCGTATTCCTGCTTGCGATTCCGATTGGGATCTACTCGGCGACCCACAAGTATTCGCCTCTCGATTACCTGGCGACCTTTATTGGCTTCATCGGTCTCTCCGTGCCGGGTTTCCTGCTCGCCCTTATCCTGGTGTGGGTGATGTATATCACGTTCGATGTGAATATGAGCGGGCTTTTTTCGCGTGAATATGTCGATGCACCGTGGAGCATCGCCAGGGTGCTGGACATGCTCAAACGCATCTGGTTCCCGATGATCATCATTGGGATGTCGGGAACGGCCGGTCTCATCCGTGTGATGCGGGCGAACTTGCTCGATGAACTTCAGAAACAGTACGTCATCACCGCTCGGGCAAAGGGTCTTCCTGAGCGGCAGCTTCTCTTCCGTTATCCTGTACGGATGGCCCTGAACCCAATCGTCAGCACGATCGGCTGGATTCTCCCTGCCATCGTCGGAGGTGAAGTGCTCGTGTCGATAGTGCTCAACCTACCGACCACCGGACCGGTGCTTCTGGAGGCCGTCCAATCTCAGGACATGTACCTGGCGGGAAGCATCACGCTCTTCCTCAGCATCTTGACGGTAATCGGAACGTTGGTGGGCGATCTCCTGCTCGCATGGCTCGATCCGCGCATTCGATTTGGAAAGGCTGGAGAATAGACATGACCACAGAGATTCAAACGAAGCGGACAGAGATGGCGGTCGAAGAGCGAGAGCGGTATTATCAGGCCGGCCAGTGGCAGCTGGTGTGGTGGCGGTTCAAGAAACACGTGCTCGCGACAATCGGCCTCGGGATACTCATCCTTCTCTACCTCGTGGCGTTACTCGCTGAGTTCGTCGCCCCCTATCGTGTGGGCACGCGATTCGAGGGGTACGGGGACGCACCGCCTACTTCCGTTCACATAATGGCGAATGGTGAACTAACAGGTCCCTTCGTCTACGGCACGACGCGTAAGCTCGACATGAAGACGTTCAAGACCAACTACGTCCAGGATACGTCCAAGCGAATCCCGATTCGCCTCTTCTCTCGTGGGGAGCCTTATCAACTTCTCGGCATACTCTCCACCGATATCCATCTCTTCACCACCGCAGGCAATACTCCGGTCCTCCTGTTCGGCGCCGATCGGCTCGGTCGGGACATCCTGTCCCGGACCATATACGGGTCCCGTATTTCGCTGTCGATCGGGTTTGTCGGCGTGGCAATAAGCTTTGTGCTTGGTCTGGTCATCGGCGGCATTTCCGGGTACTTCGGGGGGCTTGCGGACCTCATCATCCAGCGTATCATCGAGTTCATCCTCGCGTTGCCGGCGATTCCACTATGGATGGCTCTCTCGGCCGCACTGCCGAGGGAATGGTCGGTCATCAAGACCTACTTCTTCATTACGATCATCCTGTCGCTCATCGCTTGGACCACCCTGGCACGAGAGGTCCGCGGCAAGCTCTTAGCTCTTCGGGAAGAGGACTTCGTGGTGGCCGCACGTCTCGCGGGCGCAAACTGGCCGCGGATCATGCGCGTGCATCTGTTCCCATCCTTCACAAGCCACCTTATTGTGACCATAACGCTGGCGATACCCGGGATGATCCTCGCCGAAACGGCCCTGAGCTTCATTGGGCTCGGACTGCAGGCTCCAGCGGTGAGTTGGGGTGTGCTCCTCCAGGATGCACAAAATATCGCGACGGTTGCTCAACGACCCTGGCAACTCATTCCCGCTATCTTTGTCATCGTCACGGTGCTCATGTTTAACTTTCTGGGAGACGGACTTCGTGACGCCGCCGATCCATATTCGGTCTAACGACCAGCAGGGATGGTGATTTATGGCACCTGACCAGACAGTCCTGGAGATAGAGAACCTCAAGACCTACTTCTTCCTTGACGAAGGCACTGTCAAGGCAGTCGATGGCGTCTCCCTTTCGCTTGCAAAGGGAAAGACCCTTGGGATCGTTGGCGAGTCGGGCTGCGGCAAGAGCGTCACCGCGCGCTCCGTGCTCCAGATCGCCGGCGCTGGCGGAAAGGTTGTCGAGGGCAACATCCTCTTTCATCGCGACGGAGATATTATCAACCTGGCGCGACTACACCCGACCAGCGAAAAGATCCGTCAGATCCGGGGGCGGGATATCGCCATGATCTTCCAGGAGCCGATGACATCCTTTTCCCCCGTGTACACGGTCGGGAGACAGATAATGGAAGTGATCCTCTACCACACGACTGCGACGAAGAGCGAGGCGCGTCAACGCGCCATCGAACTGCTCGGCAAGGTAGGGATTCCGCAGCCCGGCCGGACCGTCGATGCCTACCCCTTCGAGTTATCCGGAGGCATGAGGCAGAGGGCGATGATCGCCATGGCCCTAGCGGGGGATCCATGCATCCTCATCGCTGATGAGCCGACAACTGCGCTTGACGTGACGATCCAGGCTCAGATTCTCGCTTTGCTGAAAGACGTGCAGCATGAGACCGGCATGGCCATCATGATCATCAGCCACAATATGGGCGTCATCGCCGAGATGGCTGATGAGGTGGCCGTCATGTACCTCGGCATGGTCGTCGAGAGAGCCACCGTCTGGGAGCTGTTCGATCATCCCTCGCACCCATATACGATCGCTCTTATGAACTCCATTCCTTTGGTGGAGGAAAAAGCAAGGGAGCGGCTTGAGTCGATAAAGGGAAGCGTCCCAGACCCGTACTCCACCGTCACCGGGTGCCCTTTCCACCGGCGGTGCCCGAGCTTCATGCCCGACCTCTGCGATACGGTGCTACCGGTAGAGACTCCGGTGGCGGGCAACCCGGAACACACCGTCAGGTGCCACCTCTATCCGGGAAGCGCGGCCGGTGTAAGTCGAGGAATGGCTGAACGGATACCTGGCACAGCACGGACGACGAGTTGACGGCCATTGCGCAGTGCTCCGTAATTCCAATTGAGCTGAGTGCATTGCTCAGACCTATCTCGACCTTTGACACATGTAGGGAAAGCTGATGAGTACCGACGGCATCGACAGCCAGGACAAGATACTTCTCGAGGTAAAGGGCCTCAAGAAATACTACCCCATTCAGAAGGGCTTTCTGAAGAGAGTCGTTGGCCAGCTACGGGCGGTTGACGACGTAAACTTCCGCATCCATGAAGGACATACACTCGGCCTGGTTGGTGAGTCGGGCTGTGGCAAGACGACGGTCGCAAAGGCAGTCGTCCGCGCCGTGGATCCGACTGGGGGTGAGATCCTCGTTCAGGACAATGGTCACGCCATAGACCTGGCACAGCTTCAAGGGTCGGATCTCAAGAACGCGCGCCGCAACATCCAAATGATCTTCCAGGATCCAAACTCTTCCCTTAATCCCAGACAGCGAGTACGAGACATTATTGGGGAGCCACTCTATGTGAACAAGGTAGCGAAAGGCAAGGCACTCGAGAAGCGCGTCAGCCAGTTGATGGATGCCGTTGGCTTGCGGCCGGAGCATACTATCCGTTACCCCCACGCCTTCTCGGGCGGACAGAGGCAACGCATCGGCATCGCTCGCGCCTTGGCACTGAACCCGAAGCTCATTGTTTGTGATGAACCAACGTCGGCACTTGATGTCTCGATCCAGGCGCAAATTCTGAATCTTCTGAAAGACCTGCAGGAGGAGTTCCGCCTCACGTATCTCTTTATCTCCCACGATCTCGGCGTCGTCCAGCACATCAGCGATCGAGTTGCCGTAATGTATCTGGGCAAGCTGGTCGAGGTCGCGCCGACGCAGCAATTATTTAATGGGCCCCGTCATCCTTATACTGAGGCACTACTGTCCGTGTCGCCGAAACCACATCCAAAGTACCGGGGACAGATCCAGATCCTTTCGGGGGAGGTGCCGGATCTTTCCCAGGCTAGAGCCGGGTGTTATTTTGCCTCCAGGTGTCCCTACGCGCAGCCGGTATGTGTCGCCGAGCCGCCACCGCTCCGGCCCGTGAATGGCAGCAACGGCGAACACCTGGCCGCATGCCACTTTTCGGAGACGCTATCACTGAGAGGAATCTGAATGCCACCATCGAGACCCTCCACCGACTTCGACGGGTCACCACCGCTCCGATGTGGTCGCTCCGGTACTGTATCTACCACAACAATCTGCCACACCTTGTCCGTTGCCGATAATTCGGACACCTGGCAGGTCAGTTGGTGGACACGCCAACCGGTTCCAGATGCAGCCAGCCTGGTAGTGATTTAAGCATGCTAGCCATGATGCTCATTTTTGCGCTTGCTGTAGCGGCGCTGCTTGTGCTGGTCGGCTGGGCCACGAACGTGGCGCTCGCGAAGATGATTGGTGAGAAGCACCGTATCCTTGAGGAGATCGTCACTACTGGACAGGTGCCGCGCAGATGGAGCGAGCCGTTCGAGACAAAAATAGCCAGGCTGAACCAGGATCCCCGGAATGCGGGCAAGGTCGCTGACCTGCGAACCAGAGGCACGAAGCGGTATCTGAAGAAGCTCGATGGCCTGGTCCATTATGTAGAAACGTCTGCGCCAGTGGAGGGGTACGACACGCGCAAGATGCTGCTGGACAGATTAGCGAACGCTCGCGCCGCATGGCAGAATCGGGACTGAACTTCTGGCAACGGTCGAGACGGCACGATTCCAGGTGAGTGCGCTGCGGCTGAGCCATGCAGGTTGGAACACTTCTCCGAGTGGTTGCGGGTTGCTTCTGGCACTTGTGATGCAACTGCCGGAGAGCTAGTTTCGAATCAACGGACTCGGCTCCTGGCAAAGGAGGATTAGAATGGCTGTCCCTACCGTCATCAGACAAGTCCGCGGCGATATGGAGATCCGCACCTCAAATGGAGTTTTACTCGGCAGAGTAGTGGATGTCCTTTGGGGGACGGATGTCAGCGGGCAGCGGCACAGCCTGGCACAACTCGGGATACGCGAGACCGGGGACACAGAGGACGAATCAGTTGCCTCCAATGCGGGAGTGTCTGACGCAGTCCTCAGGGCGCACGGTGAATTATCAGGCGACACGATATTCGTGCCTCACCAGGCAGTCGCTGGTGTCTCAGAGCGGTGTGTCCTGCTCTACGTGGATGACTTAGCCGCCAACGTAAGCAATTGGCACAGACCGCCGGCGTGGATACAAGCCGACGGACAGGTGCCCGCTCACTCCTCCTGAAGCCACCGTGTCGGGACAGGCGCGACGAGTCAAAAAGGCCGGTCACTGCCCGCCGATGCCCTTGGCCTCTACTGCCGAGGATAATGGACAGGCGTGCAGAATGCCGCTCCCGAGAGTGAACCTGCGCCGCTTGGGTTATCGCCTCTGCTCTTGCTTAGCTTTCGTGTTCATCCCACCAACCCGCAAAATGAGGCAGGAGAGAGCTCGGATCAACGTCGTCTGAGGCGAGTTGGTACCGGTTGTCGGCGGAGACGCGGATGTACTTACCGGAGTTGTTCGGCAACGCCTTGTGAACGGTGTGACTGTGAAACAGCAGACAGTCGCCCGCCTTCATGTCGGATGAATGCCACTCGACTTCCTCTCCCAGAACAACGCCCGTTCCCCCGGTGCCCCTCATTGGAATATGTTCCCGGTATCCGGACTGATTGGAGCCAGCAAGGATAGCGAGCCCTCCCAGCGAGCGCGGGCAAGCACCCAGGGGCATCCATAGCGTGTATGTGCGCGTCGCACCCTTGATGAGCGGAAAGTCCTGATGGGGAGGAGTCGATTCTTCCTGCCGGGTTGGAAAGGTGATCCGGCCAATCTTGCGCGGGTGAGCCAGCACCTCGCCGCCAAGCAATCGCTCCATCAAGCCCATGAGCGCCGGATGGTAGGGCAGAGCCTCGAACGAAGGCAACTCCAGCACCCGGCGATACACGGCCATGTACTCCGGCTCCCCCTCAATGGATGCTCCCTTGCCGCTCCACACGCCTTCCATCAAAGGTGCATCGGGATCCAGCCAACCGGCATCTTGGCACAACTCAAGGATGTCCTTTCGGACTTCGAGGACGGTCTCTTTCGGAACGAGACCCTGGAAGTACAGATAGCCATGCTCCTCAATCATACCGCGCAACGCATCGGTATCACCGAGCGCATCACTCGCGACCATAAGGGACTGTTCTACGGTCATTCTCAAACACCTCCTACTCGTTTTCAGACACCGGAAAACGTGCCCGCGAAGCTTTGCGATACTACTATAGCACAAGTGTAGCACAAGTGGCTCCGAGGCTGGATAGCGCGCATTGCATCATAATTAATCTTGCTGAAGGGGTATACGTTGCATCATATGTCATCTTGCCGAGAGGAGTGTCAGGAGGATGAGTGTGAGGCAGCAGAGCAAGTGGGATGTAACGCACAAGATGCACGAGCGATACCTCAAGGCGAAGAAGAAAGCAGATAAGACGAAGCTACTGGACGAGTTCGTGGAGCTTACCGGGTACGACTGAGTGTACGCCAGGACACTGCTCAAGCACAGTCCGCCCGTACGCAAAGGCACGATCCGGCGAGCCGGTCGCCCCATTGCGTACGGGTCGCAGATAGCAGCAGCGCCTTCCGGTATGCGCCGAAGCCACAGGCTGGATCTGACAGACTTCCCCGGCGGCGGTCCGGCTCTGCCGGGCCTTAGCCGGGGGTACGTCCCGGCAAGCGGCTGGTGGCGATCCTGCCGGAGCTGATCCCCGCCATCGAGAGGGAAGGGGCGCTGACACTGTACAGCGACGAGCGGCAGGCTCTGCTCTCGATGAGTTCGGCCACGATTGACAGGAGATTGCGAGCGGCGAGGAGGATAGCCAGACCCAAGGGGTTGTCGCGTACGAAGCCTGGGTCGCTGCTCAAGTCTCAGATATCCATCAGAACCTACACGCCCAGCGGCGAGCAGATACCGGGTTTCGTGGAGATAGACCTGGTGGCGCACTGCGGTGAGTCGGGTGCTGGGGAGTACCTGTACACACTGGTAGTCACAGACATAGCAACAGGTTGGACGCGTGGGCGAGCCGGTGGCCAATAAGGGTCAGATGGCTGTGTACTCGGCACTGAAGACTATCAGGGGTAGGCTGCCGATGCCGCTGCTGGGTATAGACAGCGACAATGGGAGTGAGTTCATCAACGCGCACCTGCTGCGCTACTGCGAGGGAGAGAGCATCACCTTCACCAGGTGCAGGGCGTACCACAAGAACGACCAGGCGCACGTCGAGCAGAAGAACTACACCCACGTCAGGCGGGTAGTAGGTTACGACAGGCTGGAGGGGGAGGAGGCGCTACAGCAGCTCAGGGCGATATACAGGTTGCTGAGGCTGAGAACGAACGGCTGGCTGCCGACGATGAAGCTGGTGTCCAAGCAACGAGAGGGAAGCAAGGTCAAGAAGCGATACGACGAGCCGACGACGCCTTGGAGGCGGATGGTGCAAGGGGTGCACGAGCCGACGGAGGCGAGCAAGGAGTTCGAGAGGGAGCTGGGGGAGTGGGGACCGGTGGAGCTGAACAAGGCGATGGAGGCGGAGGTGGAGAAGGTGTGGAAACTGCGCACGCGAGCACAAGCACCTGTGTCAGCAACCGACGTATAGCAAGATGGAGTTATGATGCAACGAAAGGGCTTGAGCAAGATTTACTTATGATGCAACACGTAGCGGTTCACGGCAACTTCATGGACTTTCGTGCTCAAAGGGCCACGACCCTCGTTGATACCGGCTTGGCGAGCAACCTACCCGGTGGTGAAAGACGCGCGAGAAGTAGTACGGATCCGTGAACCCCGAGTGGTGGGCAACTTCGGTAACGTTCAGAGTACCCTCCAGCAGCAACTGACGTGCATGATTCAGGCGGAGGTGGATGAGATAGTCCTGAAACGTCAGGCCGGTGACCTGCTTGAAGATGCGCGTGAAGTGCGCGGGACTGAGGCCTACCTGCCGGGCAACCTCATCGCGACGCATCGTTCTCGCGAAGCCCGCGTGCAGCATTGTCTGGGCATGACGCATCGGCTGGGCGTCTACCCAGGACGACTCCTCGCTCGGCACAGGCTCGCTCAGCCATGCTGCGAGCAGCAGAAGCATGAGGCCGCGCTGTCTTACGGCATGCGTATATCCGTGGATCGAGTAGCTCAGGACGATCTGCTGGGCTAAGCGGAAGACCTCGACCCCTGGGGCGCTCCTCGCAGGTGGTGCGGGCGCCAGAGGGCACGGTATGGTGCTGTCGCCGGAAGGACGCCGAGTAGACGAAAGCCCACTGGTGTCCATCTCGGTCCAGTTGCAATCCTCGAAAACGAAGTGGATTCCCAGCAGGCGCAACGTCGGAGACTCAGCCGACACGATCTCATGCCGCTGCTCCGGCCCGTAGAAAAAGAGATCTCCAGCAAGCGCGGAGTAGCGCCTCCCGTCGAACGCTATCTGGCCCCGGCCGGCCTGTATGAGGAGAAGCTGGAAATCGCGGATGAAGCGCGGGCCGATCCGCTCGCCGGGTACGCAGTGGTAAAAGTTGGCATAGCGCCCATCGGGTTGACCTTGTGCCACCCTGTTCGGGCGCTCGCAGACACACCGGTTGTATGCATACCGCTCCGAATGCCGCCAAATGCGAAACCGAGCCAGCGACAATACCAGCATTCTCGCACAAAATGTTCCTTGAAGGCAACGCCGCTCGGATCAGCGTGGGTTGTGAGCTGGAGGACTGACGTGTTAGGATGCGGTGGTTGCTCCAGGGATGGAGTGTATCGGAAGAGAGCGATGCCCATGTGTGGCGCGCAGTAGATGGCTGGCCGCCAATCAAAACCAGCGGGAAACATCATCCTGTTGTACGTCGCGTGCTACGTGACCTGGGTAGCACTCTCCGTGCTTGGGCTGTACGTCGCGATTGTATGGCGTAGTGCGACCATCGACTTAACGACGCTGGTGACAGACGACGTATTGTCGATCGCGCTGGCCGACAAGGTTGTCGTCATCCTGCTTATGCTGGCATGGTTGGTGTTCGTCGTGGTCCTGGAGACGTATCTGCGGGCAGCAGTGACTCACGACCGTCTCTGGTCACTTGCCGCGAAGGTGCTCGTGGCGGAGGTGGTTCTCCTCGCGGTTGCCTACCTGGTCTAATGACCCCCTGGGATACTCGAGTCCCGAGCATTGGCTGGGCATAGAGTGTGAGGCGTCCAGGCGGCGAATGCCTGTGCCCGCGGGGCGTCCGCACGGTCAGGACCCGAGAAACTCAGCCACCCGGCACGAGAGGTGCTCGACGATCCTCTCCACGACCTGTGCTCCCAGCTCGCTGCTCGCGCTCCTACGGGGATCCTCGCCGCCGATGCCTTCCGTGGCGGTCCTGTCGTCCAGCCGCTCTATGTCCACGAGCTCTGGTCGCAGGTGCATCAGTATCGATGTCTCCCACTTGGCCGCGTGATCCCCGTGATAGCCCAACTCGCGCGCCAGCTCGTACTCCGGCAGCACCCAGACGACGGTCTCCGAATGGCGTCCGGACACGGTAAACGTATTAGCCGCCTCGACTAGCGCAGCCACGTGCTTCGGCCCGTAGTGGCCGGTGAGTACAACCACCAGCTTGAACCCGACCATCGCAAGTTGCTCGAGGTACTCCTTCAGCAGTAGCATTACTGTGTCCCTGCTGAATTCCAGCGTGTACGGGAGGCCGTTTTCAGCCAAGGTGCTGAACCCGCACCACACGGGCGGGACGACGATGCCGCCGACTCGTTCCGCAACCATTTCGCACAGCCGGTGCGCTTTCAGGGAGTCCAGTCCTAGTGGGAGATGCCGCCCGTGCCACTCCAGCGCGCCCCAAGGTAGGTACGCGACGGGGGCTCGGGATAGCTCCTCACCAAACTCCTTCGGCAGGGAACCTTCGTAGTTCATCGGATGCTCCTCGTACCGCCACCATTGAGGCTCAGGGCAAGGCTATTAAAGGGTGGTAATGCCTCCGCGCTGTCATTCACCGGCGATATCTAGCGGCGCCGACTCATAGCCCTGAGTGAACATCGGCCCATTAGATTCTGCCGCCTCGACCGCCCGTGGCACCTCAGTTTCGGGCCATTCGGGAGAAAAAGGCTGTCAGAAAGGCTGTCAAACTGCCCAGTCGGGTAGCACTGTGGGGTGCGAACTGTGAGCCTCTCTGCGTCGTAGCTAAGGTTTCTCGGGTAGGCCGCCAGAGACTCGAACTCTGAACCCACTGATTAATAATACGTGATCTGCGGTAAGCGTGTCGTGATCTGCGGTGGCACCCGTTTCCTCCACCGTCCGACCACTTTACAGATAACTCCGCACGTGCC
>Ga0136612_10001073_pt1 | contig 11301 bp, 9 predicted proteins | sample AntDryUQ224A2306_2_FD_106644 | JGI IMG/M metagenome (GOLD analysis project Ga0136612, IMG submission 106644) | Polar desert sand microbial communities from Dry Valleys, Antarctica - metaG UQ224A (23.06) | ecosystem: Environmental > Terrestrial > Soil > Desert | place: Antarctica: Dry Valley...
AACTACAAGGATCAGCTACATGTCAGTCGCAACGGCACAGAGAGTCGGCAGGGTCGTCCAGGTCATCGGACCGGTCGTCGACATCGAGTTCGCGGGCGGGCAGCTGCCCGACATCTACAACGCGGTGCGGATCAAGTCTGAGGGAAAGGGCGGGCAGGCAATCGACGTGATCGTCGAAGTCGAGCAGCACCTCGGAGAGAACCGGGTCCGCACGGTGGCGATGAAGCCGACCGACGGCATGCAGCGGGGCATGGAGGCGATCGACACCGGATCGCCGATCACGATGCCGGTGGGATCGGCCACCCTTGGGCGCGTGATGAACGTTCTGGGGGAGCCGGTGGATTTCCCGGACCGGCCGGTGGAGTCCGCCGAGCGCTGGTCGATTCACCGCAAAGCCCCGTCGCTCGAGGAACAATCGACCGAGCTGCAGATGTTCGAAACGGGCATCAAGGTCATCGACCTGCTCGAGCCGTACGTGCGCGGGGGAAAAATCGGGCTGTTCGGCGGCGCCGGCGTCGGCAAGACGGTCATCATCCAGGAGCTCATTCACAACGTTGCGATGAAGCACGGCGGCGTATCGGTCTTCGCCGGCGTCGGAGAGCGGACGCGCGAAGGCAATGATCTCTGGCTGGAGTTCCAGGAGAGCGGCGTCATCAACGCCGAGGACCTCTCGAAATCGCGTGCCGCCCTCGTCTACGGACAGATGACGGAGCCGCCGGGCGCGCGACTGCGAGTCGCGCTCAGCGGCCTCACGGTCGCCGAGTACTTCCGCGATGCAGAGAACAAGGACGTGCTGCTCTTCATCGACAACATCTTCCGCTTCACGCAGGCGGGCTCCGAGGTCTCGGCGTTGCTGGGCCGCATGCCCTCGGCGGTCGGGTACCAGCCCACGCTCCTGACGGAGATGGGTGAGCTGCAGGAACGGATCACGTCCACCAAGAAGGGATCGATCACCTCGGTCCAGGCGATTTACGTCCCCGCGGACGACTACACCGATCCGGCGCCTGCGACGACGTTCGCGCACCTCGATGCGACGACGAACCTTTCGCGCGCCATCGTCGAGCTTGGAATCTACCCGGCCGTCGATCCGCTCGCGTCGACGTCGCGCATCCTCGATGCGCGGATCATCGGTGATGAGCACTACAACGTCGCCCGCCAGGTGAAACAGATCCTGCAGCGGTACAAGGATCTGCAGGACATCATCGCGATTCTCGGCATCGACGAGCTGTCGGAGGAAGACAAGCTGACCGTGGGCCGCGCCCGCCGTATCCAGCGCTTCATGTCGCAGCCTTTCTTCGTCGGCGAGCAGTTCACCGGGCTTCCGGGAAAGTACGTGCCCGTCGCCGACACCGTGCGCAGCTTCAAGGAAATCGTGGCAGGCAAATGGGACCACCTGCCCGAGCAGGCGTTCTACATGGTCGGCACGATTGAAGAGGCGGTCGAAAAAGCCGAGAAGATGAAGGGGTAGCGGTGGCTCTTCCTACTCACATCGATCTGCAGATCGTCACGCCGGAGCGTCGCCTCGTCCAGGAACAGGTGGACGAAGTGGAGATCCCGGGCGCCGAGGGGTACTTCGGCGTGCTGCCGGGGCACACGCCACTGCTCGCGTCGCTGACCGTCGGCGAACTGTGGTACCGGAAGGGGCAGGAGAAGTTCTACCTGTCGATTGCGTTCGGCTTCGCGGAAGTCCTGCCGGACCGTGTGACGATCCTGGCGCGGATCGCCGAGCGCCCGGAAGACATCAGCATCGAGCGCGCCGAGTCCGCGCGGAAGCGGGCCGAGGAGCGGCTCGCGCAGCCGAAATCGGACGTCGACTACGAACGCTCCCGCGTCGCGCTGATGCGGTCGATGGCGCGGCTCCAGGTGGCGGCGCGTCTCCCCGGCGGCGTTCCGAGACGCACGCGCGACGCCGCGAAAGGCTGACGGATCATCCATGACCCCGGTGCATTCGCTCTCGTGGGCCGTCAGCACGGACCCGGGGCTCAGGCGAACGAGCAACGAGGACAGCTATTCCACCCGATCGGACCTTGGTCTGTTCGTCGTGGCCGATGGCATGGGCGGCCACGTCGCGGGAGAGGTGGCATCGCGGGTCGCGGTGGAGGCGATCGAGGCGTTCGTCGAGGAAACGGCCGGCGCCGACAAGAATCGGACGTGGCCGTTTCCGTTCGATCCAGCGTTGAGCTTTGAAGGCAACCGACTCAAGGCTGCCTTCCGTCTGGCGAACCGGCGCATCGCGTCCGCGATCGCCGACTCGCAGGATTTGCGCGGGATGGCAACCACCGCCTCGGCGATCCTGATCGGAGCCGGCGCCGCGAGTCTCGGGCATGTCGGCGACAGTCGTGTCTACGTGCTGCGCGGCGGCAGGCTCGCCCAGATGACGCACGACCACTCCTGGGTCGAAGAGCAGGTTCGCGCCGGTACGCTCAGCGCGAGCGCCGCGCGTCAGCATCCGTGGCGCAACGTCGTTACGCGCGCACTCTCGGGAGGCGAGGACCCGGAGGTGGACGTGACCGAGGTCGTCCCCACTCCCGGCGAGCGGTTCCTCCTCTGCTCCGACGGCCTCTTCGGGGTGGTTCCGGACGATCGCATCGAGGAAATCCTGGGCGTCGCCGGCGTGGCACTGGACGGCATCTGCCGCCGCCTCGTCGAGGCGGCCAACGAGGCCGGAGGGCCGGACAACATCACCGCCCTCATCCTCGAGATCGATGTTCCATAATCTCGCGCGGCTGTTCCGCTACCGCGGGCTGATTCAAAGCCTGGTAGCCCGCGAGCTCAAAGCACGCTACCGGGGGTCGGTCCTCGGGTTCTTCTGGTCGTTCATCAATCCGCTGCTCCTGCTCACGATCTACACCCTCGTGTTCAAGTACGTCATGCCCGGGACGCACACGGGAGTGGAGCCCTATGCCGTTTTCATGTTCTGCGGCATCCTGCCCTGGACGTGGTTCTCATCGTCGCTCGCCGAGTCATCCAACGTCCTGATCTCCGGCGGCAATCTGATCAAGAAGGTGCTCTTCCCTGCCGAGATCCTGCCGATCGTGACCGTGCTCGCGAACATGATCCACTTCTTCCTGGGGCTGTCGATTCTCGCGGCCTTTCTCGCGTATTACCAGCTGCCCCCCACGCTGACGCTCGCGTGGCTGCCCGTCGTCATCCTCGTGCAGCTGGTGCTGACCATCGCCTTCGCGCTCATCCTGTCGGCGCTGACCGTCCATTTCCGGGACCTTCGCGACATCCTCGCCAATCTCCTGACGTTCTGGTTTTTCGCGACGCCCATCATCTATCCCTGGTTCCAGGCGCCAGACGTCGCCAAGCGGTTCCTCAACCTCAATCCATTCACGCATCTCGCGGTGTCCTACCAGGAGATCCTGTTCTTCCGGGGGGACTTCGGCCACCTGAAGTGGCTGCTCGTGCTGGGGGCGATCTCGATCGCGTTTTTCCTGTTCGGCTACTTCGTGTTCGATCGCCTCAGAGACACGTTTGCGGAGGAGGTGTGAGAATCAGCTTCCAGCTTCCGGCTTCCAGCTTTCAGCTACACACGGGTGACACGGTGCGCACTCTCAGCCACGGTCCGCAGATTGTCGGGGAACCTGGGACCTGGAAGCTCGAACCCCGGAGCGGGAAGCTGGAAGCCGGAAGCTGGAAGCTGCCATGAACGCCATCACCGTAACCAGCGCCTCGAAGGTGTATCGCCGGTACAGTCGGCGGAGGCAATTCTCCACGCTGAAGAGCGCGCTGCTGTCGCGCAGCCTGATCGCCAACCTCAGGCCGGACGAAATGTTCTCGGCCGTGCGCGACGTCACCTTTTCGGTGCGGAAGGGTCGAACGCTCGGGGTGATCGGCCGCAACGGCTCGGGCAAGAGCACCCTGCTCAAGCTCGTCGCCGGCATCACCAAGCCGTCAACCGGGTCCGTGGAGGTCGACGGGCGCATTTCGGCGCTCATCGAGCTTGGCGCCGGGTTCCACCCGGAGATCTCGGGCCGCGAGAACGTCTTCATCAACGGCATCATGCTCGGGCTGTCGAAGCGTGAGATCACGCGCAGGTTCGACGAGATCGTCGAGTTCGCCGAGATGAAGGAATTCATCGACGCCCCGGTGAAGACCTACTCGTCCGGCATGTACATGCGCCTGGGCTTCGCGGTCGCCATTCACGTGGATCCGGACGTCCTGCTGGTCGACGAGGTGCTCGCGGTCGGCGACGAGGGATTCACGCACAAGTGTCTCGACAAGTTCGCCGAGTTCAAGCGGCGCAACAAGACCATTCTGCTCGTGACACATTCCCTCGGCCTCGTCGAGCGATTCTGCGACGAGGCGCTGTGGATGGACGGCGGCCAGATGAAAGGGCTGGGGGATCCCAAACGAATTGTCGGGGCGTACATCACCGCCGTCGAGGTCACCGAGGAACATCAGCTTGCGGCCGGGGACGCGCGGGCGCAGGAGTCAGCCGCCGTCGTCTCCCCGGACGAACCGGCGAGCGCCGTGCTCCCGGACCATCCGATCGAAACGGTTGCAGGTCCGGCCGACATGTTCCGGGCGACCGAGGGCCGCTGGGGGTCCCGCGAAGTCGAAATAACGGACGTGGAGCTGCGCGGCCCTGACGGAGAGGCTGCCCACGTGTTCCACAGCGGGCAGCCGCTCACCGTCCGCATTGCCCTGCGGTCCCCCGTGGAGATCGACGACTTCGTGATCGGGATCGGGCTCTTCAACGCGGAAGGCGTCTGCTGCTACGGCACGAATACGAGCATCGAAGAGCTCAAGGGAGAGCGCATCGTCGGCGACGCCGAGGCGCGGTTCACGATCGAGAGCCTGGATCTGGTGGAAGGCACGTATAAACTCGACGTCGCCATCCACAAGGTCGACGGTTATCCGTACGACTACCATCGGCTTCTCTATACATTCCGGGTCAAGTCGCGCACGAAGGACGTGGGTATCTACCGCCCGCGCCACGAATGGCAATTCTCGGACACGCTCACGTTCAGCCGCACGGGTGCGCCGCAATGAGAAGACGCGCCCGATGACGGCAGATCGCGTCGCCCCGTCCCGGGTGATGGCGCCCGACATGGTGAGCGCCTTCGTGGGCCGCGAGCGCGCGGCCGGACGCCGGATCGTCTTCACGAATGGCGTGTTCGACCTGCTGCACCCGGGGCACGTCCGGTACCTGCAGGACGCGCGGGCACTGGGCGACCTCCTGGTTGTCGGGATCAATGCGGACGAATCGGTCCGCCGGAACAAGGGGCCGACCCGCCCGATCAATCCGCAGCACGAACGTGCCGAAGTGCTTGCCGCGCTGGCCTGCGTCGACGCGGTGGTCATTTTCAGCGAAGACACGCCCGCCGAGATCATCCGGCTCGTTCAGCCGGACGTTTTGGTGAAGGGCGCCGACTGGGCGGCCGACGCCATCGTCGGCCGCGATACCGTCGAAGCGCGCGGCGGCCAGGTGGTCCGCATCCCCGTCGAAGAAGGCTACTCAACGACCGCCATCATCGAACGCGTTCGACAGGGTGGCTCCGCCTGAGCTGCTCCTGGTGGCAGCACGCCGTCCGCACGGGCCCAATGCGATAAAATAAGAGGTTTCCACACCTCAGGAACCGCACGAACCGTGTCTTCTTACACCTCCAGCTCGCTCACCCTCCGTTCGCTGCTGAAATCGGCCGCGAGCCGTCTGAGGCTCGGCATGCCCGCCCCGAAAGTGTCCGGACTGACGGCCCCTGCCAAGGCCCTGTTCGCGGTCGCCGCCGCCGACCGTGGGTTCACGCTCCTCGTGGTCCCTACCGATGGCGACGTCGAGACCATGACGACCGACGCGCGGTTCTTCTTCTCGGCGCTCGAAGGGTTGGCCGACGCCGAGGTGGAGCGGAGCGTTCTGCCGTTTCCTTCTCACGAGGTGGACCCGTACCGCGGGCTCGCTCCGCATTTCGACATCGCATCCGCGCGTGCTCGGGCCCTCCATGCGCTGATCCAGGGGCAGTGCCGGCTTGTCATTGCCTCGGCCGCCGCCCTGCTCCCGCGCCTGAGTCCTCCGGAGCGGCTCAACGCTGCCGCGATTTCGCTCAAGCCAGGTCAGGACATCTCCCCCACGGATCTCGGAGATCTGCTCGCGGCTGCGGGCTACACACGACAGGATCCGGTGGACGAGGCCGGAGAGTTCTGCGTGCGCGGCGGCGTCGTCGACTTCTACCCCGCTGGTGCGCCCGAACCGATCCGCCTGGAGTTCGTCGGTGACACGATTGAATCGATCCGTGGATACGACCCGGCGACGCAGCGCTCGACGGCAGGGCTCGGCCAGGCGGCAGTGACGCCGTTGCAGGAACTGCCCGGAGACCTGGATTCGGCGGACCGATCCGCCAGTGCATTCGACTACCTGTGGTTTCATGGCCGGCCGCACGTACTCATCTCCGAGGCCGACGAGGTTGTTGCCCACGGCGAAAAGCTGACGCAGCAGATCCTGGCGAGCCATGAGGAGGCGGTCACGAAAGGTCACCGGGTACCGGCACCGCAGGAGCTCGTGGTGTCCTGGCAGGACGCCGCGGCATGGCTCGACGGGGGCACGGCGCTAGAGACGCTGTCGCTGGACGAATCGGCGCATATCGCGTGTCAGCCGGCCATGCAGTTTTCCGGGCGCGTGCCCGATTGGGCCGGGGCGATAAGGACCGGGCGGCAGGCCGGTGACACGATCGTATTCATCGCCAACTCGCCGGGTCTTGCGGAGCGGACGATCGAGCTGCTGGCGGAGTACGAGATTTTCGCGGCGCCCATCGAACGGGCTGAGGACGTACGAATGGCGTCCGTCCTCGTGGGAACGGGACACCTGTCGCGAGGCTTCCGGCTGCCGGAGGCCGGACTGCAGTTCTGGGCAGAGACGGACGTCTTCGAAGAGGACCGGAAGACGCACGAACGTCGGCGGTCCGCCACCAGGACCTTCCTGTCCGATTTCCGCGACCTCAAGGTCGGCGATCTCGTCGTGCACGTGGATCACGGGATCGGCGTCTTCGTCGGCCTGAAGCGCATCGAGATGGGAGGCGCCCCGCAGGAGTTCATGGAGCTCCGGTACTCGGGCGAGGACAAGCTCTTCGTACCGGTCGAGCGCCTCGACCTGGTGCAGAAATACACGGGTGCGTCGAAGCCGTCGCTCGACAAGCTCGGAGGCACCACCTGGGAGAAGGCGAAGACCCGGGTCAAGAAGGCCATGCGCGACATGGCCGAGGAGCTGCTCAAGCTGTATGCCGCACGCAAAGCGGTGCCCGGCCACGCATTCAGCACGGATTCACACTGGCAGCAGGAATTCGAGGACGCGTTCGAGTGGGACCTGACGCCGGACCAGAAGACCGCCATCGCCGACATCAAGGGAGACATGGAGTCCTCCTCGACCATGGATCGGCTGCTCTGCGGCGACGTGGGCTATGGAAAGACGGAGGTCGCCATGCGGGCCGCGTTCAAGGCGGTGATGGACGGCAAGCAGGCCGCTTTCCTCGCGCCGACCACCGTGCTCGCGTTCCAGCACCTTAAAACGCTGAAGGATCGCTTTGCCGCATTCCCCGTGCGCGTCGACATGGTCAGCCGTTTCCGGACGAAAGGTGAGCAGAAGGCGACACTCGAGGATCTCAAGGCCGGCAAGGTGGAGATCATCGTCGGCACGCACCGCCTGCTGTCGAAGGACGTCGAGTTCCGCGATCTCGGGCTGCTCGTCGTGGACGAGGAGCAGCGCTTTGGCGTCGCCCACAAGGAGCGCATCAAGCAGATGCGGAAGCGCGTGGACGTCCTCACGATGACGGCCACCCCGATTCCACGCACGCTCAACATGTCGCTGGCCGGAATCCGGGACATGTCGATCATCGAAACGCCGCCGAAGGATCGGCTGTCGATCCAGACCAACGTGGTGAAGTTCGACCAGGCAGTGATTTCCTCCGCCATCCGCACCGAGATCGAACGCGGAGGGCAGGTTTATTTCGTGCACAACTTCGTCGAATCGATCTTCTCGATAGGCGCGCTGATTACCCGGCTGGTGCCGGAGGCGCGAGTCGTGGTCGGGCACGGCCAGATGGCCGAAGAAGATCTCGAGAAGGCGATGGTCGATTTCGTGGCGCACAAATTCGACGTTCTGCTGGCGACGACGATCATCGAAAACGGCCTGGACATCTCGAACGCGAACACCATCATCATCAACCGCGCCGATCGGTACGGCCTGTCGCAGCTCTACCAGTTGCGCGGGAGAGTGGGGCGGTCCGACAGACGTGCGTACGCGTATCTGCTGATTCCACCCGAGGACTCGTTGTCGGCGGTCGCAAAGAAACGGCTGGCCGCCATTCGTGAGTTCAGCGATCTCGGCAGTGGCTTCCGAGTGGCCGCGCTCGATCTCGAAATCCGGGGCGCCGGCAACCTCCTGGGCGGGGAGCAGAGCGGGCATATCGAAGCTGTCGGCTTCGACATGTACATGAAGCTGCTTGAAGGGACGATCAAGGAGCTCAAGGGAGAGGAGCTCAAGGACGAGCGTCGCGCCAACGTCAACCTGCGGGTGGACCTGCGAATCGACGATCAGTACATCCCCGACATGAACCAGCGGCTGACGGTTTACCGCCGAATGGGAGCGGTGCGGTCGGACGAGGAGCTGGGGAAGCTGCTCCTCGAGGTACGCGACCGATACGGGCCGCCGCCTGAGTCCGTCCAGAACCTGGGGGAATACGCAGCCATCAGGCTCCTCGCAGACCGGATCGGGCTCGAGTCGCTCGACCGCGAAGGGCCCGCGGTCGTCTTAAAGTTCAGACCCGACGCCAAGCTGGATCCGGCGTGGCTCTTCCGCGTGGTCCAGCAGCGGGGAGACATCACCCTTATACCGCCCGCAACGCTCAAGCTCGATTTGAAGAAGCCCCCGGCCCTGGAACGCCGGCCCGTCCAGAGTGGAAATCCGGTCGCTCCGCCGGCGATTCCGCCGCGTGGCAAGACGCGCAAGGGGGGGGACCCGGTCGCCGGTGGATCCTGGTGGGCGGCGCGGGCGCAGACTGGAGAAGTGACATCCGGCTTCACAAAGGACGAGATTATGCGGCCCCCCTCGGAGAACCCGCGCACCGACGATGGCGTGTTCGTGCGCGTATCGGTGCTGCTCCGCGAGTTGAGCGGGGGAAAATAATCGGGTAAGATATTAGTTTCCAGCAGTTTAGGTGAATTTATGAAGAAGCTTATTTGGGCCGGCATCGTGGTCGCGGCGTGTGCTGGGCCCGTTCGCGCCCAGATTCTCGAACGCGTGCTGGTGAAAGTGAACGGCGACATCCTGACGCAGACCGAGCTCGAGGAGAAGCAGACGGCCGCCATCCGCGCCCGCATCGCCGGTGGTGACTTGAAGCCTGACATCGCGAAGGACGGCGCCGAGCTCAAGAAGGCCATGGAGGAGGTCACGCCCCAGCTGCTCGTCGAGGCGATCGACGAACTGTTGCTCCTGCAGATGGGGAAGGAGAAGGGCTATCGCCTGAGCGATGACCAGTTCAAGAGCTGGCTCGAGAACCTGCGGAAGGAGCAGAACCTCCAGGACGACCAGAAGTTCTTCGCCGCACTCAAGCAGGAGGGAATGACGGTCGACGACCTCCGGAAGAACGTCGAACGCCAGTTCCTCGTCGGGCAGGTGCAGCGCGATGAAGTGGGCTCGAAGCTCTCCATCACCGAGGAAGAGGCGCGCCAGTACTATCTCGCACACAAGGACGAATTCGTGGACCCGGCGACGGTCACGTTGCGGGAAGTGCTGCTCGAAGTGCCCACCACGACGACGGGCGGTCAGGCGACTGTCAACGTGGGCAAGGAAGACGAGGTTAAGCAGGCCGCCGTGGCAGTCCGCGCGCGGGTTCTCGCAGGGGAGGATTTCGCCAGGGTGGCGGCCGAGGTCTCGGCAGCGGCGTCGAAGGCGAACGGCGGCCTCATCGGCCCGATCGCGCTGTCCGAAGTATCGCCATCCCTCCAGGCGCTCATCGCGACGATGAAAGCCGGCGATGTCACGGAGCCGCTGCGCGTTGCCCGGGGTTTTCAGATCCTGAAGCTCGAATCGCTGAAGCCCTCCGCGGCGCAGCCCTTCGAACGCGTGCGCGACCTCGTGGCCGACAAAGTGCACGACGCCCGGCAGCAGGTGGAAATCCGCCGGTTCCTGGGGCGGATGCGTGGACAGGCGATCATCGAATGGAAGAACGACGAGCTCCGGAAACTGTACGAAAAGCAGGTTGTGCAGTCCGCCACGCCGGCGGCTTCGGGGCTCTGAGCAGCTCCGCGCGAGCAGAAGGGGCGACCGCGGGGCAGGGCTGAAGCACAGGCATGACGCAAGCGCCCCCGGACCCCTGGTATGCGATCTGGACGCGCTCGCGCCACGAGCAAGTGGTGCGCGATCAGCTGGAGCGCAAAGGGTATGCTGCCTTTCTCCCGACGATCCCGCGGTGGAGCCGGTGGAAAGATCGCAAGAAGAAGGTCGACTGGCCGCTGTTCCCCGGCTACTGCTTTGCCAGGTTCGATCCGCGCGAACGTCTCCCCATTCTCAAGTGCACCGGCGTCGTCAGCATCGTCTCGTTCGACGGCGAGATTGCTCCGATCCCGGATCTCGAAATCGATGGCATCCGGCGTCTGGTCGAGAGCGACCTGCAGTTCGACCCATGTCCGCTCATTCGGGAAGGCATGATGGTCGAGGTGGTGCACGGGCCCCTGCAGGGCGTAGTGGGGCGGCTGGTTCGGAAGGGGTCCCACGCGAGGCTCATGCTCGCCGTCGATTTGATCGGGCAGGCGGTCAGCGTCGAAGTCGATGCGGCGGACGTGAGGGCCTACTGAACGTGCAACGTCCAACGTGCCGGGTGCCAATGTGCTGCCCCCACGTGCTGCGTGCGACGTGCTTCTGACGTGAACGAATGAAGATAGGAACAATCGAACTGACGACGCCGTATGCGCTCGCGCCGATGGCGGGGATGACCGACACCGCCTTCCGCCGCCTGGTGAAACGGAAGGGGGGGTGCGGCCTGGTCGTGACCGAGATGGTGAGCTCCGAGGGGCTCGTGCGCGGCATCGACCGCACGCTCGAGTACGCGGAGTACACCGAAGAAGAGCGGCCGGTGTCGATTCAGATCTTCGGCGGCGATCCGGAGAAGATGGCGGCGGCGGCGCAAATCGTCGAGCGGATGGGGGCCGACATCGTCGACGTGAACATGGGCTGCCCGGTGCACAAGATCGCGCGGCACAGCGCGGGGTGCAGCCTGATGCGCGAAACGGCGCATGCCGCCTACGTCGTGCGTGCGATGACGCGCGCGGTGAAGATTCCGGTCACGGTGAAGATGCGCGCCGGGT
>Ga0136612_10001074_pt1 | contig 11297 bp, 6 predicted proteins | sample AntDryUQ224A2306_2_FD_106644 | JGI IMG/M metagenome (GOLD analysis project Ga0136612, IMG submission 106644) | Polar desert sand microbial communities from Dry Valleys, Antarctica - metaG UQ224A (23.06) | ecosystem: Environmental > Terrestrial > Soil > Desert | place: Antarctica: Dry Valley...
GGCGGCAGGTCAGGCCGAAGCTGTAGCCGCAGCCCCCGGCCAGGTGCGCGGTGGCGGCGTCGACGTCGCCGTACGGGTAGGCCAGGGCGTCCAGGGGATGGCGCAGATGTTCGTGGAGGGCGCCGCGCGAGCGGGCGAGCTCGTCCGCGGCAGCGGCCGGATCCAGTCCGGTGAGCGCGGTGTGGGTGGCGGTGTGCGATCCGAAGCGCGCCCCCTCGCGCTCGAGCTCGGCGACGTCGTCCCAGGAGAGCAGCGGCGTGGGATCTCCGTGGCGCTCGTCCCAGCGCGTGATGCCGCCCGCCTCGCCGGTGACCAGGAAGCACATCGCGGTGAAGCCGTGGCGCCGCAGCAACGGCCAGGCCGCGGTCCGGAAGTCGCGATGGCCGTCGTCGAAGGTGATGCAGATGGCCCGCCCGGGAAGAGGGCGCCGCCGCGCTGCGGCCTCGCGCCACTGCTCGAGGCTGACGCTGTGAAAGCCCGCAGCGCGCAGGTAGCGCAGCTGCTCCTCCAGCGCGCTTGGGGTCACGCGATAGCGCCGCAGCCCGGGCGGCCCTGACTCGGCCACCCGGTGGTACATGAGCACGGGAAGGCGCACGGTGCTCACCGGCTCGGGCTCGGGCGGCGAGACCGGCTCGTCCCCGGACCGCCGAAAGCTCCTGGCGGCCTCGCTCGCGGGCGCCGCGCGGGCCTGGGCCGCGATGCGCCGCGGGCGGCGCAGCCGCGCCGGGTCGAGCCGGCCCCGCCGGCGCCTGAGGAGCTGGATCCGGTAGTGATCGCTGCGCAGCTCGGTCACCAGGTCGAGCCCCGGCGTCTCCTGGAGGACCGCGCCGATCGTCCTTGCCCCGAAGGGCACGTCCCAGGCGAAGCCCGCCTCGTCGGGGGCGTCGGCCACGACGTTGGCATGGGCGGCCAGCAAACTTCCGCCGGGCGCGAGGCCGGCGGTCAGGCGCCGGGCGCACGCGGCCAGCGCCGGTCGATCGTGGAGGTAGTAGAGGACCTCGCTGAGGACGATCAGGTCGAAGGGCCCGCGCGGTCGGTCGCTGCTCAGGTCGAAGCCCAGGAACGACACGTTCTCCAGGCCGGCGCAGCGGGCTGCGGCCCGCTGCAGGGCGATCTGCGAGAAGTCCGCGGCGACGAGCCGCCCCACGCGGGCAGCCAGGCGAGCCGTGAAGTGCCCTTCGGCGCAGCCGACCTCGAGCGCGCGCCGCAGCCGTCGCCTCGAAGCAGCGAGAGCGTCTGCTCGTACTTGCCCTCCTCGTATGCGCTCTCGTAGCGCCACGGGTCGGCACCCACCGCGAAGAGGGCCTCGAAGGCGTGCCGGTCGTAGGCGCGGGCCGGCCCCACGCCCGATTCATGGTGCTCTTGCTTCTCCTCGTGCTCGGGCGCTGCTGCCCTGCGCGGGCGCAACTCGGGGAGGTAGGCGGCACGCTGCGCACCGGCGGCCGCGGGCAGCAGGACGGCGGGCTCGCCGGCCGCGAGGGCTGAGGCCCGCAGCGCGCCGGCCGCGGCCGCGGGCAGCGCTACGCGACGCGAGGCGCTCGTGCCGGCTGGCGCCGACCTGGCTCCGAGCAGCAGCAGCGGGCGGGGGTCCCGTCGACGGCGCGCGGCGATGACGCTCCAGCCGTCGACGGACTCAAGGTCCTCGGGCTGCCGCTCGAATGGCGTGGGGAGATGTTCAGCGGCCCTGGCGGCCAGACGCTCCCGCAGCGAGCCGGGCGAGTCGAGCGGGCGCCCGAGCAGCGCCTCGCGCACGGCCACACGGCAGAGCTCCAGCCCCGCGGCGCTGGTCAGGACGGCGCGGAGCCGGTGGCTACCCACTTCGTGACCCTGCCCCGCCGTCGCCAGCGAGACCGCGCAGACCGGGACCCCGCCGACGGTCAGCGTGGTGCCGAGCCGCGGGAGGCCGGCTCGCACGGCGACCGGCTCGGCGCTGACCTCGACCACGTGCCAGGCCTCGGCGGCGGGCCCGGGGCCGACCCGCTCACGATCACCATCCTGCGCCTCGGTGTCGTAGAACCAGTCCACGGGGCGGTCGGGGCGATCCCACAGCTCCTGTAGCAAGACGGCCCAGCCCGCCCGCTCGTGGGCCTCGCGCAAGGCCGCGTCGTGGTCGGGTGACAGCCCGCTGGCCAGTTCGACCCCGCGGCGACGCACGACATGCGCGTCGCCCTCGCGCTCGAGCAGGTCCGGATATGTGCGGCGGGCGAAGAAGCGGCCCAGCACCGGCCAGAAGACGGCGGCCGCGGCCGCGTCGGCGACCACGTCGGCGGGAACCTCGCCGTCGCTGACCGGTAGCTCGATCCGGCCCAGCGCGGCCCCTTCGAGCTCCAGTCGCAGCTGCACGCGGTCGACTGCGGGCGGCGTGAGGACCGCTTCGAGCGGCTCGGACAGCTCGACCACCGCGGCGCGACTGCGTCCCAGGCGCAGCGGGGATGTCCATCCAGACCGCATCAGCGCGCCGCTCTCGAAGGCCCGCTGAGCCCGGCGGCTCCACCCCGGCGCGTCGCAGCGCTCCTGGACCGCGTCGAGCAGTCCGACGATCCGCTGGTCGAGCTCGGCACCCTTGCCGGTCGACCAGAGAGCGCCGTCGACACCGTCGACGGTGAGCGCGTCGAGCAGGGCCTCACCGGCCCAGGCGGGCTCGACCTCGGCGCGGGTGTGGCCCGGTATCTGCTCGAGTAGCGCACGCGGGTCACCGCCCTGCTTGAGGACGCGCCCCGCGCACCAGCAGGCCATCAGCAGCATCGCGCCGGGCGCCTGCTCCGGGGGGCGCCCCCGCGCTCGGTCGGGATGGGGCCGGAGCACGCGCGGATCGGAGGAGTGCCCGCGGGCGATGACCTCGATGGCGTCCGCGAGCATCCGCCTGCCGTCGAGCGAAGCCGAACCGGGACGCACGCGATAGCGCGCCACGCGCTGGCCGACGGCGGCGAAGCGTGCCTCCGTCCTGGCCAGGCGCTGCCAGAAGTCCCAGTCCTCGCAGGTGGCCAGCGACGGGTCGAAGGGGCCGATGATCTCGAACAGCGCCCGGCGGAACAGGCACGAGTTGACGGCGAAGACGGGGCGCCGGGCGAGCTCGGCGAACAGGGCCGCGGGGCGGGGCCAGAGCTCGTCGCGACGCCTGACCGCGTCCGGCCCGACCCGGGCCCACGCACCGTAGATCGCGTCCAGGCCGGGATCTGCCGCGGCTGCTCCCGCCAGCAGCTCGAGCGCCCGCGGCTCCAGCCAGTCGTCGGCGTCGAGAAACAGGGCCCACTCCCCGTGAGCCGCGGCGAGGCCGGCGTTGCGGGCGGCGCTGACGCCGCCCGGCTGCTGCTCGAGCAGTCGTATCCGCCCGTCTCGCGCCGTGAGCTCCCGGACGACCTCCGTCCCGCCGTCGCGTGAGCCGTCGTCGACCACGACGGCCTCCCAGCGGGGCTCCGTCTGCGCCCGAACGGACGCCAGCGCGTCGGCGACGGTGTCGCTGGCGTCCCGCATGGCCATCACGACGGAGATGCGCGGTTCCGTCTCCGAGCGCTCAACCACCTCGTCCACGCTAGCCGCCGCTCTACCATCCCCGCTCCACATGCGCCGAGCCCACGTTCACCAGATGACGCGACTCGGCCCGTGAGCGAAGCCCTGCGCGACGTCGCCACCTGCACGATCGAGCTGACACGCCCCCCGCCAGAGCTCGACATCGCCGCAGCCCGGGTGTGGCATCTCCTGCTCACCCTGGACGACGCGCCGTGCCTGCAGCTGGTGATCCCGAGCCCGGGCGCGGGGACCGGCCCGGAGTTCCTGCGCGAGGCGGTGCTCCGGCACGGCGACGGCCCGATCGCCCGGCGCGACGCGCTGGCCAGCTTGCGCCGCCGGCTCGGCGCTCCCACGCCGCGCTACCGCACCCGCTCGTGCTCGGTGATCGTCTGCACCCACCGCCGCCCGCGCTACGTGCCCGACGTGATCGCCGCGCTCGGGCGCCTGGACCCACTGCCCGACGAGGTGGTGATCGTCGACAACGCGCCCGGCGAGCTCGACTGCCGGGCCGAGGCCGAGGCGGCGGGCGTGCGCTATGTGCGCGAGGACCGCAAGGGCCTGGACCGGGCCCGCAGCGCCGGGCTGGCCGCGGCCCGAAGCGAGATCGTCGCCTTCACCGACGACGACTGCGTCCCCAGCGCGGCCTGGCTGCGCACGCTGCCCGAGCTCTTCGACGACCCCACCGTGGCGGCGGTCACCGGCCCGGCCTTCGCCCACGCGCTCGACACCCCCGCCCAGCGCCACTTCGAGGGCTCCGGGGGCTTCGGTCGCGGCTGGGAGCGGCGCGTCTTCGACCTCACGACGCTCTCGCCCCTGTTCGCGGGCCAGACCGGGGCCGGCGCCAACATGATCTTCCGGCGCTCGGCGCTGAACGAACTGGGAGAGGTCTTCCCCCCCGAGCTCGACGCCGGCACCCGCACCGAGTCCGGCGGCGACATGTACGCGCTCTACCGCGTGCTCGCGGCCGGCCACCGGGTGGTCTACGACCCGGACACGTTCGTCTTCCACCAGCACCGGCCCGACGGCGCTTCCCTGCACCGGACGATCCGGGGCTACGGGATCGGCCTCTCGGCCGTGTTGAGCAAGCTGGTAGTCGAGGAGCGCGAGCTCGGAGCTCCCGCCGCCTGGCGGTGGCTGTGGCAGCAGTACGTCGCCGCCGTCGCCGCCGGCCTGCGCGGGCGCGGCGACCCGGTGGCCCGGCGCATCGCCTGGGACTACCTCAGGGGTGGCTTCGAGGGCACCCGGGCCTGGCGGGCGGCGCTGGCCGAGCTCGAGCCCTGCGAGCGGCGGGCCCGGGCCGCGGCGCCCGCTCCGGCCGGCGGCCCCGCCCGGAGCGCCGGTGGCGTCGCTGCCCGGGTCGCGCCCGCCGCCGCCACGCCCGCGCTCTCCGTGGTGATTCCGACGGTCGGCCGGCCCGAGGCCGCGCGGCGGTGCTTGGAAGCCCTGGCCGCCGAGCACGACGAGGGATCGGCGCTGGAGGTCCTGCTCGTCGACGACACCCCGCCCGAGGACGCACGCGCGCCGATCGAGCTCCCGGCGGGCCTGCCGGTGGCGCTCCTGCGCAGCCACGGAGCCGGGGCGGGAGCGGCGCGCAACCTCGGCGCCGCGGCCGCACGGACCGACGTGCTGCTCTTCCTCGACGACGACCTGGTGGCGCGCCCGGGGCTGGTGGCCGCGCACCTGGCTCACCACCGGGCCGGGGAGGAGGGCCGCGTCGTGGTCGGCTACTCGAAGCCGCTGCCGCCCCGGCGCAACCTGGCCGCGATCGGCGCCGCCCTCTGGTGGGAGGACCACTTCCGCGGCAAGCGCGACGCGGCGGCCATGACCTTCGTCGAGGCCCTGAGCGGGAACATGTCGATCACGCGCAAGGCCTGGGAGCGCGTCGGGCCGTTCGACCCGAGCTTCGGCCGGCTGCGTCGCGAGGACTGGGAGTGGGGGATCCGCGTGCTCGCGGCCGGTGTGGCGATCGTCTACGAGCCGGCCGCGATCGCCGCCCACGAGTACCGCATGCAGACCGGGCCGCGCATCGCCGCCGCCCGCGACGAGGGCGCGGGCGACGCGGTGCTGGTCGGGCGCCACCCGGCGGCGCTCGGCTCGCTGCCCGCGGCCCGGCTGCCCCGGCGCCTGGTCACGGGGTGGCGCCCGGCGCTGGCACTCCTGCTGCTGCGCTCTGGGCGGGTACGGCGGATGGCCGTCGTGGCCCTGAACGGGCTCGAGTGGGGGCGCGGGCGACTGTGGTGGTCCCGGCTGTTCCTGCTGAGCTGGGCCTCGGCCTACGACGAGGGCTTCCGGGCCGGCGGCGGGCGCGGCCTGGCCGCCGGCGCGGCCACGCCCGTGACCGTCGTCGAGCTGGACTCAGACGCTCCCATCGCGCCGCCCGCCGTAACCGCCCCGGCCGTCGAGGTGCGCCTGCGCGGCGTGCCGCTGGCCCGGGTGCGGCCCGAGGAGGGCCGCTGGTCGGCCGCACTGGCCGGGCGGATCGCGGCCGCGGTGCCCCGGCACGGCTGGCACGAACTCGCCGCGGCGACCGAGCCGGAGCGCGCCCCCGACCTGGCCGGCACGACGGTGCTGCTGGGGCCGGCGCGGCGGCCCCAGGACGAGCGCCGGGCGCGCGCGGCCCTGGACCGCGCCGGGGCCCGGGTCACGGCCGTGCCGGGCAGCGCCGCGGCGCACTGGTCCGAGCTGGACCGCGCAGCCGGCAGCGCCGGCGGCCAGGATCTCGTGTTGGCCATGCCCGGCGCCCCCGTGCGCGCCGCCGACGTCGCCCGGGCCAGGTACGCGCTCGCGGGCGGGCGGGTGGCCATGGTCGTGGTCGTCGCCCGTCACGACGGGCTGCGACCGTGGCCGCTGGAGCTGCTCTCGGCCGACCTCGGGCTGCGCGTGTACTCGTTCCCGGACGCCGCGCCCGCGTACGTCCTGACCACGGCCGACCGCTACCGCGCGCTCGGCGGGCTTGATCCCGGCGACGCCCGGCTCGGGTTCCAGGCCCCGATCCTCGAGCTGGTCCAGTCAGCGCTCGACCAGGGCTGGGTGGTGGCGGCCCTCAGCGTCGCCCGGAGCGGGCACGACCGCCGCTCGCAGTGGCTGCGGCGTGTGGCCCAGCTCCAGCACCAGCAGGCCCGCAGCGCGCTGATCGCCCGCCGCGCCTCCGGCCTGGGCGTCCGCCGGGGTACGCCGTGGGCGCTGCGGCTGGCCGCCGCGCCCGTCGCCCGGGATCTCCTCAGCAGTGCCCGCTGGGGGACGCCGCCGCGCGCCGTGGCTCTCGGCCGGGCCGGCGCGGCGGCCACCGGCGCCGGGCGCACCGCGGCCCTGGGCCTGGGCCTGGGCCTGGGCCGCGCCGCCGCTCAGGGCCCGACGCGCCAGCGCGCGGCGGCGCGCACGACGCCGAGCCCGGCGGGCCGCCCGGTGACGCGCAGCGGGTAGGCCTGCCAGTGGAAGTCGTAGGCGTGCGCCCACGAGGGCTCGTAGACGCCGACGTCGACCATGTAGTCGCCCGGCACCAGGTCGAGCCGCTCGAAGACCACCGACACCTGCGCCCCGGCCTCGAGGCGGCCGATTCGCGCCCCGTCGATCTCGGTGTTGGTGTCGTAGACGACGACGCCATCGCTGACCCGGTGCACCGAGACGGCGACGATCGGCTCCTGAACCGGCGCGCCGTGGTTGCGCACGGTCAGCGCTACGCCGAGCGAGCGACCGGCGGCCACCTCGCTGATGGCCCGCCCGTCGGGGTCGTGCAGCAGCACCCGGTCGATCGTGACCTCCTGTGAGCCGAGCCGGTTGCGGCGCAGCTCGAGCTCGGCCGCCTCGGGGCCTTCGGGCGCCGGCGTCAGCTCCAGCGTCTGGGAGCGCATCGCGTCCTCGTAGGCCTCGACGATGCTGCCCGACTCCCCGACCGCGCGCACGCCACCTCCGTCCAGCCAGACCGCCCGGTCGCACTCCTCCGCGACCTGCTCGAGCGAGTGCGAGGCGAACAGGACCGAGGTCCCGGATTCGCGCATCTCCCTGATCCGGTTCATGCACTTGGCCTGGAAGCGCAGGTCTCCGACGGCGATGACCTCGTCGAGCAGCAGCGCCTGGGGCCGCAGCTGGGCCACCACGCCGAAGGCCAGGCGCAGTTTCATGCCGTCACTGAACGTGCGCACGGGCGCGTCGGCGAAGGCCTCGAGCTCGGCGAACTCGAGCACGGCCGGCATCGCGGCCCGGATCTGCGCGCGGCGCAGGCCACCGACGGCGGCGGCGGTGTAGGCGTTCTCGCGGCCGGTCAGAGACGGGTCGAAGGAGTCACCCAGCGACAGCACCGAGGCCATGTCATCCGGGAGCCGCAGACGGCCCCGGCTCGGCCGGGCCAGGCCCGAGGCGAGCCGCAGCAGGGTCGACTTGCCGGCCCCGTTCTGCCCGATGATGCCCACGCTCTCGCCCGAGGCCACGCTCAGCGAGACGTCGCGCAGGGCCCAGCGCTGCTCGCCGCGGACCAGGGCGGGGATGCGCAGGGCGACGATGCCGCGCAGGGTCCGGCTCCCGCCTGACCAGCGCGGGTAGGACTTCCAGACGCCGTCGAAGGCGATCGCGCTCACAGCTCGTCCACGAAGCCGCCCGAGAGCCGGCGGAAGCAGAGCAGCCCGGCCACCGCGATCAGCACGCCGGCAACGGCCACGGCCACGAAGTGCCCGGTGGGCGGGAAGCGGTCGCCGAGCAGGACCGCGCGGTAGGACTCGATCAGGGTCGTCATCGGGTTGAGCTGGATGATCCAGCGGTACTCCTGCGGGATCCTGTCCGTGCTGTAGAAGACCGGCGTCAGGTAGAAGAGGATGGTCAGGGCGACGTTGACCAGTTGAGGCACGTCGCGCAGGTAGACGGTCAGCGCCGCCGCGAACCAGGCCAGACCGCAGGTGAGCACGAGCTGGACCAGCAGCAGCGGCGGCAGCAGCAGGACCGACCACTCCAGGCCGCCCTGGATCAGCAGCATGGCCAGCAGGACCGGGATCGCCATGGCCACGTCGACCAGCGGCACGGCCACGGCCACCAGCGGCAGCACGATCGTGGGGAAGCGAGCCTTGTAGACCAGATGACGCTGGGCGAGCAGCGTGGTGCTCGCGGCCAACAGGCCGGACGAGAACCAGCTCCAGGCGATCAGGCCGCTGAACACGAAGACCGGGTAGTTCTCGATCCCGAGGTCGAAGATCGAGGAGAAGACGAGCACGAGCACCGCGAGCTGGGCGAGCTGGCGCACCAGCGGCCACGCCCAACCGAGCAGCGTGAAGCGGTGCGTGGCGGTCAGCTCGCGCCAGGCCAGGTGCATGACGAGCTCGGCCGATCGGGCCAGGCCCGCGGCCGGCCGGCGCGCGGGCGCCGGCGCGGGCCGGTCCCCGGGGGAGGCGCTCAGGGCAGCTTCGGGCGGCTGCCGCACCGTCTGCATCGAGATCAGCCTAGAGGGCGAGTTGATCGGAGCGGTCCGGCGCCTGGACCTCGACCTGCGACACGTTCCCCATCACCGGAGCACGGCCGTTGCCAGAGCCGGTGCCGCCCCGGCCGAAGGCGCTCAGCCACGCGGGAGCCTCCGGAACGGGCCGGCGCCCCCGGCGCAGGCGCAGGGCGAGCGCGTCACCGCCGCTCAGCAGCACCAGGGCCAGGACGGCATGGCGCAGGCGGCGATGACGCACGGCCGCAGCCCCAGCGGCGGCGAAGGCCTTGAGGCGTCGGCCCCCGCGGGCGTGACCGCGCGCCAGGGCCAGCTCGAGCTTGGCCCGGTCGAGCTCGACGCCGTGCTGCCGGGTCGCGTCGGCGTGCTTGAGCGCGAGCCGCTCGAATTCGTCGGTCGTGCGCCCCGGATGCCGCGTCAGCATGCCGCCCGCGTGCTCTACGTAGGCGGCGAGCACCCGCGGGCAGCGGGCCGCGCGCCCGGTGGCGGCGAGCCGGATCCACATGTCCCAGTCGGCCAGGACCGAGAACGAGTCATCGAAGCCACCGATGCGCTGCACCAGCTCGGTCCGGGCCATGACCATCGAGGGGCTGCCGATGACGTTGTAGCGCAGCAGCTCCAGCTCGAGCCCGTCGGCATCGGGCCGGGACATGACCCCGACCACCTTGCGGTCGCCGTCGAGCAGCAGGAAGTCGCAGTAGACGAAGTCGGCCTGCACGGCCTCAGCGCTGTCGAGCTGGGCCCGGAGCTTGAACGGCGCCCACAGGTCGTCGTCGTCGAGGAAGGCCACCATCGCGCCGCGCGCGCGCTCGATGCCGAGGTTGCGGGCCCGGGCCACACCCTCCGAGCGTGGATGGCGCAGCACGACCAGGCGCGGGTCGTCGATCGCGGCGAGCTGCTCGGCCGTCTCGTCGCGGGAGCCGTCGTCGACGACGATCACCTCGTGGTGGACGTCGCGCTGGTCCAGCGCCGCGGCCAGGGTGAACCGCAGCAGAGGCCAGCGATCGCGGGTCGCGATGACCACGCTGACCTCGAGCTCGGGCTCGGGACGCGCGCGCCCGGAGAGGCCTCGTATGGACGACATTCCGGGGTATGCTAGACCTGATTCCGGCTTTTTGCGCTAGGCCCACCTCCCGGGCGGCCTCTGCGCTACTGCTTGCGCGCGATCGCCCGGGCCAGCTCGATCTTGGACATGCTCGAGCGGCCCTGGACCTCGAGCTCGCGGGCGCGCTGGTAGAGCTCGGCCTTGGTGTTGCCGACAACGTCAACCCCGCCGAAGGTCTCGCGCCCACCGCGCCGGGCGGCGCGTCCGCTGCGAGCCGCCTGCGGGTCCGACGGGCCCGTCTCGTCCTTGGCCTCCCAGTGGTCGCCCCGCTTCTCGAACGAGTGCTTGACCGCCGACCAGGCGGTCTGGTGGGCGCGGCCGCTGTCGTCGTACTCCGCCTCGGCGCTGTCCAGCGTCTTGGCGTAGGTGCGCTGGGCCTTGGCCGGGGAGCGCTTCAGGGTGGAGGGCAGATCGCTCTTGCGGGTCGGCATCGCTGCTCCTTGGGCTCGGCGGGGTCGCCTGGGGGCGTACCCGGCCGGAAGGTAACGTAGCCCCCATGACCGTGACCACGACGATCGACCTCGACCGCAGCCGCATCCGCGAGCTGACCGACCGCGAGGAGCGGCGGCTGAACGAGCGCACGCCCGCCTCGCGCGACATGTTCGAGCGCGCCCGGCGCTCGCTGGCGGGCGGCGTGGCTTCCTCCTACCAGCTGCGCGACCCGTGGCCGCTCTACCTGGAGCGGGGCGACGGCCCCCGGGTCTGGGACGTCGACGGCAACGAGATGCTCGACTTCCACAACGGCTTCGGCTCCATGGTCCAGGGCCACGCGCACCCGGCCGTGGTCCGGGCGGTCAACGAGCGGACGGCGCTGGGCACCCACTTCGCCGCTCCGACCGAGGACGCGATCGTGGTCGCCGAGGAGCTCAAGCGGCGCTGGGGGCTGCCGCGCTGGCGCTACACGAACTCCGGCTCGGAGAGCACGATGGACGCCATCCGGATCGCCCGTGGCCTGACCGGGCGCGACACGATCGTGAAGATCTTCGGCTCCTATCACGGTCATCACGACGCGGTCATGGTCTCGATCGGGATCGCCTACGACGAGATCGGCGACCGCGAGAACCTGCAGTCGCTGCCCTACGGGGCCGGGATCCCGCGTGCGGTGACCGACATGACCATCGCCGTCCCGTTCAACGACGCGGGCGCGATGGAGCGCCGGATCGAGCGCCTGATCGCCGAGGACCGCGCCCCGGCGTGCGTGATCATGGAGCCGGCGATGATGAACCTCGGGGTGGTCCTGCCCGAGCCGGGCTACCTGCAGGA
>Ga0136612_10001075_pt1 | contig 11292 bp, 12 predicted proteins | sample AntDryUQ224A2306_2_FD_106644 | JGI IMG/M metagenome (GOLD analysis project Ga0136612, IMG submission 106644) | Polar desert sand microbial communities from Dry Valleys, Antarctica - metaG UQ224A (23.06) | ecosystem: Environmental > Terrestrial > Soil > Desert | place: Antarctica: Dry Valley...
CGCCGCGCATCAGGCTGAACAGCAGTTGCTCTTCGTCCCGTCCGTTGCCGATCTCCCGCAGGTCCAGATGGCGGCGGTCGGAGTCGGGCAGGAGCGGATCCTCATTGAGGCGCTGCGGCAGGAGATCGTCCTGCATTCGGAGGGCGAAGAGACGCTCGAACGAACGTCCTCGCAGGCGCATCACGTCTCCGGCCCAGATGGCGGGTCGTCGGTTGTCGGTTGTCGGTTGGTCCAGCGTGACTTCGGAAAGAGCGTCGAGGAGAGCGGCGGGCTCGAAAGGGCGGTTCCAGCGCTGCGCGCGGACAAAGAGGTCGCCGATGGAGTCGAGAGCATGCAGCGCCTCGAGGTCGACGTCGTTCTCGATGCGCAGAAGGGCGGTGACCCTGGAGACGAACGGCGCATCGATCCGCTCCGACAGAACCTCCAGCTCTTCGACGAGTGATGCGTAGTCTCCGAGAGTGAAATTGTTGCCGGCCCTCTCGCGGATCGGACCACCACGTCCGCCGGCGATCATTGCTTTTCGAGTCTCGAAGTCAGCTTTGTCGATGTCGATGCGGGTCTTTGTCCTGATTCCAGAGCGCGCGATCTCGAGCACCTCCGCGCGAGGGTAATCCCGCTCGCGCAGCCGTACCAGCATGGCCATTGCTCGGCCGAACCGATGCGCCAGAAGAGGAGTACCCGCGCTCCCGGTGACCGAGAATCCGGACTGGGCCGCGAATCTCTCCAGGAGGTGAAGATCATAGGGTTCGAGCGATCGCGCCACGATTCCAATTCGTGCCGGTGCGATTCCGCCTGCAAGCAGCTCAGCAACCCCCGCTGCGACGGCGCGGATCTCGTCCTCTCTGGTCCGATACTCATTCACGGTCCACCGAGTTGAGGGAGTTGCTGTCTCTACCGGGACTGTGCCGGAGAAATGACGGATGAGAGGGAGAGCAAACGTTGAGTGCCCCGTAACCGGGATGAAGACGGCGCTCAACTTATCTACATCTTGTAGAGCGCGGATTACGTTCTTCTGCGCTCCAGTCAGGTCGTAAAATCCGGCCAGGATCTGTGGGATCACCGGCGCGCCGGCACGGATGCGCTCCGCAGCACGTCCCAGGAGATCGGCCGGATCGATGACACCCAGCCGCGTGATCAGACGCTCGTACTCCTCCCACACGCCGACCACAGTTCGGAGACGGGCGCTGTTCCGGAGCGAGGACGTTGACTTGATGCGTCGTCCGAAATCGGCGACGGAGAGACCACTATCGCGGACGTCCCGGTAAGACCGTTCGAGCATCGTCGCGGCGCCGCGAGTCTCGGTCATCGGGTCTTTCACTGAGCGGGCGGCGGTCCGCATGGCCAGCCGGCGCTCCGCTTCCGAGGCCACTCGAGGGTAGTGGCCGGCTTCGTTGAGGATGCGCAGCGCAAGGACTTCGATGCTGCCGAGGCGCAGGTCGGCCATCCCCGACGGAAGGTGTTCCAGCAGTGTGGCGACGATGGCGAGAGAGACGCCGCCAGAAGCAACGATGATCTCCTCGGGCCAGGGGGAGAGGGCGTCGGCGCCGCGGCGCAAGGTGGCGAGCCTGTTGCCGAGGTGGAAGGCGATCTCGTTGTAAGGGAGGGTGTGAACGGCCGGGCCGGGCATCAGTTATCTGAATTCTACCGGAGGGACCGGCGCATGGCCTGAGTCTGGCAATTGCGCCAATCCGTAATGGCGTTCGCAGAACGATTCGACATAATGCCCGGCGATGGGAAAGCGCGATGTGCGGGTGGTGTTCATCCCGAAGCGGATCACGATTGCCTTATTGCTGCTCGTTTGTGCAGCAATGGCAGGCCTGGTCTACTTCCTTTCGGGCAAAGCCTATGCGCGCGACACGCATCCCGCCGCGGACATGCTGCTCCGTCTCATACGGCGGGACGAACCGACACGCGACGTGTTCCTCGCGGCCATGATGCCGGTGATTGCGAATGCTCTCCTCTTCATCCCATTCGGCTTTCTGATGTTCATCGCCCTCGACTCACCGGAGCGCAGCCGCGCCCGGACGTACTGGCTGACAGTGGTGCTGGGCGTGATGTTCGCGGGAGTCATGCAGATCTGGCAGTACGCGCTACCGACCCGTGTGATCAGTCCTGTCGACGTATTTGCGAACGCGATGGGCGCTTTCACCGGCGCGCTGGGGGGACATCTGCGCAAGCGGGTGCACGTCCGGTTCGATCATTGAGGACGCCATGATCCTGGTCGTCGAAGATGATCCGCAGGTAGCCCGCCTGATTGCGCTGGTTCTCCAGCGGAACGGGTACAAGTCCGAGATCGTCGCCGATGGCCAGGCCGCGATGGACAGTGTGGTCGCCTCGATGCCTGAGATGATCTTTGCCGATCTGACCATCAAGGGGATGGGGGGTGAGGCGCTGTGCGGGCAGCTGAAATCCCGGCCTGAAACCCGCAATATCCCGTATATCGTCGTTTCCGGAGACCGCGACATCGCTGAGAAATCGCGCCTTTGCGGAGCTGACGATCACATGGGCAAACCTTTTGAATTCGAGGATCTCGTCCGCCTCGTCAGGAAGTATGCAAGACCTCAAAGCTGAAAAACCGACCGAGTCCCCCGACCGCTTCGATTGCGTGACGCGCCTCATGCAGCGGCTCCGGGAGGAGGGATTCACATCCGACCTCACTGAGGAAGACTTTCAGATGAGCGGCGAGGTCATCTTCCGCCGGGACGAGAAGATCGCCTTCTCGTCGGGTGAGACGGTCTTCATCTTCACCCGCACCCCCGAGCTGAACGAACGGATTTTGCGACAGAGCTCGGAGTCTGTCGCCAACACCTACCGCGCCAAGAGTGCCGGACAGAAAATGCTGTCCGTCCTTCAGTCGACGACGGTCTACCACTGTCTGGTCACGACCACAGAGCAGCCGCACAACGAGCTGCTCAATCAGTTCATCACCCGCAGCGGCGGCGTGACGTTCATCCCGGTGATCATGGTGCCCGCCATCAATCAGGTGGTCTATCCCAACCTGGAAGAGAAGATCGGCACCATCCGCCCGCGGATCGAGTACCTCCAGTTCCTCCTCAGCGAGCGCCGCGAGAAGGTCAACATGCACAGCCAGACCGTGCAGGCCTTCTACGTCTCGATGGCCGTCATCGCCCTCCTCCTGCTGGCCGTCGGATTCTCGTTCGTGGCCGGGTGAGGAGAGGCACGCCTCAGGCCTTAGTCCTCAGGCCTCAGTAGGCCCCCCTATAGAATCCCCCCATGTCCGAGTTTCCCCTTCGGCCCAAAGACGTCTTCGAAGAGATCCGCAAAGGTGTGGTTGGCCAGGATGAGGCGATCCGTGAGATCTCGGTCGCGCTGGTCAAGCATCTCGTCGGACATCCCGCGCCGAACATCCTCCTGATCGGCAACTCCGGTTCCGGCAAGACCACGCTCATGCGGGCCGTCGAGCAGTTCCTCGACCGAGCCGCGGGGCTTGGCAGCGCCGCGAACGTGATCCGGATGAACGCCAATGTGCTGGCGGAGGAGCACTCCGGCTACAGCCGGGCGGTGCTCAATCGCCTCTACGAGAACGGCAGGCGAAAGCTGGGTGCTGACGCGCCGGTGGAGAAGGTGATTCAGTCGGTGGAGCACGGAATCGTTTTCATCGACGAGGTGGACAAGATCCGCGCGCAGGTCAGCGGCTCGGCCAATGTCCGCGGGATCGTGGCGCAGGAAGCGCTGCTGACGCTCATGGAGAACGAGCACGTCCAGTTCGAAGTCGATGGCGTGGGACATGCCGTGAACTCTTCGAACATCCTCTTCGTGGCCGGTGGCGCATTCGAGGAGCTGTACGAGGCCGTTCTTCGCCGCGCAACGATCGGGCAGGATGTGGCCCCGCTGCAGCCGATCGTGGTCGTCTCCGCGTCGGGCGAAGTGCGGGAGGAGCTGCCGTTTCACCTGCGCGACTACCTGAAGTACGACGATCTTTTCCGTTACGGCATGACGCCGCAGTTCGTCTCACGCTTCGAGTCCATCATCGTTCTCAACGACCTCGGCGAAGGCGATCTGGCCCGGATCTTCGTCGAGCCGGAGAACTCCATCTTCCGGATCTCCCGTGAGTACTTCCGCCGGTTCGGGATCGACCTGCAGATCACACGAGGGGCGCTGATCTCGATTGCGTGGGATGCCTCACGTCAGAAAAGGCTGGGGGCGCGGGCGCTGCGGGAGATTTTCCGCCGCGTCATCCGCAGTCTCGAATTCGATCCAGGGAACGCTGCACAGGAAGGCACCCGCGTCATCACCGTCGACGAAGCGATGGTCAAGCAGGCTATCGTGACGCGCGACCAGGGCGGCGCGGTTCGGGCCCGGTAACGACCACCACAAACATGACCGACCAGCTCAGACAGAAAAGCATCTTCGACAAACTCAAGCGCGGCCTCTTCATGACTCACACCGAGATCATCGAGAAGGTCAAGGAAGCTGTCACACCCGACCTGCCGATCGATCGATCGGCCATCGATGGCCTCGAGGAAGGGCTGCTCGGGGCGGACGTTGGAGCGGAGCTGACCACCTCACTCGTCGACCGGATGGAGGTGCGCGTGCGCGAGGAGCGGATCTCCACCATGGCCCGCCTGACCGAGGTGCTGCGAGAGGAGACCCGGGCCCTCATTCCGAAGCGCCAGGCCTCCACCATCGACGTCGGAAGCGCGAAACCGTTCGTGATCCTCGTCGTCGGCGTCAACGGTACCGGCAAGACCACTACCATCGCCAAGCTCGCCTCCCGCTGGAAGAGCGAAGGAAAGAGCGTGGTCCTCGGCGCGGCGGACACCTTCCGCGCAGCCGCAATCGAACAGCTGCAGATGTGGGCGGATCGAATTGGCGTCCCGATGATCAAGCACAAGGCGGGATCGGATCCCGGCGCTGTGGCGCACGACACGCTGACCGCAGCGAAGGCGCGCGGAGCCGACGTCGTGCTCATCGACACGGCCGGACGGCTGCACAACAAGTCGCACCTGATGCAGGAGCTGTCGAAGGTCCGGCGGGTCATCGAGAAGGAACTGCCCGGCGCACCTCACGAAACGCTGCTCGTCATCGACGGGACCACCGGGCAGAACGGCGTGAATCAGGCCGCGGCGTTTCTGGAGGCTGCGAAGGTCACCGGCATGATCGTGACCAAGCTCGATGGGACCGCGAAGGGCGGGGTCATCCTTTCGATCATGCGCCAGTTCGACATCCCGGTGAAGTTCATCGGGGTGGGGGAGGCGGCGGATGATCTCATCCCCTTCGATCCGGCTGCCTACGTCGATACGCTGTTCGAGTAGCCGTTCGTCCAGATCCACCAGGCCGCTCCCAGCACTGCGGCGAGCCAGACGATCATGAAGAGCGCCCGCCAGAGATTGCGGACCGGCCGCTCCATGACCACGGTCCCTCCGGCGAGGTCACCGAGGCGCTGCCCGCTCCTCGTGAACATCGCAACGAGGAAGCCGACCAGATAGAGACCGATGGCGTCGATGATCCGGAGCAGGTTGCGAAGGAGGGCGGCCGCGAAGCGTCCGCGTCCCGCCAGCGTGCGGACCTCGAGACCCATCATCGCTTTGCCGAGCGTAGTCTTGAATAGACCTTCCATCAGCACGTGATAGAGGAAGGGGAGCACGAGAACCGCTCCGACCGCGCCGTAGAGCAGCTGCATCGACGGTGCTTCGATTGCGTCGCGCCGTGCCCCGGCTGATACCGCAGCCGCACCGGCGAGCGCAGAAAGCAGAATCCTGTCGAAGAGAAGGGCCAGGGCTCGATCCCCTACGGTGGCAGTGTGCTCCGCAGCAACCGCCGGCTTCCTCGGCTGCGGACGGCCGGGTGTGAGCGGTTGCGGCGCCTCCAGCGCCGGCAGCGGCTTCTGACAGATGTAGCAGTCCGCCTCGCCCCGGTCGTTGTTGACACCGCAGTGTGGACAGTACACGGAAGGGAAGTATACGGGGGTTGCGCTTTAGTTGAGGACAGGCAGTCCTGCCTGTCCGATTTCGCGACGATCCAAGGGAAGGGACAGGCAAGACTGCCTGTCCTCCACCAAAGCGGAGCCCGTGCTAACCTCCGCGCCAGTTTGCGTCCGCTGATCCCCTTCGCAGGTATCGCTCTCTTCGTTGTGGCGTGGCACGTGGTGGTCATCACCACCGGCGCGCCGCTCGTGCCGACACCCGGACAGGCTGCGCTGGCCATCGGTGAGCTCGCGCAGAAGGGACTGCTGTTCAAGTACGTGGTCGCGTCGCTCTTTCGCGTCACGTGGGGATACCTGCTCGCTCTCGTGGTCGCGGTTCCGATGGGAGTGATGCTGGGAATGTCGCCACTCGCGCAGTCGGCTTTGAATCCCTATCTCCAGATCCTGCGGCCCATCTCGCCGCTGGCCTGGATCCCGATCGCCATCCTCTGGTTCGGAGTGGGCGACCTCTCCGCCGTTTTCCTTATTTTCCTCTCCTCATTTTTCCCGCTGGCGCTCGCGGCGATGCAGGCCGTGCAGAGCGTTGAACCGGTGCACCTGGCTTCGGGTCGGAACTTCGGGCTGTCGCGTCTCCAGCTGCTGCGACATGTGGTCTTCCCGGCGGTGCTGCCGCAGCTCATCGTCGGGATGCGCATCGCGCTCGGCATCGCCTGGCTGGTGGTGGTGGCGGCGGAGATGATCGCGGTCAATTCCGGCCTGGGCTTCCTGATCGTTGACGCGCGGAACGCCGGGAATCGCTACGACCTGGTCGTGGCAGGGATGGTGTTGATCGGCGCCATCGGAGTGGTGCTGGACCTGATGATGCGCCGTCTGGAGCGGTTCGATTTTGTCCGCTGGGGATACGCAGAGCCATGACCAAGGTAGCTTTCTCCGGCATCAACATGCGCTTTGCGAGCACCGAGGTGCTGAAGGACATCAACCTCGACGTTCGGGAAGGGGAGTTCGTCTGCATCCTCGGTCCTTCGGGTTGTGGCAAGTCCACACTTTTGAACATCGTCGGCGGATTCGTGCAGCCGACCTCCGGAGAGGTGACCATCGACGGTGAGCGGGTCACCGGTCCCGACCCGCGCCGCATCTTCGTCTTTCAGGAACGGGGCGTTTTCCCCTGGCTGAACGTCGAAGAGAACATCGGCTTCGGCCTGTTCCGGCTCACGGATGAAGAGAAGCGCCGGAGGATCGCGCACTACATCCAGCTGGTCGGGCTCCCCGGTTTCGAGAAGGCTTATCCGCGAGAACTCTCCGGCGGCATGAAGCAGCGGCTGGAAGTGGCGCGAGCTCTGGCCGTCAATCCGGACGTGCTCTACCTGGACGAGCCCTTCGGCGCACTCGATTCCATCACCCGGCTGCAGATGCGCCGGGAGTTGCTGCGGATCTGGCAGACGGAAAAGAAGACCATTCTGTTCGTTACGCATGATATCGATGAGTCGGTGCAGCTTGCCGACCGGGTGGTGGTGATGTCGCAGCGGCCGGCGACGATTCGGGCGATCGTCGACGTGGACATACCTCACCCGCGCGATCTGAGCGCGCCGCGCTACATCAAGATCCGCGACCGCCTCTTTGGCGAGATCGGGCTGGCGCACCAGGTATGAATCGCCGGATCCTCGCTCCTGCCGCTACAGGTCTGATCCTCCTCGGATTCTGGTGGCTGGCGGTCGAATGGAGCGGGACAATAATCTTTCCCTCGCCGCCGGATGTCGCTCGCGGCCTGATCACTCTGGTGGAGCGGGACGTTCTGGGCCGCTACATCCGCGACTCGCTCTACCGCGTGGCCTGCGGATACGGAGCGGCGGTGCTCCTCGGCGTCCCCCTCGGCATGCTGCTGGGCTGGTACCGGCAGCTCGGACGCGCGGTCAATCCGGTGATCCAGATGCTCCGGCCGATCTCGCCGCTGGCCTGGATGCCTCTCGCGGTGATCTGGTTCGGCGTCACCGACATCGCACCGATCTTCCTGATCTTCCTGGCCTCGTTGTTTCCGATCGTCGTGGCGGCCATGAATGGTGTCCGTAATGTGCCGCCGATGTATCTGCAGGCCGGACGGAACTTCGGCCTGTCGCCGGCACAGATGATCCGGCGCGTAGTCTTTCCGGCCGTTCTGCCCCGGATCTTCGTCGGTCTGCGCATCGCGTTCGGCGTGGCCTGGATCGTCCTCGTGGCGGCGGAAATGATCGCCGTCGACTCCGGCCTCGGCTATCTGATCATCGACGCCCGGAACGCCGGCAAACGCTATGACCTCGTCGTCGGCGGCATGATCGTAATAGGCGTGATCGGTCTCATGCTGGACACACTCTTCCGCGTCATGCAACCCAGAACTGAGAATTGAAAGGAGGTGACCTATGAAAAGAATCGCAATCGCACTTTCCGCCTGGCTGGCGGTGATCACGACCGCGCACGTCGCTCTCAATGTCGATTGGGACGTAATCGTCAATGACCGTCTGCCGCTCGAAAAGAGGAAGCTGAATGTCGCGTACATCCCGGTGACGTGACATCTGGCCTGCCCGGTCACCGACTACATCTCTGCCCATTCACGTTCCGGACATCTGTTCATTCCGCGGATGTTCCAGGGCTTCCCTGAGATCAAGGAAGCGCTGATGTCGAACAAGATGCAGGCAGGATTCATGGTCGCGCCAATGGCAGTGGCCCTGCGTGCTCAGGGCGTTCCGATCAAGATCGTTTACCTCGGGCATCGTTATGGAAGCGCCGTAGTGGTGCAGAAAGACGGGCCGGTGCGAAGCTTCGCCGACCTGCGGGGGAAGACCATTGCCATTCCCAGCCGCTTCTCCGACGAGCGCCTGATTCTCTACCGGGCCATGGAGAAACACGGATTGACCGATCGCGACCTGCGCATGGTGGAGATGGCTCCTCCCGATGTGGCGGGTGCTTTGGCGGCGAAAGCCATCGACGCCTTCTCGATGGGGGAGCCCTATCCGTCGCAGGCGGAGATGGCCGGCTTCGGCCGGGTGCTGTTTCACGCGCGCGAGTACTGGCCGGATTACATCTCCTGCGTCCTGGTGGTCAGGCAGGACGTGATTGACACGAAGCCGGAAGCGGTGCAGACGCTGGTGGACGGCATCGCCCGATCGGGCCTCTGGCTCGACAACCCCCCGAAGAAGAAAGTGCGGCGCGAGCACGCTGCCGATTTCGTCGGCCGCTTCTACTTTCGACAGAACCCGAAGCTGCTTCGCTGGGCCCTGACCAACCCGCTTGATCGTGTCCTCTACCAGCCCCTGACGCCGTATCGCGGAGATTTCGAGCTGATCGTCCGTCTGATGCGTGAGACCGGCGTCCTCGATCGTGAAATCGCCTTCGAGGAGTACGTGGACACCCGCTTCGCCGAGGGCGCAAAGTACGTGACGGAATGGCGTTACGAGCCGGGGGATCACGCGGCGGAGTGACACGGGTATATCCTTGTGTCAATTCGTATGAGGTCGCTTGCGGTTTCCGTCCTCCTCTTCGCCGCGCTCAGTGCCGCGGCTCAGGTCGAGCTGCCTCGGATGAACGAGGTGGTCGAAGTCCGGCTCCTCAATTTCGACGTGGTGGTAACCGATCGCGCCGGGAAACCTGTCCGAGGTCTGAAGCGGGAAGATTTCGAAATTGTGGAAGGCGGGAAGCTGCGGGAGGTCACGAACTTTTCGGAGTTCGGTGTTCCCGGACCGGACGTGAAGGTCGAGCAGGCACCGCCGCGCCACATCGTACTCTTCGTCGATGTCCTGTCGACGACCACGTTCGAGCGCAAGCGGGCCGCTGCTGCGCTGACGGCGCTCATCAGTGAGGTCAAGCCGGCTGATGAGGTCATGATCATGAGTTGGAATCGCCGGCTCAGGCTGGACGTGTTACCGACCAGCGATCACGCGAAACTGAACGAGGCCCTGACCCGCATCGCTCGCGAAGCGTCGGCCGACGCCGCGGGGCAGATCATGCGTGACCGGCAGAAGTCCTCCGACACGCCGGCGGTGAGCCGCACTTACCAGAGGATGGCATTGAACGATCTCTCGCAGAGCGCTGCCGCGTTGAACGGAGTCCTGACCAGGCTGGCCGGAGTGAACGGAAGGAAGGTTCTGGTCATGGTCACGAAGGGATTCGCCATGAAAGGTGACCCTCTGGACGAGCAGAACCTCGAGGATACCAGTGAGGCCGATATTGATGCTGCCCGGGTCGTGAAGTCCGTGGCCCGGCAGGCGAATGCGGCAGGGGTCACTCTTTACGCGGTCCACGGCGGGCGTCTCGAGTCTGGTGTTTCGGTAGAAGACGGCGAAGCTGATTCAGCAGCCACGCGAGTCCGCCAGACGGCGAGCAGCATCGACGGACTTCGCTATCTCGCTGGTCGCACCGGGGGTGTGGTGGTCGCGAACACGAACGACGCTTCGCGGGGGCTGGCCTCGATCGCCGGTGAGCTAGCCAGCTATTACTCCCTGGCGTACAGAGCGACAGCACGGCGCGTCGATACCGAACGTGATGTGGAGATCCGGACACGCGATCGCAACCTTAGAGTGAGAGCACGCCGGGCCTTCGTCGAGCAGACGTTCGACACGGAGATCGCGCACCAGGTCGTGGCGAACCTCTTCTTCCCGACCTCGACGAACGCTCTGCAGATCTCAGCGAAGGCCGGAGCGAAGGAGCGTCAGAAACGCAATCGTTTCGCCATGCCGGTGGATGTGATGATTCCATACGCGTCGCTCTCGCTCACGCCGGAGGATGGACAACTGGTCGCCGATCTGTCCATCTTCATCGGAGCATCCGACGCGAAAGGCGGCACGAGCGAGGTCCGCCGGTTCGACCACAAGATCCGCCTTGCGAAAGATCAGCTCGGGAAGATGGCTGGACGGCATTACAAGTACGGGCTGGACGTGGAGCTGTTCACGATTGCCGGAGATCAGAAGATTGCCGTAGCGGTGCTGGACAAGCTCTCCAGGATGACAGGCTTCGCGACGGTGGAAGGGAAGCAGAAGTAATCAAGGCTTCAAGACTTTTCCTCATTGGATCTCCTTTTTGGGCAGCCGGATTTCGCAACAGATAACCGGCAACCTCATAACACCGCGGCAAGCCGGTCAAAATCAGCCAGCCCCAGTTGCTCCGCCCGGATGTCGGGATCGATGCCCGCGGCCAGCATCGCGTTCATGGCTTTTTCGCGGTCGAGCTCCCGATAGCCGATGAGGTTGTTGATCAGCTTTTTGCGGCGCATGCGGAAGGCGTTGCTGACCAGATCGATCAGGACGTCCGGTTCCGTTGCGTAAGTTCTGGGCCGGGGGTCGAGCACCACCACGGCGCTGTCGACTTTCGGCGCCGGATAGAACGATCTCGGGCCGAGCTTCATCAGAAGGCGCGCGCTCGAGTGCAGTTCCCGGAAG
>Ga0136612_10001076_pt1 | contig 11291 bp, 12 predicted proteins | sample AntDryUQ224A2306_2_FD_106644 | JGI IMG/M metagenome (GOLD analysis project Ga0136612, IMG submission 106644) | Polar desert sand microbial communities from Dry Valleys, Antarctica - metaG UQ224A (23.06) | ecosystem: Environmental > Terrestrial > Soil > Desert | place: Antarctica: Dry Valley...
CGTCCGCACGATCGCTGCCGGCGCGGCCGGGCCTTGCACACGAGTCTCGCCGACGACGAGCCGTACAGACGGAAACCGCCCGCCGATCGCGGCGATGACGTCGCCTCGCGCGGCAGCGTCCACACCGGTGAGCAGTCCCACCGCACGCGGAAAGCGCGGCAGCGCGCGTTTCCGTTCGTCGGCGAAGAGCCCCTCGGCCGCGAGCGCGCGCTTGAGCCGCTCGAGTGCGACGAGGTGGTCGCCGGCGCCGAGCCGCTCGATCGCGATCGCGCGAAACACGAGCTCGCCGCGGGCCTCCCACAGATCGAGGCGCCCCTGCACGTGCACGACCTCTCCCTCCACGGGTTGGAAGGCGAGCGCGTCGTAGCGCGATCGCATCATCTGCGCCGAGAGGCAATGGCCGGTCTCACGGTCCTTCAGCGTCAGGAACACGGTCTTCCACGCCTCGTTGCGCCGCAACTCCGACAGCTCGCCCTCCACCCAGACGTTCCGTACCCGACGGACGTACGTGCCGAGCCGGGCGTTGAACTCGGCGACCGAGTAGATCCTGCGATCGGCGTGGGGATCCGCCTGAAACGACATAGTCGAGAGGGTACGTCCGCTAACCGATGGCGGGAGGGATCGTCGAAGCCAGCACGAAGCTTCCCGGCACTGAAAATGGCAGAGGCAACCGAGACACCCGTTTGGCGCGAGGACGAGCAGTCCAAGGTGGAGAGCTGGCGCCTGCACATCCTGATCGAAGCGGGATTCCCCCTGCCGCTCGCGGAGAAGCTCGCCGCGAGCGGCGCCGACCTGCATACCTGCACCCAGCTCGTCGGCAGGGGCTGCGACCCGGTGACCGCAGCGGAGATCCTGTTGTAGGGACCGGATCCATCCGCCCGAGCTTGCGGCGCGAGCCCTGCGGATCGCCCACAGTCGAGCCACTCCTACGAGTTGAGACGGCTCGCCAGCTCCTCCCGCACGAGCAGCTCGACGGCACGATCGAGCTCACGCCGAAGATGCGTCGATGCGTCCTCGCGCACCTCCCGCATCCGCTCGTCGAAAGCCGTCATCGCAAGCTGTGTGTGGCGCTCGATCTCGCGCTCGGAGACGCGGGCGAGGCGCTCTGCCTGCCGGCGCTCCCAGTCCACGAGCAGAACGTCGAGCCGACCGCGGACATCCGTCTCAGCTCGCTCGATCGAGTCGGCGATCGCCGACTCGCGCGCACGCAGGCGCTCGGTGATCTCCTCGATCGCCCGCCGTCGCTCGATCGTCTGCGACTCGAGCTCGTCCAAGGCTTCGCTGACGGCCTGGCTCGCAACCCGCTCGAGCTCCTCCCGTAGTCGCAGCACGACCTTCCGCTGCTCGTCCGCGGTCGACCCGAGCTCGGTCGCCTCGGCTTCGACGCGCGACTCGACAGCCGCGAGCGCCTCGCGCTGGCGTTGCTCGAGCCGGCGCAGCTGCCCCTCGAGGTGGAGCTGTGCGCGATCCAGGTCGGCCGCGACGTCACGTAACCGCTCGTCGAGCACGCGCTCCGTCCGGGCGAGCTGCTCGGCGACCCGCTCGCTCGAGAGTTGCTCGTGCTGCGCGAGGACAACGCGACGCTCCTCGGCGTGGCGTCGCTCGTCCGCGGCGAGGAGCGTCGCCGTCTCGGCTCGCTCGCGAGCGAGGATCCTTCGGATCTCCTCGGTGTGAGCGAGCGTCTCCGCGCCGACCGCTTCACGCACTGCGGTTCGCGCCTGGAGCACGAGCGCGTCCGTCTCGGTGGCTCGCGAACGTGCCCGGCGCAGGGCCAGGAACAGACGGGCGGCCACGCCGAGCACGGCGACAAGGCACCCGACGACGATCCAAACGAGCATTCCGTAAGGCTAGTGGGTCAGGCGTAGCGCGACGAGCGAGGCGGCGATCAGCATCGTCGCCGCTCCGAGGAGCCGGAGAGCTTTCTCGGGCGCGGCGAGCAGCGCGTCACGATCGAGCGGTGCACTCCGCCCGTCGACGAGCTCGAGAGCGCCACGTACCTCGACGACGTGCCGGCGAAGACGGCGGGCAGGCGTGGACAGAGCCCGTTGCGCGAGCGAGAGGAGCGTCGCCCACGCAGCGGCGGCGAGCGTCGCGAGCCGAACGGTTCCCGTCTGTGCGACGTATGCGGTCAGCACCGGAAACCCACCCCAGGCCAGGGCGAACCCGAGATCGGTGTGGATCGCCCCGCCGAGCCACTCGAGGTTGTACGCGGGGACGAGGAATGCGCCGAATGCAACGAGCGGCAGGATCCAAAGGGTCGTCTCGAGCGCGACGCCGATACCGATCGCCGCCGCGACAGCGACGCTTCCGGCGGCGAGCGACCCGAGCGTCCGGCTCGAGATGTGCGTCCCGAGCGGATGTCCCTGCAGCTCGTCGAGAGCGTGCGCGCCGATCCCCATGGCGAGGAAGAACGCAAGAACCGTGAGCCCGAGGCGACTCCACGCCACGGTGTCGGCGAGGCAGGCGCCCACGACGACGTACGAGAGGTGCCAAGCGGTGTACGGAAGGTGGAGCAGCGTCGCGTAGTCACGCCATCCGCCTCGCGCGAGCGCGTAGTACGTCGGGCGTCGCTCACCGGAGCTCACCGGCGCCGGCCCCAGACCACCACCCCACCACCGAGGCTGAGCCGGCGACCGCGAACGTCGTCGATTCCCGCAGCTCGCCAGAGCGCGAGTAGAGACGTTCCCGGATACCGCGCGTGGAACTCGCGAATCGACGGGCCGAGGAATCGCCCCACCTCGTGCCACCCCGGCGAGATCAGGCGGCCCGCGAGGGGAAGGCCGACAGCGCAGTAGAGCTCCCACAACGGCCGCCAGAGCCCGCGCGGCACGCCGAACTCGAGCATCGCGATCGTCCCGCCCGGCTTCACGACGCGCGCGAGCTCGGCGAGGGTCGCGGCCGGATCGTCGACGTACCGCAGCAGGTACGTGAACGTGAGGTGATCGAAGGAGGCATCCGGGAACGGAAGCTGCTCGGCGGATCCCTCCACGAGCTTCACCCGCTGTCCGAATCGCGCCCGCGCCAGAGAGAGCATCCCCGGGCTCTGGTCGAGGCCGACGACTGTGAAGCCTCGAGCGAGCAGCTCGCGGGCGACGAGCCCGGTTCCCGTGGCGACGTCGAGCACCCGGCCCCCGCCCCCCGGCAGACGCGAGACGAGGAAGCGCCGCCAGCGTGGATCCTGACCGAGCGAGAGCACCGCCCCGACGTGGTCGTAGGTCGGACCGAGGGGCGCGAACAACTGCCTCGCGTGGGTTCCCCGCCGGCTCATCCCGGAGGCATCGTCGCACCTATCCTCCTGACCGTGGCGCTCGTCGACGACCTCGAGCGCATCGCAGGCGCCGCAGAGCCAGGCGAGGCGACCCCGGGGGCGATCCTTGCCGCAGAGGCTGCGAGCGGGTTCCGCGCGTACGTCTGCGCGTTCGTCGAGCCGGACGGGGCCACGAGCTGGGTCGTGCTCGACGCCACCGGGAGCCCCGTGCGCGATCGGCGGGACGCCCGTGACGCGGTCGCGATCGCCGCGCTCTGCGAGCTCGCCGAGGAGGCTGCGTTCCCGGGGGAGCTCGACGAGCTTCGCGCGCAGCTCGTCGCGCTCCGGATCGCCGAGGCGCCCGAGGGAATCGAGGAGGCCGAGGCCGCTGCACTCGCCTTGCAGCGCGTGCTGGCCTCGCCGCCGCAGCTCGCGACCCCGGCGCGCCTCGACGCGATCGGCAGCGCCGCGCAGCGGCTCGAGCGTGCGCTCGATCCGTCTGTGCCTTCGCCGTTCTCCACCGTGATGCGCTCCGCGCAGGCGGTGGTCGACGAACTCTGGGCCGACGTCGAGCGGACGTACCGCGGCGGGCTCGCCTAACAGCACGGGCGGGACGAGTCCCGCCCCGACGCCGTCCACTACGCTTGCGGCATGGAAGGCGGCGGCTTCTTTCCGTTCGGCGGCGATCCGGAGGAAATCCTCAAGGGGCTGCGCGAGTTCGCCGAGACACAGGCGGAGGGAGTCAAGGAGGCCCAGCACGAGCAGCTTGCGACCCTGACGCTGAACACCGCGGTCGCGCTCGCGGCGGCGGCGCTGCAGCAGGTCAGAGCCGACGGCGGCGTCGACGAGCAGGCGATTGCGTTGCGGGATGCGATGCGCGTGATCTTCCCGGAAGCCGTCGCGCTCGTCTCCGCCGCGCGCCAGGGCTTCATGCGCGAGTAACGGCGGTCTGTTGGCTGGGCGGTGGGTCAGACCCACCGGTCTGACCCCACGATCGGCGACACGCCGCAATACGATCTCGCTGCAATGAAGCTCTTCGACAGCGCCGTCGTCCGCATCCTGCCCGCCGTCCCCCGTTCCGTCGTCAGACGCGTCGCTTCGCCCTACATCGCAGGCCCGTCGCTCGCCGACGCCCGCGCCACGGTCCGGACGCTCAACACCCGGGGCAAGCTCGCCACGGTCGACGTGCTGGGCGAGGAGCTGCATTCGCCCGCCGAGGCGGAAGCCATCGCACGCGCCTACCACGCGGTGCTGGCCGCCATCGCTGCCGACGGGCTCGACGCCAATATCTCGGTCAAGCTCACGGGGCTCGGCCTGAAGCTCGATCCCGAGCTGTGTCGTACGCTCCTCGCCGACCTCGTGCGCGCTGCCGCGGCGCGGGGGACGTTCGTGCGGATCGACATGGAGGACTCCAGCACGACGGACGAGACCATCGCGATCTACCGATCGCTGCGCGAGGACGGCCACGAGAACGTGGGGCTCGTCCTGCAGGCCGTGTTGCGCCGAACACTCGCCGATATCGACGCGCTGGCCGAGCTTCGCCCGAACGTGCGTCTCTGCAAGGGAATCTACGTCGAGCCCACGGCGATCGCCTTCCGCGAGTTCGACGTGATCCGCAGGAGCTTCGTCGCCTGTCTCGAGGCGCTGCTCCGCTGCGGGTCCTACGTCGGGATCGCGACCCACGACGAGTGGCTCGTCGTCCAGAGCCTCGCTCGCACGGAGGTGCTCGACCCGCTCACCTACGAGTTCCAGATGCTGCTCGGCGTCCGCGAGGCTCGCGCGACAGCGCTCGTGGCCGGCGGCCATCGCGTCCGGATCTACGTCCCGTACGGGCAGCACTGGTACGAGTACTCGTTGCGGCGTCTGCAGGAGAATCCCAAGGTCGCCGGTTATGTCGCCCGCGACGTGCTCGGACGTGTCGTCCCCGGCCTCTCGCAGAGGTAGCGATGGCGATGTCGCCTAGACCCTCGTGGTGCTCGGTCGTCAGGCCCGAGGCTGAGGATCTAATGCGCGCGTAAGAATCGGCGGTCTACCGTTCGCCTCGCGATGCTGGTCTTGCTCGGGATCGGATTCGTCGCCGGTGTCGTCACCGCGCTCTCGCCCTGCGTGCTCCCGGTGCTTCCGATCGTGCTGGCGGGGGGCGCGACCGGTCGCCGTCCTCTTGCGATCATCGCCGGCCTGATCGGCAGCTTCACGGTGTTCACCCTCGGCGCCGGCTGGCTGCTGAGCACGGTCGGGCTGCCCGACGACCTTCTCCGCACGGTCGCGATCGTGCTGCTCTTCGTCGTGGCGGCGACCTTGCTCGTGCCGGCGGTGGGCGATCTCGTCACGCGGCCCTTCGCCCGCCTCGGGCGGCGGCCTTCCGGAGACCTCGGAGGCGGCGTCCTGCTCGGCGCGAGCCTCGGACTCGTGTTCGTGCCCTGCGCAGGGCCAGTGCTCGCAGCGATCACGGTGCTCACGGCGAACGGTGAGGTCGGCCTCAGCGCAGTGCTGCTGACGTTGGCCTACGCGGCCGGCGCTGCGGTGCCGCTGCTCGTGATCGCGCTCCTGGGCCAGGGTGCGGCCAGCCGGTTGAGGGCGCACGCGACGACGGTCCGCCGCGTCTCGGGCATCGCGGTCGCCGGAGCTGCGGTCGCGATGACGCTCGGTGTCGACCGCGATCTCCAGACCAGGGTGCCCGGCTACACGAGCGCGGTCCAGAACCGCTTCGAGGATTCTGCCGTCGCTCGAAGCGAGCTGCGCGAGCTCACCGGTGCACGCGCGATCGAGCAGACGGCGCCCGCTCCGGAAGCGGGCACGTCGACACTCCCGGTCTACGGCGACGCACCCGAGTTCGTTGGCATTCGAGGCTGGCTCAACAGCGACCCGCTGACCCTCGCCGCGTTACGTGGGAAGGTCGTCCTGATCGACTTCTGGACGTACTCGTGCGTCAACTGCCTGCGGACGCTGCCGCACGTCAGAAGCTGGGACGAGCGCTATCGCTCGAGTGGCCTCGTGATCGTCGGCGTGCACACGCCGGAGTTCGCGTTCGAACGGGTGCCGGAGAACGTTCGCTCCAACGCGCGGCGGCTCGGTGTCGCCTATCCCGTCGCGCTCGACCCCGGCTACGGTACGTGGAACGCCTGGGGCAACCGCTACTGGCCCGCGAAGTTCCTGATCGACGCCGAAGGCCGTGTCCGGTATGCCCACTTCGGCGAGGGCGAGTACGACGTGACCGAGGAGGCGATCCGCTCGCTGCTCGCAGATCGCGGTGCCCGTCCCCCGTCCCCCGGCGCCGGCGAGCCGGACCTGAGCCCGACCGGCAAGCTCACGCCCGAGTCGTATCTGGGCTACGAGCGCTTGGCGCGCTATGCGGGCGGCAAGATCAGGCCTGGCCGCGTCCAGCGCTACCTCCCGCCGGTCGTCTTGGCCGACGACGAACTCGCGTACGGCGGAAGCTGGACCGTGGAGGGCGAGCACGCGACGGCGGGGCCGGGCGCACGCATTCTCATGCGCTACACGGCGCGCGATGTCTACCTCGTGGTCACCGGCAAGGGCCGGATCGAGTCGCTCGTCGACGGGAAGCGCGAAGCGGTCACGCGGATCGCGGGCGATCGGCTCTACACCCTCGTCGAACGTCCGAGCGTCGCGTCGCACCACCTGGAGCTCCGCTTCACGCCCGGGCTCGCTGCGTATGCGTTTACGTTCGGGTAGGAGCGACGATCTTCGTCCGCCGGCGTATCGCAAAGAGACCGGGGTCAGGCACGAGTGCCTGACCCCGGCGCGCACAACCTCTCCCCGTACTACGCCACGAGGCTCCAGCCGCCGTCGATCACGACGATCTGACCGCGGATCATCTCGGCAGCCGGAGAGCAGAGGAACGAGACGACGCCCGCGACGTCCTCCGGCGTCACGATCCGGCCGGCGGCGTTTCGAGCGCCCATCTCCAGCATTGCCTCGCGGTTCGGGAAATGATCGAGCGCCCCCGTGTCGACGACGCCGGCCGAGACCGCGTTGACGCGGATCCCGCGCGGGCCGAGCTCGATCGCGAGGTAGCGGACGAGCGCCTCGAGCGCCGCTTTCGACGTTCCGACGAGCGTGTAGTTCTCGAGCACACGCGTCGAGCCGAGGCTCGAGATCGCGACGATCGACGCACCCGGCCGCATCGAGGGCGCCACGGCTCGCGTGAGGGAGAGCAGCGCGCGAGCATTGGCCCCGAGCGTCCAGTCCCAGTGCTTGTCCTCGGTCTCGAGCGCGGGGCGGATCACGCCCGTCGCGGCATTGTGTACGAGCACGTCGAGCGGGCCGAGCTGCGAAACCTGCTCCACCAGCCGATCCGAGGCGACGTTGCCGCGCAGGAGCACGGGCTCGGCGCCGAGCTCGCGCAGCTCCCCGGCGGTCTCCTCCGCGGCGGCGTCGGAGCGGAAGTAGCCGATCGCGACGCGTCTCGCGCCTTCGCGGGCGAGGCGAAGCGCGATCGCCTTGCCGATTCCACGCGAGCCGCCCGTGACGAGGACGGTGTCGCGGGTCACGGGGAGCACCTAGTTGCGCGGCAGCGGGCGGGATGCCGGCGCCGCCGACGGAATGGTCTCCCACCCGATCCGCTCGCGCGACTCCAACGCCGAGTCCTCCGCACGCGTGGAGGCGAACCCGAGCCGGTCGAGCAGCTCGATCCGCAGCTCGGCGTAGGCCCGGACGGGATCAGCGGCGGGGAGCCCCTCGATCGCTTCGCGCACGCGAGCTCGCAGCTGGAAGGCGAAGTGCGGGGTCGCGGGGCCGACGAGTGCGTCGATGTCGTCGGTCGTGAGGTCGGTCATCGCGCGTGCAATGTAACGAGTACGTTGGACTGAGTGCGCCGTCTCTCGAACGTCGAGCTGATGCTGCTCGTGACGATCGCGCTGTGGTCGCTCAACCTCACTGTCACCCGATACATCCTCACCCACGGGCTCGAGCCGCTCACGTACAGCACCGTGCGGTACGGGCTCGCCGCGGCAGTGTTCGCGGGCATCGTGCTCGTCGCCGAGGGGAGTCTACGCCTCGCGCGCCGGGATCTCCTGCATGCCCTCGTCACGGGTCTCGTGCTCTACGTCAACCAGATCGGCTTCGTCTACGCGTTGCGCTCCACCTCTGCCTCCGTGATCGCGCTGATTCTCGGAGCCACCCCGATCTTCGTGGCGCTGCTGGGTCTCGGACGCCGGACGGAGCGGCTCCCGCGGCGTTTTTGGGTCGGGGCAGCGCTTTCGTTCGGCGGCGTTGCGCTCGTCGCGCTCGGCACGGGCGGGGAGGTAGCCGGCAACGCGACAGGCATTCTGTTCGGCATCCTCACCGCGGCCACCTGGGCCGCCTACTCGGTGCTGATCACTCCCTTGCTGCAGCGCTACAGCGCGACCCGGATCAGCACCGTCGTCCTCGCGGCCTCGTGGGTACCCGTCGCACTCACAGGTCTCTCCCAGACCGCTTCGCAGGACTGGGGGATCGACTGGCGCGTCTGGGCGTTGCTCTTCTTCGCAACGCTCGGGCCGCTCGTCCTGACCAACGTGCTGTGGTTCCGCTCGCTCGACCGCATCGGTCCCGCACGGGCGACGCTCGCGGCGAACCTCCAGCCGTTCGTCGCTGCGCTCGTCGCAGTCGTGCTGCTGTCCGAGACCATGAGCGTCTTGCAACTGGCGGGTGGAGCGCTCATCGCGGTCGGGATCCTCGCAGTTCGCCGCCGACGTTCTGCCCTGCCTCATGACATCTCGGAGGCACGGGACCCATCCGCCTCGCGGTGAGAACGCCCTCCTCCGTTCTCTCTCCCCGGCGCGCAGAGGCACGACCGACAGCTGAGGAGAGGTTTTGCGGCGCGGCGCCGCGGGGATCACCCAGGCGACGGAGGAGGTTGGATTGGACACGTGGATCTGGATCCTGATCGCAGTGGTGGCGGTACTCGTCGTCGGCTTCATCGTGTTGTCGGCGTCACGCTCGCGCCAGCGCACGCACCTGCACGACACTTTCGGCCCCGAGTACGACCGGGCGGTCAGTGCGGGAGGGAGGCGGAAGGGTGAGCGTAGACTGGTCGAGCGTGAGCAGGAGCACGCTCGGCTTGAGTTGCGGCCGCTGACGCCGGAAGCACGAGAGCGCCTGACGGAGCAGTGGCGCGTCGCGGAGGCACAGTTCGTGGACGAGCCGGCGATCGCCGCGCACTCTGCCGAGGCTGTGGTGAGACACGTGCTCGACGAGTGCGGCTATCCGACCGACCACGATCTCGACGATCGGGCAGCGCTCGTCTCGCTGGATCACCCCAAGGTGGTCGAGCGCTACCGGCACGGGCACTCGATGCTCAAGGCAACTGACGGTCCGGAAGGCACCGAGAACCTTCGGAAGGCGATGGTCGACTTCCGTGCGGTCGTCGACGAGTTGCTGGAGGTCCAGCCCGCCGAGGTGAACACCCCGTAGCAATTCGTAGGCGGCGCGTCCCCGCCGGGGGGCCGCCGCCCCATACTTGATCGATGAGCGTCGCTCGCCTTCGGCCCGCTCCCGAGAGGGAAACCATGTTTCCTCCGCACGCCCCGTGCTTTCTGCCTCGTGTAGGGAAATGAGCCCGCAACGCCGTACGGCGCTCGTCTCGGTCGCCGCGGCGACCGCGCTGATTGCGATCAAGCTCGCGGTCGGCATCGCTTCGAGCAGTCTCGGATTCGTCGCCGAGGCAGCGCACTCGGGTACCGACCTCGTGGCGGCGCTGCTGACCTTCTTCGCGATCGGCTGGGCTCTCAAGCCCGCGGATGCCGCTCACCAGTACGGCCACGGCAAGGCGGAGCATCTTGCCTCGCTGGCGGAGGCTGCCTTTCTCGTGATCGTCAGCCTCGTGGTCGGTGCGCTCGCCGTCGCGAGGCTCGTCGGCTGGATCGAGCTCGAGGTCCGGGCCGCGTGGTGGGCGTTCGTCGCGGCCGGCGTCGTGATGATGATCGACATCGCGCGGACCGTCGTCTCGTATCGCGCCGCTCGTCGCTACGCGAGTGCCGCGCTCCTCTCGAACGCGCTGCACTTCGCTGCCGACCTGGTCGGCACGTTCGCAGTGCTCGTTGGCCTGATCGCGGCGCGAGCAGGCCACCCGGAGGGCGACTCGGTGGCAGCGCTGTTGATCGCGGGGCTCGTCGTCGCGGCCGCCGCACGGCTGATTCGGCGGAACGTGGACGTCCTGATGGATCGCGCCTCGGCAAACGCGGTCGACGCAGCACGCGCCGCGATCGAGGCGCTCGAGCCACCCGTCGACCTCCGCAGGCTTCGGCTGCGAGAAGCGGCCGGGCGCACCTTCGCCGACGTCGTGATCAGCGTCTCGCCGGGCGCGGTCGTCGGTCAGGGCCACGCTGCCGCCGACCGGGTCGAGGCCGTGCTCGAGCGGGTGCTGCCGGTTGCGGACATCGTGGTCCACGTCGAGCCGGCCGCAGATGACGAGGCCCTGCGCGAGCGTGTGCGAGCCGCCGCGATGGGTGTCCCCCTCGTTCGCGAGGTACACGATCTCGCACTGATCGACACCGGCGAAGACGGGATCGAGGCGCTGCTGCACCTGAAGCTCCCGGGCGAGCTTCCCCTCGCCGACGCACACGGGCTTGCCGAGGAGGTCGAGCGGACGATCCTCACGGCAATTCCGGAGGTGACCGCGGTACAGACTCATCTCGAGCCCCTGGCCGAGGAGGCAGCCGGCCGGCGGACAGCCGGGCCGCACGAGCTCGAGCTCGCGGTGGTCGAGGCGACGGGCGCGGCCCCGCGCGAGCTGCGCGTTCTCAACACAGACCAAGGTCTCGTCGTGTTCGTCACGCTCGTCGTGGAGCCCGACACCTCGCTCGCCGCCGCGCACGAGCGAGCGAGCGCCGTCTCGCGCAGAATCCGCGAGACCCGGCCCGACATCGCCGACGTCGTCGTCCACACCGAGCCTTGATGGGAACCCACGACGCCGAACGAGGCATGGCTCGCTACGGCGCGAGGAAGATGCGGCTCGCGCTCGATTGGGATGGCACCGTCACCGAGCGGGACACGTTGCACATGGTGATCGAGCGGTTCGGCGATCTCGGGGTGTTCCGACGGA
>Ga0136612_10001077_pt1 | contig 11289 bp, 9 predicted proteins | sample AntDryUQ224A2306_2_FD_106644 | JGI IMG/M metagenome (GOLD analysis project Ga0136612, IMG submission 106644) | Polar desert sand microbial communities from Dry Valleys, Antarctica - metaG UQ224A (23.06) | ecosystem: Environmental > Terrestrial > Soil > Desert | place: Antarctica: Dry Valley...
CACGGCGATTTTGCGACGAAGGCATAGTCGACACTATGTCGAGGAGCGAAATTGCCGTGCAACGAAGCAGACAGGCCGCTATCCGTCGTCTCGCGGCGAAGGTCTGTGAGAAATGCGGGCTAGAACGTCTCTCCGATCCAGAATGTCGTCAGGAACTTTCCGTTCAAATCCTTGAGATTGGTTCTTTTCGCAAAGTCCCAGTGGAGCTCGAGGCCGAACAGGTTGAAGGCAATCCCGTATCCTACCGCCGCCTTCCCATCGACGAGCTTGTTGTCCTCGAAGAATTTGAAATCGTCGCCTGCGAAGAATGCTCCGCCGATGTCGAAGAAGAGCGAGCCCCGCACCTGTTGAAACGCGAAGATTGGCGTCGCAAGCACATCGATGAGAGGAAACCTGTACTCGAAATTCGCGAAGAACGCACGATCTCCGACGATGCTCCGAAAGTCATATCCCCGAAGAGTGTTGAGCCCGCCGAAGTAATGAAAGTTCGGGAAGTTTCCATCCGAAATGGCTCCGAAGACCCGAGCCGCAAGAACGCTTCGCGATGTGACCTGACGGTAGTTTCTAAAATCGACAATCAAGTCACTACTGAGCGTACCGCCACGGTTGACATCGGCAGAGTAAGCGGCACTGACTTCGTACCGTCGGCCTGAGACCGGTCCGAACTCCTTGAACTGCGCGTTGTCTCCCGTGAATGTCGACGAAACGATCGGGAAACTGTCCTTCCTCGGCAGGAAGAGCCGATAGTTCCCCTCAGCGTCGGAGAAGAGCTGCGGATAGGCGATCTCGCGAAGCATGTAACCCGCTCCCACGTCGACACGGTGATAACGGTCGAAGGGATAACTGAGGATTCCCATGGCGCCGGTCTGCCGGTAAGCCTGGGAGCCACGCTGGAATCCCCTGGTTTCGTCGAAACCGGCGCGGAAGAACGACCTGTCATCGAAGACTCTGGCACCCCAGTTGAGCCTGTTCTTGATGTCGAGGTAAAGGAAGTCGAAGTTCGAAAAACTCGAGACCGAATCGAGAGAGGCGATGAACCGTTTGTTGCCGAGCATGTCGCTCATCAGAATCACGGAGCGGGAGATAAAAGTCTGGTCGGAGTTCACACCGGCATTGACCTGTACGTCGTCGATGAAAAGCTTGAAGCCTCCCACTTTCTCGACTTTGTCTGCGTCAATCGTGACTTCCACCGGCGCGAGAAACGGCACTCTCTGTTCTGCAAGGATCGGCTGCGAGGGGAGAGTGGTTTTCTCCGGCTCGCCGATCGGGCTATCGGTCAAGGTGGTGTAAAGCTGCCAGCGTCGTTTGTAGTACGAGGAGAAAACGAGGCGCTCTTTGTTGCCTTTTGCGATGAAGACGGTCGGCGTAAAGCAACCACCGACGACATCGGTGTACTTGAGCAGATCTCCGTTCTCGAGGTTGAGCGAGTAAATGTTGTAGGCGGCGCGGTCAGCGGGATTGATCGGGCGCGGAGCTGACGACTTCGCGGCCGCCGATTCACCTCCGGGCATGTCAGTGGCGGGAGAAACACCGAGCGGCATCCTCTCTCGGCCGGTCTGCCGGTCCGATGAGAGGAATACTCGTTTACCGTCCGGAGAGAAGCTCGCATCGATGTCGTTCGAAGCACCGGAGGTGAGCTGGAAACGTCGCGAAGGTTGCGACAGATCAAGGCGAAACAGCTTGGCCCACCCATCGACGATCGAAGAGTAAACGATCCAGTTGCCGTCAGGTGAGTAAACCGGTGACCCATCGAAGAAGACGTCGTTGGTGAGGTTTGTAATGCTGCCGGTTGCCAGATCGTAAATGAAAAGATCGCTCTGATTGCCGACGAATCCGGTGAACACGATCTTCGAGCCGTCAGGTGAATAGGATGGACTGAGCTGCTGCTCCACGTTGAGCGGAACCGACCGGTCGATCCTGCCCGACAGAGCGTTGATGAGCATGAGATTGCGCCCGCGCTCTTTCTTGACAAACAACGCGATCTGATCGCCGTTCGGACTGAAGGCGAGGTCACGACCCATCACCGAGGCTGTCGTCAAACCCTGCACGATGGGATACTCATAGCCCTCCGCGTACCCGCGAGTCAGATTCCTGAGAAACTTCCTCTCGGGAATGTTCAGAAGCACGACGTCCGCGTCCTCTTTGTAAGTCGTCACGGCGGCCAGCAGATCTCCGGAAGGAGACTGGATCGGAGAGAGCTCGTGGCTGGTCACTTCCTTCTCGACACGGAAGACCTCGCCATACTCCAGCGGCTCACCCTTCTCGATGAGCGTTGGCAGGTAGCGTTTTCGCAACCACGTGCGGAACTTCGAGTCGAACTCCTCAGGGGTAATCTCGAACGCTCTCTTGAGAGGTTTTTCGAGCGAGCCTCCCAGCGTATTCCGATACTCATAGATGAAGTCGCGAAGTCCCTCCCATCCATATTTCTCCTGGATGTACTCGAACACCGCATGGCCGAAACGGTACGCGAAGTAGCCACCAAAGCTTCTCGTAATCGAGGGGACGATGTCGTTCACAACTGCGTCCCGCAGGACCATCCTGTCTTTGGAGTCTTCGTCCTGGGCCATGTAGGACGCCAGTCCTTCCATGAACCAGGTTGGAGGACGCGAGGTGATCGACTTTCCGAGCTTTCCCTGAAAAAGAATCTCGTACTCGAAGATATGAGTCAGTTCGTGCGTAATGAGCTGGAGCAGCTTCTCATCGGTCGTATCGATGGGAAGAACCATGCGGTTCCGCACCGGTTCCGCAAACGCTCCCACCCCTTCCGGGATGAACCCCAGGTCCACGTTCGTCTGCTCGAATGCCGAGTGTGTCGCGTAGAAGATCAGTGGGACTTTCTTGGCGATCTGGAAGTTGAACTTTCGCGACAGGTCGTCATATGCGCTCTCGGCAAAATTGACGACTTTCTGAAGTGAGGCTTTCTCCTCCTGATAGAAATACACGTCGAAATGCGTGGAGTGATAGATCTCCCAATCGAAACGGTCGTAGGCAATCTTGTTCTTGCCGAATGCAAAGGCAGTCGACGGAACGAAAAACATCGATGAAATGAGTAATGCCACTGCCTGGATCCGCTTCAACTAGGCCTCCCTGGGGTCACCACTGGAATGACGAAGAGCACTGCCATCAGTTGGTAAATACATAACGCGTCGCTGAGCTCTCCTGGGCGACGAAAAGACCGAGCAACTGAGTCTCGAGGGCTCGAAGATTCTCGAACAATCCGAGAATCTCGTCGTAGTTTCTCTGGTCGAATTCCTTGAAATCCCGGAAATTCTCTTCCGCGATTTTCTCTCCTGTATCGCCGTTGAATACAGCGACGACGATGTCGAAGACAAAGCCGGTGCTCTCGACGAGAACCTGTCGATAGTAGGTTCTCCCGTCGACCTGAGAGACGTACTCCTCAGTCTTGTAGCCGGCCTTGTCACGTATATCGAAATCGATCACTCCGGTGATCAGCAGGTCTGCCCCACTTCTGGCACCGAGCTCTTTCCAGAAGTCACGGTTCGCCTCGAGGAGCTTCATCTCGCTCGATGGGAGTCGAGTCGCAGGAAGATCGATGAGCTTGAGCTTGGTCGACTTGTTGATCTGCTTGCGCAGGTAACGGGCGAACTCTGCCTGGAGGTCGACTTTCGCCGCCCGATCCGGCTTGCCTTTCTCTTCGGAGGCGACGATGACGAACGGTGCGATTGCCACCTTCTCCTCGCCAGTCATGCTGAGCTTCGGCTTGATGGGCAGTTTGAGATGGACCTCTACAACGCCGGCTGAGAGCGCGAATGGGACCATAGCGGTCATGACGACAAGGAGAGCTCTCATCGTGACATCCCTGGCTTACTGGTGTTGGGCGGTACGCTCACCGGCTTCTGGGGAGGCTCGTTCTCAGGACGCTGCAGCGGAGGCTCGACCGGGCCACCCGGCGGCGGCACAGCCGGTCCTCCAGTAGAGTCTGCTCGCGAGTCACCTGCCTGCTTTTCTGCCGCCAGCGTCGTTTTGGCTTCGCGTTTTTTGTTGCGCGCATAGAACTCCGTAAACCGGCTGTAGTTCTTCTGAATGTAGACGTTCGTTCGATCCAGCCGCAGCGCCTCTATATAAGACTCCCTGGCCTTGTCGAACGCGCCGGTTCCTTCGTAGGCGACGGCGAGATTGTTGGCAGCCACAGCGCTCGCGGGATCGATCTGCGACGCCCGGCGAAAGCGGAACAACGCTTCACGCCAGAGGTTCATCTTCGCTGATTTGACCCCGAAGTTCATCTGGGACGACGCGAGACTCAGATCATTCCTTCCGCTCGAACAACCTCCAGCGAAGGCGAGGGTGCTCACGAGCAGAATGGCGCCGAGCGCGCGCTTTCCGAAACTCTTCATCTCAAGCTCCTTGTTGATGCGAAACGCCAGGCAAGAGTGCCGACTCAAAGGCAAGACAGCGGAGCGGCCAGTGCTCCCTCGCCCGTAGCCGCTTGTTCTGAGAGGTAGACCCAATTATAATGATGCCCGCGACCCCCGCACAACGCCCCGCCTCTCTTCCTCCCGCACCAGAAAGATCTGATGGACCTTGTCCCCGATCGCGAACGCGATCTGATGATCGCTTTGTCGTTGCTGCCATTTCTCTCACCGTCCCGAACCCGTCTGCTCGTCGAGTACTTCGACCCACTCGACCGCGTAACCGGTGCATCTCCGGAGGCGATCGCGGCCCTGCTTCGCGTCGATCTGGCTGCAGCCCGACAGGTTCGTAACCCGCTTGGCTCTCCCGCGCAGCTTGCCGCGGTCGCGGAACTGCGAGGCGACGTCGTCACTCTCAGGGATCCGGAGTATCCCCCTCTGCTGCGGGAGATCGCCGACCCACCCCTGACGCTGCATCTCGCGGGCGATCGATCGCTTCTGGCGACGCATTCGATCGCTGTGGTGGGATCGAGAAGAGCCACCCCTTACGCGCTGAATGCCGCACAAAAGCTCGCGCAGGAGCTCGTCCGAGCCGGAGTTACAGTCGTCTCCGGCCTTGCTCGCGGCGTCGACGCCGCTGCACATCAAAGCGCCCTCGAAGCTTCGGGCCGGACGATCGCCGTGATCGGGACCGGCATCGACATGGTCTATCCTCGCTCGCATCGTCAGTTGTCCCGTCAGATTCAGGAACAGGGATTGATTGTCAGCGAGTTTCCCGCGGGAACACCACCTTTAGCGCCAAATTTTCCGATCCGTAACCGCGTCATCTCCGGCCTGACGCTTGGAACCGTCGTCGTTGAGGCGACGGGACGCAGCGGCTCGCTGATCACTGCGAGAATGGCCGCCGAGCAGGGACGCGAGGTCTTCGCAGTTCCGGGGTCGATCTTTTCGACCGGATCGGAAGGTGTCCATCGCCTCATCCAATCCGGAGCAAAGCTGGTTCATGACATCGACGATATCTTCGAGGAACTTCCTCAGCTTCGAACAGCGCCGGCCGGAAAAAACCCCCGCACTCCCCTTGAACCCGAGCTTCAACGACTGCTCGACCTGATCCGCTGCGATGAGCCTCTGCATGTCGACCTCGCCGCGACCACTCTCGGAGTTCCTGTGAACGCGCTCGCCGAGCCGCTACTGACTCTGGAGGTGCGCGGTCTGATCACGTCTCTACCGGGGGCACGCTATCTGAAGCGCGCATGAGATCGCAAAACCACGATCTCTCAAACGGCATGGAACGCTGGTGGAGGGGTGAGGAAGTGCTCGCGCAGCGCAGGTCCGCCTGCCTTCGGAAGGAGAAAAAGCAGTCGCATAAAGAGACTCCGGAAGGCAGGCGAGACGCCTGCGCTACACGAGGAGGGACCGGTTCGGGGACCTGAATCGGGAATCCTGCGCTGGCCAGCCTGTACTGTATGTGTATGAAACGTACAAATCTCGTGCTTCGTGAGGAGTTACTGGAGGAGGCCACGCGTCTGAGCGGCGAGCGCACGTACTCCCGGGCTGTGGAGCGGGCACTGGAAGACTTCGTCCGGCGAGCCAAAGCCCGAATGATTCACGACCTCCCCGGAAGCGGGCTTTGGGAAGGTTCGCTCACCTCAATGCGTCGAGACAGCTCATCTAAGGAGAGCCGTCCGCGCCGTGGTACTCGCTGATACAAGTTCGACCAGATCGCGAAGGTGACCGGACTGCGCGTCCGCTCCGCCTGCTGACCCGCCGTCCTTTCGCTCATATGGAGCGCCGGACACTGGAATGTCCGGCCACAGGATGGTTGAACGAGATTTTTGGTGTCAGGACAAATCGTCAGCGAGTCCCGAAGTCTCGGAATCGTGGGTCCCGAACCGAGCCTGCGCGACCTTCGCCACGAGCAGGAGCGGGACGGCGATCTTCAGCACTCGGGCGGCCTTGTCATTGAGGCCGAACCCTGCCAGAAATCCCACAGCAGCACCGGCCGCGAGGAGTGCCGGGGCATTGTTCGCAGCTTTCGCTTTGAAATCGAGCGATTCACGAAGATGCCTGTCGAGCGCATCCACATGTTCGCCAACTCCCTCGCGAGCTCGATCAATGGCGAGCTCGATGTGGCGTTTTACGTGATCCTTGCCGACTTCGTGACTCATTCCCGTCCTCTCTTCATCCTCGAGAAATCCGATTTGATGGTCTCGATGTCGCCCTTGACGCTAGCGATCGTCGCTTCAGGCACGAGGTTCACTTTGGAAACCTTTCCCTTCCCGAGTACAGCGAGCACGCCAGCCAGGATCAGAGAGATGACCGCCACGATCAATGTCGCCAGCCACGCCGGCATCACCAGGGCCAGAGCAAGAATGCCGGTCACGAAAAGCAGCACGAGACCGAGCAAGCCACAGACGAGTGCACCCAGAAACAACGCTCCCGCCCCGCCCAGATTCGTGGCAGCCTGCTTGAGCTCGAGCTTGGCCAGAGCTATCTCACTGCGAAAGAGCGTGGAAAAATCTTCTGTCAGTCCACGGACAATGGACCCTATGGACTTCTCGTCATTCGATGGATTCATGGTTTCTCCCTTGAGCAAAAGCAATGCCCCCGAGCTCGGCCTGCCTTTGTCAATTCGTCGCCGTCACTCGCAGCTTCAGCGTACGGTCCTCGTTGGGATTGAGAACCGGAAGCATGACCAGGACCGTCCCATCCTGCGGCACGCCGATGAGGGTGGCCTTTCGTCTGAGGATGAAACTACCCGCCAGCTTGACGTTCTTGACTCGCGCTGGGAGCCAGAGCTTGACTGTCGGATTCTCGATCTTTTCCTTGCCTCGATTCGTCAGACGCACGGAGAAAAGCCCTTCTCCACGCAACTTCTCGACGCTGAACGAGAATCGTTTGGTTCGGGCGGTCAGTCGGGCCTCGGGAGTCAGGGTGCGGGCAGCCGAAGCACCTCCCACCGCTCCGTCGGATACGGGCTGACCCGCAGCCCACCGGAACGCTGTGCGTAGCAGCAGATTCAACTGCAGGTCATTCTGATTGTGGAGCGCCGCGGGGTCGAATCCGAGCCAGACCACCCGGCCCTCTCCATGCGAGTAGTGAGCGACCGCCGCACGAGAGCTTTCTTTCCAGCGAGCGTCGACGACCATCTGCGGAGTTTCATCAATGAATGCCGCGGGCACCGGCCTGGTTCTGATCTCATGGCCCGGGTTCATGCGCGCCATGAGCGGCGAGGCCGCTTCCGACATCTTGATTTGGGTATCGGACATCCCGGCATCGGTGGACACGAGGTTGAGAAACGGAGAGCTCTGACGGGGCGGTGCACCAATGATCACCACTCCCCGTCCGTCCTGCACGTAGGCCTCGATCTGCCCCGCCACCTTCTCTGGGAGCGATGCGATGTTCGTGATGACCAGCACTCCCTGGAGAGCGTCCACACGTTCGATCGGCACCAGAGTGGGAGCAAAGTCGGCTTTGGCCATCAACCCCGCCCACGACGCCACGAACTTCGACTCGGCTGCACCGGTAATGACCATCACCGCAGGGAGAGGCTCCGGTACGATCCCCTGCGCGAGGGACTGACGCTCCCAATAGGTGTAGAGCACGACCGCTCCCACGCCCAGGACGAGCACACTGACGAGTCCGTAGAAAATTAAGATCCGCCAGCCGACGTGATGCTCGTGGCGAGTCATCCGTTACTTCGGCTGATACTGTTCAAAAAAGACTTTGACTTCGCCTTCCTGACGAAGTTCAGCGGCCGTCTTGGGCCGGCGAGCTTCACGGACCTTATAGGCAAAGTAGGAGGCAACAGCGAGAATCATGGTCACAACGATCGAGAACAGGATGACCGCGGCCAGAATCTGAATCCAGTCGTATCTCATAGCTCAAAGCACCTCAATTAAATTCTTCCTTTTCTTGCGAGTTTGCCCCAGGACATGTCGAGCCCGAGTAGCTCCTCGAGAGTCGCGAAAACCTTGCACACGTCGATGATGAGAATGTAAAAGAATCTGTAGAAGAAGGAGTAAAACGCCAGCTTCAAATCCTCCCCTTCCATCAGAATGGCGTGGACCGCAATGATGAGGTCGAGCACGGTGAGCAGGATCCACCACATCACCAGTAACTTGTTCATCCCTACCACGAACGCAATCCACACAAAGAAGACGTTCGCAAAGATGTTCATGACGGGCCAGGCCAGCCCTTCGAAGAGCATGTACCAGAGCGATATGGGCGTCGTAATGTTGCCCCGCGTCGAGGTTAGAAGCGCCTTCTGCTTCCTCAGTGCCTGCAGGATTCCCCTGCTCCAGCGATACCGCTGCTTGATGATGTCCAGCAGCTCTTCCGGGGCTTCGGTGTATGCGATGGCCTTTGGTTCGTAATTGATCTTCCATCCATCGGCCAGGATCTTGACCGTGATATCGAAATCCTCGGCGAACGTATCGCTCTCGTATCCACCCGTGGCTTCAATGGCCGTCCGCCTGAAAATCCCGATCGGTCCCGGCACGACGTTCACCGTGCGGAGAAACGCCTGAGCCTTGCGAACGATGTTCAACCCTTCGATGTACTCGAGCGCCTGGAGCTTGGTCCAGATGTTGTGGCGATTGATGACCTTGACGTTACCAGCCACTGCTCCGACTGTTGGATCGCGGAACTGCCGCACCGCATACCGGATCGAATCCGGCGCCAGTCTCGAGTCCGAATCCATGCAAACAACGATCGGAGAGCGAGAGCGCCGGATTCCGTAATTGAGAGTCTCAGCCTTTCCACTGTTTTCTTTTCGGAAGACCGAGACCCGGACTCCGTAGTGATTCCCCTCGAACTCACGCATCCGGGCATAGGTGTCATCAGTGGAGCCGTCGTCCACCGCGATGATCTCGTAGTAGGGGTACCTGAGCTCGAGCAGAGACGAGAGCGAGCTTCCGATCACCTCCGCCTCGTTGTAAGCGGGAACGATGATCGAGACAAAAGGATAGATCTCGTCGATTTCCTGATTCGCCAGCTCACGCTGCTGCAGATAGCTGAACCATATGAGGAGGAAATGTCGCAGGATCAACACGCAGAGAAACGTCACCAGCGTTACAACGAGAGACGATACCAGGAAGGGGCCGATCCTCGACGGGTACTTGAAGAGAAGCAGAGTGAGGATGACGACGACCAGAATTACAGCCACTGAGATCAGCAGCTGCAACTTCGGATTCATCGGGGTCTTCTTCACCATCATCGGACGCTACCTCCTGGCTCGAGACCAGAGCTCACCGAATCCCTCCACCCACCGGCGGGATCACAGGGGACTGACCGAGCAGGCGATCTTCGAAGTAATATCGGGTGCGGCCCTCACGCTCCTCTTCGTTCCGGAACAGCTTCTTGAGGCGGAAGCCGACGTACCAGGTGCGCTGCCAATAGTTGACCAGCTCGTCGCCGCTGCCGCCGAATGGTCCCTCCAGACGTCCACTGCGTCCGTAGCCATAGTCGCCCACGAGGTCGATTGCGTCGTTGATGGGCACGGTGACCCGCCCCTGGTACGATCGTGAGTCCGACTCGCGGCTCCCTTCGTACGACCTTCCATATTTGATCTCAGCCATCCAGAAAACCCGCTCCCGGATGTTGTGACCAACCTGGAGTACTCCGGCGATCGACTTGTAATCGGTTGGGGACCAGTATCGGTTGGTACGCTCGTCATAGCTGAGATAACGGCCATCGGCTTTGACCGCAACGAACGGAGCACGAAGAATTCGATAAGTCAGCAATCCATGCGCACCGAGACGACTGTTTCCGTCGGAGATCCGCCCGGCAGAGGCATCGATGAGATACGACCAGTGCCCACCAGTCGTGTAGTCGTAGTGGCCGCGAAGATCGTCGATGTGGATTGGATCGGTAAAGTTCACCTGAGGCCCTGAAGGAGTCGAGCCCAGCGACTGCAGCGTGAATACGTCGTAGACCAGATCGTAGTGGTTGTACTCGAGTGCAGCCCTGCTCTGAAGGCTCGGCATCCATTCCCCGCCCAGCGCCCAGAACGGCCTTGTGCCCAGACCTTCGTCGTATAGATTGAGGCCAACACGACCGCGAGCGAGAAACCGATCGCTGTATCGATACCGTCCACCGGCTCCGACCACGTTGGCGCTCACGCTCTGATTGTCTCTTTCAAAGGTGTGACGACCGACGTGTCCTTCCAGGGCAGTCTTGCGGGACGTCCACTTCTCGGCGTTGAAATCGACCCTGCGCAACGTGAAGTCGCTCGAATCTTCGTGAAAGGTATAGGTCCCGTCCAGTCGCGAGGCCGGTCGCAGATGCCGGACCAGGTCCAGCTCCACTCTCGCCGGCTGAAATGAGGAGTCCAGAGCGATGGCGTTGTTCTGTTCCTCCACTGCGTGCTCATTCCAGCCGAACCAGCGATAAATCTGGCCCAGATTGAAATGCGCCTTCTCAGGCACCTCGGTATAGAGGTGCAACCGCGGGTTCTGCGACAGGTCCGTCACTTCCCGGAAGTTGCGCATCGCGCTCACGTAGTCATTGTTGTAAGAGAGGATCTGTGCGTACTCGAGCCGCAGATCCGCACGTTCCGGTTGCGCGGCCAGCAGACGTTCGTACTCTCGCTCAGCCGGGCCGTAGCGGCGGTCCCAGCCGAGAACTCGCGCGTATTCGATGCGCGCCTTCGTATCCTCAGGACGGAGTTTGAGATAGGACTGATAGAGCGGGATCCCTTCGTCATAGTCTTCAAGACTCACGTACGCTTTTGCGAGCTCGAGAATCTGCTCGGCAGTCTCCGGATTGCGTCGATCCAGATCGCCGGCCGATGCGCGGAGCTCGACGAGCTGTTTGTCGCGCAGATCTCGTGCTCGCTGCTTGAGCTCGACCAGGCCTTCGACTTTCTGCGGACTCCGGTCCTCGATGAACTCGATCGTCCGCAGCGCCTCTCCATAAC
>Ga0136612_10001078_pt1 | contig 11279 bp, 8 predicted proteins | sample AntDryUQ224A2306_2_FD_106644 | JGI IMG/M metagenome (GOLD analysis project Ga0136612, IMG submission 106644) | Polar desert sand microbial communities from Dry Valleys, Antarctica - metaG UQ224A (23.06) | ecosystem: Environmental > Terrestrial > Soil > Desert | place: Antarctica: Dry Valley...
ACGATGATGAGGTCCGCGTGCCTAATGGTCGACAGGCGATGCGCGATCATGAACGAGGTGCGCCCCTCCACCAGCCGATCGAGGGCGTCGAGGATCACCAGCTCGGTCCGCGAGTCGATCGACGATGTCGGCTCGTCCAGCACGAGGATAGCCGCATCTTTCAGAAAGGCACGAGCAACGGCGATGCGCTGCCTCTCTCCACCGGAGAGCCGGCCCCCACGCTCCCCCACCACCGTGTCGTAGCCGTCGGGGAGGCGAGAGATGAAGTCGTGGGCGTTTGCCGCGCGCGCTGCATGGACGATCTCGTCCATGTCCGCCTCCAGCCGGCCATACCGGATGTTCTCCGCAATGCTAGCGGAGAAGAGCAACGGCTCCTGAAGCACCACGCTGAACTGCTGCCGAAGGCTGGCCAGCGCGATCTTACGAACGTCGTGACCGTCAACGCGGACGGCTCCCTCCTGAACGTCATAGAAGCGCGGCAGGAGGCTGATGAGGGTGGTCTTTCCGGCACCGGTCGGTCCAACGATCGCAACGGACTGCCCCGGCTGAACTTCGAAGGACACGTTTCTGAGCGTGTCGGACCGGCCCGGATAGCTGAAGCCCACGCCGTCGAATACAACGTGTCCACGACTCCGCTCGATGGAAATCGCGTCAGGTGCGTCTTCGATCTCCGCCTTCGTGTCGAGCAGCCCAAAGGCGACCTTGAGGTTCACCCGTTGCTCCTGCAGCGGCCCGGTGGACGTCGCGATGGTGGAGAGTGGGGCGTACACGGACGCCACGTACGCCATGATCACCAGGAGCTGGCCGATCGTCAACTCCCCCCCGAGCACCTGGACGGCACCGTAACCGAGCACCAGCGCAGTCCCGACCGCGGTGGTCACCCGGACGGCCATGGTGAACAGGGTCTGGGCCACCGTCAGGCGCACGCGCGCGTCGACGGCCTCTGTGGCCTGCTCGACAAACCGGCGATGCTCATGGTCCTCGCGGCCGAATGCAACGATGACCCTGAGCATGGCCATCGCCTCCTGGATCATCGTCAGGGAATGGCCCTCCATCTCGCGGACGCGCGCCAGGCGCGGCTCGATGTGATTGGCGTAGTGGCGGACCGAAAGCCACAGGAAGGGCACCACGATCATCGAGAGGAGCGCAAGTATTGGATTCAGGAGGTACACGACCACGAACATGCCGACCAATGTCAGGACCGCCTGGGCGAGCTGAGGCACCATCATCGGAACCTCGCCCACGGAGGCGGATGAATAATTGATCCGGTACATGAAGTCGCCGGTGCGCTGCTTGTCATGGAAGGTCATGGAGAGCCGCTGCGCGTGCTGGAACAGCTCCCCGCGGAACCGCAGGATCATTCCCTGCTCGATCCTGGCTTGGAGGTAGGTGTTGAACACCGTAAGGCCATTGTTCACGATGGCAATGAGAACCATTCCAACAATGACTAGCGCCAAGAGAAACATCGGATCGCGGATCGTCGCTCCGAACAGGTCCACCAGCACGTTCGGCGGCGGTAAACCGCGAATCACGTTGTCCATCAGGATCAGAATGGTCCAGGGCGCCACGAGATCCACGGCGGCGTCCAGCACAAGCACGACTACCGAGAGGATCGCCATCCCGCGGTAGGGCCGTAGGTATGTGAAGGTCCGCAGCAGCACCTTCATCGGTCCACGGCGCTAAGCAGCGCACCTGAAGCGGTTGAAGCGTCGAACACGGTCCGTCCCAGAGTTGCAACGGCGGCGAGCCCCAGGACCGTCGCGGGGATTGGTGCATCCGACCGCCAGGCGGCCAGCGACAGCGCGATGAACGCCAGGCACAGGAGCGGAGCTGTCCACGACAGCCTCGACCACAGCCGGTAGCGCAGCTGCTGGCGCCCGGCACCGTGCTCCTCCGAGGTCGTCAGGAGCCGCACCGCCGCGAAGGGTCCCGTTCGCACCTCGAGGTCCCAGCGGTCGAACGGGCCGCCGCGCCGCACCGAGGTCCGCTGGGACTCCAGCACCGACTCGACCGTTCTAAGCCTGGACTCGAGTGAGCTCCACTCCTCGCTCCACACGGACCGTCTCCTGAGCCCGGGCACAGCCAGCAACCCGGATCCCCGGTGTCGCCACGGGGTGAGGCCGCGCTCGACGCGTCCCACCAGCCTGGCTAGCGGCTGAAGGAGGAAAAGGAGGGCCAGGAGCCAGACCCGCCGCCGCTGCCCCATACGAGCGAAACTAGCCCTGCGGGTTGCCGCGAATGCGTAACCCAGGGCGAAGGATGCACTCAGCGCGAGACCGGCGGTGGCGACCGGCAGCGCGAGGTAGAGGGGTTGCCAGGCAGTGCCCAGGAGGCCCACCAGGCCAAAAGCCAGCAGCATCAGGAACCATTCCGGCATCAGAGGCAGCCAGGCAAGCACCGTGGTCGGCTGGTAGAGGGACTGGTAGGACTCGCTGCCCCACGTACCTTCATACCGCCTTGCCCGCGTCCAGAGCGCCTCGTGCGCGCCGTGCCCGTAGAGCTGCCCGGGCCAGCTGATGTGACCCAACACGTTGTAGCGGCCGGGCCACTTTCGCTCCAGGAGCCCCTCCGCCCGACCGTAGCCGCGCTGCTGCCGGAGGTAGGCGCGAATGGATCCCCGTCGCCGGTGCCACACCAGGGCTCCATGGCTGAAGCCGAGGGTCTTCCCCTGTCGCTGGAGCCGCCAGCACAAATCGACGTCATCACCGGCGACGCGGAAGTTCGGATCGAACCCGGACACCCCGCGGAGCGCCTCTGCACGGAACGCGAAGTTGCATCCGGGGATGTGCTCCGCGACCTCGTCCGAACGCAACACGTGGATGGGACCGCCCGGCGCCAGCGCGACGAGGTTCGCCACCGGTCCGTCGTCGGTCGGAGCCACGTTCGGACCCCCGATGCCGGCGTGCGCCGACGTCATGAAGGCCCAGGCCAGGTGGGTCAGCCAATCGCGATCGGGGTGGGCGTCATCATCGATGTACGCCACGATCTCGCCGCGAGCGGCACGCAGGCCCTCGTTCCGGGCTGCGCTCAGTCCCCGGTTAACGGTGCTGATCAGTCGCACGTCGTAGCCCGACGCGATCTCGGCCGTGCGGTCCGTCGAGCCGTCGTCGACCAACACGACCTCGTACGCCGGATAGGCGAGGCGGGATAGACCCTCCAGGCACTCGATGATCGTTCGCTCTCCGTTGTAGCTGCACAGGACCACGCTGATGGTCGGCCAGCGCGCGTCACCGGGGAACGGGCCCTGGGTGAAGGCATCGCGGAGGGCGTTCAGCGCCGGCTTCTGCCGGCGCGCCCGGGTCGTGAGCCCGAAGCGCCAATCGCTGATCTCCACGCCGCCACGCGCCCACTCGTCGGTCCAGGCGAACACAAAGCAGCCGGCCGCACCCCGGGCGAAAGTTGCCCGCACCTCCGCCGAGATCAGCTCGGCCTGGACGTCCTCACCGTGCCGCTGGCTGTCCAGCCCGATCTCGGCCATCACCACCGGCCGGTCGCCGGCGAGGTTGTGAAGGCGCGCCAGGTACGCATCGAAACGGTCGGCATCTTCCAGATAGACGTTGAAGGACAGGAAGTCGACCGAAGGGACGCGAAGGTACTCCGTCGAGGGGTAGTTCACGTATGTGACCAGCGCGTCAGGATCCTCCTCGCGGACGGCCCGGCACAGCCGCCGGAGAAATCGCTCGATGCGGGACGACCCATGCCAGCGCACGATGCGAGCGGGAATCTCGTTGCCGATGGCGTAACCGAGCACGGCGGGATGCGACGCGCAGGCGCGTACGCCGGCTCGGACCCGTTCTTCGATGGAGCGGGCTCCCCCCGGTCGGTCGAGGAACGCTGTGTGCTGCTCCCACGGAATGCCCACCAGGACGTGGAGGCCGTGAGCCTGCGCGGTGTCGAGCAGCCAGGGCTCCGGAACCGTGTACAGCCTAACCGCATTGATCCCGTGCGCAACCATCTGTCCGAAGTCGCGGTCGGCCGTTTCGGGGTCATACCCGTCGTCCCCGGAAGTCCGACGCGTGAAGGGACCGTAGGTCACTCCACGAATGAGGAGCTTCTCATTGCCCAGGAACAAGAACTTGCCGTCCACGCGCGGCCTGACGCTCGCCCCGACCGGGGGCGGGCTTGCCGCTATCGGCGAACGGGCCGCGATAACTGCAGCCGCCGCACGTCCCGTCGTCTCAAGCAAGCGGACTCACCTTTACCCTGACCCCGGGTGGCACAATGGCCATCGATAAGGATCTTGGTGACCGGAGGGGCCGGCTGCATCGTCTCGCGATGGTGACCGCCGCGCCGGTGATGCGGCGGCAGTGTGGGCGAATGCGGGCCTCGCGTCCCAGGTGCTGGGCTGGCGGCCAGGCTCTGACCTGACGGACATTGGCCGAACCGCATGGAAGTGGCACTCGCTCGAACCGTAGGGTCACTTCGGTGGACCAGTAGGTGTCAGTGCGAACGCGGCGCATGTGCCGCAGTTCGCTCGGAAGACCTTCCCACGGGCAGGGCAATCTCCGCGGCCCGGAACGTCTCGGTAAGGCCCGCCTCGAGCCCGATGCTCGGAATCCATCCATAGCGCCTCGTCATGCGGTCGATGACCGGACGACGTCGACCCGGATCGCCAGGGCGCGCCTCGACGAATTCGAGGATTCCATGCCGCCCCAGCAGGCGAAGGATCACTGCCGCGAGCTCGCGGATCGTGATCTCGTGCGGGTTACCGATGTTGAGGATCTCGCCATCCAGCGTCGGATCGAGCAGCACGTGGGTCAACCCCGCCACCAGGTCGCTGACAAAGCAAAACGACCGCGTCTGCATGCCGTCGCCGTGCACAAGCAGTGGGCGATCACCGAGCGCCGCTCCAATCATCTCTGGAATTACGCGCCCATCATCCTGGCGCATTCTCGGGCCATACGTGTTGAAGAGGCGCACGACATTCGCGCGGATGCCGTAGACACGGCGCGCCGAAAACATGAGCGCTTCCCCGAACCGCTTCGATTCGTCATAGCAGGAGCGCGGTCCGGTGGGGTCGACGTTGCCCCAGTAGGTCTCGGGCTGCGGATGCACGAGCGGGTCGCCGTACACTTCCGATGTCGAGACGAAAAGCATGGATGCGCCCGTGTCTCGTGCCAGCTCGAGCAGCCGCCACGTACCAAGGGAGTTGGCAGCCATGGTCTCTAGCGGCAGCCGATCGTAATCCACGGGGCTCGCCGGCGATGCCAGGTGGATAATCGCGTCGATCGGCCCTACCTCGGCGATTGCATCCCGGAACTCTCTGGAAACATCTGCCCGGATGAACCGGAACTGGCGCGCGCTCTCGAGCTCGTGGATATTGGCGCGCACACCGGTTGACAGGTTGTCAACGCAGGCGACCTCGTGACCGCCTCGCAAGAGAGATCGGCACAGGTGACTACCGATGAAGCCCGCTCCCCCGGCAACGAGCACGCGTTTCATCCGCTGGCTCCAACCAACGCTCGAGCAGCGGCCAGCGGGAACGATGCAGGGGACCGTCTCCCAACGCCGATGTACGTGAAGCCGTGGGCATTCACCTCATCCGCATTCAGGGTGTTTCGACCGTCCAGTACGGTGTCGCCGCGCATGGCACGCCGAACCTCGTCCATCGGGATGTCTGCGAACTGCGGCCAGTCGGCGAGGACCGCAAGGGCGTCCTTGGACACGATTCTTGGCCGCTTGTGGGCCTCTGCCAGATCCCGTCGCAGAATGCCTTCGATCGTGTCCCCGGTGCCGATCGGGGACGTGCTCTTATTGACGATGATGGGCGAAGTGCCGTTCAGCGATCCGGCGATGTCCCTGGCCGCAGCCCGAATGTTCCGATGGTCCGCTGCCCCGACTAGAGTTCCTGGCGTGTCGACAGTAAGGAAGATGAATTCTGCGCCAGGCACAGCATCGGCGTAGGAGGTCGTGAACCGAAGCCGACCCGCCTGAATGCCGTCCTGTACCAGTTCCGGCAGGCCCGCCTCGTGAAACGGAACGTGGCCTTCCGCGAGCATTCCAACCAGGTCAGGGCTCCGCTCGAGTCCGGTCGCCGAATGGCCAAGCTTTGCGAACCCGGCTGCTATCACCAGCCCAACGTGCCCGCAGCCGACCACGGTGATCCGTCGAGCCTCTTTCAGGCCCACGGATACCGCGACGCTCCGTCCCTCGCCGTCGCGCAATCTCCGGTCCTCCTGCTGAGCGTAGGCGGGGCACCCGCACGCTGCAACCCGCTCAGTTTCGCCAGATGTGAAGGACCGGGACTCGGATGGTGGCCTCCTTCCCCCGACGCATAGGACGGCAGGCTAACAGAGGCAAGGGTGTTCGGTCCAGTGCATTGCGGTGATGTTAAGTGCGTACGATTTGTGGCACGCGAGCACCGCAGCGGTGCCATCGCAAGAGATCAGACGCTTAGCTGTGAAGGCCCCGCCGGATGTGAGGATCCATCGCCATGGATGAGCGCGTCGCAAGGTTGGAGAGGCAATTCGAGCTAGTTAAGTCCCCCGTCGTCCGTGGCGGCGAAGTCCTGCCCTGCCCACCGACGGGGATTCGCACCTTTGTCTCCGTCCTGCGACGGGTACACCCGGCCGCACGCGTGTGCGTTCTGTCGACCAATGAGGATGTCGAACGCACGGCCGGGCCTTTGTCGTGAGGATGGAGGCGACGACGGGAATCGAACCCGTGTACGCGGTTTTGCAGACCGCTCCCTGAACCACTCGGGCACGTCGCCACCTGTTCGTTCGGCTGGCTGCCCCGCGAGGATTCGAACCTCGGTTCACGGATCCAAAGTCCGCTGTCCTACCACTAGACGACGGGGCAACGCCTCGTCTCACGCTAGCAGGTCAGCCGCGACGCTACCCAGCCGGACATGAAAATGGAGCGGAAGACGGGACTCGAACCCGCGACCCTCACCTTGGCAAGGTGATGCTCTACCAACTGAGCCACTTCCGCCCGCTCGTCGACCGATGATACCGCGTTGTTGGTGCCGAGGGTCAGAATCGAACTGACGACACCCGCCTCTTCAGGGCGGTGCTCTACCGACTGAGCTACCTCGGCGCGGATCGGATACCGCATCAGGCGGTCGCAAGGATACCGATGCCCACCGGTGCTCGCAACCTGATGTCAATCGGCTCGCTGACCGATAGATCTGCCACTCCCGCGCGTGAAGGACCGCCGATGCGCCCCGTGGCGCGAAATACCAGGCCCGGAAGGCACACCCGAGGCGCACTGCGTGCGCAATGGTGCGATATATCCGAGGGAGCGCGGTCTATCGAGGGCCTACGCGGGTGGCTCGGAAAGGCCCATGCGGCCCGCAATCCCCTCGAGCGCGCGGATCCGCTCGCCGATGGGCGGGTGCGTGTCCCAGAGCGACTTCGAGCGCTCCTCGAAGGACTTGATGGGGTTGACGATGTAGAGGTGCTGCGTGGCACGATTGGCAACCTCGAGCACCTCGGCGTCGTCGCTGATGGTGCGCAGTGCGCGGGCGAGTCCCACCGGGTTGCGCGTCAGCTCGACGGCGGTCGAGTCCGCCAGCGATTCGCGTGTGCGGCTGACCGCGGCCTGGACCAGCCGGCCGATGAGCGGGGCAACCACGGCCAGCACCAACGCCAGGATGAAGAGGAGCGCCATGGCTCCCCCGCCCCCGCCGCGATCGGAGTCGTTGCCGCGTCGGCCTCCGCCCCAGAAGCTGAAGCGCAGGAACCAATCGGCAAGCAGCGCAATGCTGCCGACCAGCACGCCCACCAGCAACGTGAAGCGGATGTCAAGATTGCCGATGTGGCTCATCTCGTGACCGATGACGCCCTGGAGCTGCTCCCGGTCCAGCTTGTCGAGGAGGCCGGTGGTGACCGCGACGCTGGCATGCTCGGGGTCACGACCGGTCGCGAAGGCGTTCGGCGCAGAATCATCGATGACCCACAACCGGGGCGGTGGCAGTCCGCCGGCGAGGCGCATCTCCTCAGTGACATTGACAAACTGCTCGTACCGGCCCGCCGGCTTGGCCCGATCGACTTCCCGCGCGCCGCTGGTGGCCATCACCAGCGCGTCCCCCGCGAAGAAGGTGCCCACGCTCATCACGGTCGCGACCACGAGCGCGACGACCACGCCGATCCAGCCGAAGCCGGTGGCATAGCCGATGGCGCCGCCGAGCAGCCCCAGCACGACGACCACGATCGCGACCAGGAACCAGCTGCGGCGTCGATTGCGGTCGATCTCGCGGTAGAAGGTGGTTGGCGTCGGGCGCGTCTCGGCCGTCATCGGCCTAGGCCGATCGCAGGTTCACCTCCGGAACCGCGGCATCCGACTCGGCGATCTGGAAGTAGTCGCGCTCGCGGAAGCCGAACATCCCGGCGATGACGACGGTCGGGAAGGTCTGCACGGCAGTGTTGAACTCCCGGACCGTGCTGTTGTAATGCTGGCGGCTGAAGCCGATCTGGTTCTCGGTCGTCGTCAGCTCCTCCTGGAGCTGCATGACGTTCTCGTTCGCCTTGAGATCGGGGTAGTTCTCCACCAGCGCGAACAGCTGGCGCAGGGCTCCGGTCAGGAAGTTCTCGGCGCTGGCCGCCTGGCCCGCGTTGCCAGGTCCTCCGGCCTGGGCGCTCACCGCGGCGGATCGGGCCTCGATGACCTTGGTGAGCGTCTCCTGCTCGAAGTCCATGTAGCCCTTCACCGCGTTGACGAGGTTCGGGATCAGGTCGTGGCGTCGCTTGAGCTGAACGCTGATCTGGTTCCACGCCTCGTCGACCATGTTCCGCAGGCGGACCAGGCCGTTGTAGGTGAAGACCAGGAAGACGACGACGATCGCGATCAAGGCGATGACGATCCAGCCCCACAGTGGCATCGGGTTGCTCCTCGCGCTCGGGCGTTTACCGCGGCATGCTAGCAGCCGTGGGGACGCGGATTTCCAAGCCTGGCTAGCGGTCGGTGACGGCGCCAACGCGGCATCGTGGGCTCGATCAGGTCTTGATCCGGGGCCGCCCCGGTTGATTCTAGTGCACTGCGGTGTCGTGGTGGGCGGTGAGGGGCTCGAACCCCCGACCTCCTCGGTGTAAGCGAGGCGCTCTGACCAGCTGAGCTAACCGCCCGTCGCATGATCGTACCCTGCCGCCGGGCGTGTCGGCTATGAAACCATTGCGCGTCCGATCGATCGGTATAGGGTCGCCGCGTACGGAGGGGGCACGCATGAACCGAGCCTCATGTGCAATGTTCGCCGTCCGACCCGCCACGACGTGCCCAAAGCGGACATCGACCCGAGCGAGGACGCGGCCACGTGGCCAAGCCAGTTCTGTTCATCCTGCCGCTCGGCGAACTCTCCGAGCAGGTTGCTCAACCTCTTCGCCCTGCCGTCGTATACCTGCGGGTTGCTCGTCCGCGCGCCGAACAACCGACGACGTAGAAACGCCGCTCGCGAACAACTCGCGGAGCGGCGCATCGGTCTGAGAAGAAGGAATTGGTGCCCAGGCCGGGACTTGAACCCGGATGAGTTGCCTCATACGCCCCTCAAACGTACGCGTATACCAATTCCGCCACCTGGGCCCGGATCGAGTGGTACCGAGGGAGGGACTTGAACCCACACGACCTTGCGGCCACTAGGTCCTGAACCTAGCGCGTCTGCCTATTCCGCCACCTCGGCACGGCCACACTCGGAGTGATTCCGATTGCGGGGGCCGATGATAGCACGGCCCTTCGGTCAGTTCTGTGGCAGCAGGTTGAGCAGGCTGAAGGCCACGAACAGGACGGATAGCACCACCGTCATGCGGAAGAGCGTCCGCTCGATGCCACGCCGGCTTCGATATGCGGTGACCTCGCCGCCGAAGGCGCCGCCCAGTCCGGTCCCGCGCTGCTGCAGCAGGATCGACGCGATGAGGGCGATGGCCAGGATCATCTGGGCGAGAAGAAGGGGGGTCTGCATTGCCGGCGAAGTTTACACGAGCAACGATCGGCCGGTCATCTCGGGGCCGGGAGGGATTCCGAGCAGCTCGCAGAGCGTGGGTGCAACATCGGAGAGCGTCCCATCGCGCAGCCGCCGACCGTGAAGACTCTTGCCGGCGATGACGATCGGCACGGCCGACGTCGTGTGCTTGGTCTGCGGGCTGCCCGCGGCGTCACGCATCTCCTCGATGTTCCCGTGATCCGCCGTGATCACCACGGTCCCGCCGGCAGCAAATGTCGCCTCCACGACGCGGCCGAGGCAGGCATCAACCGTTTCCGCCGCACTGACGGCGGCGTCCCAGACGCCGGTGTGACCGACCATGTCCGCGTTCGCGTAGTTGACGACGATGAAGTCATGCGCCCCGGAACCGATGGCGGCGACGAGCGCATCGGTGATCGCGATGGCGCTCATCTCCGGCGCAAGATCGTAGGTCGCCACCTCGCGATTCGACGGAACCAGGATGCGCTCCTCGCCGTCGAACGGCGGCTCGATCCCGCCGTTGAAGAAATAGGTAACGTGGGCATACTTCTCGGTCTCCGCGACGTGCAGCTGTCGCTTCCCGAGGCGAGCCAGATGGGCCGCCAGCGAGTCGATGACGAGTGGGGCGAAAGCAGCCGCCACCGGCAGCTCGACGCGCGATTGATACTCGGTGAGCGTGGTGACGAGGAGGTCGCGCGGCAGACGTCCGCGGTCGAAGCCGTCGAACGCACGGAGCGCCAGGGCCTGCGTCAGCTGACGGGCGCGGTCGGCGCGGAAGTTGAGATGGATGACGACATCCTCGTTCGCCAGGCCGCCATAGTCGCCGATGACGGTCGGCAGGATGAACTCGTCTCCCTCTCCGCGCTCGTATGCGGACGCTATGGCGGCATCCCCATCAGAGGCGAGCTCCCCGATCCCGGATCCCATCGCGTCGTACGCCAACCGCGTCCGGTCCCACCGCCCGTCACGGTCCATGGCGTAATAGCGCCCCATCACGGTGGCCAGCTTCGCCCGCCCATCGAGGCGCGCAAGCAATGCGGGAAGGAAGCGATCAGCCGAACGGGGTGGCGTGTCGCGCCCGTCCGTGAAGGCATGCAGGAGGACGCGATCCGGTGGCAGCCCTTCGGCGGTCGCGAGCTCCACGGTCGCGACGATATGCTCGTCGATGGCGTGGATGCCGCCCGGTCCGACCAGGCCCATCAGGTGCAGGCGGCCACCGCGCTCGAGCGCTGCGCGGCACGCATCCACGAGGGCGGGGGTCTCCTGAAACGACCCGTCCTCGATCGCCTTCGTGATCCGAGGCAGGTCCTTCAGGACCTGCCTCGGATCACGAAGGCGATCGAGGACGGGTCGTTTCAGGAGACCCCCGCACTCGTGGATGCGTGCC
>Ga0136612_10001079_pt1 | contig 11278 bp, 13 predicted proteins | sample AntDryUQ224A2306_2_FD_106644 | JGI IMG/M metagenome (GOLD analysis project Ga0136612, IMG submission 106644) | Polar desert sand microbial communities from Dry Valleys, Antarctica - metaG UQ224A (23.06) | ecosystem: Environmental > Terrestrial > Soil > Desert | place: Antarctica: Dry Valley...
CCTCGAGTTCGAGCCGGCAGGCGCGGGCCGCATGCGCGACACGGAGACCGGGTCCACCTGGAACCTCGACGGTATTGCCATCGACGGACCGATGGCCGGCACGCAATTGGACCCGATCCCCAATGACCAGCCATTCTGGTTCGCCTGGGCCATTTTCCGGCCCGATACCACGATCTGGCAGCCCTGACACGCGCCGATGCGGGGGCCGTGCCATCAAAGGTGAGGCGGGTCAGGTGCGCGGGCTGCAGCGCATGGTTGCTGAAGACAATTACTGCATCGAAGTCCTGACCCAGGTGGCTTCACCTTCCAAGGCACTCCAAGGCGTGGCAGTCGGCCTGCTGGACGAGCACATCCGCCACTGCGTCGTGGAGGCGGCCACCAACGGCGACAACGCCGAGGCCAAGATGGCGGAAGCCAGGAGCTGGTGCTGCGCCCGCATCACCTGCTCGTCCATCTTCCGCACGGCGGCTTCACAAACTCGGCGCACGCACCTGCGCCGATCGCCGCAGCTTGGCTGCGATCCATGTCCGCCATCAGTGTGTCCGACAGTGCCATGGCGGCACGGCCGCGCTCGGTCGGCACAACCAGCTTGCCGCGGCGGTCGGCCGGATCGGGATGAGGCGCCGCGTGCAGCTGGTCGAAGAGGGCGTCGGATCGCCGGATCAGCCCGCAGTCAGGGTGACGAGGGAGCGCAGGTAGGCCCCCGGGGTGATGCCCACGGCCTTGCGGAAGTCGTTCAAGAGATGGGCCTGGTCGACATAGCCGAGGTCGAGGGCAAGCGTCGCCATGTCGGGTCGGGTCCCACTCGAGAGAGCGCGAGCAACTTCCTGTAGGCGGATCCACCGGCTCATCCACTTCGGTCCCTGCCCGATAGTGGCTTTCAGCGCTCTCTGGATGGCCCGTTCGCTGACCCCGAGCCTCTCGGCCAGCGCGGATCCCGTACGGGAGCGGATTCGCGATGTCAGTTCGTCGAGAATCGCGTTGGCCAGAAGCAGTTCGGTCCCAACGGGCCGCTCGGCCATGCGTGCCCGAATCGCCCTGTTCGCCATCCGAACGCGGGATTCGGCGCTGGTCCCGGCGGCGATCCCGGACAGCAGGGCATGCAGCCTGAAGTCCAGCTCGGGCACGATGGGGAGCGTCGCATTTGCGATTCGTTCTGGTTCCAGGTCACTCAAGATCGCGAGGCCCGCCGGCCGCAGACGGATGCCCAGGACCGAACCTGATCCGACGATCTCACGCATCCAGGCATGCCGATGCACGCCCGTGACCACGAGCGCTGCCGGAACATTCCCATCCTCTATGGAGAGGGTGACCGCCGGCAGGGTGATGATGCGCTGAGTTATGGACTCGCCGCGACTCAGTCGCCACCGCACGTACCAGTATCGGTCGACAACATCGCCGATGGCGGCATCGGGCTCGAACCAGCGCGCGCCGTATCGTTCGAGGTTTTCCGGATGCAGCACGCCGGTGCGCTCGTCCGGCCTGATCGTCCGGAACCCAGGCTTGGCGCTGCCATTTCGCTCCCGCGTCATCTTTCTGCCGTGGTCGCTCGTCGCCTTTTTCCAAGACGGCGCCACGCATGATGATCGTCACCGGACGGAGTAGCGAGAAGGCAGGGAAGCGCGATGTTCGACACGGTGGGAGACCTCAATTGGTTAGCCGTCATCCTGGCCACCCTGGCCTACTACCTCCTTGGTGCCCTCTGGTACACCCCGCTGTTCGGGCATTCGTGGGATACATCCATCGGCTTTGAGAGGCCGAAGGGGTATAGATTTCCGCCCATCTATTACGTCGCCCCGCTGATCAGCAGTTTCGTGGCGACGGTTGCGACGGCCGTGTTGGTGTACGCCCTCGACATCCAACTGCTCGTGGATGCCATCGTGCTCGCGCTTATCGTTGGCATTGGTTACGCGGCCAGCCTTTCATTCACTAACGCCGTCACGCCGAATACTCCACGACCCTTGATGCTCGGGGCGGTGACCGGAACGTATCACCTGGTTGGCATCATCATCGCGTCGGCGATCATCGTCAGCTTGCGATAAGCGCGCGCCGACTCGACATGTGTGCTTCTGCCGCGCACCTTCCCTTGACGATGAGCGACGAACGCGTTCAGGCGCGCAACGGTCGGCCTCTGGCAGTCGCGCCGGTGCACCTGACGACCAGGGGCCACTCGCTCGAGTTCATCGGGCTCGTGATCGGTGTCCACGCGATCGCTATGCTGATGCCGTCGCCGCTGACCGGCTGGCTATCGGACCGCGTCGGTCCCGGCCCGGTGGCGGCCGCCGGCGGGGGACTCCTTCTGTCAACCGGCATTTGGAGCGCGGTCGGCAACAAGGCTGACGGCGGCCGGCTTCCTGCTCACGCTGGGGCTCGGCTGGAACCTGGCAGTCGTCTCCGGCAGCGCGACGCTCACCATCGGCCTCTCGCCGCCTCAACGGCCGCGAGCTGAGGCGGTAGGGAAAGTGGCGAGGGCCTCGCTGCCGCCCTGGGCGCGGGCTCGGCGGGACTAGTGGCGGCGGCCGGCGGTTGGTCGGCGCTCTCGCTGGCGGCTGCGCTGGTAGGCAGTTTGGGCGTGATCGGTCTTCGGATCCGGCGGCGTCAAGGAGCTGGCGCGCGACGGTAGCGTCGATGGAGCTCGTGGACCTCTTCTTCGAGCTCAGTAATCGGTCCGTACACGACCGCATCGGGGACGACCTCCCGAATCGCCAGCGTCCGGACGGGAGGCGGAGACGCCTGCCGTGGCGAGCTCGCCAGCGTCTCGCGGACCGATTACCACCACGGCGCTCGCGCCTACTGCCTGACCCGGCGCGGGGGACTACACTAGCGCTCCTCGACACTAGCGCTTCTCGACGCGATCCCGGCTCCACGGCCAGTGGCCGGTGAGCTCCACCTCGAGCGAGAAGCTGAGGAACGTCCGCACTAGCACGATGACCGCCAGAACCACGACGCTGTTGAACGTCGGCTCGATGGCCACGGTCCGGATGATGTCCCCCGCCACGAGCAGCTCGAGGCCGAGCAGGATGCCCCGGCCGATGGATTGCCGCAGTGCTCGGTACGCGACGTCTCGCGCCATGCCGGCCACGAGGCCGCGGACGAAGCCGATGCCCGCCGCGACGATCGCCACCAGGATGACGAGCACCCCGGCCACATCGATGGCTAGCCCGATGGCCCCGATGAGTTCCTTGATGTCCACGAGCCCCTCCTGATTCATACCGCCCCGACCCGCGACAGCGTACGTTCGAGGCTGAGTGTCACTCTGCCGGGGTCCGGCGAAAATACGGTATGCGGTTACCACGGCACCCCCACGTGTGCGACTGACACAGGTCAGTTCGAACGGCCAGGACGCGCGGCGAGAGGACGGCGCAACTGCTTCGCTGTGAGGGACTGCGGGTCGTGAACCAGATGGCCGGGTGGCCCGCTGAACAGGATCTGGTCACCCTGATGGCCAGCGCCCGGCCCGAGATCGATCACCCAGTCGGCGCGGCGAACCACGTCGAGGTTTGTGCTCGATGACGACCATGCTGTCCCCGCTCTCGACGAGCCGGTCAAGGATCTCGATGAGCCGACTCACGTCCGCCATGTGCAGTCCGGTGGTCGGCTCGTCCAGGACGTAGACGGCGTGCTGGGCGGGCGGTGCAACTCGGCGGCGAGCCTCAGCCTCTGTGCCTCGCCGCCGGACAGGGTGCTGAGCGGCTGCCCGAGCCCGAGGTAGCCGAGACCGGAATCGACGAGTGCGTCGAGGGCAGACGAGATGCGTTCGTCCACGAGAGCTGGTAGATCCTCGTCGACTGTCAGGTCGAGTACATCGGCGATCGAGCGGCCGTCGTCGGTGTACTCGAGCACCTCGTCGGTGAAGCGCCGCCCTCGCAAGTGCGGCACACCGGCTGAATCCTTCCATGAAGGCGAGATCGGTGTAGACCACGTCGAGCGCAGGGCGATGCATCGTCGCCAGACCCGATCCGACCCCGTCGAAAAGGGGCAACGGGCGCAAGTTGTGGACAAGTTGGTGGACAGACCCCTTCCGATTTGACGCACGGCAGGCCTACGATCCCCGCCGGTCCCTATTCTCATAGGGCGACGAGATCGCCGGGAATCATCCACCAACCTCCACACTGAAACCCCTGGGAGGGTGCCATCGCATGACGCAGCGACCGTCCGTGTCCGACGTCGCCACGCGGCCCGAGCCGACGGGGGAGCCACCGCCCCCCGACGTGGTCTCATTCATCAGGTATTGCCACCATCGCCGCGGCGTGGGCTGGCCCGAGCTCTACGACGAGATGTGCGGCGTCGCCGCCCGTCGTGAGTTCCACGGCTGGGATCACGCCGATCTTGCCTCTCGCGGCCTGACCTTTTCCCTGTTCGAGATGCCTCGCCTTGCCGGCTGGGTGCGCGCGGTTCTCGCGGGAGCGGCAGAAGAGCGAGAGGCCGATGGCCGTCGTGCGGCCAGCGCATCACGTCGGCAGCCGGAGGGGGCGGTCGCCTGAGGCCAGTCCTGCCGATGTCCCCGGATGTCACAAGCCCCGGACCGCGCTCGGCGGACCGGGGCTTCTTCATTCCGGCGCCGCGTCGGTGCGCGCGTCAGTACGTGTGGCGGCGCGCCATCTCCCGCTCGATCATGCGCTCCATGACGAGGTACTTCTCGATCCGGCGGCGCAGCTCGTTGGCCTCGGGGGTGTAGAGATGGACGTACTGCTGGAGCTCCAGGCTGAGCTTTCGGCTGAACATCCGCGCATGGTCGAGATTGCGGCGCAGCAGGACCTGGTCCATCCGGCGCAGGTGCTCCTCGTTGAGAAGATCCTCATCGCGGAGCAGCTCGCGGTCGACGTCGATCTGTGTCCGTTGTAGCTGGACTGGCGTGATGATCGGTTCTTCGGCCATGACCGCCCAGTCTACCGGCCGACCGGCAAGCCGATCAGCTGCTCGACGAGCACGGTCAGCTCATCGATCCCGAACGGCTTTGCCAACACGTGGACGTTGCCGATCCGCTCGAGTTCGGCCGCGCGATTCCGCAGCGCGATGACATCCGCCGAGCAGATGACGATCGGAACGCCGGCCAGCGCAGGCTCCGATCGCGAAAGGGCGACGATCTCCCAGCCCGATGCGCCGCCTAGCAGCAGGTCGACGATGATCAGGCCGGGGCGGGAGCCGGCGATCTCGGCGATCGTGGTCGCCTCGCCATTGAAGAGCATGACGGCGTATCCGGCGTCCTCGTCGAGGATGGCGGACATCAGCTCCAGGAATTCCGCGTTGTCGTTGATGACGCTGATACGAGGGCGCGTCGCGTCGGGCATCGGCTCGGGTTCCTCGGTGACGCGTGGTTCTGACGCTTGCCGTGCGCGAGTATAGTCCCGCGCCGATGAGTATGCTGACTCGTGGGTCCCCGTAGCTCAGTGGACAGAGCAACCGCCTTCTAAGCGGTCGGTCGCAGGTTCGAATCCTGCCGGGGACGCCATCGTCAGGCCGATCCAGGCAGCCGCGGGCCAGCGTCGCGAAGGGTGCCACGTCGCCGGTCGGGCCGACCGTAGCGTGCGCGAGCGCATCAGATGGCGGCGATGCGGCGCGGCGCCATGCGCGGCCCGTAGCGGGGTGCCACGACGCGACCAACCTCGAGCAGCCGCTGCACGCGGCCGCGCTGACCGCGATACGGCTCGAGCAGCTCGAGCATCCGCGTGTCGTCCGCGCGTGGCTCGCCGGCCAGCGCCCAGGCCACGGCGTTCGGCAGGTGATAGTCGCCGACGCTGACCGCGTCCGGATCTCCGAACGCGCTGCGGACCGCCTCGGCCGCCGTCCAGGGACCAATACCGGGCAGTGAGATCAGGCGCCGGGTCGCCTCATCGGCGCTGGTCGAGCCCTCCAGCCAGGATGCTCGCGACGCGGCGCGACGGACGACCTCGGCGCGCCGGCGCTCGATGCCGATCGGGTGGAAGGCGTGGTACGGGAGCACAGCCAACGCCTCGGCGCTCGGCGGCAGGAGCAGCCCGTGAGGCCCAGGCGCAGGCTCGCCGTGCACACGGAGGAGCGCGGCATACGCCCGGAATGCTTCGGTGCCGGTGATCTTCTGTTCGAACACTGATGGCACCAGAGCGTGGAGCACCCGCCCGCTGCGCGGCAGTCGCAGACCCGGGTGTTGCCGCTGAAGGTCACGGATGATGGGATGGCGGGCCACCAGCCGTTCCGGCTCATCGTGCTCGCCGATCAGCGACGGGACCGACGCGAGCAGGAATGCCGCCCCGTCGCCCCATGCCTGCGCGTCCACGCTGCCATTGACCCTTCGCAACCGCAATGCCCCGGATCCCTCCGGCGTGCGGGCGGCAAGCCACGCTTCGTCCCCGAGCAACCGAACGGTGCGATCGCCGATGCCATGGCGCAATGGCCACAGGGTCCGGCCCAGATCGAGCGGACCGCGCAGCGTCACGCGGCGCTCGATCATCGGCGCATTGAGAGCAGGATCGGCGTCGACCCCGCCTGCATCGCCTCGAGCTCGGCACGGGTGCGAATGGAGCGGTAGCCCTCGGCCACGATCAACTGTGCGCATACCTCGCCGAGACTGGCTCCGGGCCCCGGCAGCAGGATCACATCGGGCGCGTACTCGCGCAGTGCGACGCGCAGGCTGCACGCGAAGTCGTACGTGGTCGTCGGCTGCTCGCTGATGGTGTGGCGGGCCAGGGCGGCTGGGTCGGTCGACCAGGGAGAGAAGCGGACGCCGCGGCCATCGACCAGGGTCACATTGGGCGCCGACCAGTTGAGATCGGCCAGGAGATCTGCGGCCCGTGCGGCGGCCGCGGCCCGAAGAGGAATGTGCCATGCCTCCTGCATGGCGGCTCGGAACGGAAATCGCCGCGCCCCGACCTGGACGGCCGGCAGCAAGCTGGCGAGGCTCGCGAGCCCGGTGTCGGTTCCGCTGAGGATGCTGAACGCGCCGAGCTGTTGCGAGCGGCGCACCCCGTCGTCCTGCGTTGCGAGCGCCGCCTCGAGCGCCGTCGCGCGTGACGGATCGGCCTGCCAGTCCGCATCGGTCAGTGCATAGATCAGCTGCCCGCCGGGCCCATCCTCGGCGATCGGCTCCTCGGCCAACAGCGCCATGGTCTGCACCAGCCGAAACGCGTCGTCGAACTCGAGCGCGCCGGATGCCGCGAGCGCGGTGTACCAGCCGGTAGAGCTGGCGACCACCACCACCACCTCGTGGTCACCGGCGATGCGCTCGGCGTCCAGGAGGCCGCAAAGAAAGGTGAGCGGTGCCGCGTTGGCCGATCGGAGATGGAGCGACGGGTCGAAGCGAGTTGCTCCGTCCAGCTCGGAAAGAGACGGAAGCGCATGCTCGCGACGCAGCTGATCCGCCCGCCGCACCCAGGGATGTGTGCTGGGCAACGAATTGAGCGATGCCGGCCCGTATGAGCCCCGGGAGGGAAAGGCGACCACGGCGCGGGTCATGGGCGCGCGCCGGCCGCGTGCTTGCGGCGCCCGATGGCGGCCACCGATGCGGCCACGATCTGGTCGACGCCGACCAGGACCGCCGACGTGGCTGGACCGAGCGGCACGAAGGAGTCGACCGCGCGAACCGATGCGAGCCGTCGTCCAATCCGCCGCTCGGCGAGGTCGGCGACGATGGCGTCGGCGATGCCTCCCCCGGTCGCACGACACTCGTCGACGACCAGGACCGTGCCGACCTCGGCGGCCTGGGCGCGGATGGCCTCCTTCGGGAGCGGGTTCAGCCAGCGAAGGTCGATGACCCGAGCGCGGACGTCGTGCTGCTCGGCGAGTCGCTTCGCGGCCTGCAGGCTCAGCCGCAGGCCGTTCGCATAGCTGATGACCAAGAGATCGGCATGGCCTTCGGTCTCGCCATACAGCCCGACCTCGCCGGGGAGGAGGGTGGCCGGGGGGGCGGGATAGTCACTCAGCCAGCCGCCGTCGCCGTCGGTGTACAGGTCCTTCTCGTGGTAGAGCGCGATCGGCTCGAGGAAGACCACGATGCGGCCGTCCTCGATCGCCATGGCGACGGCGCCCCGCAGCATTCTGGCGGCATCGTCGCCCCGCGCGGGCGTCGCGATCACGACGCCCGGGATATCGCGCAGCGCGCCGATTGAGTTGTCGTTGTGGAAGTGGCCGCCGAACCCCTTCTGGTAGGCGAGCCCGGCAACGCGAATCACCATGGGATTGCGGAACTGGCCCGAGCTGAAGAACTGCAGCGAGGCGGCCTCGCCCCGAACCTGATCGAGCGCGTTGTGGAGGTAGGCCAGGTACTGGATCTCCGGAACCGGCAGCAGGCCGATGTGTGCCGCCCCCTGCGCGATGCCGAGGATGCTCGTTTCATCGAGCAGCGTGTCGAAGACCCGCCCCTGCCCGAAGCGTTTCTGGAGCCCGTTCGTCACGTTGTAGACACCGCCCTTGCGCCCGACGTCCTCACCGAACACGAGCAGCTCCGGTCGACGCAGAAGCTCATCGGCAAGTGCCGCGTTCAGCGAAGCGGCCAGTGTCCGTGCCGTCGGCGCGGTGGCGGCTTCGGGCAGCGTGGCGCCGAAGGATTCCGTTCGCGACTGGGGCGTGGCGAGGGGTTCCGACGCTCGTACAGCCACTCGCTCGGGGTGGTCGGGAGCCATCGGCGCCACGACCTCCTCCGTCGTCTGCAGGCGCGGGCGCCGGACCGCCTCCTCGGCGACCGCCATGACCCGCTCGCGAGTCTCGCGCACGAGGTCCCTCAGCATTTCCGGGTCCGCCGCGCCTGCCTCGACGAGGCGTCGTGCGTTTCGCATGAGCGGATCGCGAGCTTCGACGGCCTCGATCTCGGCGGCGGAGCGGTAGCTCTGCTCGGCGTCACTGCCGGCATGTCCCCACAGCCGAACGGTTCGCAGATGCAGGAATGCCGGCTGGCGGCCCAAGCGAACATGCTCGACGGCGGCGCCGACGGCGTCCCACACTTCGTCGATCTCGCCGTCGGCATCGAAGTAGGTCAGGTGCTGCTGATTCCCGAATGTATCGGCGATCCATCCGTCGGGGGTCGGGACGCTGATCCCGGTACCGTTGTCCTCGCAGACGAGCAGCAACGGCACCGGCAGGCCGATCCGCACCGCGTAGCGAGCCGTGTTGATCGCCGACAGCGCCGTCGCGTGGTTCGCGCTCGCATCGCCGAATGAGCACATCACGACCGCATCGGCCGCAAGGCCATTGGCCACGCCGAGTCGCTTCGCCCGCGACAGGCTGAAGGCGAGCCCCATTGCCTTCGGGAGGTGGCTGGCGATGGTGCTGGTCTGGGGCGGCACCCAGAGCGGGCGGCTGCCCCAGACCTTGTGCCTGCCCTGGCTGATTGGATCCTCACTGGAGGCCACGACACCCAGGAGCGTGTCGAGCAGCGGCGTGCTGCCCGGAAGCTGGCGCGAGCGCGCCAGCATGAATGCGCCGGACCGATAGTGCAGGAAGGCGGGATCGTCGATCCGCAGGCGCGCGCCGACGACGGCGTTGTTCTCGTGTCCGGCAGAGCTGATCGTGTAGAAGCTCCGGTTGGTCTTCTTCAGCTCGCGCGCGGCCACGTCGAGCTGTCGGGATGCGAGCTGGTCCTCGAACAGCACCAACGCGCGCCCGGCAGTCAGGTCGCCTCCGTCGCGCAGCGGGGCATCGGCGGCCAGCCGGCGGGGCATCGGCCCGGCGGCCTCGAGATAGCTGTCGAGCTGTCGCTCGACGATGGCGACGCGATCCCAGGTCATGCGGCGTTGGAGTAACTCGTTGGGCTTCGAGGGCGGGCCGGGTCATTCTACCGCCGCGGTGTCGCGCTAGCGACGGATGGGAAAGTCGCCGCCGCCGGTCACCGCGGCGGCCGCTGCGGTGAGCACGAGCTGGGCGATCAGCGCCGCGATGGGGGACAGGAGCAACAACCGATGGAAGGGGAAACGGAACACGGGATCTCCTCGTGCGGCCGCGCCGCGCGACCCGGCGGGCCGTGCGCGGGCGGGCACACTCATGGGACACAAACCCCGCTTACCGGCTGCTTACCACTCGCTTACTGGACGGTCGATGCTTGCGTCAGCCGCCGGCCGAGATGAGGACGATGCCCAACAGCGCGAAGGTGACGCCGAGCTGGCCCAGGCGTGGCAGGCGCTCGCCCAGGAGGAATCGGGCGAGGATCATGGTCACGATCGGGTAGAGGCCGGTCAGCGCAGCAGCCAGCCCGATCGGGATGACCTCGCGGGCAATGACGTAGAGTGCATTGCCCCCGACGTCGAAGAGCCCGGCCGCGACGACGATCACGACCGGGAAGCGTGTGCGGTCGAACCGGCCGATCGCGAAGGCGCCGGCCAGCGTCGCCGACGTGGCACGGCTGAACGTGAGCGCCCAGAGCGGATCCCCACCGCGAGCCGCCAGGTCGAGGAGCACGTACCAGGTGCCGAAGCCGATCGCCGCACCGCCTGCCAGGAGCAGCGCCTGCCGCCCCATCTCGTCGCGAGAGGCACCGCTTGCGGCCGCGGCGGCCACGGCGGCGCACCCGACCCCCGCCAGCTGCACCGGCGTGACCGATGTCCCGAGCACTGCCCCGGCGAGCAGCGGAATGGCGAGCGAGCCGGCGCCGCTCAGCGAGGTGACGACGCCCATCGATCCCAGCGACATGCCGCGGTAGAGCGCCGCGAGACCGATCGCGCCCGCGACGCCTGCTGCCACGCCGATGAGGGCCGGCCCGAGGGCGGGAATCGGTGGACTCAGGACGAGCACGCCGATCAGGAGGGCCAACAGGCCGACGAAGTGCGCGCCGGCGACCACGATGAGCGCACCGGCCCGCCGCGAGGCGAAGGCGCCGGCGAAGTCGCCGGCGCCGAATGAGAGCGCGGAGAAGACGCCCGCGGCGATTCCTGTTGGCGGCATCAGCATCCCGTGGTGAGCGGTGGGTGGGAACCCGGGCGACTCTACCGCAAGCGGCCGAATCCGATGCTCTTCAGCGTATCCCGCACTGATCCAGCCGTTCATCGGACGGCGCGCCGCGGAATTCGGGCGACCGATTGTCACCTGGACGACCGTCCGCCGCATCACCCTGCCCGGGATGGGGACAGCGCTCCGCGTCCGCTGGTGGCGGTCGCTACTGGCCCGATCGGGGGATACGCGCGATTTGGTGCGGCGCGGTACATTTGCCGTACGTCCGGCTACCTGAGCGCCGGATCTCGAGGGGAGAACCGTAACGTGTCAGTCAGCGTCCAGTCGACCGCCGGTATGTCCGCCTGGCGCATCGTGGTCATCGGCATTGTCGGCGTGCTTGCCGTCGGCATCGGCGTGGCAGCCGGCAGCTTCCTGCTGACCG
>Ga0136612_10001081_pt1 | contig 11255 bp, 9 predicted proteins | sample AntDryUQ224A2306_2_FD_106644 | JGI IMG/M metagenome (GOLD analysis project Ga0136612, IMG submission 106644) | Polar desert sand microbial communities from Dry Valleys, Antarctica - metaG UQ224A (23.06) | ecosystem: Environmental > Terrestrial > Soil > Desert | place: Antarctica: Dry Valley...
ATCTGCGTCTGTGGCGCTTCGTGATAGTTTGCGATCACCCTCAGGTTGTCGCGACCGCTGAGATACGGCCAGAATGCCGGCGACTCGACGAGCGCACCGATCTTCGACAGGCCGGCAGGCGCTCCCGGTCGCTCGCCCAGGACGATCGCCTCGCCCTCCGTGGGACGGATCAGCCCCAGCAGCATCCGCAACGACGTCGTCTTGCCGGCGCCGTTCGGCCCCACAAAGCCGTATACTTCGCCTCGGCGCACCCGCAAGTTTAGCTGGTCCACGGCGACAATCTTATCGCCGTATCGCTTCGTCAAGTTGTGGGTCTCGATAACGTATTCGCTGCTCACGTACGCCTCCGTTCGGTCACGTTGTTCGTCGCCCTCACCGCCTACGATAGCACTTTGACGCGCAGGTGGGTAGTCAGGGTCGGGGGAAAGGGCGCCCGAAGTACGAGGGATGCGCAGCGACGTTGTGGGTGGCAGAGCTCTTGCGGCCTGCCGTTTCCAGCAGCGCCGACCAACGGGCTGCACTCGCACCCACACCTGAACCAGGGAGGTATCCTCACACTATGCACCAGCCGACCATGCGTACAACCCACTACGAGCCCACCTGGGACTCGCTTCAGGAGTACGCCGTCCCCGAGTGGTTCAAGGACGCCAAGTTCGGCATCTTCATACACTGGGGAGTGTACGCGGTTCCGGCGTTCGAGTCCGAGTGGTACCCTCGCAACATGTACCGAACGGACTCGCCTGTCTTCAATCACCACCGGGAAGCGTGGGGCCCGCAATCCGACTTCGGGTACAAGGACTTCGTGCCGATGTTCCGAGCCGAGAGGTGGAACCCAGACGAGTGGGTCGCGCTGTTCAAGGAGGCGGGCGCTCGATACGTCGTGCCAGTGGGCGAACACCACGACGGGTTCGCGATGTATGATAGCGCGCAGACGCGGTGGAACTCGGCGGCTATGGGGCCTCGAAGGGACGTGGCGGCGGAGATGGAGCGCGCCGTCCGAGGAGCAGGGATGAAGTTCGGCCTCTCGTCGCACCGAGCGTTCAACTGGCGTTATTACACATACGCCGACGACTTCGACACCGTGGAAACCCAGTACGCGGACCTGTACAGTCCCCGCCACCCCGAAGAGGAGCTCACGAGCCAGGAGTTCATTGTAAACTGGCGGGCGCGCACGGCTGAGCTCATAGACCGCTACCACCCCGACCTGCTGTGGTTCGACTTCGGTTGGCACGCCGACGAGTTCGCCTCGCACAGACCGGAGGTCGCCGCCTACTACTACAACCAGGGGATTGACCGGGGCCAGGAGGTTGTGCTCAACTACAAGGACGGCTTTCCCAGGGGCGCCGCAGTCCTCGACATCGAGCGCGGCAAGCTCGACGACATCCGCGAACCGTACTGGCAGACCGATACCTCGGTAAGCTACAGGTCGTGGAGTTATATCGAGGACGACGAGTTCAAGTCTGTGACCACGCTCGTCCACGATCTTGTGGACATCGTAAGCAAGAACGGCAACTTGCTGCTCAACGTGGGGCCGCGCGCCGACGGCACAATCCCCGACGAGGTACAGGAACTCCTTCGCGGCGTGGGAGCATGGCTGTCAGTGAACGGCGAGGCGATCTATGGATCTCGACCGTGGGAGAGGTTCGGCGAGGGACCTACAGGAACGGCCGTTGGACACCTGACCGAGCGGCAGAACGCACCCCTCACCCCCCAGGACATACGATTCACGACCGCCGGCGACGCGCTTTACGCGATCTGTCCCGGGCCCGCGAGCGGCGAGGTGCTGATAACCTCGCTCGGGTCGGGCTCCTCGGTGTCGGAGGGAGGTATAGCGCACATTAGTTTACTCGGCTCGTCGAATGAGCTTGTTTGGTCGCAGGACGACGCAGGACTGCATATTCAGTGGCAGGGGGAGCCGCCGAGCGAGCACGCCGTGGTATACAAGATCACACTCTCAAGCTAGGCGACGGCGGGCCGAGGCCCATACAGCACAAGGCCAGGCCAACGACGAACGATTTTTTGACGGGAGGACTGTGAATGGCGAACATAGCGATCTGGGGCGGCGGCCCCTATCATCCCACCCTCGCACAGGCGGACTGGCTAATAGGCGCACTTGAGGACCGAGGCTGGACAGGTGAATATTGGTCGGCCAGGGAAGGGCTTGCGGTGCGGGCAGAACGCTCAGACGTACTCGTAGTCTCCCGGTTGGAGTGGTCCGGCATGGGTTCGCTGGACCCGAAGTTGTGGGAGGAGCCTGAGTCTACGCCGCACCCATACTCTCCCCTCTCCGACGAGGAACTCGACGCGCTGAAAGCCCACCTCGCGAGCGGCGGCGGGCTGCTCTGTCTGCACTCCGCGATCGCGAGCTACGACGAGCGGTCCGAGCTGGAGGAGATTTTCGATGGACGCTGGGTGTGGGGCTGGAGCACCAACAGCAAGTACGAGGAGTTCGACGTCTCGGTCGTCGGCGGCGAGCATCCGATTGTAGCAGGCGTGTCCGACTTCCGAATCACCGACGAGCTGTACTACAATCTCAACGGCCCGACCAATAGCGAAGTACTGCTTGAAGCGTCGTACGACGGGCGGACCTGGCCGCTCGCCTGGGCCGGCGCCCACTCCGGCGGCAAGACGGCCTACATCGGATTGGGGCACGACATGGCGGCCTTCGCCAACCCATCGCTGCAACGCCTGCTGCTCAACGCGGTGGAGTGGCTAGCGCCCGCCTGACGGGCGTCCGCCAGCCGACGAGCCGCAGAGCGAACCTGCGGATGTAAACTACAAGGAGTAGGTAATGAGAAGGGTAGCGATAATCGGGGTGGGGCACGGCGGCAAGGGCGTCGGAGGACACAGCATCGGCCGTCTGCACGCCAGGTCGTACCTCGCGGAGGGCGGCTGTAAGATGTTCGGCGTCGCCGATCTCTCACCCGAGAACCTGGAACAGTTCGCGGCGGAATACGGAGTAGAGCACACGAACACCGATGTGCGCTCGATGCTCGCCGAGGTGCGCCCGGAGATCGTGAGCGTGGCCACCTACGTGGGCTCACACCGCAAACTGATCGCTGCGGCTGTCGAGGCCGGAGCAAAGGGCGTCTGGTGCGAGAAGCCCTTCGTTCTCAACATGGAAGACGGGCGGGCCGCCGTCGAGATGTGCGAGCGGGCGGGAGTGAAACTCGTGGTGAACCACCAGCGCCGCTACCTGCACCTGTTCCAGGAGGCGCGTAAGGTACTCAACGACGGCGAGATCGGCACGCCTGTGCAACTACTGGCGACGGTGTGGGAATGGGACATTATAGAGTGGGGAACGCACTGGTTCGACATGTTTCGGTATCTGCTCAACGACCAGCCGGTCCGATGGGTCTCGGCGCAGGTCCGGTGTACAGGGGAGAAAACCTTCTACGGCCACCTCATCGAGGAGCATGCGGTGGCGCAGGTGTGCTTCCAGGACGGTACCCGAGCGTTGCTGGAAGGGGGAGAGCACATACCGGGGGACGCGGCGATCAAGATCGTCGGGACGGAGGGAGTGCTCGACATCCTCAACGATGGGACGCTGCGGCTCATAAACGCACGCGGCGTACGTGACGTCGAGGTTCGCTCGGACCTGCACTTCCCCCTACCGGGCAACGAGGCGGAGGACGCCTTCTTGGCGACCCTGCGCGCGCTGCTGACCTGGGTGGACGGCGGCGAGGAGCCGGAGGTGTCGGGCCGAAACGGTCTGCTCTCCACCGAGCTATACCTCGCAGCCTACGAGTCGGCAAAGCGCGGCGACCGGATAGACCTCCCGCTGACCGGCCAGACCGAGTTCCCGCTCAAAGCCGTCGCAGCCCGCAGCGCGGCCGGCGCCGACTGAGGCTAGCGGCGCATTATATTTCCAGGTAGCTCGCAGCAAGGCCGTAGTCGTCAACGTACCCGAACTGAAGGTAGCCATACCCGTCTCGCCCCCAATCGTCGCCCCAGGAGTTCCGGACGATGAAGCGTGGCTCCATACCCGATTCGTCCCCTTCGTAGTAGCCGACCACCAACACCGCATGATTCCCGAGCGACGACTGGGTCGTCGTCGGCATACCGATGACGCCTTCCGACGAAGGGTAATACCAGGTTACGTGTAAGCGAACCACGAGGAGGACCGCCCGGCCGCCCTCAAGCACCTGTAGCAGCGTCTCGGCGCGCGAAGCTAGACGCGTCGCACCCCTGATGATGCGTTCCTTCGCCGCATCCTCCGCCCCAGTCTGTGGCAGGTACTCGGCGGACTGGTCGTCGCGCTCCGAGTCGTATGGCCATACATCCTCGAGCGGTTGGCCTGCCTCTCGCAGGGCCGCTATCGCTGCCTCCAGCGTAGTGCCGGCTGCACCCTCCGGCAAGCCGTCCCGCTGCTTCGCAGCCCAGTGCAGAAACTCCTCGCTCAAGTCCTCGCCTTGCATACGCGCCGCCTCGTGTGCTGACGTCACGGCGAATGCGACGCAGGTACCTCTACGGCCCTGATCCTTGATCGGCGCCATTCGGTCCCGCAGGTCTACGGACAACGCGCCGTCCAACCGCGTGGGCGTAGAGTACCGAGGGATCTATCAGTCCCGACGCAGGCTTCGGTTGAACCTCTACGTCTACCCGCACGTTGTCAACAGCCGGCGAGTCGGTCTGCCACGGACGACGCATCTCGAAGACCAGGCTCCGTCGCCCGTTGGTCTCAGCGCGATACACGAAGCGGTGGGCGCAGGCGCCGCCGACCTCACCGTCGTTTAGTCCTCGGTACTCATCTCTGACAAACTTGATTCCGGACGGCGCCGTCGCCGCCTGCCACACGTAGCCGCTGGAAAGAATCTCATCTAAGTCTAAAACTAACGCATCTCCCTCCTGCACCTCGAGCGGCGCTGGGTAGGTTCGGTCGTTACGGAGCAACCAGACGTTCTTACGTGAGTCCGACAGGACGTCGAGCGCCCCCAGCGACTGCTTGACGGCCTGTGGAAATACCCTGAGAAGCTGATTAGCTCGCTCCCGGGTGATGAGCTGCATATCGGCGAGATGGTGAACGGTAGCGGAATAGCTAGTGCTCAAACGCAAGGACAACGCGTACGCCCCCTCAGGCGTGAGGTCGGACGCCCGCAAGCTCAACTCCGATAGGCCCGCCCTAACTAGACTCCTCGGCATGAGATACCAGGCGGCGAACGCCTCGGCGAAACGCTCTCGATCCGACGATGAATGCTCGCCGCGTCCAGCCCACTCGGTATCTGCGTCCAATGTGAACGACCGATCGCGCCGGTGATGAGCAAGCTCATGTGCAGCGGTAAAGCGCTGCTTGCTCAGCGGGTGCGCGGCATTGATCATTACCCCTGGGGGAGACGCGTCGTCAGCGTTGCCTGGCATGTAGATACCCGCCAACCCATCAAGCCTCCGCCGCATCACGATTACTCCGGACTGGGCTAAGGCTACAAACGGATCTATTCGCCGCGAGGTGTCTACGTCGAGTTCGCGATGAGCGCGCTCGGCTTCACGTGCGGCTTGAATGTGAATCTCACGCCACGACGTCATGTCAGCGGCACATCTATGATGATACAGACGTCGCGCTTACTTTGCATCGGATCGTGTGCTCCCGTAGGCCTTAAGGAACTGCGCGAACCGGATTACCTCCTCGCGATCACGGTCCGACAGGTCGCCTGCTTCCCTTGCCAGCGCCTGTATGCTAGCCGGTTCCTCGACGGATGAGCCGAGAAAATGCGTCACAGGATACCGGTAGAGGGTCGCAAGTGCGTCAAGTTCCAGGGCTTCCACTCGGCGCTTGCAGTTCTCGATGGCGGAGACACTTGGGCGTGGGATGCCCGTCTTGTCTGAGACGTACTGTTGGGACAACCCGAGGTACTCGCGAGCCTCGCGCAGCCTCTCCGAAAGGCGACGCGGGCGCCGCTCGTCCTCGGAGACGTCAACCACGTGCTCCGTATCCATCTGCTCGTCCTCCTTCATCATCCACGGCATTCATGACCAGCACTGCTTCAATACACGCAGCCATAGCCGGCGTCCAGCACGATACACTCAGCCTCGTTAGGCGCCTCAGTCCCACGGCCACGATCACTGCGCTTAGTCGGTGATTGTAAGCTTTCACTACATGATACACACAGACTGTCGTCAAGTCTAGCAAGACGACCGTGCACAACGACCACGAGCCATGAGCGCTCCGCCGCAATCGTACATACCTAGCAATATGGAATACATCACATTGGGCAGGACGGGAGTCCAGGCGAGCGTGCTGGGTCTCGGCGGCGGCGGGCATAGCCGACTCGGCAAGAGCGGCGGCGCGTCGGTGGAGGAGTCGGCCCGGATAGTGCGGCGTGCGCTTGAGCTCGGAATAAACTTCATTGACACCGCTGAGGGCTACGGGACCGAGGAGATCGTTGGACGAGGGCTACGCGACGAGCAGCGCGACAGCGTCTACATCTCAACCAAGAAGTCGCCGCGACTCAACGACCGGCTGCTGACGGGCGACGAGCTTGCGCGAGGGCTTGAGGAGATTCTCACGCGACTCCAGACCGAGTACGTGGATGTTTACCATTTACACGGCGTGCGCGCCGATCAGTATGACTACGCCGTTTCCGAGCTCGTGCCCACTTTGATGAAGCTGCGCGACCAGGGCAAGCTCCGCTTTCTCGGCATCACCGAGTGGTTCGCCGCAGACACCGGTCACGAGATGCTCACGCGGGCCGTCCAGGACGAGTGGTGGGACGTTGTTATGGTCGGATTCAACATCCTAAACCAGTCGGCCCGCGACCGCGTACTCGCCGAGACGGCCCGCCGAAACACCGGTGTGCTATGCATGTTCGCAGTGCGCGACGCCCTGAGCCGCCCCGAAAAGTTGCGGCAAACCGTCGCCGAACTGATAGAGCAGGGTGCGATCCCGAGGGGCGCCGTGGACGCCGACGACCCGCTCGGCTTCGTGACCGACAGCGGCGCTGCGCAGACTTTGCCTGAAGCAGCGTATCGTTTCTGCCGAGCGGAGCCCGGAATGCACGTGGTGCTCAGCGGCACCGGCAACCCCGACCACCTGGAGGAGAACGTCGCCGCGATCCTGAAGCCGCCCCTGCCGCTGGACGTTCGCGAGCGGCTTGTCGAGCTGTTTGCGGGTGTGGACAGTGTCTCCGGCCAGTAGTCCGCCCGCCGTCCCGACCCTTCATCCCCACGAAACCCGATAAATCGTCGTATCAACAAGTGATCGCTTAGACACGGGGCGTCGCACCGAGCGCACATCCCACGGGGCGCCGACGTGGGGCGTCCGCTTCTCTCAGCCCTGTATCGCTGCTGGGACGAACCCCTCGCCCGGGCGATAGTCTGGAACCTGGTGGCGGAAGTAGGTGTTGTAGAGGTCCGCATAATGGCCACCCGCCCGCAGGAGCGAGTCGTGGTCGCCCTCCTCTACGATCTCGCCTCGGCTCAACACGATGATCCTATCCGCGTGCCGGATGGTCGAGAGTCGGTGCGCGATCACAATGGAGGTGCGACCTTCCAGCACCACGTCGAGCCCCTCCTGTATGAGCTCCTCGGTGAGTGGGTCCACGCTCGCCGTGGCCTCGTCGAGGATCACGATCGAGGGGTCTTGCAGCAGCACCCTTGCCAGGGCCACGAGCTGGCGCTGCCCCATCGAGAGGCCGCGCCCCATCTCGCCGACCACAGTGTCGAGTCCGGCGGGCAGTGATTCCAGCCACTCGCCCTCGCCCACGCGACGCGCGACAGACTCGATTTCGTCGGGTGTCGCGTCGGGCCGGGAATAGCCGATGTTGCCGGCGATCGTGCCTGCAAAGAGAAATGGAGTCTGCGGTACAACTCCTAGCCGCCTGCGATAACTGCTGAGCTCGAACTCGCGCAAGTCTCGCCCATCTATGAGGAGTCGTCCGCCCTGGAACTCGTAGAAGCGCGCGACCAGTTTGCCGATGCTCGACTTGCCCGCGCCGGTGTGCCCCACGAGCGCAACGGTCTCCCCGGCCTCGATAGTCAGGTTGAACCGCTTGAACACCGGCTGCTGAGTGTTGTAGCCGAAGTCGAAGTCCTGGAACTCGATCCTCCCTGCTAGCCGTCCTGCCGGTAAGGCGTTTGTCTGGATCACACGCGGCTCCGCGTCAATTAGCGCAAACACCCGCTCGCTGGCAGAGAGGCCCTGTTGGAACTGGCTCCAAAACGACGCGATGCTTGTGATCGGGAACCAGAAGATCGTGACGCTCTGCACGAACAGGTACCAGTCGCCCGCCGACACCTGCCCGCTCTGCACGCTCCGACCACCGTAGTACACGACGAGAGTTGTGCCGAGGTTGGCCACCACGACGAGCAGCGGGAAGATTCCGTTGAAAACAAAGCCCGAACGCAAGTTGACCTGATACGCCTGCTCATTCACTCCCGCAAACTCCTCGTACATTGTCGCTTCCTGGCGAAAGTTCTTTGCCACCGAAACGCCGGCAACGGCCTCCTGCACATTCGAGTTCACGCGGGCCTGCGCGCGCTGGGAGCGCTGAGCCGAGCGGCGAGCGATGGCGCGAAAGCCGAGTGCTATCGCGGCGATCAGCGGCATTATGACGAGCGTGATTAGCGTTAATCGAACGTCCCGGTAGAGCAGCGCCGCTAGGATCAGCACAACGAGCAAGCACTGGCTGAACAGGTTCACCGCCAGCGTGACAACAGTCGAAAAGTCCTCAGTGTCGGAGGTGACACGACTGACTATCTTTCCGGAGGGTTGTTCGTCGTAGAACGACAGGTCGCGCTCCATCACGGCGTCGAACGCGTCGAGCCGAAGCTTGAGCACCACGTCGGCTATGGCGCGCGCGGAGTACCACTGGCGCACGAAGTTCAGACCCCACGAGAGTACGCCCGACAGCAGTATGCCGCCGACGAGCAACAGCATCAGCCCGCTGTCTCGGTTTACCGCCAGCACGTCCACTCCCTCCGCAAGCAGCACGGGCAGGGCGACGTCTAGCAGCGAGGCGACGAATACCATCGCGACAACCGACAGCATGATGCGAAGCTGCGGTCGGAAGTAGCCCACTATCCGCCGCAGCAACTCTCGGTCCGAGTACTGACGGTCGTAGTCGTCGGCCTCCAGCCCCTCCATGATGAATCCCATTAGGCCCTCCTCACTCCACCGCGCCGGCGGCAGCCGCGCCCTCGTAACGGGTAAAGATGCGCTTGTACGGCTCACACCGCGCCATCAGTTCGTCGTGACTACCCTGGTCCAGCAGCTCGCCCTGACGCAGGACGAGCACCCGATCAGCCCAGCGGATCTGCGACAGCCGATGTGTGATCAGCAGCGTGGTTCTGCCCTGCAAGACTCGCTGTATCGCCGCCTGAATGCGGTCCTCGGTGGCGCTGTCTATCGCGCTTGTAGAGTCGTCTAGGATGAGTATGCGAGGGTCGGTAAGCATCGCACGGGCGATTGCGAGCCTCTGCCGCTGGCCGCCGGACAAAGTGACCCCCCGCTCACCGATGACGGTCTCGTAGCCCTCCGGCAATTCCTCGATGAACTCGTGAGCCTGGGCGTCGCGCGCAGCCTGTTGAACGGCGGGGCCGTCGGCGCGTTGGCCGAGCCCAAAGGCAATGTTCTGTTGGACGGACCGCGAGAACAGAAACACGTCCTGCTCTATGGTCGAGATTTGCGAGCGCAGCGACTGCAAGCTCCAGTCGCGAACATCCACTCCATCCACGAGTATGGCGCCCTCCTCCACGTCGTAGATGCGGTTGACCAGCTTGGCTAGCGTGCTCTTGCCCGAGCCGGTCTGCCCGACGACGGCGATGGTCTCGCCGGGGTCGGCGTGGAACGACACGTTTCTGAGGACGGGGCTGTCGCCGTAGCTGAATGAAACGTTCCGAAACTCGATCTTGCCGCTGATGCTTCCGATGCGGCCGGCCTCGTTCTCATCAAGCTCCGTCTCTTCGGCGATGAGAGATAGTATTCGGCGCGCGCCGGAGACGCCCAACTGCACCAGGTTGAACGTGAAGATCGAGATGAACGCGGGAAACCGGATCAGCCCCATCAAGCCCAGGTAACCCACAAGCTCGCCCACGCTTATGATTCCACCGTAGAACATATACAGGCCGTGCAGGAACGCGCCCGCAAACGCCAGCGCAAGCAGCAACAGCGGCAGATAGCGCGCCTGAATCAGCCCATTGAGCACGAACGAGTCTCGGTAACCCCGCGCGGACCGTGCGAACTTCGCTCGCTCTTGGTCCTCTTGCGCGGTGGACTTTACGACCTCCACGCCCATTACGGTCTCGGCGAGGCCCGCGTTCATCGTGCCGAACTGCGCCCGCATCTCGTCGGTGACCGGGTTTAGCTGGTGCGTGTATCGCCGTAGCGCGAAGAAGAACGCAACGGTGAAGAGGCCGGGCGAGAGCAACAGTCGCCAGTCAATGAACGCGATGAACACGAGCGGTACAGCGAGGCTGAGAAACGAGTCAATGATAAGGTCGAGGCCGGGGGAGATCATCGTGTTGAGCTGGCGTACGTCGTTCGTGGAGCGGGCCATCAGGTCGCCCGTGCGCTGGCGGTTGTGGAACGTCTGACTCTTACCGAGCAGGCTAATGTACAGTTCTTCGCGGGCATCGCGCTCAAGCCGCTTGGCAAGGAACTCCGTGGCAATCCGACCTAGCATATCGAACACGCCCGAGAACAGGACGGCCCCGAGGATCAACAACGCGACGCCGAGCAGTGCGTTGGCAGCGTCGCCAGGCGCCAGCACAACATCGAACGCCCGGCCTGTGAGGGTTCGTATCGCGGAGGTCATTACGTTCGATAGGATGGTGCCTATCGCAAAGACGGCAATGAATCCCTTGTAGCGCAGCAAATGGGAGAGTATCCAGCGAATGGGTCCGCGACGGTTGTAACTATACTCGCCTTCAACTGTGAACTCTCGTCCAGCCAATCCGGCCGCCTCCGCTCTTGACTCGAACTACATCCGCCGGTCGAGATCACCCCACCGTACGACGGGAATCGCCGCCGCAGCAAACTGAGCAGTCTACATTGTACCGTGTGTGCCGGCCTCATGCGGCAGAGTGCGCCCGCGTCGGCTGCGGCCTCGTGTAGACGCCGCACTGCTGCAAGCACGCTTCGACGGCGCCGCGCGCTTGGCGGTCGTGCGGTGACCACGTACGCTCATACGAGCGCCCGCCGAGTCGCGACGAGTTGCCTGCCGACGCCGGGTTTGCTAGACTTGATGGACGCATCGTCGCGTGTGCCCGTAGTTCAGCTGGATAGAACGCTTGGTTGCGGACCAAGTGGTCGGGGGTTCGAG
>Ga0136612_10001082_pt1 | contig 11253 bp, 12 predicted proteins | sample AntDryUQ224A2306_2_FD_106644 | JGI IMG/M metagenome (GOLD analysis project Ga0136612, IMG submission 106644) | Polar desert sand microbial communities from Dry Valleys, Antarctica - metaG UQ224A (23.06) | ecosystem: Environmental > Terrestrial > Soil > Desert | place: Antarctica: Dry Valley...
GCCGTCCGGGGATCGCTGGCGACCAGGATTGTGCTTGCCGCAATAAGTTTTGCGGTGCTGCTCGCCTGATCGGCTTTCAGCGTGAACTCTCACTGGCGAATGCATCGCGATAGTGCATGTACCAAGTGCTCGTGAACCGCTCACATGGGTCGTGAACCAGCTTTTTCGCAAGCCACTGGCGGAAGTTGGGGTAACAGGCGGCGATCTGTGCGGACGAGGCGGCGCGGTGATAGGTGAGGAAGAAGCTGCCGCCCAGTTCGATCGACACATCGATTAGGGCGCGAAATGTGTCTGCGGTCCGCAAGAGACCTGCGGCGTCGTGCGGTGTTCGCAAGTTGAAGATCACGCACGCAAAGTCCTCTTTGGCCCACGGTAGGAACGAAGTCGTATCGCGCAAGATCGAGCGGATGGTTCCGTAAATCACTTCAGTGCCGAACGCACGCAAGACGTTACGGGCGCGCTGCATGAATAGCGGCAGGTTTTCGCGCGCAACGTAGTGTTCGCCGATAACCAGCGTCTCGCGTGGCGTACCCCTTGTCACATCGCCAGATCGGTGCGCCAGCGCCTCGGTGTAGCTTGGAACGTAGGTACTGAGCTGCATGGTGTCCGACCAGTAATAGTTGCCATCAGTATTCAGGTAGTGGCTGGCGTAGAGTCGGAACGCCGCTCGCTTATCGTCGTGGGCGAGTCGCAGCAGTTTGAGCCATTCGCCCGGGTCGAGATCGGAGGCAGTGTCGGGCGGAGGACACCCGCTGCTCGCTAGCTTGTAGCAGGCGAACACTCCGCGCCGCAAAAATCTATCGTCGGTGGCGTCGATCACAAACTGAAAGTCACCGTACAGGCATCCTTCGTCGACACGTCGGAACACGGCGTTCATTGCATCGTCTAGGTCGATCACGTCGACCTCTCGCTGCAGCAGCACGCGTGGTGCAAGGCGCAAGGTGACGGAGTACACGATGCCAAAAAGACCGTAACCCCCAATGACCAGTGAGAACAGCTCGGCGTTCATCGATCGATTACACACGACTACCCCGCCGTAGGCGTCAACCAGCGTCAGTTCTTCTATGTCATGGCTGAGCGGCTGCATAGCGAGGCCACGACCGTGTGCGTTCGCGGCGATAGAGCCGCCAAGGGTGACCGCATCGACTCCGGTTTGTTTCTGCCGAATGGCCCACATGGGTCGGGCTTCGTTAGACATTGCATGACTGCCGGCGATAATCGCCGGCCACATCGCGCCGGCTTCGATCATCAGTAATCCACGCTCGCCATCGGAGGTCAGAACTCTATCCATTTGCGTCGTGTCGATGTGCAATGTGTCCGCCGCAAACTGCTGTCCCCCCATCGCGTGCCGACCGCCCGCGGTCGAGATGTGCTGCTGCTTTGCGCAGGCGCCCACAACGATCGCCTGTAGTTCCGCCAGCGTCATCGGCCGCTCGACGCGCGCGACGCGGGTGGGGTTCAGCTGCGAGTGAACATCGTTGAGAAGGTGGTCAAGAACGCGCATCAAGCGCGAATGTAAGGGAGGAGCAATTATTTAGGGGCAGGATTGGATGCATACGATTCCGCACGGATACGGCCTTTTAGCCGAGACGACCATGTGACGCAGTGCGACCAGGAACGGACACAGCGTGTTGTTAGCTGAGAGCTCTCAAAACAGTTGTACGTAGGAAGATGCAAATGAAGTGGGCGGTGGAAATACAAAATTCAACTCTGAACCGCAGAAATCTCATCGACTCACTGGATGGCCTCGGATTTGCCGTAATCGATGGAGCGCAGTTTCCTGAATTTACATCCCGCACAATCGCGTCCAAAACTCCATAGGTATCGCATTCCAATCGGCCACGAAGGGCCTTCCAAGCACGGCTTCAGGCGTAGGCGTAGATCAAACGATGTCTGGTTTGCAATGTCCGCAATGGAAGGCGGACGATCGCGTGAACAACTAGGGGCCGACTACGATCTGACGACCGAATTTAACGGCATTGGCCGTGGCGAGAATCGACGCGGCCGCATCCGCCAGTACCTGGCACCCAAGCACGATGTCCTCCTCACGGCTGTCTTCCGCGAAGTCGTGGCTGATGCCGCCGAGCGAGGGAATGAACAGCATCGCCGAGGGTATCGATGCCGAGATGATGCCGGCATCGTGGAACGCGCCGCTCGGCATGCGCTGCCAGTCACCTGGCGCGTGGCGCTCCGCCGCAGCTTCGATATGCGCCTGCAGACCGGCGTCCATGCGCGTAGGCGCGATCGGCGCCCGTGAGGGGACGGCTTCGATTGTGACACCGCCGCGTGCGTTCATTTCCGATACGAGACGCGCCGCGATTATTTCGAAAGCGTCGAGCGGCTCCTCCGATGCGTCGCGGAACTGCAGGTCGAGCTCGGCGTATCCCGGCACGATTGAAGTCGCGTTCGGTTCGACGCAAACGCGGCCATCGTCCAGACGCTGCGCTCGGCGGCTACCTTCGGAAATTCCCGATTGATGCGATGTGCGAGTTCGTAGAGTACCGTGCTTGCATCGCGCCGGCGCGCCATCATCGTCGTGCCAGCATGATTTTGCTGACCGCGAAAGACGAACCGAATGCTGCGCAGGCCGACGATGCCCGTCACTACTCCGATCCGCCGTCCGGCGTCGTCCAGATGCGGGCCTTGCTCGATGTGCGCCTCAATGAAGCCTGCATAGCGTTCGCGCGAGAGACGTAGGCGCGGCGCACTTGCCAGGCCAGCTTCGACCAGCGCATCCGCCAGCGGCACACCCTGACTATCGACAGCTCCCTGTTCGATCTCCGGCGTCAGCGTGCCGATCAGCGAGCGGCTGCCAAGACAGCTGACAAATCGTGACTCCTCATCCTGGAACGACACCGCGTCCACTGGCAAGACCCGCGTCGCTTCGTTCCCAGCGAGTGTGCGCACGACTTCCAACGCATAGATCACGCCCAATGCGCCATCCAGCCAGCCGCCGGTAGGCTGGGTGTCTGAATGCGAACCGATCAGCAGCGCCTTGCCGGGGTGCCGCGAGCGGCCGAGCACATTGCCCACGCCATCGATCATCGCTTCGAGATTAGCTTCCTCGTAGCAGCGCCTTAACCAACGGCGAGCTTCCATGTCAGCAGCGCTGAACGCCGGTCGCACTACGCCGCGGCCCTGCGCGCCGATGGTACGGAGCTGACGCAAGTCGGAAAGCAGTCGTTCTGAATCGATGCGTGACATGGGCGGTATTCTATGAGCGACATGTGCGGGAGTTTGCATGGAGCCCTCACCGAGTAAGTTTGATGCGGCCGCTATCACGTGGCTCGACAGCAGCGATCCACGCTATGCCGACGACTGAGACGCTGGAGAGATTCGTGGCGCGCGTCGAAGAGAACGCGCATGCGGAAGCCGTTGAAGAGTTCTACACGGCAGAGGCATCGATGCAGGAGAACCAGTCAACACCGCGTGTGGGCCGCAACGCGCATGTCGCCAACGAACGTGCCGTTTTGGCGCGAGCGAAAACCGTTGTGTCGAAATGCGTTCGGCCAGTGTTCGTGAACGGCGATCATGTCGTCATTCGTTGGATATTTCGATTCGAGTGGTTGGATCGAACGGTCACCCATATGGAAGAGCTTGCGTATCAGCGCTGGGAAGGCGAGCGCATCGCGGAGGAAACGTTATTCTACGACCCCGCGCAGCGAGTACCCAAGCAGCTGCTTTAATGCAACGACTGCTAATGTAAGCGTCGCACTTCGTAACGCCTCCTCCTCCATGCCGACATCTCGCCTTACCCGACGCGCCGTGCTCGGTGTTGCCATCCTCCCTTGGTTTGCCGGCTGCAGCACACCGCTGCCGCTGAGTTCGCGCCTGCCCAGCGATGCGGCAGCGGTCACGCGTCTACGCGAGAGTGCAGAGGTCCACGGCTGGGCTGCCTACCGTCGCCTTACCGATATCAACGTTAGCTACAGCGGTCAGTGGCGGCCGCTGATAAACCTGATACAACCTGAGCTGGTTGACGCCGGCTTTCGCGGTCCCTCGCAGGAGCAATTGATGCCGGCCGAGCGCGTTGTCGCGCAGGCCTACACCGGCACTCTCAATCGCAAACAGGTCTGGTGGCTGCGCGGCAATGCAGCGCCGGATCAACTCGGCGACGGCGCAGTCTGGTTCAACGGCGTGCAGAGCAACGACCGCGCTACTCAAGACACTGCTGCACTGGTGGCCGAGGGTTACGGCTTGTTTCTGCTTGGACCGCTATGGTTGAATGACCGAGAGCTCTCGATGCAGCTTAATGGCACGGAGCGGGTGGACGATCGTCTGTGGGACGTGGTTAACGTGTGGCTAACGCCGGGGTTGGGGAGGGTGACGATGGATCGCGTTGCGGTATGCATCGATCGTGCTGACGGCGTAATGCGCCGAGTGCGGTTCACGCTTGAGGTTTCGCGGGCACGCGGCGCGGTGGCTGAAGTCGATACGTTCGAGCACGATCGCCGCTTCGGTGTGCTGTGGCCGATGCGCTCGTACGAACGCGTGGTGCATCCGATTCCGATACCCGCGCACGACTGGCGCATTACAGGGCTGGATGTGAACCGCGGCTACGCGCCGCGGCAAATAGCCGCGCCGGACTTCACCAACTTGGCAGCAGCGCCGGCGGCAAAACTTTAGGCGAGTGAGGTGACCACTCGTCGCGCGCCGTAACACGCAACCGGTCACTAATCTTGATTAGTGAGCCGTCTAAATACCTTACTTTCTCAAGTCGATGACGACATAGTTTCTTCGGTTGTTTGCAGTGCCATCTCCCCTGATTGAACGCCTGTGCGATCGGTAGATTTCTTTTTAGTCCGCTTGCACCTGGAGATTCATGATGGCTCGATACCAACCGCCGCGATCGGGAATGCGTTCTTTCGTAGTGGCACTTACGGTCCCCCTGGTTCTGGCAGCGGGCGTATATGTTGCGCTCGACCGCCCTGACCTTGTCGTCCCCGCGGCAGTGACGCCGCCAGATACTGCTCAGCGGTTCACGAAAGGCGAACGGTTTGATGCCAAGCCACCGTTGCCACCGATGCCAAAGGCGACACCCGCGCGTGTCGCCCTTCCATCAAAAGCCGCGGCGCCGCGATATCTGGGGCCCGGCGTTTACAAGTGCGAGGACTCTAACGGCGCGGTGAGCTATTCGGAGTTTCCGTGCGGCGACAGTACACGGGTCGACACGCGGCCGACATCGGGCGGGTTTGCCGACCAGTGGTCGATGAGCGTGACGCGGCGTTAACACAATGCATTCAGCCTGACCGGTTGCGCCGGGCAAGGAGATTGAATTCGAGCGAAAATTGGACAGGCTGCCGGAGAAAGAATGCCTGACCCCGAGTCACTGCACCCGCTACGCCCCTTCCTGAAAAACTGGGTCTGGGAACACGGCCACATCGGTACTCGCTATCTTGATTGCAGCGATGGTGAGATCAAGTTCGACGATGGCAAGAAAGCGCGCTTCGCAGCTGAAAAAATCCTGTACGTATCGCTTTGCAATAATGCGGATGACCAGGCAGAGCGCGCCGGCCCGGCGATCCACGAAGAAAAGCTAGCTCGATTCCTGCGCGCCGCTCAGTCAGGCAGCCCGGAAGAAGCCGGCTCTGCCGCCGACGTGCAACGTGCGGCGCAGGATTGCGTGGAGCTGGGATTCGTGTGTGCCTATCAACATGACGCCGAACTTGCCCTCGCACGCTACGCTTTGGAGCCGATGTTCGAAGATGAAATCCGCGCCGCCGTCAGCGCGGACATCAAGAGCAAGTACACGGCGCTGCGCGAGCAGCTCGCGCTGTATGACTTCACGGTATTTCACGGTTTGCCCACGCCGCTGTTGATCAACGAGGCACCCTTTGTCGACTGGCGTGTGCGTGCGCGCCCGGCACAGCCGTTCGTATCGCTGCCGCTTGCGCCCTACAGCCTCCTAGTTGGCACGCCATCGGGCAAGAAAAGTCGCGCTGGACCGGTGCAGTGGAAAAATGTCAGCGCCATGGGTCCATTCAAGGACCACAACCGCCATCTCGTGGAAAGCGCACGTTTGTGGCTGGTGGCGACTACCGATGAGCAACTCGCCGCGGTACAGAATCGATTTGCCCCGGCTGTGGCAGTCACGCCAGATGCGGCAAAGCCTTGAACGTATCAGTCTCAGGACCTGCATCGCGAGCGCTAATCAGGTTATCCCGATGCGTTGCCATTATGCAGCCGAAGACCACGCGCTTCCTATGGAACCGAGTGGAAACAGTCGTTCAGGTCACGGAAGGGAACGTGGGGAGTTACCTATGTAATTCAGGCAAACGATCCGCGAAAGCAGTAGCGCCTCGGCGTTACTTTACTGTGGCTGAAATCCACTCTTCCTGATGATCTGCGCCCACGTTTGCGAATACGCACGCTCACGGGTTGAGAGTTGCGACTGCGGCATGAACTGCACAGTCAGTCCCAAGCGCGTAAACCGATCGCGCACGTCGGGCTGCGCGATCACCTTCGACAGCGCTGCAGAAAACTGATCGAGCGCGGCCTGCGGAGTGCCGGCCGGCGCGAAGAAAGCGTAGTACGGGACGTCTTCGAATCCCGCGAGGCCGAGTTCCGCGAATGTCGGCACGTCGGGCAAAGCAGCTTGTCGTGCACCGCCAAGCACGGCGACAACGCGCAGTTTGCCCGCCGCATGATTTTCGATGAAATCCGGCACCGACCCTACGCCGGCGGGAATCTGATTGCTCAGCATGTCTCCGATCATGGGTGCGCTCCCGCGGTACGGAGCGGAAACGAGATCCAGACCGTATTTGTCGCCGATAACTTTGACAAGAAACTCGGGCACCGACGCGGGCGCTGGAATGCCGATCGCGCTTTTGCTGCCGTGGCTTTTTACCCATGCGACATAGTCGTTGAAATTCTTTGCTGGGGTGCCTGCGGAGACGGCAAGTGCATTGACGAACGTCGCGAAGCCCGCCACCGGCACAAAGTCTTTCGCAGGATCGAAGCCCGGGTTCTTCATCACCAGCGGCAGGATCGAGATCGTGTGATCGTGCGAGATGAAAAATGTGCTGCCATCAGGCGCCGAACTTTTGAGCGCTTGCGCGGCGATCTGGCCACCGGCGCCGGGTCGATTCTCGACGATGATAGATGTGCCGAGCTCATCCTTTAGCTTTTCAGCGAGTGTGCGCGCAATGGCGTCGGTGCCGCCGCCCGGTGGGAAACCCACCAGAATTCGTACGGTTTTGTTCGGCTGCGCGAACGCGGACTGATTGACCGCAGCGAAAACAAAGCAGGCGCCGGCAAGCAGCAGAACGGCGCGGCCAAATGTGCGCTTGTGCACGTTATTCACTCTTGATGTTTGCAGACTTGATCAGCTCGCCCCATTTCTTGCGTTCGACGCGGCCGAACTCAGCCAGTGCTTCGTTGGTTCCACCGGCGGGTTCGAAGCCAAGTTGCAGCAGGCGCTGACGCGTCTCGGGCTGATTTAGAATTTTTACCATCTCGGCATTCAATACTTTGATGATGGCGGGCGGCGTGCCGCGCGGTGCGTACAGGGCGTTCCACGCGGTCACTTCGAATTGCGGCACGCCTTGCTCAGCGACCGACTTGACACCGGGTAACAGCTCGCTGGTCTTCAGCGTCGTGATCGCCAGCGGTTTTAGCTTGCCGCCCGCCACCAGCGGCCGCGTTGCGGTTACGGTGTCAATGATCAATGGCACTTGTCCGCCTAGCGTTTCTGCCATCGCGGTGGACGAACCCTTGTAGGGCACGCCAAACAACGGCGCTTTAGTGCGCTCCTTGAGCAGCTCGTACACGATGCGTGCAGTGGTGCTCGGTAACGCGACGTTGAGCGTATCGGGCTTTGATTTTGCCTCTGCGATCAGTTCGGCGAGTGAATTCGCGGGGAACGACGGGTGCGCCGAGATCACCATTGGCAGCATGCCGGTCAGCACGATCGGCTCGAAATCTTTTTCGGCGTCAAACGGCATCGACGGATACATGTACTGATTCATGCTGTGTGTCGCATTCGTTCCCATCGTCAGCGTGTAACCGTCGGGCGTCGCCTTCGCTGCCAGGTCTGTGCCGATGTTGCCGCCGGCTCCCGGCCGGTTTTCAACGAAAAAGCTTTGCCCTAGGGCTTTGGATAATTGTTCGGCAAAGTGCCGCGTGGCGACATCGGTGCCTTGCCCGGCCTGATACGGAACAATGATGCGGACCGGTTTGTTCGGGTAAGGCTGCGCAGCCGCGCTAGATGCGAGCAGTGCGCCCACGATGCCGCCGACTGTGCAGCCAACTACGCGAGATATCAAACTCATGCTGTCTCCTTGGAGAAACGTTAGTCGATCTCTGTCGATTCAGGAAATGTTGTAGGTTGAATTTTCGGACGCCAGTTTGGCTTCGGTCAAAACTTCTGCAGCGTGCTCATTGAATCGCGGCGGTCGGCGCCCTATGCGGCCAGGGTTGCGCGACAACTTGACGGGGATTCCCAAGCCGCGATACCCGTCGCACTCGACCAGCATGCTTCGATGCGAGGTGTGTGAATCGGCGAACGCACCCGACACGGTATTTACGCGCCCGGCCGGGACACCGTTGCGCATCAGTCGGTCGCACAGCGTCGTAACCTCTTCATGACTTAACGTCTTTTCGATTTCGGCACGTAAGGCAGCGACGTTACGCACTCTGAGCGCGTTGGTTCTGAAACGTTCGTCGGCGAGCAGCTCGGCGCGCTTGGTCTGTTCGCACAAGCGCCGAAATTGCAGATCATTGAGGACGCCGAGAAACAAATCTCCATCTGCCGATTTGAAGCTGTCGTACGGCGCGATGTTCGGATGCGCGTTGCCGAGCAGCGCAGGCTCGTTGCCGGAGCACATCCAGTTGGCCGCGTGCGGAACAAGCAAGCTCAACGCGCTGTCGTACAGGGTAGCCTCGACGCGCTGGCCCTTGCCCGACGTATGTCGCGCCAGTAGCGCGAGCAATATCCCAGACAACGCGTTGTACCCGGCGAGATGATCGACGATCGGCACGCCGATCCGTGTCGGGCCGGACTCAGGCGAGCCGTTGACGCTCATCAGCCCGCACATTGCCTGTAACACCGCGTCGTAACCCGGCAGGCCGCCAAGCGGGCCATCGGCACCGAAGCCCGAGATCGTGCAGTAGATCAGTCGCGGAAAAGCTGGAGCTAAGGTGGACTCGTATTCGAGACCCCATCGCTTCATGGTTCCAGGCAGAAAATTTTCTACCAGCACGTCGGCATCTTTCAGCAGATTGCGTAGTACGGCCTGCTCCGACGGCTGCGAGAGATCGAGACATACCGATCGCTTGCCGCGATTCAACGCGGAGAAATACGCAGCGTCTCCATGTTCGTCGAATGGTGGTCCGAGTCGGCGCGTGTCGTCCCCCGCGGGCGGCTCGATCTTAATGACGTCCGCACCGTGATCGGCGAGCATCTGCGTGCACAAAGGCCCGGCGAGTATTCGCGACAGATCCACCACGCGCACGCCGTCGAGTGCACCGCGACCACTTTCGTCCGACGACATCATCGGCGCTTCGCGAGCTCCACCAGTCCGGTACCCAACACCGACAACTCGTTGTCCTGGTTGTGCGCCTCCTGCTCGATCTCGACCAGATGGCGGCCGTCCTCGACATACTTGCGTTTGACTTTGCCTTTGATGAACAGCATATCGCCCTGCGGATTGTGGCGACGTATCTTGCAGGTGGCACGCCGCAGGAATCCATCGTCGCCCATCCAGTTGGTTAGCTGGTGCGTCAGCCACGAACAACGCTCCGGACCGTAGTCGTAAGCGCCGGGTGCGCCAACCTGCAGTGCGAATTCTTCCTCCCAGTGCACGCGCTCCGGGCAATCGGGAATGCCAAAGCGATTCTTGATGCCGACGCCCGGGTGCGCGTCGATCAGTTGCCACGCGAGTTTGTTGGCACGGATGTACAGGCCGCCCCACCCCTGTGCGTAGGCAATGAAGCCGGTCACCGTCATCGGACCCTTGAACATCGTTTGCAAAGCCTCGCCTTCGCTGACGTCGTCCCAGTAGCGCGGTGTCGCGCCGCGTACTTTTTCGTCTGCATAGAGCTGGTAGGCCGCTGCCAGCTCTTCGTCGGTATAGCGCCGCGGTGCGCGCGCTTTGACGTCCTTGTATTTCGTGCCCTGCTCGCGCGCGTGGTCGCGCTCGGTGCGAAAGCACCAGCTATCGGCTTCGGCCACCAGATCGCCGTGCTGGTTGTAAAAGTTCACTCGATACGTCTGCTGGACGGCGCGCCCTGCGAAGCGAGTCTGATGTTCGACCAAGTCCTTCAGCCATGCCTCGGTCGATATCGCATCATTGCGCTGCACGGGCTTGTGCCAGGTCCAGTCCGCGCCCGACCACATCGCATGCACGCCGGGCAGTCCGCCGACATAGCCGGAAATGATGCGGCTCGTGCTGAACAGGAAACTCGGCAATGCAACGAGTCCGCCATGTTTCGTGGTCGAGGCGTAGTAAGGATCGCACCACAAAGGATTGTCATCGCCGATTCCATGCGCATAGTGGCGGATGTTGTCGCGCGTCGCCTCGTAGCACCACGGCTCGGCCGTGTCGCCGATCTTGGCTCCTATGCGCCGCTTCAGATCGTCGAGCCCCCGTTCGGTGATGCGTGGGAATCGCTGCTCGGCGACGGCTGCGGTTTCTGTATCTTCTTTCTCCAACAACATCACGGTCTCCTGATAACTAAATTGTCGCTGCCGCGTGCTCGCGCTGTCGCAGTATTTTTCGATGCACCTTGCCCGCTGGCGTCTTCGGAAGTTCATCCACGAACTCGACCTGACGCGGATATTCGTGCTGGCTCAACCGCGCACGAACCAGATCCTGTATCTCGCGCGTAAACATCTCGTCGCCGTCCCGTTCGGAGACGACGAACGCCTTGACCACCTGCCCGCGCAACGCATCCGGTACGCCGATCGCAGCCGCTTCGCGCACGTCCGAGTGCTTCAGAATCGCGTCTTCTATTTCGACCGCACTCATCGTCCAGCCCGCCGAAATGATCACGTCATCGGCACGGCCCGCGTGATAGAAATATCCGTCCGCGTCAACGCGGCCGAGATCCTTGGTTGCAATCCATTTGCCGCGGCGCCACACCTTCAGTTCTCCGGTGACGCCGGCCTCGCATTGCGCACCGGACGCATCGTGAACCTCGACCCGACCCGCGGGAATCGGCTTGCCAAGCGAACCCGGCTTGACGGGGAAGTCAGTCGCGCCCGGGTAGTTGACGAGGATCACGCCGATCTCGGTGGTTCCGTACATGCTGCAC
>Ga0136612_10001083_pt1 | contig 11243 bp, 7 predicted proteins | sample AntDryUQ224A2306_2_FD_106644 | JGI IMG/M metagenome (GOLD analysis project Ga0136612, IMG submission 106644) | Polar desert sand microbial communities from Dry Valleys, Antarctica - metaG UQ224A (23.06) | ecosystem: Environmental > Terrestrial > Soil > Desert | place: Antarctica: Dry Valley...
AGGTGATCGATCATCGGATCATTGTGCTGCACGAGGCGGTCGAGCCCGGGTGGCGAATCCCGCGGCCGCATTCAGCAGCGCGAGGGCGGCGGCGTCGACGGTGACAAACGCCGGGTCGGCCGTCGGGTCAACCTCGACTACGTCTATGGCCCGCACCGCAGGATGGGCGCCGGCGGCGAAGCAGGCCGCGAAGAGCTCTCGAGGGGTGATCCCTCCGGGCCTTGCCCCGGGGCACCCGGGGGCGAAGGCCCGGTCGAGAACGTCGACATCGACGTCCACGTAGATCTTCTCGCAACGGCTGGCAAGGTCGTCGAGCAGATCGGGCACCCGGCCTATCCCATCCGGCCCGACCACCGTCACCTTCCGATCGAGGCACCAAGCGCGGTCCGCAGGGGCATTGGAGAACCCGTGGATGCCGACCTGCACCACATTGCGGGGGCGGAGCCCGGCGTCGATCAGAGCCCGAACCGGCGACCCGTTGCCCACGGCACCCGGGGCGTATTTGCGAACGTCGTGGTGGGCGTCGAGGGTGAGTAACCCCCAGCTCTCGCGGAGGTCGGGAGCGGAGCACAGCGCGTGATAGGTCACTGCGTTGTGGCCGCCCAGCACAATGGTGAGGGGGGCGTCAAGCGGAGGCGCCAGACCGGAGTCACCGAGATCGTTAACGCGTACCGCCGTCAGGTCGATTTCCCGCTCACCGTGGAAGGAGCTGAGCTTCTTTAAGCGCGAGCGGATCGCCGAGGGGGCCTTGTCGTAGTCGGCCATGGAGACCGCATGTCGTTTCAGAGGCATGCCTGCCACCGAGATGCCGCCCGGGGTTGCTGACCCGAGCCATTCAGCCGCCGTGGGCCAGTCCTGGCTCATCCGCCGGCCCTCCCCAGCGTGGCCGGTCCGCCTGGCTGGGCTACCTCTCCGCCACAGACCACTTCGCCGATCAGGTCTGCCCCGGGTCGGTAGGCCAGGTCCACCCACTGGTCCGTGTTCAGAACAACCAGATCGCCTCGACTGCCCGGAGTGAGGCTGCCGATGTCGGTTCGCCGCAACGCCGCCGCTCCGCCTTGGGTGGCCGCCCGAAGGGCTTCATCGACCGACAAGCCGTACTGGCTGCAGGCCACCGCGATGACGAACGGCATCGAAGTGGTGTACGAGGTTCCCGGGTTGCAGTCGGTGGCCAAGGCGATGTTGCAACCCTCGTCCAGAAGCATCCGGGCATCGGCATAGGCGGAGCGCAGGCAGAAGCTGGTGGCCGGCAGCAGCACGGCCACGACGCCAGCCGCAGCCAGAGCCCGGGCATCGGTTGCGTCGGCGTGGATGAGGTGATCGGCCGACGCACATCCAATCTCGGCAGCCAGCTGAGCACCCCCAGTGTGGGCCAGCTCCTCGGCATGCAGGCGCGGGGTCAGTCCGTGAGCCAGGCCGGCTTCCAATACCCGGCGAGAACTTTCGACTGACAAGGCGCCTTCGTCGCAGAAGGCGTCGCAGCCCGAGGCCAGAGGCGCACAGGTGGGCAGCATCTCGTGGATCAAGTGGTCGATGTACCCATCGCCGAGGTCGAGGTGGGCCCCGAGAAACGTCGGTACCAGTTCGGCAGCGACCCGCGATGCAGCCTCCTTCACCGCCTGCAGACACCGGACCTCGGCCTCAGTGTCGAGGCCGTAACCCGACTTCACCTCGATGGTGGTCGTGCCCGTGCGCAGACACTTGTTGGCCCGCTCGACTACGCCATCAACCAGTTCAGCCAGAGTTGCCTGCCGGGTGGCTTCGACGGTGGACATGATCCCGCCGGCTTCATAGGGCCGCCCCTCCAGGCGGGCGGCGAACTCCGCCGAGCGTTCGCCGGCGAAAACGAGATGGGTGTGAGCATCCACGAATCCAGGAATCACGGCCCGGCCTGCGGCGTCCAACTCCGGCAGGTCGCCGAGCCCAGACCCCAGCTCGGCCTCGGGCACCACTGTTTCCACTCGACCATCTCGAATGAGAACGGCAACGGGACCTTCGACTATGGGGCCTTCAGCCTTAGACGCGAGGCCGTTGGTCAGCACCCTGCCCGCATGGCGGACCAGCAGGTGGGCGCTCACTGCGTCATGGGCAGGTCGAGCCCGTGGGCCTTGGCGGCCCGTCGGGCGATGTCGTAGCCCGCGTCGGCGTGGCGCATGACCCCGGTGGCCGGGTCGTTCCACAGCACTCGGCCGATGCGCTCGGCGGCTTGAGGGGTTCCGTCGGCGACCACCTGCGCCCCCGAGTGAATCGACTTGCCCATCCCCACCCCTCCTCCGTGGTGGACAGCCACCCAGGCCGCCCCAGAGGCGGTGTTGAGCAGCGCGTTGAGAATGGGCCAGTCGGCAATCGCATCCGACCCGTCGGCCATGTCCTCCGTCTCCCGATAAGGAGAGGCCACCGATCCTGAGTCGAGGTGGTCGCGCCCGATCACCACTGGCGCCTTGAGCGCTCCGGAGGCGACCAAGTCATTGAAGATCAGGCCGGCGCGGTGTCGCTGGCCGAGGCCCAACCAGCAGATGCGCGCGGGGAGCCCCTGGAACTTCACCCGGCTTGGGGCAAGTTCGAGCCAACGCTGCAGCAACGGCTCGTCGACGAAGGCCTCTCGGAGCGCCTGGTCGGTCTCCTCGATGTCCTGCGGATCACCGGAGAGGGCCACCCAGCGAAAAGGACCGGTTCCTTCGCAGAAGAGGGGCCGGATGTAGGCGGGGACGAAGCCGGGATAGGAGAAGGCGTCAGCGAATCCGCCAAGGAGGGCCTCACCCCGCAGGTTGTTGCCGTAGTCGAACACCTCCGAGCCCCGCTGGCTGAAGGCGACCATGGCTTCGCACTGGCGGGCCATGGACTCCCGGGCCCGCCGGACATATCCCTCGGGATCGCTGCGGCGGAGTTCGTCGGCGGCCGGGAGACTCAGATCGGCAGGGAGATAGCCGTAGAGCGGGTCATGCGCCGAGGTCTGGTCGGTCACGACATCGATCGGGAAATCCCGGTCGAGAATCTGGGGGAAGAGGGTGGCGGCATTGCCCACCAGCCCAACGGACAGGGCGGTACCGGCCTCGCGGGCCGCCGAGCAGCGGGCGAGTGCATCGTCGAGTGAAGGCGCGATCTCGTCGAGGTAGCCCTCGGCCTGCCGGCGGGTGACCCGGGTGGGGTCGATATCTATACAGAGGGCGATGCCGTCGTTCATGGTCACCGCCAGAGGTTGGGCACCGCCCATCCCGCCCAATCCTGCCGTCAAAACCAAACGGCCCCGGAGGGACCCGCCGAAACGTTGGTCGGCGATGGCTGCGAAGGTCTGAAAGGTCCCCTGGAGAATCCCCTGCGTGCCGATGTAGATCCAGGATCCGGCGGTCATCTGGCCGTAAGCGGTGAGACCTTCGGCCTCCAACCGCCAGAACTCGTCCCACGTCGCCCAGTCGGGCACCAGCATCGAGTTGGCCAGCAAGACCCGGGGAGCCATCTCGTGGGTACGGAAAACGCCAACTGGCTTGCCGCTCTGCACCAAGAGCGTTTCGTCATTCTCCAGGCGCTGAAGCGTGGCCACGATGGCATCGAAGGACTCCCAGTTGCGAGCCGCTCGGCCCCTTCCGCCGTAGACAACCAACTCATCGGGGTTCTCGGCCACCTCAGGGTCGAGGTTGTTCATGAGGCAACGCAGCGCGGCTTCCTGTTGCCAACCCTTGCAGGAGAGCTCAGGTCCCCTCGGGGCGCGTACCGGCCGAGGGCCGCTCACTCGAGTTCTCCGGTCACTCAAGGTCTCCGGTCAACTGCTCGGCCGCGGCTACCAGCGCGCCCGAGCCCAGCAAACCGTCGGTGGCTTCCATCTCCGGTGCCAGGAAGCGGTCCGGGCCGGCACCGGGCACTTCGTCGCGTAGCCGCCGGATGACCGCCGCGGTCGCGGGAGAGGCGGCATAAGGGGCTCGCAACTCGATGGCCCGGGCTGCCGTCATGAGCTCGATGGAGACGACCCGTCGCAAGTTCACCAGAAGGGTGCGCAACTTCCGACAGGCGGCCCAACCCATGGACACATGGTCCTCCTGCATGGCCGACGTCGGGATCGAGTCCACGCTGGCCGGTGCGGCCAGCCGTCGGTTCTCGGCCACCAGTGCAGCCGAGCTGTAGTGGGCGATCATCATCCCGGAGTCGACGCCGGGGTCTGCTCCCAGGAAGGGGGGGAGGCCGTCGGACCGATGGTGGTCGAGCATCCGGTCGGTACGGCGCTCGGCGATCGAACCGACGTCGGCCATTGCGATCGCCAGGAAGTCGGCAGCGAGGGCAAGGGGCGCTCCGTGGAAGTTACCGCTGGAAGCCACCCTCCCATCTTCCAAGACGACGGGGTTGTCGATGGCGGCGTCGAGCTCCCGGTCGACCACTTGGCGCACCCAGTCGAGAGTGTCACGGGCCGCCCCGGTGACTTGCGGGGCACAGCGCAGCGAATAGGCGTCCTGCACGCGGCTGTGGTCGTCACGGTGAGAGGCGAGGATCGCCGAGCGGTCCAGCAGCCGCACGAGGTTGCGGGCGCTCGCGGCCTGGCCCGGGTGAGGGCGCAGGACTGTGAGGTCAGGGAGAAAGGTCCGGTCGGTGCCGAGGAGACCCTCGATGCTCATGGCGGCGGCCAGATCGGCACCCTTCAACAGCAGAGCGGCGTCGGCACAGGCCAACACGAGGTGGGCCAGCATCCCATCGGTCCCGTTGATAAGGGCAAGCCCCTCCTTACTGGCCAACTCGATCGGCGTGAGCCCAGCCGTCGCAAGGGCCTCGGCCCCGTCGACCTCCTGTCCGTCGGGGAGAAGTGCCCGACCCTCGCCCATGAGAACGAGGGCGATGTGGGCCAGGGGAGCGAGGTCACCGCTGCAGCCGAGCGAGCCGAACTCGGGCACGACCGGGGTAATGCCCGACTGGAGCAGAGCGCCGAGTTGATCGACCAACTCGGGACGTACGCCGGAGAAGCCCATGGCCAACGTGCGGAGTCGCAGGAGCATCGTCGCTCTGACGACCTCCGGCTCCACGGCCGGGCCCACACCGGCTGCGTGTGAGCGGATGAGGGCCCGTTGAAGCTCGGTGCGCCTGTCAGGCGCGATGAACACGGAGGCCAAGGCCCCGAAGCCCGTGGAGATGCCATAGGCAGGCGTATCCGAGTCAGCCAGGGCATCCACGCGTCGACGCGATGCGGCCACGCGGGTTCTTGCGGCCTCGGTAAGGGTCACCGAAGTCCCTCGCCGGGCGACGTCCACCACTTGCGCCTGAGTGAGGCCCTTCCCGTCCAGCATCACCTCCATCCGGCGGACGTTACCCAGACGCAGGGCTTGCCCTCTCGGGTGGGATGGCTCGCCCCCTCTCGGGTGGGATGGGGTCGGTGGGATACCACGTACTCTTTAGGTGCCCTCTGGGGCATCCCATGTTGAACACCTTCCTTCGCTCTGTCGCGCTCGTCGCGCACGTTGACCACGGCAAGACGACGCTCGTGGACGCCATCTTGCGCACCACCGGGACCTTCGCCGCCCACCAAGCCGTAGTGGAGCGGGTGATGGACTCCGGCGACCAGGAACGCGAGCGGGGGATCACCATCCTCGCCAAAGCGGCCTCCGTCACCTACGGCGATGTGAAGATCAACCTGGTCGACACTCCCGGCCACGCCGACTTCGGCGGTGAGGTGGAGCGGGCACTGGCGATGGTCGACGGAGTACTCCTCCTGGTCGACGCAGCCGAGGGCCCGCTGCCCCAGACCCGCTACGTGCTTTCCAAGGCCATCGCCTTGGACCTTCCCGCTGTGGTCGTGCTCAACAAGGTCGACCGGCCGGACTCCCGCCCCGAAGAAGTGCTCGACGAGATCTACCAGTTGTTCATGGACCTCGAGGTTTCCGACCACCACATCGAGTTCCCCGTGATCTCGGCCATTGCCCGCGACGCCCGGGCTGTGAAGGGCATCGGCGTGCCCGGCGAAGGCGACGACCTGAGTCCGCTCATGGATGCCATCGTCCACACCATTCCGGCGCCGGTGGGAGACGCGAACGCACCGGTCCAGGCTTTGGTCACCAACCTGGATGCCTCTGACTACCTCGGGCGTCTAGCTCTCGGTCGGGTGGTGCGCGGCACCCTCAAGGCAGGACACCCGCTCACGCTGATCGGAGCTGACGGGGTCACCACCCGTAGCCAGCCCGCCAAGCTCCTCGGGATCCACGGCCTTGGTCGCGTCGACGTCGAGTCGGTATCGGCAGGCGACCTCTTCGTGCTGGCCGGCATCCCCGAGGTTCACATCGGCGACACCCTCACCGACCCCATGGACCCCGACCCGCTGCCTCGGCTGAGGGTTGACGAGCCTGTGCTGCAGATGACCTTTGCAGCCAACACTTCACCGTTTGCGGGCAGGCACGGCACCTTCCTGACTTCCCGCCACCTTCAGGAGCGATTGGAGCGGGAGGTCCTGGGCAACGTGGCCATCGCCGTCGAAGCTCTCGACGGTGGCGCCATGCGGGTGGCCGGCCGGGGCGAGCTCCAACTCGCCGTTCTCATCGAGACGATGCGGCGTGAGGGCTATGAGATGGAGGTGAGCCGGCCCGAGGTGGTCACCCGGGAGATCGACGGCAAGCGCCACGAGCCATTCGAGGAGGGAACCGTCGACGTACCCGAGGAGCATGTTGGCTCTGTCACCCAAGCCCTAGCTCCTCGTAAGGGAGTTGTAACCGAGCTGCGCGCCGGGGATCCGGGACGCACCATCGTTGGCTTCGAAGCCCCCACCCGAGGGCTGCTGGGCTTCCGCACCGAGCTGCTCACCCTCACGCGAGGCACCGCTCTGCTCCACGGCCAGCACCGGGGCTGGAGCCCGTGGGTGGGCGACCTTCCTAATCGCCGCGGCGGGGCCATGGTGTCCGACCGGTTAGGCAAGGCCACCGGCTACGCCCTCGACAACCTTCAACGCCGCGGCGAGCTGTTCGTCAGCCCGGGCAACGAGGTCTACGAGGGGATGGTGGTGGGGGAGAACTCCCGTAGCGATGACATGGTCGTCAACGTCTGCAAAGAGAAGGAAAAGACCAACATCCGCAGCCAATCCCACGACGATGCGGTGAAGCTGCCACCGGCGCGGGTGCTCACCATCGAAACCGCCATCGAGCTGATCCAGGGTGACGAGCTGGTGGAGATCACTCCCGGGTCAATCCACATGCGCAAGAAGCTGCGGGGCGAGCAGGATCGCCGCCGGCTCTCCAAGAAGAACTAGCCCCGACAAGCCCCGGGGCGCGGGGTGTCCCCGACATCAAGAAGGGTCCGGGCGGGCAGCAGGGACACGAAGAAGGGGCCGGCGAAGCCGACCCCTTCCCCTTCCGACTGACGTGCTTGGTGGGCGTACTAGCTCGCCTTGAACACGTTGACCATGCCCTTGGAAATGGCGTGGGGCGGGCCCCCCGTCTTGTCGCTGATGAAGCAAAGGACGGCGTAGGTCTTCCCCGACTCGATCTTCACATCGGTCGTTCCCCCGAGCCCGGGCGAGAACACGGCCGCGGATCCGGCTTCAGACTTGTCAAAGTCGAAGTCCTTGAAGATGGCGGGGGGCGGGGATTCCGGCCCGGCCTCGAACAGTGCGGGCAGGTTGGCCTCCACGTCCTTCGGGTCGAGGTCGCCGAAGTCGAGTATCTCGGCGTGGTGGTACTGCTCGGGCCCCTCGTTACGGAAGACGATCTCGTCGGCTCCTCCGGTGATCTTCACGTCGAAGGAGTAGTCGCGGGCCGTGATCGTGTCCTCCAGCTCAGGGAGGTCGCCGGCTTCACCAGCGGTCACGGTGAAGGCCTTCAACACGACGGCTTCGGGCGGCGGGCCGCCTTCACCTTCACCTTCACCCTCGGGGGGACCTTCGCCTTCGGGGGCACCTTCAGCCTCTGCGCCCTCACCTTCGGGGGCACCTTCAGCCTCGGGCTCTTCGGGAATGGCCCAGGCGAAGTAGTCACCTTCGGGAAGAGTGATCGTCGAGCGTTCCACCTCCACGCCGGAGCTCGACTCGAAGAATGCTGGGAAGGGCTGGCCGGACACCACCCCAGCGGCGGCTTTGCGGAAGTCCTCCTCGGTCGTACCGGGCGTTACCCGAGTAAAGCTCGGCCCAGCGTCCTTGAGCTCGGTGTCGAGGGTTACCTCAACGATTCCTCCGACGACCTCGTCGGGCATGGAGATGCCGTCGGCGTCGATCGTGATGGTGAAGGCGCTGGCCTCGCCGGCATCGGTGTCACCGGCGGCAGTGGTGTCGCCTGAGTCGTCGTTGCCGCAAGCGCCGGTCAGCGCCACCAGGCTCAGTGCCAGAAGCACCGCGCCTGCCTTACGTGAAAATCTCATTCCTTCTTTTCTCCCCTCCGAGTGGATGTTTTAGTTGAAGCGTCAGCACACTACGTCGGAGGAAAGCTGGTGTGGTGTTTAGTACGCAGCCACTCCGCTGCCGAGGGCCCGCGGATCGGCAGCCCCCGCGTAGTTGCCATTGGGCTCGACCGCGATCAACTCCGAGTGGCCGAAGCTCCCGTCGAAAGCGGCTAAGCGCGCCACCCGATGGCCGCGCCGTTCCAAGCCGGCATCCCACTCCGGCGGGGCGTGTCCCTCGATCTCGACCATCACATCGGATCCGCCGTCACGCCAGGTATCGAATCCGGAGAAGTTCGGACCCGCGGATCGCAGCCGCCAACGGCCCGACGCCATGGTCCGCCCGATGCCCTGGCCGGCGACCAGGTGGCGGGCCAGCAACTGGGTGAGCACCTGAGGCTGGCTGTCGCCGCCCATGGTGTTCGCCAAGAGTCGGAGGCTTCCGTCTGGATTGGTGACGAGGGCGGGCGCCAAGGTGTGGGGCGGTCGCTTTCCCGGGCTGTACTCCGCAGGGTGGCCGGGCACCAGAGAGAAGCCCACCCCGCGGTTCTGTAGATACACCCGCACTCCCGGCACGACCAAGCCGGAGCCGAAGCCGGCGGCGTTGGATTGGATCAGGCTCACTCCCATCCCGTCGGAATCGACGGCGCACAGGGAGGTGGTCCCCGGCACGGCCTCACGCCATCCGAGGTTTCCACCGCGCTCGGTGTCAATCGCGTCCCTCCGGGGAGCAAGACGGGCCGAGGACACGAGAGCTTCACCGTCAGCCCCCTCATGAAGAACCTGTTCCCGGTCCCAACCAGCTTGTCGGCAGGACTCCACGAGCAGATGGGCCCAGCGCGACTCGTCCGGTTCTCCGAGGTCGAAGGCGGAGGCGATCCAGGCCGAGGCCAGTGTCAAGTACCCCTGGCTGTTGGGAGGAATGGTCCACAGCCGATGGCCCCACACGTCGAGCCCCAGCGGATCGACCCACTCGGCCAGGTCCTGCTCGAGATCCTGGGGCGCATACTCCCCGTCGCCGAGCGACAACAGGTTTGCCCCGAACTCGCCTCCGTACCAACCCTCCCGCCCCTTAGAGGCAATCGCCGCCAAGGCGTGGGCCACGCCGGGCCGCCGAATCACGGTGCCGGCCGCCATCTCGCCGGCCTCGCGGTAGTCCTCGCCGCCAGGTGCGCCGGCCACCCGCGCTGCGGCTGCGGCCATACCGGGAGTGGCCGCAAAGCCCTTCTCGGCAAGGGCCCGGGCCGGCTCCAGCACCTCACGCAACTCCAGCCGGCCGAGCCGGCCGTGAAGGGCCAACCAGCCGTCGACGCATCCGGGCACGGGGACCGAACGAATGTCGCCTCCGGCGGGCATGTGGACATGACCCTCGGCTCGCAGCCGATCGGGGTCGGCGCCGGATCCGGATCGGCCGGAGGCGTTCAAAGCGAGGGGACGACCGTCGCCTCCGGGAAGATGGACGAGGGCGAACAGATCGCCGCCCATCCCGCACAAGTACTGAGCGGTCACGGCCAGGACTGCATTCGCGGCCACCGCGGCGTCGGCGGCCGAGCCGCCGGCCACAAGCATCTGCAGGCCCGCCGAGGAGGCCAGATGGTCGATCGTCGTCACCATCCCGTTTCGGGCCCGGCGCGTCGGAAAGGGCGCCACCGCCACGCTCATGCTCCGGTCGGAGCAGGTGTGGTTGCAGCAGGAGTGACCGCCTCCGGCCAGTAACGGTCCCGCAGCAGCCGCTTGTAGAGCTTCCCTGTGGGGTGGCGGGGGAGTTCAGCCTCGAAGTCCACAGATCTCGGGCACTTGTAGTGGGTCAGCTGCTCACGGCAATAGGCGATTAGCTCCCGCTCGAGCTCCGGTCCCGGCACAGCATCGGCGGCGGGCTGCACCACCGCTTTCACCGCCTCGCCCATCTCCTCGTCGGGCACCCCGAATACCGCAACGTCAGCGACGGCGGGGTGCATGGTGAGGACGTTCTCCGCCTCCTGCGGGTAGATGTTCACTCCGCCCGAGATGATCATGTAGGCCTTCCGGTCCGTCAGGAAGAGGTAGCCCTCCTCGTTGAGGTATCCGATGTCGCCCAGGGTCGTCCAGCCCTTTTCGTTGCGCGACGCCGCCGTCTTCTCGGGGTCGTTGTGGTACTCGAAGGCCCCTTGCTCGAAGAAGACCGTGCCCGTCTGACCCACGGGGACTTCAACGTCCTCGTCGTCAAGGATGTGGACGGGCCCGGTCAAGGATTTGCCCACCGTGCCGGGGTGGCTGATCCAGTCCTGCGGGCTGGCGTAGACAAAGCCATTGCCCTCGGTGCCGGCGTAGTACTCGTGGACGATCGGCCCCCACCAGTCGAGCATCGCCTGCTTCACCGGCACGGGGCAGGGGGCGGCGGCGTGCAGGCAGAAGGTGAGCGACGACAGATCGGCTCGGAGGCGCTGCTCCTCGGGCAGTTTGAGGAGCCGCACGAACATGGTCGGAACGACCTGGGTGTGGGTGGCTCGATAGCGGTCGATGGCCGCGAGAAATCCCACCGGATCGAAGTGCTCCATGATGATCACCGTTCCGCCCAGGCGTTGAGTGGCGATGCAGTAACGCAGGGGAGCGGCGTGGTAGAGCGGCGCAGGGGACAGATACCGGGTGTCGGCGTTGAAGCCGAACAGCCCGCCGCACAATGTGGCGAGGAGGTCGGAGAACTCCTCGACGGGAACCAGGGGAAGCTTGCGCTTCACTCCCTTAGGTTTGCCGGTGGTCCCGGAGGAATAGAGGAGGTCGGCCCCCTCCACCTTCTCCGGGCCTTCCCCCGCCACGCTGATGGTCGCTACGGCCTCGTCGTAGGAGTCGAAGTCGGCCACGCCTCCATCGAGGCTTAGCCAGACCGCGACCTCCGGCACCGCCTCGCGCAAGGCGGTGGCCAGCGGGGC
>Ga0136612_10001084_pt1 | contig 11243 bp, 13 predicted proteins | sample AntDryUQ224A2306_2_FD_106644 | JGI IMG/M metagenome (GOLD analysis project Ga0136612, IMG submission 106644) | Polar desert sand microbial communities from Dry Valleys, Antarctica - metaG UQ224A (23.06) | ecosystem: Environmental > Terrestrial > Soil > Desert | place: Antarctica: Dry Valley...
AAACAGAAAATCCAAACCCAACAAACAAAAACACTGACAAAACAACTGTCACAAAAAACAAACAAACAAAAATCTCGTCGACTTTTGACACACTGTTGAGTTCTCAAACATCAAACACACACCGAGCCCGCGCCACAGGTGGCCGCCTCGGGGCAACTCACCCAACTTACTAGATCGGCCCCAGCGGGTCAAACCCGTTTGCGTGCCGCTAGGGGCGGCCAGGCGCTCAGCGGGAGCGCTGCACACGCCCCTCGTCCCACACCGGCTCGGGGGTCTCGTACACCGACCCGTCAGCGCCGTAAACGAGGAAGCGGTCGAAGCCACGGGCGAACCAGCGGTCGTGGGTGACTGCCACGACGGTTCCGGCGAACTGGGCCAGACCCTCCTCCAGCGCCTCTGCCGACTGGACGTCGAGGTTGTCGGTCGGCTCGTCAAGGAGCAGCAAGGTGGCACCGGACAGCTCGAGCAGGAGGATCTGAAATCGTGCCTGCTGCCCGCCGGAGAGCGACTCGAACTTCTGTTCCGACGCGTACGCGAGCTCGTACCGGTCGAGCTTGCGCGCGGCGAGCTCGCGTCCCATGCCGTCGCGGTGGTCGTCGCCACGGTGCAGGATCTCCAGCAGGGTGCGCCCGATGAGCTCGGGATGGTCGTGGGTCTGGACGAACCACCCCGGACGCACCCGGGCACCCAGACGCGCTCTGCCGGTGTGACGGACCGGCTGCGGCGGGGTGTCCCCGACCGGTTGGTGCTCGATGTCGGGGTCGCTGCCGCCGGCGGCGAGCAACCGCAGGAAGTGGGACTTGCCCGAACCGTTGGACCCGACCACGGCGACCCGTTCGCCGTACCAGATCTCCAGGTCGAACGCCTTCATCAGTCCGAGCAGCTCGAGTCCCTCGCAGATGACTGCGCGCTTGCCGGTGCGACCGCCTTCCAACCGCATGCGGACGTTCTGCTCGCGCGGGAGGGCCTCGGGCGGTCCGGCGTTCTCGAACCTCGCCAGCCGGGTGACGGCCGCTTGTAGACGCGCGGCCATGTCGGAGTTGTACGCGGCCTTTTGCCGGTACATCAGGACCAGCTCGCGCAGCTTGGCGTGCTCCTCGTCCCAGCGGCGGCGCAGCTCCTCGAGCCGCTCGAATCGCGCGCGACGGGCTTGGTGGTACGAGGCGAAGCCACCGGGGTGTGTCCAGGCGGAGTTTCCGGCGGCGCCGAGCTCGACGGTGACCACGCGGGTCGCGGTGTTGGCGAGCAGCGCGCGGTCGTGGCTGACGTAAAGCACGGTCTTGGGCGAGGCGTTGAGCCGGTCCTCGAGCCAGGTCTTGCCGGGTACGTCGAGGAAGTTGTCGGGCTCGTCGAGGAGCAGCACCTCATCTGGCCCGCGCAACAGCGCCTCGAGGACGAGACGCTTCTGCTCACCACCGGAGAGCGTCGACAGGTCGCGCCATTTCGCCGCGTCGTACGACACGCCGATCGCCTCGGTGCAGCAGGTGTCCCAGACGACCTCGATGTCGTACCCGCCGGCGTCGGCCATCTCCGCGAGGGCCGAGGCGTAGCGCATCTGCGTCTTCTCGTCGTCGCGCTCCATCAGCTCGAGCTCGAGCGCGTCGACCGCCGCCGATGCGGCGCGGACCCGGGGCGGGGCGACCGACAGCAGCAGCTCGTGCACGGTCTCGCTGCCGCGCGCGACCATCTGGCGCATGTTGCCCAGTCCACCCGAGCGCGTGACGGCGCCGGCGTGCGGCGTGAGATCGCCGGCGATGATGCGAAGAAGCGTCGTCTTCCCCGCCCCGTTCGCTCCCACGAGCGCCACCTTCGCACCGTCACCGACGCGGAAGCTCACGTCGTCGAGCAGCACCCGTCCGTCGGGTAGGTCGAACCGGATGTCGACGAGCTCCACATGTCCCACGGCTCCAGTGTGGGACACCGCACCGGCACGACAAACCGATTTCCGCGGCCGACTGGATACCCGCGCCACGCCAGCGGGTCGGTTACGGTGGCGGCGTGCGCTGGCGACTCGACCTGTCCTACGACGGCACCGGGTTCCACGGCTGGGCTGCGCAGCCGGGGCTGCGTACCGTCGAGGCCGAGCTCGAGCTTGCGCTGTCGCGGGTGCTGCGCTCGGTCGAAGCACCCCGGCTGACGTGCGCCGGCCGGACCGACACCGGCGTCCATGCGCGCGGCCAGGTCGCGCACGTGGACCTGCCGGCGGGCGTCCTCGATGCCCTCGGTCCCGACTCCGATTCCGACCAGCTGGCGCGCCGTCTCTCCCGCGCGCTGCCTGACGACATCCGGCTGGGCGGCCTTCGGCCGGCCCCGGACGGTTTCGACGCCCGCTTCTCCGCCTTGCGACGCAGGTACGTCTATCGCCTCTGCGATGCGCCGGCCGGACCCGACCCACTCGCGCGCCGACACGTGGTGCACCACCGCCGCGCCCTCGACGTCCCCGCGATGACGGCCGCCGGCCGCGGGCTGCTCGGGGAACACGACTTCGCGGCGTTCTGCAGGAAGCGCGAGGGCGCGACCAGCGTGCGGACCCTGCTGGAGCTGTCCAGTGCGCGGGTAGCGGACGTGGTCGAGACGACGGTTGTGGCTGACGCGTTCTGTCGCTCGATGGTCCGCGCGCTGCTCGGCGGCCTGGTCGCGGTCGGTGAGGGTCGGCACGACGCCCAGTGGCTCACGGGTGTGCTGGAGGGTCGCCGTCGCCAACCGCAGGTGACGGTGATGCCGGCGCGCGGCCTGACGCTCGAGGAGGTCGTATACCCGGACACGGCGGGGCTTGCGGTGCGTGCGTCCCAGTCGAGAAGACGTCGCGACGAGGGCTTGCCGGAGATGAGCACCCCTGCACCAGAGCGCTGATCGCTACGCTGGCACGGTGATGACCTGGGAGGACGTGGTCTCGTTCGCACGCACACTGCCACAGGTGGAGGAGTCGACGTGGTACGGCACGGCGGCGTTGAAGGTGGCCGGCAAGGGCTTCGCCCGACTTCGCGGCGAGGCCGACGGCGGCGTGGTGCTGTTCTGCAGCACCGAGGAGAAGCGGGCTTTGCTCGCCTCGGATGATCCGGCGTACTACACCACTCCCCACTACGACGGGTACGACGCGGTGCTTGTGAAATTGGAGAGCGTGGACTCCGACGAGCTGCGTGAGCTGGTGACGGAGTCGTGGCGCCGCAAGGCATCGGTGAGAGCACGCAAGGAGCTGGATGCGCGATCGGGTGAGGCCGGGCTGTGACCGAGCACTACTTCACCGCGGACCCCGAGGTCGCCGACGTGCGAAAGCTGGTGGAGGCTGAGATCTGGGGTCGCAGCTTCGCCTTCACGACGGCGCGGGGGGTTTTTTCTGCAGCGCGGTTGGACAAGGCGACAGCCGTACTGCTGCAGGCGAGCCAACCGCCGACCCGGTCGCGGACGGTCCTCGATCTCGGCTGTGGGTGGGGTCCGATCGCCTGCGCGATCGCTGCGACCTGCCCCGGTGTCGTGGTGCACGCGGTGGACACCAACAGTCGTGCGCTCGAACTGACCCGGGTCAATGCCGAACGCCTCGGTGTCCTCGACCGGGTGCACGCGATGACGCCCGACCAGTCGCCGCCGCACGTGTCGTACGACATGATCTGGTCGAACCCCCCGGTCCGGGTGGGCAAGGCCGAGCTGCACGAGCTGCTGCTGCGTTGGCTTCCGCGGCTTGCGGCCGGCGGGACCGCGCGGTTGGTCATGGGCAAGAATCTCGGCTCGGACTCGTTGCAGCGCTGGCTCGTCGAGAGCGACTGGCCCACCGAACGGCTCACCAGTGTGCAGGGCTTTCGGGTCCTGCAGGTCCGTCGCCCCTGAGGCATCTCAGGCGGCGGTGGCTTCGGCGCGGAGCTCGTGTTGGCGTTCGGTGACGTAGCGAGCGATGAAAGGAGTCCGCATCGAGGGGCGTCGCCCCACCAGTCGGGAATGATGGTGCGTTCGTCGATGTACGGGCAGGCCGACGCAGCTCCCGGCATCGCCGCAGGTGGCATCCCCCAGCGGTCTCAACCATAGAACCGACCACCGACACTGCTCCTGGACACGATCACGGTCCCGACGCTGAGCGCGCGCGTACCGTCAGCCTTGTGGATGTTCGAGAAGTCCAGCTAGCGGGCGGGAACGTGATCAGGTGCCAGCTCTCTGGTGACCCCGGCGCGCCCGCGATGGTCATGCTGCACGCCCTCGGTGAGCACGCGGCGAGCTGGGACACGGTGGCCCCACGGTTCGCGACGCGGTTCCGGGTAGTAGCGCTCGATCTGCGCGGGCACGGAGCAAGCGACTGGCCCGGGACGTACTCCTTCGAGCTCATGCGCGACGACGTCATCGGGGTCCTGGACGACCTTGATCTGCACGAGCTCGTCCTGGTGGGCCACTCGATGGGTGGCACGGTCGCCTACTTGGTCGCTCAGGCGCAGCCCAGCCGCATCACGCGGTTGGTGGTGGAAGACGCGCCGCCGCCATTCGCCCGTACGCGACCCGTGCCTCCGCGTCCTGCGGGGGAACTCTCGTTCGACTGGGCTGTCGTGCCCGCCATCATCGAGGAGGTCAACGATCCATCACAGCGATGGTGGACGCAATTGCCCGACATCACGGCGCCCACGCTGCTCATCGGCGGTGGTTCGACCAGCCATATCCCGCAAGAGAAGCTTGTCGACGTCGCTAGGGTCGTGCCGTGGTGCACGCTCATCACCATCCCGGCGGGACATGACATCCACGAGTCCGAGCCAGACGCGTTCTCCGAGGTCGTCCTGGACTGGCTCGGCGCCGACGGTTAGCGCTGTCCGCGGCCCCGGGCCGTCCCGGTAGCCGAACGTCCCACCCGAGGCGGCATGTCGATGTGCGCACACCCGGGCGCGACCTCACCGGCACTGCGGAAACGTCTTGTCGTACGAAGAGGTCCCCGTACCGACCTTCGAGCGGTCGGTCACGGGGACCTCTCGTGAGCAGGTGCGGAGGGCTCAGGCCTTGTCAGCCTCGCTGTCGGCCTCGGCCTCTTCGTCGCGGGCGTCTCCCTCGACCGGTTCGGTCGTCTCGTCAGCCGCAACCTCAGCGTCGGGCGTCGGAGCCGTCGTAGCGTCGTCGGCCGCGCTATCGGCGGTCGTGCCCGTGCCGTCCGCGGTCCTGCTGTCCGCGGGCAGATCGGTGGCCTCATCGACCTCGGCGGGGGCCGACGCGGCAACCGGCGTGGCCCGCTTGGCGGCGGGTGTCGAGTGCTTGGCACCTGTGGTCGCGAACTCCTTGGCCTCGACGAGACCGATCACGGCCATGGGAGCGTTGTCGCCCTTGCGCGGGTTGATCTTGGTGATCCGGGTGTAGCCGCCTGGACGGGTCGCGAACCGCGGACCGATCTCGGTGAACAGCGTGTGGAGCACGCTCCTGTCCCGGATGACCCTGACGACCTGACGGCGGTTGGCCACGCTGTCGACCTTGGCCTTGGTGATCAGGTGCTCAGCGTACGGACGCAGCCGACGCGCCTTGGCCTCGGTGGTGGTGATCTGGCCGTGCTCGAACAGGCTCGTCGCAAGGTTGGCCAGGATCAGCCGCTGGTGCGCCGGGCTGCCGCCGAAACGCGGACCCTTGGTGGGGGTGGGCATTGTTCTCTCCTGCAATCTGGTGAAGTGCGGCGTGCGTACGGGTCAGTACTGCTCGTCCTCAACGAAGCTCTCGTCCTCGTCGTACGCCTCGAGTGCCGCGGCCGGGTCGAACCCTGCCGGGCTGTCCTTGAGCGAGAGACCCATCTCGGCCAGCTTGGCCTTGACCTCGTCGATGGACTTGGAACCGAAGTTCCGGATGTCCAGCAGGTCCTGCTCGCTACGCGCGATGAGCTCGCCCACGGTGTGGATGCCCTCACGCTTGAGGCAGTTGTACGACCGCACCGTCAGCTGCAGGTCCTCCACCGGCAGGGCGAGGTCAGCGGCAAGCTGCTCGTCGACCGGCGATGGTCCGATGTCGATGCCCTCGGCCTCGACGTTGAGCTCGCGGGCCAGCCCGAACAGCTCGACCAGGGTCTTGCCGGCGCTGGCGATCGCGTCACGCGGACGCATCGACCGCTTGGTCTCGACGTCGATGACCAGCTTGTCGAAGTCGGTGCGCTGCTCGACACGGGTGGCCTCGACCTTGTACGTCACCTTCAGCACCGGCGAGTAGATCGAGTCGACGGGCATCCGCCCGATCTCCTCGTCGCCGGACTTGTTCTGCACCGCAGAGACGTAGCCGCGGCCGCGCTCGACGACGAGCTCGAGCTCGAGCTTTCCCTTGTCGTTGAGGGTCGCGATCTTGAGCTCGGGGTTGTGCACCTCGACACCGGCCGGCGGCGCGATGTCGGCGGCGGTGACGTCACCGGGGCCCTGCTTGCGCAGGTACATCACGACGGGCTCGTCGTGCTCGGAGGAGACGACGAGGTCCTTGAGGTTCAAGATGACCTCGGTGACGTCCTCGGTCACACCGGGGACGGTGGAGAACTCGTGCAGCACGCCGTCGATCTTGATCGAGGTGACCGACGCGCCCGGGATGGACGAGAGCAGCGTACGGCGCAGGGAGTTGCCGAGGGTGTAGCCAAAGCCGGGCTCGAGGGGCTCGATCATGAACCGCGAGCGGTAGTCGTCGACGACATCTTCGGACAATGAGGGGCGTTGGGCGATGAGCACTGTGCATTCCTTCGTGGACCGTCCGCTATATGACGGGCCGAGTAGTGGGAAACGGTGGTGAACTGGGCGGGACCGCCCGTCAGATCTTGGAGTAGTACTCCACGATCAGCTGCTCCTGGATCGGCACCTCGATCTGCTCGCGCACCGGGGTCTGGTGGATGAGGATGCGCATCCGCTCCGGAAGCGCATCCATCCAGCCGGGAACGAGCCGCTCGCCGTGGGTCTCACGAGCGACGATGAACGGTGTCATCTCGTGCGACTTCTGGCGGACGTCGATGACGTCGTACTTGCTCACCTGGTACGACGGGATGTCGACCTTGTGACCGTTGACGATGAAGTGTCCGTGCACGACGAGCTGGCGGGCGTGCCGACGGGTCCGGGCAAATCCTGCCCGGTAGACCACGTTGTCCAGCCGCGACTCGAGCATCTGCAGGAGGTTGTCGCCGGTCTTGCCGGGGCGGCGGTTGGCCTCCTCGTAGTACTTGCGGAACTGCTTCTCCAGCAAGCCGTACGTGAAGCGCGCCTTCTGCTTCTCGATCAGCTGGTTGCGGTACTCGCTCTCCTTGACGCGCCCGCGCCCGTGCATGCCCGGTGGGTACGGACGACGCTCGAAGGCCGAGTCGCCGCCGACGAGGTCGACGCCCAGTCGGCGCGACTTCTTGGTCATGGGGCCGGTGTATCGGGCCATGTCGCTACTCCTGCTTTCGTCTCGGGGCGATCAGACGCGACGGCGCTTGGGCGGCCGGCATCCGTTGTGGGGGCTGGGGGTGACGTCCTGGATGGTGCCGACCTCGAGGCCGACAGCACCGAGGGAACGGATCGCCGTCTCGCGACCCGATCCCGGACCCTTCACGAAGACGTCGATCTTCTTCATCCCGTGCTCCATCGCCCTGCGCCCTGCGGCCTCGGCGGCCATCTGGGCGGCGAAGGGGGTGGACTTGCGCGAGCCCTTGAAGCCGACGGTCCCGGCAGATGCCCAGGCGATCACCGCACCGGAGGGGTCGGTGATCGTGACTATCGTGTTGTTGAACGTGCTCTTGATGTGGGCTTCGCCCGCGGCGACGTTCTTCTTCTCCTTGCGGCGGACCTTCTTGGTGCCAGCAGGAGTGCGGCCCTTGGGAGGCATTACTTACCAACCTTCTTCTTGCCGGCGACAGTGCGCTTGGGACCCTTGCGGGTGCGTGCGTTGGTCTTGGTCCGCTGCCCGCGGACGGGAAGCCCGCTGCGGTGACGACGGCCCTGGTAGCTACCGATCTCGACCTTGCGGCGGATGTCGGCGGCGACCTCTCGGCGCAGATCACCCTCGACGCGGTAGTTGCCTTCGATGTGGTCGCGCAGGGCGACGAGCTGGTCGTCGGTCAGGTCGTGGACCCGCGCGTCCGGACTGATGCCGGTCTCTGCGAGTGTCTTCTCGGCGCGAGTGCGTCCGATCCCGAAAATGTAGGTGAGCCCGATCTCTACGCGCTTGTCACGCGGGAGATCGACACCAACGAGGCGTGCCATGTGATGGTTCCTATCGCTGTACGAAGGTCTCTGCGTGTCGCGTCCCTGCCTGGGCAGGGCTCCAGCCTTCGTTCCGGAGGTGACGCCGCGGCTTCGCGGCGAGCGATCACGTTGAGGTGTTGCGAGTGAAGCTTGTGAAGTTGTCGTGGTGGTGCAGGTAGTCAGCCCTGACGCTGTTTGTGGCGCGGGTTCTCGCAGATGACCATGACACGGCCGTGGCGACGAATCACCTTGCACTTGTCACAGATCTTCTTGACGCTCGGCTGGACCTTCATCGAGCTCTCTATCCCTTTGAAACGGCTGGCGGTTGACATGACGGTGGATGGCGTGGCGTCGGACGAACGTGGACGTCACTTGTAGCGGTAGACGATGCGCCCGCGGGTGAGGTCGTACGGCGAGAGTTCCACCACCACGCGGTCCTCGGGGAGGATCCTGATGTAGTGCTGGCGCATCTTGCCGCTGATGTGCGCAAGAACCTTGTGCCCGTTGGTCAGCTCCACCCGGAACATGGCGTTCGGCAGTGCTTCGACCACCGCGCCCTCGATCTCGATGACGCCTTCCTTCTTGGGCATATCCTCCGCAATCCGTTGTCGTGTCCTGGCTTGGCCACTGCCGCACGTTACGATCTCCATAGACGGTTCTGCGGCAGCCGCAGGGCATGGTGAATCGCGGCGAAGTAGCCGACGTGCAAGTCTACGCCCGCAGCCAGCACGAGCCAAATCTCCGCGTTGACTCATCCAAGATGCCCGCTTGGGGCGATTCGTTGACTCATCTGAAGACGCCCGCTTGGGAGCGCATCGGGACGAAGCTTGAGTTGGCGGTTCGTAGGCCGGTCACCGCGGTGATGGTGCGGAAGTACGTCAAGGCCCAAGCGGGCAAAAGGCGGTGATCCTGGATGTCGAGATGCGGCCAAGATTGACCAGCCGGGACTTGGTTAAGATCTAGCGAGCGATAGACATTGGTCGCGTGTGCGGGCCGTAGGCTTACTATGCGATCAAGGTCGTCCGAGCTGCCGCACCGGAAGACGAGAGCTAGGCAGCAGGGCGACTCGAGTGCCAATGGCAGCGTGATCAACTGCCGGAGGCGATTCGCGAGCTCGTACTGGATGACCAGAGGTTGCGCAACGACATCTGCTGGTCGGCGTTTGAGTGCTGAGTCCGAACCCCTGGCTGGCGCGAACTTTGACCGACTGGCATCCGGGGACCGACTGAGAAAGCGATTGTCCGGCGAGCCCACATATCGCGGCAGTTCCTGCTGCCAGATGCCCCGGTCACCGCAAGCAGCTCAATGGCTACTGCGGCGGTATATCTTGCACGGCTTCTTTTCACGACCCATCGAGTAGAGATTCAGGTCCCGGCTCCCAAGCCGGTCAACATCGAGGTCACGAGGCAGCCAGCAGTCCGGTCGCACCGGATCCGACATCCGTCCCGGGATGCCCGCGACGTCTTCTCGTAGATGCCGACGCGCAGATCAACGTGTCGGTGACGCAATGCCAAGACCTTCGCCCGAGGAGGGTGTGCCCCATCCGGCGCCCGGTCACCGGACGCGTTCGCGGACGGGTCTTGCGGCACGTCCTCCGGGCGGTGACGCAGGTGACCTGCGGCGTTCTCGCAAGGGGTTCGTCTTGCGACGCGCGGTTCTGAGGCTGCGGTCTTCGGCGGTGGAATGACACACCTTCCGGCCAAGCGGATCGCGGCATGTGAGTGCGTTGCGCAGAGCAGCCAAGGCGTGGCTACGGATGCCGCGCTAGCGAGCGCGCGTTCTGGGTGCGTGTCTTGCCTGCCTCCGTCTATGGACCGCTACTCGGCGGCGAGAGCACCGAGTGCCGGCCACGGTGGACCCTCGCGGAGCAAGGTCAGGATGTCTCGGCCGTGTTGGTGCCCATTGGGGAATTCATCGCGGACGTCCCATCGCCAGGCAGCGACCATCGCAAGAACAAGCCGCCGACACTCCTCGAGCAGAACTTGATCGACATCCGGATAGTGCGCGCTGACCTCGTCCGGCACGTGCGCAACATCGAATTCGATTGGTCCACGGCAAGACGTTTCGAAGTCGATGAAGAGCAGGCCGTCGTGCGCGCTCAGGACATTGCCTGAATGCGGTTCGCCGTGCAGCAGCTGCTCGGCAGCTCCGCGGCTGTGGATCTCTTCACGCGCGCTCCGAAGCGTGCTTAGGAGGAGATGCCGGTCGGCCTCAGCGAGCGCGGGGGTTTCGTCTCGGTTCGTGACCAGCCGCTCAGCCTGTGCGGCTCGTTCCATGAAGTGCGGCGTCGCGATCTCGACGCTTCGCATCCCCGCGTGCAGGCGATGGAGCGCGTCTGCGTATTCGGCTGGTGAGACCTGGTCAGGAGTCACCTCCTCGTAGTAGATCCACAAGGTCACCGCGAAGCCGTCGCCTTCGTAGACGCGCGGTTCGACCCGGGGCTCAAGGGCCGCGACAGGGCTCGCAATTGCAGCGAGCCGCTGAGCGAGCTCGACCTCAAGCGCGGCGACCTCTTGCCCCTCCAGTGCTACGCGAGCGAAGACGTCACACGGCAATAGACGTAGAGCCAGCTTGTTCGAATTGTGAATCACGGCTACGTCGTTGACCCGCAGGTTCAGCGCCCCGGCAAGTGATGTCGCCGTGGCCATCGCACGCGAAACGAGCTCTGTCTCCACGAGTGGATCCTGACACTCGTGGTGAAGAGGACACGGGGGTGCGCCGTTCTGCTCGTTCTTGGGATCTCGACGAGTTCGTCGCCCTGGTCGCCACACGACGGCTTAATGCAACAGTGCCCTCGTGCTTGAGTTCAGTAGCCGAACCTCTTACGGCTCTATTCCCCAGCTCGGCGCAAGTAGGAGGCGGGGTCGACCGGCTGCGTTGCTCCTGGGAAATGGTGGGCAGCGCCGGACTGTGCCGTATCTGGATGGGCATGTGGTGATGGCCGAACCTCAGCGAGAGATGTCGTGGACCGGAGGGGTCCATTGACGTGCAAGCCTGGTGGTGCGCCGGGCGTCGAGCCAGGCGATCCACGCGGCACGCAACCGCGGCGAGGGGACGACCTGACCCTGCCGGCGCGCCCGCATCTGACTGATCAACCACTCCGGT
>Ga0136612_10001085_pt1 | contig 11239 bp, 7 predicted proteins | sample AntDryUQ224A2306_2_FD_106644 | JGI IMG/M metagenome (GOLD analysis project Ga0136612, IMG submission 106644) | Polar desert sand microbial communities from Dry Valleys, Antarctica - metaG UQ224A (23.06) | ecosystem: Environmental > Terrestrial > Soil > Desert | place: Antarctica: Dry Valley...
GCGAGGCACTCGGCCAGCCGAGCTCGGATGAGCGAGAACGGATCCGGGTCGGGCCGGAGCGCATCACCCTCCCTGCGTCCCGTCGGTTGCGGATCAGGTTCCGCCTGCGGCCGGCGCCGGCCGAAGGAGTCGACGATCTCCTTGGCCCGCTTGGCCTGGGGGAACTGCCGCTTCACGAAGCGGCGGGCCGACCAGACGATCGGCGGGTACGACCGCCGCTGATCGGTTTGGTAGAACTCCGTGTCGATCCCCGGCGCCACGAAGTCGGGCGCTACCCCCAGGAACTCGTAGACCGCACGCATGGTGGTGGCCCGCTGCGACCGCAGGCCCTCCGAGGTGATCACCAGCAGCTGGTCGGCGGCGAAGTGCTCCAGGTACTGCCCGATCTGGAGCCCGTACCTGCTGTAGTCGAGGTAGATCGGGTTCTCGAACACGGCGACCTCGGGAGCGTCGGTCTCTGCGCCCATGGCGACCCGATGCCGGTAGTGCGATCGGATGCGCTCGATCGGGTCGCGAACCACGTACACGAGGCGAACGTCGGGGAGCAGGGCAGCCATCCGCTGAGGTACGCCGCGATAGCGGGGAAACTTGGTGTACACGGTCGACGCCTCGCCTCGGGCGACGGCGGCGGAGCCGACGCCTGCGAACTGCTGCTCGTACCATCCCACCCCGCGCGACCAGTTCATCTCCTCGACGAAGAAGTCGAGCTCCTTCACCTTGGGCATGTAGATCTCGCCGTGGTGCCGGAGGTAGTGGTAGAGGCTGGTCGTACCGGCCTTCATGGCGCCGACGACGATGAACGTCGGGAGGGCATCGCTGGTCACGCCGGCCTCACCAGGTTCACCAACGCCCGTACGGGCTGTTGCCGGATGCTGCCACGATCTTGCACCAGGGCGATGGCGACCAGCGCCATGCCGTACACGGCCACCCCCGCGAACGCCGAGACGAGGAGGTGCTGGTCGCGCGTCGCCAGGATGGCGAGGGCCATCGGTATCGTCGCCGCTCCCGGCAGGCTCACCGAGCGCAGGAGATCGGAGCTCCCCGCCACCCGATGCAGGTAGAAGGCGTAGGTGAGCAGAAGGCTGGATTCGCAGACGACGGTCGTCACCGCGGCACCGAGGTACGACCATCGGGGGATGAAGTAGAGGTTCAGCCCCACGTTGAGGGCCGCCGCCATGGTCACCGCCACCGTACGGCGGGTCTGAAGGTTCGCCGCTGACAGCGAGAGGCTCAGGGTGTTCCCGAGCATCCGCACGGGGATGACGAGCACGAGCAGCTGGTAGGTGACGATGGCCCGGTTGAACCTGGATCCGTACAGGAGGTGGAAGGTCCGGCCGGCCAGCAGCAGGCACCCGACGGCCGCGGGCATGGCGATCAGCCCGATCGCTCGGTAGGAGGCATCACGGAGGCGGCGGAAATCGCCCAGGCGGTCGGGCCACGCCTTGCTCATCCGGGGGTAGAGCGCGTGGTTGATGCAACGGGCGAGGACGTTGAGGTACAGCACCAGGTTGGTGCCCGCCTGGTAGAGCCCGACGGCCACCGGTCCCTTGAACATCCCGAGCATCACCGAATCGACCCGCATGTACGTGAGCGTCAGCGTGTCGTTCACGGCGAACGGCGTACAGCGCCGCAGCGTCGTCCGGAGGAACTGGCGCTCGCCCCGGGGGACCGTCGGACCACCGAGGTGGCGTCCGACGAGCATCCAGCCGAGGCCGGCTCCGAGGGCACGGGACCCGCTGAAGGCGAAGAGCGCGCCCTCGACTCCACCGCCCATCTCGAGCACGATCACCGTGGCGAGCAGGAACACGGCCTCCTGGACGACCGTGACCAACGCCTCGAGGTTCATCCGCTCCCATGCCCAGAACGCTGCGAACTGGACGCGCGCAACCCCATCGAAGGCCATCCCGACGCCGGCGAGCGGCACGGCGAGGATCGTCTCGGGAGAGGCATCGACGACCACGGCACCGACGCCGAAGAGCAGCGTGAAGAACCCTCCGAAGGCGAGGGAGATCAGCGTCCCGGCCTCCACCCACTTGCGACCGTCGGCTGGTCGGCGGGCCACCTCCCGGGCGAGCAGGCTCGGGATCCCGAAGAAGAACGGCAGCATGGCCGTGAGGGTGAGCGCGAACTGGAAGATGCCCAGCGAGCGCGGGCCACCCGACCGTGCCACCAGGACGACGACGCCCAGACCTGAGATGGCGCGGGCGGCGAAGCCGACGAGTTGCCAGCCCGAGTTGGCCGCCATCCGCTTCGAGGCTGATCGCCCGCCACGGGGGGTGGCGGGGGCGGAGGTGTCGGTCATCAGCGCACCGCCGTCGGCAAGGGCTGTTCGGGCCGCGCCGTGCCGACCGGTGCGGGCCCGGCGGTGCGCCGGTCGACCGACCGTCGCCCGAACAAGTGCAAGGCGGCGATGATGGCGAACAGCGTCCAGAGATGGCGGTAGTGCAGGATCTCGTGGGTGGTTGCGGTGAACGCGAAGGCCACGCAGACGCCGGCGAGGGCACCCGGGTTCGGTATGACGGCTGCGTAGCGTGGCGTCAGGCGGTTGATCCCGATGCCCGACGCGCGCACGGCCACCGTTGCGATGAGCAGGATCAACGCCATGACGCCGAGCGGTCCTCGTTCGACGAGCGTGGCGAGGTAGTCGTTGTGGGACTCCTTCGCCGTCGACGCCTGCGCCTCGTCGAGCGCTTCCTTGGTTCCGGCCGGACCGAGCCCGAGGAGGCCGCCCTGCTGGAAGAGCTCGTACTGCGAGGCGAACAGCGATTGGCGAGCGTTGGCGCTGCGCGATCCCCGGGCCACCGAGTAGCGGACGAGCGGGTTGTCGGTCTCCTCGATGGCCGACATCACCGGCCTGGCGGCAAAGGTCCAGGCCGCGCCGCCGGCGAGCACGAGGCAGAGCACGATGGCCGCGGCCGTGACCAGGTCGGTTCGGCTGCGCAGCTTGAGGAATATCACCACCAGCCCCGCCACCGGAACCGACAGGAGCGCCGTGTTCGATCCGGCCAGGACCATCCCCAGCAGCAGTACGGCGTAGACGCCGGTGCGGGCCACTGGTCGCCTCGGGTACCTCGCCGCCATGACGACGAAGAAGGACAGCATGAAGTAGTTGCCGGCCATGTTCGGATGGTCGAACAGCAGCCGCGCCCTCCCCCCGTCGCTGCCATGGATGCCGGCCAGGGAGCGTTGGCCGCTGAGGACGGCGACGACGAGGAAGCTGGCCCACCCCGCAGCGCTGAGACACCACGCCCGCACGACCGTCTGCAGTGCTCCGGCAGTCCGGCACAGGCTCGTGATCGCCGCGCACCAGGCCAGGAGGAAGACCTCTTGGAGGACGGCCGTACCACCGGCCCGAGGCGCCGCACTCACGAACGCCGACGCCAACCCGACCAGCACCAAGCCCAGCACGGGAACGACGTATGGGACGTGGAGCCGAACCCGGCCGATGCCGGCCCAGAGGATGACGGCGAGGATGCCCAGGACCATCACGACGTCGATCGGTGCCGAGTTGCTCGGACCCTTGGGGTTCAGGACCGGCAGGAGGGCTACCCCTACAACGACCACGAGCAGGGGAAGGCGGCGCGCCGACAGCTGACCGGACCGGTTTGGCACGGTCGGCACACCGATGTCGGGCCGCGGCAGTGCCACGGCGGCACCGCCCTGCCCAGCGACGGGCCGAGCCGCCACCTCGTCGGCACGGGTGAGCGACCAGGCCGGTCGGGCTGCTTGCACGAGCTTCGAGAGCGGTTCCCGATCGCCGATCGGGATCGGGGACGACTCGGGCCGGCCGCGACGGATGGCCACTGCCACCAGACCGAGGAGGACGACGCCGGCGACGAGGATCCTCCATGGGAGCTCCTCTCCCGAGGTGCCTTCAGGCGGGAGCTCCTCTCCCGAGGTGCCTTCAGGCGGGAGCTCCTCTCCCGAGGTGCCTTCAGGCGGGAGCTCTTCTCCCGAGGTGCCTTCAGGCGCACGCGCTCGCGTCCCGACCGTCGGGGCCGGCACCGTGGGGCGGCGCAGGGCCGCGATCGGCAGCTGCAGCCCAGCGTCGACACCGTCGAACTCGACATCGATCCGAATCGGCGTTCGAGGCTCAGTCGGACCTGCGGTGACCCGGAATCGCAGTCGATGGCGTCCGGCCAGCCGGGTGACCAGATGATCGATGGCTGCGACCACCTCGCCGGTGGATGGCGCCGCCGTGACCGAGGCTGGGCGCAGGGTGGCGAACGCGGCCGCTGTGACCGGCACCTCGCTGCTGCCGGGAAGGACGACCTCGACCGGTACCTGCGCTGCCTCCGCTCGATCGGCGAGGACCTGCGCCTGTTCCACCGTACCGCTGAGCTCGGCCGCCAGCACGATCACGACCGTTCCCGACCCAGCTCCGACGTCGGCCTGGTCGAGACCGAGCGACAACGCGTCGAGGGTGTCCCCGCCGCGGCCGGGACGGAGCTGCCCGACGACCTGGCTGGTGCTCGTGGCATTGTCGGAACGCGTGACCAGAACCCGTGGCACCGGGCCCGAGGCGATCAGGGTCATCGACGCCCCGGGCGTGGCCAGACGGATCAGCTCGAGCGCCGCACCCTGGACGGCCCGAAGGCTGGTGTCATCAGCGCCAGGGTCGACGACGAGCATGACGTCGAGGCCCTCGAAGCCGAGCGGCTCAGCCGAGAGGGTGAGGTCGCGGTCACCCTCGCGCACGTCAAAGGCGCTGGCCGGGAGCGTCCGTCCACTCAAGGCGCTGGGCACCGACACGATCGCCGCCACGTCGGGATAGGAGGACGTGTCGAGCTGCACCAGTTCGACCGCGTCGTCGGGAGACGCCTGGGCGGCGTGGACCGAGCCTCCCGGGACGAGGACGGCGATCGCGCTGCACAGCAGGGCGATGGTGGCTCGTCGGTTCCAACGGTGCCGCTTGCGCACGATCAGCCTTTCCGCCCGTCGGGCTCGGTGGCACCCGGCGGCTGAACCCCGCCCGGCCACGTTCCCGCCGCTCTCAAGAGGCGGCGACCGTGGACCTCGGCACCTCTTGGTCGACGACCTCCGGCGGCGCCGAGGGTCCTTGGGGGGGGACCACCCGCTTGAAGTGGCGCTTGCGGTAGGCGACGATGCCGAGCACCGGCCAATGCGTGATGGCCAGGTGGTGCTCGAGGGCGGTGAGCTCGTCGCGTCGGAGCACGCACGGGGAAACCACAACGATGCCGGTGAGGGCCTGGGTGTCCCGGAGCGCAGGCACGCCTCGGCTCTCCCAGTCGAGCGGTGCTGCCGGTTGCGTCGTCCGTCCCGGTGACTGGAGCTCTACCACGGCGACGCCGGGCGAAAGACGACCACCTTGGCGCATCCACCGGGCCAGTCGCTGGCCCGGACCCTGGGGCTCGGCCACCTCGACCTCGAGGAAGGCGTCGGCCCCGTCGCGCAGCCAGCGGGCCAACCGGGGCAGGTCGACGGAAGGACCGACGGCCACCAACCTCGCAACCTGCACGCCGGCGTCGCGCGCCGCCAGGCTGAGGTAGTGCGGGAGCCAGCGGTCGGCGAGGACGCCTGCGTTCTGAGGCGGTCGAGCGAGGACAGACAGGATCGGCGCACCGAGGGTACGGGAGAGGGCGTCAGGGCTGGTGATGGTCGGGTGCAGGGCTTCGAGGAGGGCCGCGATGGCCAGCCCGAGTGCCAACCCGAACAGCCCCCCCACGATCATCTGGGCGACCATCCCGGTCGACCGCGGGTCGGTCGGCGTGGTGGCCGCGTCGATCAGGAGAGGCTTCGGGGTCGAGGCCAGCGTGTATTCGAGCCCTTGGCGCTGCTTCTGCAACTCACTCCGGTTGTTGAGGGCGGTGGTGTGACGCAGCCGAAGCGTCTCGATAGCAGCGTCGGGTGACGCCGACGCTTCCTCGATGTCCCTGATCTCCTGATTGAGCGCTTCGATGCGCTGGCCCACCTCGACGAGCAGCCGCTGGGACTCACCGTTCAACGACTGGCTGCGGAGCGTCACCAACCCTTGCGCGAGCGCCGTGGACATCGACGCCGCCGCCTCCGCATCGCGATCGGTCACGGAGAGCTCGAGCACGCCGGACGTGCCAACCGGCTGGATCTGTACCTTGTTCTCGGCGACGTCACGAGCGTTGCGCGTGACGCCGGCGCTCTCCAGCGCGGCCCGGACCTGGCCGGGGCTGGTCACGATCCCGAGCGCGGTGTCGGCCAGCGCGCTGGATTCGTCCGCATCCTTCGCATCGAGGCCGTCGATGGTGACCCGGCTCGTCGCGACGTAGCTGCGCTCCTGCCCGGCATGGAGCAGGACGGGGGTGAGCAGGCCGGCCATGAAGAGCAGGACGATCACCGGGAGGTGATGCCGGAGGATGCGTTGCGCGGCTTCGGTGAGTTCCAAGACGATCAATCCTTCGTTGGGAGCATCCCGCCGGCCACCGGCCTGGAAGGGAGCTGCTTCGGAAACAAGATACTACGACCACTTTCCGTGGTCAATTCAGGCTCACGCTACGCTGGGTGCCCGGAGGGGGTTCGCCGAACCGCCCACTGAGGTTCGACGCCCACGAACCCTGGTCCTGCTATGCCGCCGATCGAGCGGCGGAGGCAGCGCGCACCCACGCCAGCTGCTCACGGAGCCCGGTCGTCAACGTCACCGCGGGCTCCCACCCGAGAGTACGTCGAGCCAGGGAGGTGTCCGCTCCCGTGCGCCGCACATCCCCCACCTGAGCACCATGACGCTGCAGCGCGATCCGATCGCCGGCAAGGTCTTCGAGCGTGGCGATGATCTCGGAGAGGGTCACCTCGTGACCTCCGCCGACGTTGTAGATGGCGGCCGGGGCCACGACGGCACCCGCCAGCACGGTGGCCGATACGACGTCATCCACGTAGGTCATGTCCCGGCTCTGTCCGCCGTCGCCGTAGAGGGGGAAGGTCCCGCCCTCGAGGACAGCCTCACACAGGCGCCGGATCGCCATATCGGGCCGCTGACGCGGGCCGTACACCGTGAAGTAGCGAAGACCGACCACCGGGAGGCCCCGGTTCCGGTACACCTCGGCAAGATCCTCGCAGGCTCGTTTCGTCACGCCGTACGGCGATCGGGGGGCCGTGGGTGTGCTCGCCTCCACGCAGGGATAGGTGGCGGCGTCGCCGTAGACGGACGAGGACGATGCCCACACCACCCGCCGGACATCGGCGGCCGCCGCCGCCGCCTCGAAGAGGCGCTGGGTGGCCACCATGTTGTCCCGTGCGTACTGCGCGAACCCGTCACCGAAGCTGGTCCGGACCCCGGCCTGGGCGGCCAGGTGGAACACGGTGTCGGCGCCGGCGAGGATCGGGCCGAGATCGGCCTCGGCGAGATCGGCTTCGAGGAGGTCGAAACGTCGTTCATCCGTCAGGCCCCCGAGGTTGAACAGCTTGTCGGCTCGGTCGTAGAAGGGCGTGAACGCATCGACCCCCAGCACCTGGACGCCTTCGGCTGCCAGTCGCTCACACAGGTGCGACCCGATGAAACCAGCGCAGCCGGTGACGACCGCTGTCTTCATCGGTGCATCCCGAAGATCCAGAACCGGGCTCATGAAGCCACCACCTCGCATGTCGGGGCACAGTCCGCCGTGAGAAGGACGGCGAGGGACCGAATGTCGGGGTGCGGGCCGCTGCTCCCGTTCTCGACGCGCTGCACCACAGTCGGGATCTGCCGGCCGAAGCGCCCCACCCAGGACGAGAGCAGTGACTCGGTGAGGTCGGCCTGCCGCTCGAGCTCGCGCCGGCGATCGACACCCAGGCCCTCCAGTCGACTCTCATTGCCGGGCCGTTGCTCCAGCCGCTGATCAGCGAGGCTCGAGTCCACGTCGACCATGACGATGACGTCGGGAGCCAGCCGCTCGACCCCGGGATCGGCGATGTCCAACGCAGCTGCGGCGTCACCGCGGAACCCGATCGAGCAGAGCTCCTGCACGACACCTTGATCGATGAGGTGGATGCCCCTCGAGGAGCGGGCCCGCCGGAGCGCCGACCGCAGCACGAGCCAGTTGAGCGACCGCAGCACGACGTCGCGCGCTGACGGCTGGCCGGAGCGGCTCACCGCCCGGAGCGCGGCCGTCGTCGCCACCGGGTGACGCACGCCTTCGGCCACGGCCCGGCCCACCTTGCGGGGGATCCGCGACCAGGCGCTGCGTCGCGGCGACACCGGCTCCAACGGTTGGGAGACGGCATGACCCAGGGCGCGGAGGTCCGTGGCGAGGGCACCCGCCAGGTACGACTTGCCGGCGCCGGGGACGCCGCAGAACTCGACGATCATGGCGCTGCTGCCGGCACCGATGGATGGAGATGCGATTCGATGGATGCCCGAGCGTCGTCGAGCACATCCGCGAACGAACGGTTGGCGTCTATCTCGACGACTCCGAGCGAGGCCGAGTCGAAGTGGAGCTCCTCGACGAGACGGCGGCGCTGGAGGAGCTCGTCCCCATCGTGATCCGGTCGACGGCGCTCGGCGGTCGGTTGGTCGACCCGCAGGCGCAGGACGAGATCGGGCTGGGCGCGATGGGCGAGCGCATATGGTCGCGCCTCCCACTTCGCCAGGGTCCTTCGCCACCGGCTCTGCGATGTCGCCCACCCGTCGAGCAGCGGTCCGTCGGTGCTACCCGGAACCTGAGCCTGGGGGTAGCGGTCGCAGATCACGAGCACTCCCCGTTTCGAGGCCCGCCGGGCGCGTCGCAGCTTGGTCTGCTTCTCCGAGGCGAGCGCCAGCGCCCACACCGAGCGCGACGCCCGAACCGTCCTGGGAGCCCGACGGTGCACCGCCTCCTTGCGCGGGGTCGTTCCCTTGGCGCCGAACACGGCCCGCTGCACCCGCTTGAGCGGCCAGCGCACCAGCGAGGAGGGTCCGTCTCCGCTGCCGAAGTACAGGTGGAGAACCTCGGTCTCGGTGCCGAGGGTCTCGACGAGGGCCCGGGTCAGGGTCGACTTCCCGGAGCCATCGGAGCCGATCAGCGCGACCACCGCTCCGTGCCGGTGTTGATCACGCGCCGCCGGTCGAGGATCGGCGGCCGGCACGTCGTTGGACGCGGCCGGCGGTCCACCTCCGGTCAAGATTGATCGGAACACGGACTCGTACTCGGCCGAAACCCGATCCCCATCCCACGACGACAGGTCGATCGTCGGCTCGCAGCTCTCGGTCGGCCACCTCAGGTACGGCAGGAGAGCGCGCGCGGCCCCGACCACGTCTCGCTCGTCGACGATGCTTCCTGACGCACCCAGCTCGAGCAGCTCGTCGGCTCCGTCGACGGCGGTGGCGACGAACGGTGTGCCGACCGCTGCGGCCTGGACGAGCACCTGTGGCAGTCCCTCGGCCTGGCTCAGCAGGACGAGCGCGTCGGAGGCGACGAAGAGGTCGCCGGGATCGTTGACGTACCCCAGGAGCTTGCAATCGTCGTCGAGTCCGATCTGCCCGACCAGAGAGCGGAACTGGCGCTCGAGGTGCCCCGAGCCGGCAACGACCAGGAAGGGCTTGAGACGAACCGACAGCTGGAGCGTCTGCTGCAGGAGGATGGGAAGCCCGAGGACGTTCTTGCGCTCGTCCAAGCTGCCGACGTAGAGGATCCAGGGCCGTTCTGCCGGCAGCCCGAACGTCTCGGCGACCCTCGAACGCGCCTCGGAGCGCGACGCTGCCGCGCCCGGGAGCCGGACGGCCGAGCGGATGACCGCCATCTTCTCGGCGGGCACGCCGAGTCGCTGGAACCGCCGGGCAAGATCGGCACCGACGACGACGTAGGCGCTCGTCCATCGTTCGAGGAGCCGTTCGACGGCTCGGAACAAGCAGCTCTCGAGCCGGCTGTACCCAGGCCCGAAGTTGACCATCGACAGCGAGTGCACGAGCGGCGGACGCCCTGCGGCTCTGGCCGCCAGGCGTCCGAGCACTCCCGCCTTGGACTGGTGGGTCACCACGGCGGCGTACTTCCCGTCGCGGATCCGCCGGATGAGCGAGGCCAGAGCAGCGAGATCGTGGCGAGGGCCGAGGGCGCGCCGGAGGTGGGGCTCGAGGTGCACCTCGGCCTTCGGCAGTTGCTGCTCCACGAGGTCGAGGTCCGATTCGCCTCCCACGACGACGTGATGATCGTGATCGGGCAGCGCCGCGACGATGTCGCGGAGCCGCTGCTCCGACCCGCCGCGGGAGAAGCGGGTGCAGATGTGGAGGATGCGCGGACGTCCGGCTGACCCGCCGTCGACCGCGACGAACCGAAACCGGTTCCTCAGATCAGCGCCGTCCAGCTCGTCGGTGAGGCTGATGGTCGCTTCGGCACTCACCTGGAGGAGTCCGACTCCGGCGCGAGGACGCAGCCGATGGTCTGGCGCACGATGCTGACGTCACGTGCCAACGAGCGGTGCAGCGCGTACTCGACGTCGAGGCGGATGCGCTCCGGGTACGTGGTCGAGCTCCGCCCGTTCACCTGCCACTCGCCGGTCATGCCGGGCCGAACCTGGAGCACGACCTGGGCGTAGTCGCCGTAGCGCCCGAGCTCCTCGGGAACGACCGGGCGGGGGCCCACGATGCTCATCTCGCCCCGCAGCACGTTCAGAAGCTGCGGCAGCTCGTCGAGGCTCGTCCGACGCAGGAGCCGGCCGATGCGCGTGATCCGGGGATCGTCGGTGAGCTTGAAGCTCGTCTCGAAGGCGGTCCGTGCGTCCTCGTCGGCGAGCAGGATGGCCGCCAACCGTTCGGCCGCATCGAGCCGCATGGTCCGGAACTTGAGGCAGGTGAAGGGTCGTCCCCGCTGGCCCACCCGGACCTGCCGGAAGATCACCGGTCCTCGGGACGTGAGTCGGACGGCCAGGGCGGCGCCCGCCATGAGGGGTGCGGAGGCCACCAGCGCCGCCGACGCGACGACCACGTCGAACACCCGCTGGGCGAAGGTGGCGCGAAGACTGGCCGCTCGCGCCCGCTGCACCAACCGGGCCTCGAAGGCGAGCCTGCCCGACGTCACCTGCGGGCTGGCGATGGTGCGCAGCAGCTCGGCCGACGCGCTGTTGGGGGGCGAGAGGGTTGCCTGGCCCGTCTCGACGGCCACGCGTACCAGCTCGGGTGGACGCCGCCGGGTCTGCCTCGGCCGCCGCTCACTGCTGAGCCATCCCGCTACGTTCTGTGTTGTTGCTGCCATCTTTGTCCCCCACGCAGCGTGTTGGCGATGCGGTATCGGCTTGTGACTTGGCCGTGAGCCGATGCGCGTTTACCGACCGTTCACCACGAGTGCGGAGGAGCATAACC